>Ga0157375_10000162_pt1 | contig 63098 bp, 73 predicted proteins | sample M35metaG_FD_115311 | JGI IMG/M metagenome (GOLD analysis project Ga0157375, IMG submission 115311) | Miscanthus rhizosphere microbial communities from Kellogg Biological Station, Michigan, USA - M3-5 metaG | ecosystem: Host-associated > Plants > Roots > Rhizosphere > Soil | place: USA: Michigan...
TGAATCCTGAATCCTGAATCTTGAATCCTGATTTATCTTTTCACTAACAAACACTTCTCTAATATTGCAGCCAAATTCCGGAATGAATAAGTCACTTGTAATTGTTTTGTTATTCCTGCTTTTTCATACGCTCGTTCCATTGAGCAGTCGTGCCCAGGATCCCGCATATCTTGAGCAATTGAAGAGAAAGGCAAGGTTTAACAACCCACCGGCATTTGATACTTCTTTGAATTTTTTCCTGCTTTTCAACGGAAAGCAGATTAATTATCTCTATCCCCTGTACCAGGCCTATGGCAAGGAGAACAAATTCAAAACCATTTTTAAACCAGATGGATATTACCGCAACCTAAGCCAGCTGCTCGGTTTTGCGGGCGATTACAAGGCTTCAACGGAGGCGCTCGAAAACAGCTACGAAAAACTCGACGACCAGTCCCTAAAAGACATCAATTCAACCATCGCCGCGCTGAACAAGATTGAATTTCTCAACGCGAAAGAATTTGTATTGCAGGCTGCTTCCGGAAGTCAACTCTTACTAATCAATGAAGCCCACGACAAACCGCAGCATCGAGCATTCACGCTTTCTTTGTTGCAGGGACTTTACGACCAGGGTTTCCGCTACCTGGCGATGGAAATGTTGAATAACTACAGAACCCACAACCTAAAGTCTGTAGATGCCTATACCGGTCACTATTGCATGGAGCCGGTAGGAGGCGAGTTGGCCAGGAAAGCCTTGCAGATCGGTTTCCAGCTTGTCTCTTACGAGGACACGGCTTATAACAAACATACCGTCTCGGAAAGTGATTCAATCCAGGCCGCAAATATCAATGCTGTTTTACTAAAAGATCCAAAAGCAAAAATCCTGGTCCATGCAGGCTATGCGCATATCGCCAAAAAGAAGGCGGATGATAAGTACACGCCGATGGCAATGTGGCTAAAGAAAATTTCCGGACTGGAACCGCTTTCTGTTGATCAAACCAACCTGACCGAACAAAGCACCTTCAATTATGGAGCCCAATTTTATGAAGCCGTTATTCGGAAATTTCCGATTACGAAGCCATCCGTTGCGCTCATCAACAGGCGCCTCATCAATATTTCGGGAAGTGATCTTTATGACGTTGCAGTGATTCATCCCCCAACCATCTACAAGCATGGAAGGCCGTCCTGGCTTGATTTTGACGGTACCCGGCAGGAAACGAGGATCAATCCCACGGAAAAAAATCTTTACCTGCTGCAGGCCTACTATGGCAATGAATACAACGAAATCGCAGTGGATAAACTGGTGCCGGCAGATCAAACTTATATTCCCGGGGAAGATGGTTATTATTCACTCTTTCTGCAAAAAGGAAATTATATCCTTGTCTACCGCGACATCGATTACCAGGTCATTGCTACAAAAGACTGGGAGGTTAAATAGCGAAATCCTTAAAAAGGCTGTGACTCGCGAAAAGCAATTCCGTAGTTAGCGAGCTCTTTCATCACCGGCTCATAAATTTCTGGCAATACAGGAATGTGAAGTCCGCTCAACCTGATTTTCTTTTGCAGGATCAGCATGGCGGCTATGCCAAGGGGTAAGCCAACTGTTTTGGCCATGGCCGTATGAACATGATCATCACCCTTTACAATCAGGCAACTTTCTACTTTGTGCTTTTCCTTTTTGATTTCGTACTCAATTTCGTGCAACATCACAATCATGTCCTTGTCGCCTGGTTTTAATGCGAGTTTTTGCTCAAGGGCAAGCTGCAAAATATCGGCTGCACTGCATTTCCCCTTATTGATCAGGGTTTCATTGTCTTCCATCCCCAGGTAGATGAGTTGCTTCATGGAAAGGTTGGCTTCGTGCATTTGTCCGGCAACAGTCATGGCTGCTTTGTTCTTCACGTCGTCGAGGTTCACTTCTTCCAGCTGCCCGGCATCATCCACCATCAGAAAATCGCGCATTTCTTCAACATCTTCTGCCGATTCGGCTTTAAGCAGCTGCATGAGATTTTCCAGGAGTTGCTGCGTATTTTCAAATCGCTTGGTGAGTTGCTTTTCCATCCACTGCGAAAACCCGTGATTGGCAAAATGTTGTTGGAAGAATTGTTGAAGCGTAAGTCCGTTGGTGTCGTATTGAATGGTCTCGTCGGTGAGGGCGAGTTCGATGATATTTTTCCATCCAAAACAGAATTCAGGATAGCGCAAGGTGGTCCTCACAAAATTTTCAACTTTCTCCATGCCGTAAAGAGGCATGTAGGATCTGGAATCGCGATTGGGGTACCAGGCCAACCGGCCAAGTTCTTCCACATTCACGGTGCGAAGCGGATCAAACAGCGACTCATAATCCATTCGCTTTTCCTTGCCCGCTTCGCGATAAATGGCGCCCGATTTACCGGCCAGCACTACGTTCCTGGGGTTCCAGCTGATTTTGTAACGCCAGGGGTTATCGTCACTTTCTGGTGCCACCAGTCCGCCGCAATGAGAATAAAAGGAAGTGATTTTCGCGCCCTTTTCGCGAAGTCCGTGAACGATCTGCATGGCACTCATATGATCGATGCCGGGATCCAGGCCCATTTCGCAAAGAAATAGTACCCCTTTACCGGTAAGCGAGGATTCCAGGCTTCGGATGGCGTCGTCAATATAGGAAGCGGTGAGCAGGTCTTTCTCGAAGTGAAGACAATCCTTTGCCACCAGGAAATGCAAGGCAGGTGGCAGGAGAGAAATGACAATATCGGCTTCTTTGATGAGATTTCTTCTTTGCTTGTTATCTTCCACATTTAGGTCAACGGCAACGGCATTTTGTGCTGAACCGAGTTTGGCCCGCGCTGCAGATGGATTACTATCGGCAAGGGTTACCTGCCAACTGAGGCGTCCTGTTTCTTTCAAGAGGTAGTCGATGAGGGCGGTTGAAGACTTTCCGGCGCCGAATAGCAAGATATTTTTCAATTTCGAATTTGGAATTTGCCTTAAAGGTAGGAGGGAAAGCTGAAAGGGAAAAGGCAAAAGGTAAAGGGAAGACAGCGAATGTTCAATATCCACCATCAAAAATCTGCAATCCACAATCTTAAATAATTAAGCCGGGATCAAACGTCCCGGCTCAATTCCTCCCAGAAACACTCGTACAGACGAGCTATACAAGCTTATTTTTCCAGTTTAATTTCGCCGAGATCAACGGGCTTACCGTCGGTCACGTCTACTTTTTCTAACTGAACATCTTTATATGGATTCTTTGCATCAATGATTACTTTCCAGGAACCTGGATTCAAATTGAGTGCGAAAGATCCTTCTGGTGTTGCTTTTGTTTTAACAGTGTCTGTACCCTTAATGGCCCATACCATCTCAACCTGGTCAGGAGGAGTCACTTTTCCACTTACAGCTGAGCTGGATGGTGTAAAAGCGATCAGGCTTCCCAGCGCAAGAACGCCAATGCCTGTGAAAATTGTCTTCTTCATGTGTGTTAGCATTTTAATGTTATAAATAGTAAAAGTGCAACCTGTCGTAACAGTCGGGTTCTGTTTAGAAATTGAGTTCTGGGAGGGAGATAGTCTATGAGTTTCCAATACCATGCCAAAGAAAAAGGCTGTGGAAAATTAGCGTTACCAGGTTCGCCATTTTAAGGTCAAATTAACTATCCACAGAGGTGGAAAAAAGACCTAAAATACATTGATTTTTCGCGGGTTTTGAGGCTCAAAAACGTTACATTTGCAAGCCCCTCAAAAGGTGCAAAAATAGCTCCAAAGAATAACGCGAAGCCCCTCAAATTTATGGACGAAAATCTCCTGCCTCAGGAAACAAGCGACAACAACAGAATCATCCAGGTTAATATAGAAGAGCAGATGAAGACGGCCTATATCGACTACTCCATGTCGGTCATAGTAGGTCGGGCTTTGCCTGATGCGCGCGACGGACTGAAGCCCGTTCATCGCCGTATTCTTTATGGCATGATTGAACTTGGCAACACCAGCAATAAGCCTTATAAAAAAGCAGCACGTATCGTCGGTGACGTGATGGGTAAGTACCATCCGCATGGCGATGGCGCCATCTATGATTCCATGGTGCGCATGGCACAGGATTGGAGCATGCGTTACACGCTTGTAGACGGACAGGGAAATTTTGGTTCTCCCGATGGCGATGGTCCGGCTGCAATGAGGTATACTGAAGTGAGACTCGACCGCATGGCAGAAGCCATGATGGAAGACATCGAAAAAGAGACGGTAGATTTTCAACCCAACTTCGACGATTCGCTGAAAGAGCCTTCAGTACTTCCTTCCAGGATTCCACAATTACTTGTGAATGGTGCGTCGGGTATTGCCGTTGGCATGGCGACGAACATGATGCCGCACAACCTCAGTGAAGTCATTGATGGATGTATCGCCTATATTGAAAACAAGAGTATAACCATTGAGGAATTGATCAAACACGTAAAGGCGCCCGATTTCCCAACGGGCGGCGTGATTTACGGATATGAAGGCGTGCGCGGAGCCATGCATTTCGGAAGAGGAAAGGTGGTGCTTCGTGGCAAGGCATCGGTTGAAACCATGAAGAATGGCAGAGAACAAATCGTCATCACCGAAGTTCCTTACCAGGTAAGCCGCGATGTGATGACCGATAAGATTGGTCAACTGGTCAACGACCGCGTTATAGAAGGCGTTACCGATGTGGCCAATCAATCCAACAAGGAAGGCACACGTATCGTCCTTGAGTTAAGGCGCGACGCCGTTGCCCAGGTTATCATCAACCAGCTTTTCAAATACACAGAACTTGAAACGTCCTTCGGCATCAACAACGTCGCCCTGATTAAGGGCAGGCCGAAGACCCTCAATATCCGCGACCTGATCAGTGAGTTCGTGGAGTTCCGCCACGATGTGGTGGTTCGTCGCGCGAAATATGAACTTCGCGAAGCAGAGAAAAAAGCGCATATACTTCAGGGTTATCTCATTGCACTGGATCACCTGGATGAGGTGATCTCGTTGATCAGAAGTTCGGCAACGCCCGACCAGGCCAGGGACAACCTGGTGAATGCGGGTTGGGGACTGGATGAAATCCAGGCAAAGGCCATCCTTGAACTGAGGCTGCAGAGATTGACGGGCATGGAACGCGAAAAGATCAAAGCAGAATACGACGAAATCATGAAGCAGATCAAATGGCTTCGGGAATTGTTGGGCGATGAAGGATTGCGTTATGACCTGATCAAAACAGAATTGCTGGAAGTAAAGCAAAAATTTGGGGATGAGCGCCGGACTGAAATTCAGTACCTGGCCGACGAAATGAGGATTGAAGACCTCATTGAGGAAGAAGACGTGGTGATTACCATTTCACATCATGGTTATATCAAGAGAACATCGGCCACCGAATACCGGATCCAAAACCGGGGAGGCAGGGGAGCCATCGGGGGACGAACCCGGGAAGAAGACTGGATAGAGCACCTGTTTGTGGCTTCCACCCATCATACCATGCTTTTTTTCACAGAAAAGGGTCGCTGCTACTGGCTTAAAGTTTACCAGATTCCCGAAGGCGATAAAACGAGCAAGGGAAGGGCGATCCAAAATATGGTGCAATTGCCTTCTGACGACAAGGTGAAGGCCATTATCGACATAAAAAACCTGGAAGACGAAGAATTCGTCAAACAGCATCATATCGTGCTTTGCACCCGCAAAGGCGTGATCAAGAAAACCACCCTTGAAGATTTTAGCAGACCCCGTGCAACCGGAGTGAATGCAATTACCATCTTAGAAGGGGACCAATTGTTTGAGGCCAAGCTTACCGACGGCCACTGCGAAATCATGATGGCGGTGAAGAGTGGCCGTGCCATTCGCTTTCCGGAAGAAAGAGTTCGTCCAACCGGCAGGGGAGCCATCGGTGTTGCGGGAATTGAAGTCGAGAACGATCAGGACGAAGTGGTTGGCATGATATGTGTAAACAAGGACGACAGTAGCAGAACCGTGCTGGTCGTATCTGAGAAGGGATTTGGAAAGCGAACCGTGGTTGAAGATTACCGGATCACGAACAGGGGAGGAAAGGGCGTCAAAACCATCAACGTCACCGACAAAACGGGAAGCCTGGTAGGAATCCTCGATGTGTCGGAAAAAGAAGACCTCATGATCACCTGCAAATCAGGTGTCACCATCAGGATGCCCGTGGGCCAGGTGAGTGAGCAGGGCAGGGCTACCCAGGGTGTGAAATTGATTCGCCTGGATGAAGAAGACGAAATTGCCGCCATTACCCGCCTGGATAAAGTGGGTGAAGAAAATGGAAATGGAAATACCAATGTCGAATCTCCATCCCAGGAATCCAATAAACCTACACCGGGTGAAGACCAAAATCAATAACTTCAGGCACTAAATCCGGTACCGTTTTTTCGTTTATCCGTCACCGTTTCCATGAAAGGGCTTACCTGTAAATTTCATCAGTGCTTTTAAATTGAATTATAAAATCAACACAATGAAAAAAATCGTTTTCATCGCATCGCTTGCATGTATGGGGGTGCAGGTTTCTGCCCAGACTCCGGACAAAGCCAACGAGTTTCTCAAAACCAATCAGCTGGACAAGGCGAAGGAATCTATTGATCAAGCCATGGCCAATCCCAAAAACCAGAAGAGCGTAGAAGCATGGTATACCAAGTCAAAGGTGTACAGCGCGGTCTCTGCCGATAAAAAATTTAGCTCCCTGGCTCCAAATGCTGGTGATGAAGCAGTGACTGCGTTAAACGAGGCGATGAAGATCGACAGCAACAAAGCTTTACTGTCGCTGTTGTCAGATAAATATGCACCCATTCAAAATACGCGTGCAGGTTACGCGTCCCAGTTTGAAACGAGTTTTGCGGCTGAAAAATGGGATGAGGCCTTGACGTCTCTGAAAAAGATCGATGATCTGAGTGCCTATTCCCGCTCAAAGGGATGGAATCTCTATCCCGAAGTTGACACTATGGTGTGTTTCTATACAGGATATGCTGCCATGAAAGGGAAAAAGGATGATGAGGCTGTAAAATATTTCAACAAACTGGCGAGCACGAAGGCGAAGAATAGTCCGGACTTCCTGATCGCTTACGAGTACCTCGCAAAATATTATTACGACAAGAAAGACGAGGCCAATTTTTACAAAGCCACCAAGGTCGGAAAAGAGCTTTATCCAAAAGAAAATTACTGGACACTGCTGGAACTCGATTACCTGGGACAGAAGGGCGACAAGGCTGCACTGTATGCGAAGTATGATGAAGTGTTGACTGCAGATCCCAATAACTATGATGTTACATTGGACTACGCCAACGCGCTGTTCAATGATACGCATACGGGTGATTTGAAAAGCAAGGCGCCGAATTATGCCGAGAACAATACAAAAATTGAGACGCTTTATAAGAAGGCCATTGAGCTGAAGCCCGATAACAATGACATCAAATTGTCACTAGGAAAACATTACTTCAACCAGGCTCTTGCCCTCGATGACCAGATCGCTGCCATCAAAGGCAAAACGCCCGAAGACACTAAAAAGAAAGCCGATTTGAATGCACAGGCGGTTGCGCTTTGCGACAAAGCCATTCCAAACCTGGAGGCATATTTCACCGAGCATGATTCACATGCTAAAATGAAGACCAGCGAAAAGTCGAACTTTAAGACCTGTTGCAATTTGTTGGTGTATTGCTATGATAAGAAGAAGAACACCGAGAAGTCGAAGTTCTACCAGAAGAAATATGATGATGCGGATACGGCGCATTAGTCAACCAGTTTATCAGTTAACCAGTTAACCAGTTTATCAGTTATTCAGTTTACCGGGTGGCAGTTTTCGAACAACGAATTAGCCTTTTCCCTGGTCAACTGGTTAACCGGTTAACTGGTTAACTTTTTTTATTTTCACTCTATGTCTACACATTTACTTGGAAGATCCACCTTCGGCGATCCATCTAACGCAGGAAATTTATTAAACAGGGAAGAGGCGACGGCTTTGTTAAACGACTGGGTGAAGAACGATCGTTTAAGGTTGCATATGCGGCAGGTAGCGCATTTGATGAAGTGCTGGGCGGAGGAGAAACTGGAACTGAATGGTGATGAAGCCTGGAAATGGGAACTCGCGGGACTTTTGCACGATGCGGACTGGGACCAATGGCCCGATGAGCACTGTTCAAAAATCATAGCCGAACTGGAATCCAGGAAAGTGGATCCTGGGGTATTGCACGCGATCGCATCTCATGGCCCTGATTATTTTGGGGTTGAACCCCAAAATGAAATGGACAAGATGCTCTTTGCCTTTGATGAACTGAGTGGCCTCATTCATGCGTATTCACTCATGCGCCCGGAAGGGTATGCGGGCATGGAGCTAAAAGGCGTGAAGAAGCGGCTGAAGGAAAAATCCTTCGCGGCCAATGTTTCGCGTGAGGACATACAGGATGCCTGTGCACGGGCGGGAATATCACAGGATGACCTGGTGACATTCATTATCCGGCACCAACATGAAGTTTCCTGAATTGATCAGCGAAGCACCCAGTAGAAGAATCCCCACCAACCGATGAGGAAGCAAGACATCACGTAGATATCACCTTTGATATCTCGCCATCTTTTCTTTTTTACCAAAACCTGGTACAGTACCCAGGTGATAAATACAATGGGAATAAACGTAGTACGGGCTAAAACGTAGATCATTGGGTCAGATTTTATGCGATACTTTTAGGGTTGATCGCGGGATTCTTATATAAACGTTTTCTCACGCCAATGATTATGCGATAATGAACCAATATATGCTAACTGCCTTCGTTGCAGGAGCTTAGAAAATCATTTTTCGAAAATTTCGAATTGCTGTAATTGATTGATTTTCAACGCTTACTCGACGATTGTATCAATTTTTCCGGTAACGGGTCAAAATCGCCAGGTAAGAAATGCAGGATTGCGGCGTTTATAACCTAAATGCATATCCTGTGAATCATTCTCACCTTTGTTTAGAATGTGGCGCTTCACTTTCTGAGGGCGTCTATACTTATTCCATCGACACTTATAGTTTTCCACTTTGCCAGGCGCATCAGCGTTGGCTGGATGGTGCACGCACCACGGAAGAGGCGATCAAATTGTATTTCGCTTTAAAGCTGAGCAATATCCAGGCGGAATTGGAATACCATGACGGTCATAAGACCGTTGACATCGCCGTGCCGGGAAAACTTTATATCGAAGTCGATGGACCATACCATAACGATTCCGACCAGGCGCTTACCGATCTGCTCAGGAGTTTTTACTCCCTAAAAGACGGAATTGCCACGGTTCGCATTCCCAATGAGCTCATCAATAGTCATTACGAATTCAACCTCATCCTCGACAGGCTGGTGGAGATTTGTACGGATTTGAAGAAGACGGGGTAGGGTTAGATTGTGGATTGTGGATTGTGGATTGTAGATGCCTGCCGACAGGCAGGGATGGTAGATATTAAGCTCTGTGGTGGTCAGACTTCCAATTTCGAATTGCCTGTTTAATCTGCTTATTACTCATCTTTTCATTTACCGCTCTATCCACCAATTCAACGAATTCCTCATTCGAAGCAAAGCGTAGAGCAACAATTTGCCCGACGGTCAGACGATTGTCTAATAGTTTGCCGGTGAGTGAAAAATAGCGCAGATTTTCTTCGGCCCTGATTGCCCGATCCTGGACTTTGAGCGGGAAAGCCCGGATTTTAAGGAATCCGATGGACAAGGATATTCCAATCAGAAAAAACATTACCGAAGGGAGGGTTATACCAGCGAAGAGATTGATAATTGACAAAACAACAATGGTAACAACAGAGACGAGCATCAGGATATGAAATTCAGGCACGAGTCTCGCGTGGTTCTTAAAGTTTTGTTCTTGCATAAAAAATTTGGTTAGTGTAGATTATTAAAGAAAGATAAAATATCCTGCATCATCTTTCTCATCAGGCGCCCCTTAACATATTTTTAATGCTCTCACGACTATTTCAATTTTTCTTGTCGTGTGCCCCGAAGTGTAGGAGAGGAGGGGGTTTTGAGATATTAATTTAATCAATGAACGATTTACAAAAATAAGAATGTTTCCAGGCTTTTTAATAGCCACAGGGAGGAGGAATTAGGTGCACAGATATCTTAGGCTTAATGATTTTAATTTCTGCAATTTTACTGTATTCATCATATTTTATCCAAAATTCTTGATACGCTTTATCAGAATAAATAAAAAAGCAATTAGTAGCACTGCTGTCTTCAATTGCAATGAAATCACACCTCCCCATTATTGAATTAATCTTTGACCAGGCACTTTTTTTTGGTCTTTAGATGCCAAAGTTGTTGTGTCAAAAATATTGTCCTGGAAATTATCCTTTATTAAAAGTACCCTTTTACTAAATCTTGTGTAATTAATTTTTTTACCAAAATCATTAATTACATCCTTCCAATCAATTGGATTTGTCCAAGATAAAAGTGTTAGAGACATACAACACAAGATTGGATAGTACCCCTGCAGATTTAAACACTCACGCAGCTTTGTAGAAAATCCTCTTGTCGAAGCCTGCAAAAATGGTATTGAAATCGGAGATGAAGTCGGGATTAGCCTGCGAAGAAACCAAGAGGGTTAATTGGTTTTCATCAACTGACCAAATAAATGCGAAGGGGATCCCAATTTCAGGTATTCGTATGAAAGGCCTTTTATCGGCCTTGTCGAATGCTGCCTGGTGAACAGCTTCCAATTTGTCATTTACATAAAACTCACCCTCTTTGGTAAAAGTAAGTTTGTCCCCTGAGTCTGAAGTTTTCCAACTTCCTGTAATGCCCTTAGGTAATATCATCCCACAATCTACTCCTAAATCCTGCATTTCCAAGCTAACAGCCGGAAGTAGGCTAATTCAACGTGCCATTTTCGTCAAAAGCATGCAAATACTGCTTCTGTCTGTTATCCTTGGTCAGCTATAAATAAGATACCCACCGTGTCTTGCGGGTGGTTTTGTATTTTCCATACCATTGACAGGGTAAATACAGAAGGATCATCAACAGCAACCAGACGAAATAAGTTCGCCATAAACTTGGTTGATATTCGGCTGGCCAATCTCTGGCAGAAATAAAAGATAGATTGACACCCTTCCCGAACGAGATTGATGTCCATACGAAGGAAGCAAAACTGATTACTGCGAGATGAAGGATAAAAAAGAAAAGGGGAACCCTGCCATAGGTAATAATAACTTGTTTAATACCCGGTGAGATCCTGTCTGCCAACACAAGCAACAGGCATGCCATACCCAGTGTTATGCAAAGGAATAGTAATGATGGTGGAGATTTTGTTACATTAATATATGAAAGTGCCGTGTAGATGGGACCTCGTTCCTGAATACTCCAGGGAGACGGGTCTCCGTAAATATTTAAAGATCTCAAGATGATAAAAAGTATAAGCGCAATCACCCCGGCTCTTAATAACAGGTTATCTCTCTTTTGAAGTGTTAGGGTAAACCAAGGGCCTATAACATAACCCAAAAGCATGACGCCGACCCAGGGAACGATTGTGTAAGCGACTAAGACCGGTGGATTACTGATGAGGAAGGGCGAGTTATGGAGCAAGGCAAGTACCAAATTTTCGGCTGATACTTTTCCAATTGGTGGTAGAGCATTATGCCCCACGATCATTGCAAGCGAAAGGGTCATCTGAATCCACCGGGGAAGCCAAACCAGGCCAGCGAGCAGAACCATTGAGCAGCCAATCGTCCAAATTACTTCAAATAGTGTTAGATGATATCCCTGGGTAAGTATAAAACTAATCACCAAAATTTCAACTGCTATTAGCCAAAGCCCGCGGGTTAGAAGAAACACGCTCGTTTTCTTAAGGCTGGCAATTTTCTTAGAGTAAAGAAAAATACTGATGCCAGAAAGAAAAACAAATGTTGGAGCACAGAGATGAGTAATCCAGCGCGTGAAGAACAAAAACACGGATGCTTGCGTTACATCAGTTGGACGGTAAGCGGTATAGCTGAAAAATTCCCGGACATGATCCAAAGCCATAATAATCATCACAAGTCCCCTTACTAAGTCAATAGACTGTAACCTTGGATATTCTTCAGCGACTTGATAAGATTTTAGCATAATTGCTGTGAAATGTAGTTGGAGAGGGCATTGCAGCGTATGAAGATATTCAATGATTCAATTGCAATATTATATGACTTTTCCCATTTGAATGCAAGTGGATAGTAAATACTTATTCATTTTTCTCGGCAATATAAATCTTGTGGCCAAATTTTGGAGTGACAATCATTATTTCAGTTTCGTTTCTATCCTGCATGGTGATTTTTAAACCTTTCTTATAAAAAATCTCATTCTCCCGTTTATAAACCCGCTGATCCGATTTTTCACAATTTTCATATTCTTTCTTAACAATCACCTTGCCCGTTGAGAGGTTGAAATCAACATCCATCCAATATTCACATGGTCTCCCGCTAGCGCCGGTGTAACCGATTAGACAGAACTCCCCATCCTGGTATCGATACTTGTCTGTATGTCCCCACTTCCAGCTACTGCCACCGTTCTGAGAAATTGATAAAATTCCCTTTTCTATTATAATTTCTCCAAACGGATCACCCATCATTCCTCCCTCGCGACTCTTATATAATGCCTGTTGCGATATTTTCCAAATAGCCCATTTTCCGTTTTGCAATTTGAAAATTCTAAGTTCTCTTGGAATATTCTTTTGAGAATCATCCTCTTTTTCCATATTGTATGCCACGACAAGTTCTTTCTCCCCATCGTTGTCTAAGTCACCGTAAACTGAATCGATAACTTGGTAATTCTCGGGTATGGGAATTTTCTGTGCGGAAGCGATCAAAGAAAGTGTAATCGTAAAGAATATTAAAAGAGTGGGGGTCTTCATATTATTTGAGGTACTCTTTTTTAATTGCCGTCATTTGATACAGAATAACGCCGCAATCAGTTTCGAAGTGCGCTTTGCATAATTTAATCCTCAACGGTTGAAATGTTGCACTATAGATAAACACAAAAACAATTAGCGGTGATTTTCAAGCGTCGAGCTGACAAGAGTGTCGAAGACCAAATATCTGGCAATTTGCCAAACTACAAATCCCAATGCATTTCCCACACCCAGAAGGGTAGCCAAATATCTCCTCCCGTCATAGCCTTGTGTGCTACTTAACATAATATTAATTATAAGACAAATTACCCGCTTTGCATATATACCCGAATTTGCCATGAAATGCCCATTGAGCATAACTTTGGCTGATCGAAGAATAAAACTCAAACGCCATGAGCACCACAACATCTAAAAAGAAATTGTCAACCGCAGAACGCGATGAACTGCTCAAGACATTGAAGAATCGTTTTGAGAAAAATAAAAACCGCCACAAAGGAATTGACTGGCCAAACGTTCAAGCAAAACTGGAGGCAAATGCCGACAAGCTATGGACACTCAGCGAAATGGAAAAAACCGGCGGTGAACCCGATGTGGTTGGCCTGGATAAAAAAAAGGGCGAATTCGTTTTTTATGACTGCTCAGCCGAAAGTCCTAAAGGCCGCAGAAGCCTTTGCTACGATCGCAAAGCACTCGACGCGCGAAAGGAAAACAAACCGGCCAACTGTGCCCTGGATATGGCCGCAGCCATGGGTATTGAAATCCTGAACGAAGAAGAATACAGAGCATTGCAAAAACTCGGCGTCTTCGACGCGAAAACCTCCAGCTGGATTGAAACACCACCAGAAATCAGGAAACACGGCGGCGCCGTTTTCTGCGACTACCGCTACGGCACCATCTTCTTGTACCACAACGGTGCAGATTCTTATTACGCAGCAAGAGGATTCCGGGGATCAATTAAAATTTGAATCATGGTATAAGGTATATGGTATTTAGTATAAGGATTTATGCAAGCAGAGATTTTATTCCGTATACCATATACCTTATACCATATACCATATACCATATACCACATACCTTATACCCCTTTTCATCACCCGTATCCGCCCACACGTCAACTAAGTTTGATACCCCGCCAGCCCCTGCCTAGCTTGGTTGAAAATTTAGAAAATGGAATCTGTCCAAAGGCGTTACGACCTCGACTGGTTGCGCGTTCTGGCCGTAATCATGGTCCTGTTCTTTCACACGTCCATGCTCTTCGTGGCGGAAGAATGGTGGCACATCAAGAACCCCGAAACCAGCAACATCTTCCTGGAATTTAATTTCTTCCTCTCCAGGTTCCGCATGCCGCTGCTGTTCTTCATTTCCGGCACCGTGAGCTTCTTCATGCTCCAAAAACGTAGCGGCGGCAACTTCATTGTTCAAAGGCTTAAGCGCCTAATGGTCCCCGTTATCGTCGGCATCTTCTTCATCGTGCCGCCGCAGATCTACCTGGAAAGACTCAACGCCGGCGTCCCCTACAAATCTTATCTCGATTTTTATCCTTCGGTTTTCAATTTCGTCGCTTATCCAAAAGGCAATACCAGCTGGCATCACCTTTGGTTCATTGTCTACCTCTTCGTATACGACCTCATCGCCACACCGGTCTTCGTTTGGCTCAGCTCAGCGAAGGGAAAGGCTTTCAGTCACCGTTATTTTGGATTTCTAAGCAAGGGGCAACTCATTTATTTACTGGTGATTCCGACACTTATTATCAATAACACTTTAAGTTTAAGATTTCCCGACACCCACGACCTGATCCACGACTACGCAAGTCTTCCTTACTATTTCTGTTTCCTCTTTTTTGGTTTCTTCCTAACCACCCAAACCGCTACCTGGGACAGCCTGGTGCGCAACCGCCGGCTCAGTCTGGCCATTGCCCTGATCTGCATCGTATGGATCAACTATTACAGGTGGAACAGTCTCGAACCCTGGAAACTTCACGAAAACTGGCGCGACCTGCCCCAAACCTATTTCTACTTTTCACTCCGGTCCATCAATACCTGGTTCTGGATATTCGCACTTCTGGGTTACGGTAAGCGATACCTCAACAAACCCAGTCCGCTTCTCAACTATGCCAATGAAGGCATCCTCCCATTCTACGTCCTTCACCAAACCATCATCATCATCATTGGCTTCTATGTGATCCGCACCACGGATACCATCCTTTTAAAATACCTGTTCACCAGTATGGTTTCACTCATGATCACCATACTTATTTATCACCTCTTCATCCGTCCATTCAACCTTATGCGATTTCTATTTGGCATGAAACCAAAAGGCCGGCAAGAGATCCCGGTCCCAACGGCCTCTCATGTTCAAAAAGAAACAGCCTTATTATTATCGTAACTTGATAAAGGATCGATATGAAATTCTTTTCGAAATATATTTTACCCGTCCTCTTCGGACTAATCATCTACACCACCATCCGGCTGATGAACGATACCGTGTCGGGAACACTGTTCTGGAAAAGAGTTTGGTATACCAATGCCATCGAGATCACCACCGTCATCTTCACCAGCTATCTCACCTTTTATCTGCTGGGAAGGCTGCTAAATTGGTTCAACAGGAAGAACGGACCCACGCCCGTTCCCAAATCCATATTTTCTGAATTCGGGATCGTCCTGCTCGTTTGCCTCGTACTGAATAACGCCCTCATTACGCCAATGGTGGCACTCACCGATAACGGGCTTCAATGGAGCGACCTGGTGATGATCAATATCCTCCCCACGCTTTACATACTGCTCGTCTTTACCATTTACAGGAGCCGCTATTACCTGAAGGCTTACGTGAACAATAAATTATTGCTGGAAAAAATCACGACTGACAAACTCGAAACCGAACTGAAATTCCTGAAAGCCCAATACCATCCGCATTTTCTCTTCAACGCGCTTAACACCATCTATTTCCAGATGGATGAGAATACGGAAGCCGCCAAGAAAACGGTTGAACAGTTTTCGGCGCTGCTCCGCTACCAACTCTACGACCAGCAACAAACGGTGCCGGTTAGCCGCGAATTTGAATATATGGATCACTTTATCCAACTGCAAAGAATTCGTGCATCTGATAAATTAAACCTGGAGGTTCGAATTGATCCGGCACTGACGAACCAGGAAATTTACCCGCTCTTGCTGCTGCCATTGGTGGAAAATGCCTTTAAGTACGTGGGCGGCGCTTATCATCTACAGATCTGTGCAAAGGAAAAGGAAGGTCATTTGCAATTCACGGTGAAAAATTCAACACTCGCCTCTCTCCCACCTCAGAAGGAGAGTGGCATCGGGCTGGAGAACCTGCGCCGCAGGCTGGCACTCCTCTACCCCAACCAACACGAATTGAAAACAACGAAACAGGGCGATGAATTCCATGCCTCGCTGCTCGTCAAGCTAAAGCCGCATGAAAATTAAATGTGTGATTACGGAAGATGAACCCGTTGCAAGGAAGGGTTTGCAGGGATATGTTGAAAAGATCGATTTTCTTCAGCTCGAAGGCTTGTGTGAAGACGTGCTGCACTTAAATTCATTGCTCAAGGAAAAACCTGTCGACCTGCTCTTCCTGGATATTGAGATGCCCTATATCAGTGGCATTGATTTTTTGCTCAACCATGCAAATCCTCCCAAGGTGATCTTTACCACAGCCTTCGAGAGCTATGCAATCAAGGCTTTTGAACTGGACGTACTCGACTACCTGCTCAAACCCATTTCATTCGAAAGATTTCTGAAAGCTGCCAACAAGGCTTTCGATTTTTTTCGCGAGCACGAACAAAAAACTTCTCCGTATATTTTTGTCAAGGCCGATCAAAAGCTGGAGAAAATTACCATCGCCGATATCATCCTGGTAGAAGCGCTTCAAAATTATGTAGCCATCTATACCAAAGAAAAAAAATACATCACCCTTCTCCCCCTCAAAACCATCCAGGAGCGATTGCCCGGGAACGAATTTATTCAACCCCACAAATCCTGGCTCGTGGCGATCGACAAAATCAATTCAATTGAAGGAAATACCATTCACATTTCGGGCTTCCAGGTGCCCATCAGCAAATACAGCAAAGACGAAGTAATGCAAAAACTTGTCAACAACCAATTGCTCAGGAAATGAGGAATACGTAAATTGCCGCAAAGGATTCACCATGGTTGCGTACGATACGGTCACTGCTGCACTGGCAGATCTGAAGAAAAGGGGATATGACCTCGATTTCAACATTGCATTCGACAAAATCCAATGTGCTCAAACCGGAGTATGTTTAAATCCGCATGAATTTGAGATCGTCGATTTTTTCCGCTTTGAAGGAGAAACGGATCCCTCCGACCAGGCGATTGTTTATGCTATCGAATCAAAGGATCGTCAACTCAAAGGCGTATTGGTAAATGCCTACGGGGTTTACGCTGATCCCGTTTCAAACGAGATGCTTCGAAAACTTAGTTTCCACCATCAAGACTAACATGAAGAAATCTATTTTTCTTTTAGTTTGCATCGCGTCGATGCAGCTCAATTCTTTTGCTCAAACCCGCCTCAATATGGACACCAGCGCCAAGATGCAATGGTTCAAAGATGCCAAGCTGGGCATCTTCATTCACTGGGGAATCTATTCAGTCAACGGCGTCGACGAAAGCTGGAGCTTTTACAATAAGAAAATTTCCTACGAAAATTATATGTCGCAGTTGAAGGGCTTCACGGCAAGCCGCTATCAGCCCGACAAATGGGTGAAACTGATTAAAAGTAGTGGAGCGCGATATGCCGTGATCACCACCAAACATCACGATGGCGTGGCGCTCTGGGACACAAAAATGAATGAACTGAGTATTCCCAAACAAACGCCCGCAAAAAGAGACGTGCTCTCCCCTTTCATCACGGCGCTCCGGCAAAGCGGATTGAAAGTCGGAACCTATTTTTCATTGCTGGATTGGAGCAACCCGGATTACACGGGCTTCATCAAGGACAGCAGCCGATACACCATCAGCCAGGACTCCGCAAGATGGAATCGATTCAGGCATTTTTGCCAGGGTCAAATTGCCGAAATCCTTGCCGGCCAGAGACCCGACCTGGTCTGGTTTGACGGCGATTGGGAGCACAGCGCAGAGGAATGGGAATCACCGAAGATCAGGAAAATGATTCTCGACGCAAATCCCAATACCATCATCAATGGAAGGCTGGCGGGTTTCGGTGATTACGAAACACCCGAACAAAATTTTCCAATCAGTCGTCCTTCCATGCATCCATGGGAGCTCTGTCTCACTTCCAACAAAAACTGGGGCTATCATCCCGACGACAAAGAATATAAAACGCCTTACGAACTGATCACCATCTTTGCCGATGTGATCAGCAATGGCGGCAACCTGTTGTTTGATATCGGTCCCCGCGAAGACGGATGGATTCCCGATGAACAAGTTAAACTTCTGCAGGAATTGGGAAAATGGAGCAACAAACACGCGGAAGCGATCTTTGGAACCGAGGCAGGAATTGCTCCGGGTCATTTCTACGGTCCCACTACCCTTTCGAAAGATTCGTCAACGCTATACCTTTTCCTGCCTTCGGGTGCAACAGGGAACACGGTAATCAAGGGACTTAATAACCAAATCAAAAAAATAACGGTGGTGGGTAGCCGCAAAGAACTGGGGTATAAAGTGGTGGGCAAGATTTCCTGGAGCCCGGTGCCCGGATTGGTGTACATCGATCATTTGTCTTCTTCTGAAAAAGATAAGTATATGACCGTGCTCGCCGTAGAGTTGGATGGTCCGGTAAAACTTTATGCCGGCAAGGGTGGCTTTGGAACGGAATAGCGATAATAATGAGCAAGAATCGGGTTTTATGAGGCTTTTCATGGCAGTACTTTTGGTGTATGAAAACAGATTTTGAAAGAATAGAAAAAGCCATCCGGTATATCCAGGAGAATTTTAAATCTCAACCGGAACTCGATGAAGTGGCCAGCCATATTTACCTGAGTCCATTTCATTTTCAAAAATTATTTAAAGAATGGGCAGGCGTGAGTCCGAAGAAATTCCTGCAGTTCATCAGCATCGAACACGCCAAGAAAATGCTGCAGGACAATCATACCATCGCCGACGCCACCTATGAAACAGGATTGTCGGGGACGGGTCGCCTGCACGACTTGTTTATCAGCATCGAAGGGATGACGCCAGGGGAATATAAGAATGGCGGCGAGCACCTTCAACTGCATTACAGTTTTGCTGAGACGCCATTCGGTGATATCATGATTGCTTCCACGCCAAAAGGCATCTGTCATATTTCATTTGTTGATGACAATCGTGAAGGAATTGATCATTTGAAAAATCTTTTTCCAAATGCGGTCATCAGTCAGAAAACCGACCTCATGCAACAACAGGCCCTGCAGGTATTTAAGGGCGACTGGAGAAACCTGAAGGATATTAAACTTCATTTGAAAGCCACTCCATTTCAACTCAAGGTTTGGGAAGGGCTCTTGAAAATTCCGATGGGAAGGCTCGACAGTTACGCAGGAATCGCAGGTCAGATCCAGGCGCCGAATGCATCCCGCGCAGTAGGAACGGCGGTTGCACAAAATCCCGTGGCCTTCCTCATCCCCTGCCACCGGGTCATCAAATCAACCGGTGTGATCGGCGAATACCATTGGGGATCCAGCAGGAAAGCAGCCATGCTGGGTTGGGAATCTTCAAAGATCTTCGGAGAGAATTAATCGCTTTAAAGAATTTTTAACAGGAAAATATCCGGAAAAATTTGGTTCATTACGAAACTTTCGTAGGTTTACGAAAATTTCGTAGAATGGAACGATTAAACGCACAGGAAGAAAAAGCGATGATGGCCGTATGGAAGGCGGGTGAAGCCAACGTGAAGTCATTCTTAGAGAACATGGATAAGCCCCGCGTTCCTTACACGACCCTGGCTTCTACCATCAAGAATTTGGAAAAGAAGGGTTACCTGAAGAGCCGCATGATCGGCAACACCTATCTCTATCGCGCCGCGATCTCACAGGAAGAATATAAGGAAATGTTCATGGGTTCTGCCATCAGGAATTACTTTGATAACTCCTATAAGAACCTCGTGAATTTTTTTGTTGAACAAAAAAAATTGAGTCCGAAAGAACTTAAAGAGATCGTGAACATGATCGAAAAGAAAAACGGAGACAACTCCTAGTTCCGGCATTATTCATTTCCAAAACTTTGTTATGCCTGAATGGATTTTATACCTGTTGAAATTTAACCTGAGCCTGGGCCTCGTGTGGCTTTTCTACCAGGTTTTTCTTAGAAAACTTACTTTTTATACATGGAACCGGGTTTACCTGCTGGCCTATTCGTCGGTTTGTTTCCTCATTCCATTCATCAATATCAATCCCTGGCTCAATTCCAGCGGCATGGCCGCGATGCCGATCTTACACAGTATTCCCACCGTATCTCATTTGGTGAGTGGCCCGGTAGTCAGCACCGCCATCGAAGGCCAAAGATTCGGCTACCCTTTCCTGTTAGGGATGGTGCTGTTGGCAGGAAGCCTGGTGATGGGAATTCGATTGCTGATGATGTATATCTCTTTGCTGCAAATCAGCCATCGGGCCAAACTGATTGTTGACGAACCCGTGCAGGTTTTTGAAACCAGCCAGGACGTGGTTCCATTCAGCTTTGGCAACAAGATTTTCATCCAGCCTTCCAGTCTTCCCGGCGGGGAACTGGAGACCATCATTCGGCATGAATTCATTCACGTTAAACAAAAACACAGCTTCGATATTCTATTTACTGAATTCCTCTGCATCATCGCCTGGTACAGTCCGTTTGCGTGGTTGATCAGGCACGCGGTTCGACAGAACCTGGAGTTCATTGCAGACAATATGATTCTTAACAATGGGACAGACAAAAAGGACTATCAATATCTTCTATTGAAGGTGACTGGCCACGCTCCCATTTCAATTGGCAATCAATTCAACTTATCATCCCTTAAAAACAGAATGGTCATGATGAACAAATCGAAAAGCAAAAAGAAACAACTGTTGAAATTTGTTTTCAGCATCCCGGTGGTTGTGGTTCTCTTAATGGCATTCAGATCTGCCGGCGAAAGCATCCTTCCAACCGTGCTTCGCAAAAATATAACGCCGGCCACCAGCGACACCCTGCCACCTCCGCCACCCGCGCCGGCAAAAACAGGGAAGGCTCCGGCCCAACCTAAAATCGCTGTTTTACCTCCGGCTCCTCCGAAACCAGGCGCAAGGCCCAAAGAATTTACGGTTTCATTGGACAACGACAACCGCATTACCGTGCAACCGAAGAACGGCAAGAAGGAATATTATGACATGAGCAAGCCTGAACAGAAAAAGGCTTTTCAAGAAAAATATGGCTTCCTCAATCCGCCAAATCCACCCCGGTCCTTGGCTGTGGATGTGAGCGAAGCGGACGAAGTCGCCGTAGCTGCGCCAGAGATTGCCGAAGTGCCAACTGCCGTGGCTGTAACGCCGTCAATCGCCACCTCCCCGATTACCAAGGTAAATGTTAAACCCGTAAAGGCGGGAACAGGTATTACATCTGTTCAGCCGGCACCAGCCGATGAAGAAGACATTGAAATCGATGGAGAAGTTTTACTAAATCTCACTTACCGCTCAACCAAAGCGGACATCGACAAGCAAGTTGAAAAATTAAAAGCAAAGGGTTATACCATTGAAATCAGCAATACGGTGTGGAAAGAAGGGAAACTGGTGCTGATCGAAGGGACACTCGGTGGAAAAAAGAAGAAATCGCAGTTCAAAGCAGCGGATTTTAAAGAAATCATTTTCTCTGAATCGAGCGATAAGAACAGCGAATCTGGAATACAATTCTATGTAATCAGGGGAATGTTGAATGTGAATTAATTTGCAGATTGTGGATTGTTGATTGTGGATTGTAGATAGATCCAAAATCTACAATCCACAATCCACAATCTATAAATTATATCTCACGCCCACTGAAGGATAAATCTTAAACACATCATCCGGCGTCAACACGTGGTAATTCACAGATATCCGGGTGCCGGCCGATAACCCTTTATATACCTTCATCCAAATTTGCGGATCGGCAAAGAGAAAAAACCGCTTGCCCGATTCATTCATCGTGTAACTGTCACCGTGACTGCGGTTTTCGGTCCAGGTCACGATATTTCCGGAAAAATTGAGTTTATAGTTTGAATTAAAGAGCATCCAATAAAAGGCAGCCAGTGGATCATGACTGGGCTTTGAAAAAAGGGCGATCTTATAACAGGCGTATAAATTGAAATAAGAATGACTTCCCGTATGAAATGGATAATCGGCGCCCACTGCAAAACTGTTGGTGATATAATAGGGATACTTTCCCGGCTCCGCAATTCCCAATCCCCCACTGTATTGAACCTGTAAAAAGACCTTGGGTTTCCACCATCTGAAGGTTTGGGATACCTGCATATAAAACTGCCCGATATTTGATTTCTCCCCAGAAAGGTCCGCCTGCATTTTAAGCAGAAAGGAACCCGAATCCCGGCCGCGCCAGTATTCGAAATAAAGCGATGGGAAATTCTTTGTGGTGTGCTTCGGATCTACCGTATGACGCATGTCGTAGTGCAGCTGGAGATTTTGTGCGGAAACCCAGACCGACAGCAAAAAGAAAATGACAGTGATGAGAACTTTCATGGTTATTTGAATTGAAAAGAATGGGTGCGCATTCGAAAATTGTAAATTTGAAACGCGCAATGCCAACCTTGCGGAATTGGATTGGAATTCTTCCGGAATTGTAGATTTGGAAGACAAACGGAATATATAAGGAAACTGATATGAATGATTTGGATGCAAAAGTTTTCGTGAGCCTGTTCCGCGCTGCCTATGAACAGTGTTTTGGTCATCCCTTGTCAAAATCCCTTTCAGAAACTGAGAGCAAGCAATTCAGCAACCAGGTTTGGGATCAAACCGGCCTCACCATTGGGGCAAAAAGCATCAAGAATTATTCAATCTATGTTGCAGATCCGGGCAAGGACCGGGTTGAAAATCCTTCCATCGCAACCCTCGACACCCTGGCCAGGTATGTACTTAATGCACCCAACACCACCGAAATCAAGCGAAAGGAAAAAGAAAGTCATTACCCCTACTGGTATGACTACAAGGATAAGTTTCTGAAGGAATCAAAAAAGACTGAACCGGCGGTAACACGCACACGCCCTGCAAACATGTTAAAATGGATCGGCCCGCTGCTGGGTTTGATATTGGGAGGCACCCTTGCGCTTTACATGGTGAATGCAAAAAAGCAAAAAGCAGAATCATTTGTGGACGAATTCAAATCAACAAGGGATGATTCCCTGGGCTTGCGTGGATGGACCGTGAAGGATGTGGATAACGAATATTGGAATCAGAAATCAAGCGAGAATGGATATTTGACACTTTTCACATTAAAAGGTGACAACTGGCCTGATTCTGCAAACAATTCCGGTATTCCAAATCTACTGATCCGGAAACTCGAGGCCGGTTGTTTTACTGCAGAAATGCAGGTGGCAGGATTCATTCCCATGAAAAACTGGCAACAAACCGGAATCCTGCTGCTGGAAGATTCCAATTTCTCAGGAAAGGCTCTGCGATTGAGTTTGGCGTACAACGACTTTTTTGGTGGCTATACACAAAAGCCTGAGATCTTAATTCAAGCCATCACATCTCTCGGAAAAACCGACAGGAAGCCGGAAGAAATTGCACATAAAGTTTTGTTCAATCTCGGCGACGATCGTGAAAATGTCATGGTGCAGAATAACCTTGCCTATTCAGGACTAAGAGTAGAAAAAAAAGGAAGAATGGTGCGGCTGTTATATACGGCAGGCCCAATGGAAAACGCCGCCTTCAAAGAAGTGACCAGCAGAGAATTTGATTTCGACCCGCACTATATTGGATTATTTGCCATCAGGGGCTTCGTCAACGATTCTGTCGTTGCACCGGTAAGAATCAGGAGCTTTAAATTGGATTATTTTGAGTGCAAACCCTAGGCGACTCCGTTAGTATTCAAACCTGTTCAGCCCAAGAAATCCCACGGGATGGCGCGTTTCACCTTTTATCGCCAAATCGGCGAGTATCTCTCCCATCACCGATGCAAACTTGAAGCCATGTCCGCTGAATCCACACGCAATCGTGACGCGGCCATCGTGCCCAGGCAAATGGTCAATGATAAAATGTTCGTCAGGGGTGTTGGTGTAGAGACAACTTTTCATCGCCACTATTTTTTCATTGGCATTTGGCAACCACCTGGACAAGGCGAAATTGATATCTTCTTCTGCATTCTCATTCACGGGTCGTTCACGCATCGTTGGATCGAATTGTTCTGCGGGAAAATGATGTGCAGATTTCAATCCGAATGGATCTCCAAATTCCTGCGGATCCAACATCGGGAATCCATAATATGGGCCCCGGTCTGGATCTTTCATGAGCCAGCAAGGAAATTTTCCCAACGCGTAGGAATCCGGTTCAGTTGGCATCGTCCAGGCCAGTGCCTGCTTGGTTACTTTCAGTTTGCGATGCAAACCCGGAATCAGGATCGAGGACCAGGCGCCTGCGGTAATGACAAGTTTAGAGGCCTCGTAGGTTTCGTTGTTTGTTTTCACAAGCACACTATCGCCCTTCATCTTCCAACTCTTCACCGGTTCATTCTCAAGGATCCTGGCTCCAATTTGACCAGCGATGATGGCGTAAGTACGGATTGCTTTTTCCGGAGTTAAGAATCCGGCCTCGGGTTCATAAACAATCTCAAAATCATTTCCAAAATTGAATTGGTGGAATTGCCTTTTTGCCTCGCGTTGCGTGAGTTTGAATACAAGTAGATTGTAGAGCGATGCAGACTTCAAAACACCGCCCGTAATTTCATTTCCCGGCGGGCCGAAATAGAGCAATCCTGTTTGATGATAAATTTTCTCTCCGCTGTCTGCTTCCAGCTGTTCCCAGTTCTCATAGGCCCGCTCCAACAGCGGAACATAATCGGGATGTTCAAAATATGCCTTTCGGATGATCCGACTTTGCCCGCCGTGAGAACCCATTTCATGCCCGATCTCAAATTGATCGAGACCTAGTACTTTCTGCCCTTTTTTCGCAAGATAGTAGCAGGTGGCCGCGCCCATCGCACCGACGCCAATGACAATTACATCATATTTTAATGAAGAAGGGGAAGACCGCATGAGAAATGATCAGTTGATATGTTTACCCGTTGATGGGTTGATTTATTACACGAAGGGTTCAAAGCAATCGTAATTGCGCTGGCGAAAAATCTTCCCGTCTTTGAACTCATAAAACTGCGCGAAATACGCCTTCATCTCATCGCCCGGTTTCAATTTGCCCACTTTGATGGCGAGCGTCCCCGTATAAATGGCCTCAATGATCACTATATTTCCCGAACTGTAGGAATTGACAATATCAAATCGCTCCTTTTCCAATACCTGCTTTCCTCTTAAAGCCGCGGCTTCAAGGTCCTTCAGCATGCGTGTCGTCGTATCCTTGGTAAGTGTATTGGGATATTCTATCTGTACAACTTCCGGATGATAAAATTTCGAAAAATCAGATGAGTTGCCTCTGTTTTCCAAAGCAGACATAAAATCTCTGACGGTTTGTACCAGGTCCATGAAGAAATATTTTGAAAAGCTTTATTTGACCAATGCAAGTGCCATGCCATCATGTTCTTTTGCACCAACAGTTTGTATGATGATGGATTCAACTGCAGATGTTTTCGAAAGTAATTGATTAAAACGCTGGGCACCTTTTACCATTTCATCAGTTGTATCCAGGTCCAGCACTTTCCCATCCCTGATCACATTGTCGGCAATGATGAGCGTTCCCGGTCGGGAAAGTTTAAGTGCCCATTGAAAATATTCTGCGTAGGGCGGTTTGTCCGCGTCGATAAAAATCATATCGAAGGGACCCGCTTCTTCTTTGTGTAAGATGGGAAGCAATTCAATTGCCTTACCCAGGCGTATTTCAACGAGGTGATCAACGCCGGCATGTTTGAGATTTTTGGTAGCGACTTCCACATGCCTGGGATCGATCTCGAGCGAGATCAGGCTGCCGCCTTTTGGCAGGGCCCTGGCCATCCAAATGGTGCTATAACCACCCAGGGTGCCTATTTCAAGTATATTTTCAGCCTTGACGAGCCTGGCTAAGAAATTCAGGAACTTACCCTGGTTGGGCGACACGCTTATTTGAGGAATATCGGCCTTTACAATCTCTTCTTCGGCCGACTTAAGCGCCTTGTCCTGGATTCCGAGAAGGTCGTTGATGTAATCGTCCACCATCCCGAAAATTCCCATGTTCATTGCCATATCATTTCGTTTGGCAATGAAGGTACAAACCGGATACCAGATACCGGATACCGGATACCAGATAGTGTGGGTTTGGGTGTGATTTTTATTTAAATCCCAAACTCACGCTCAAACTATCTGGTATCCGGTATCCGGTATCTGGTATCTGGATCACGCCACCATCGCCTGCTCATCTGCACTTGGTCCATAACTTCCGGGAATGGGAACATTCAACAATCGCAGGAACACGCCGAGTTGGGCCCGGTGATGCACGATCTGGCTATACGACATCCTGATCACTTCTAATTTAGGATCGGTGAAATAAATTTCTTCCCCATTCCTGAGCGTCCATTTCTGCATCAATTCTTCTTCCGTAGCCTTCTCCAGCCTTGCCCTGGCTTCCTTGTAATTCTTCTCAAAAATTTCAACCAATTCGGCAGTTGAACTTATCGACTTTGGATCGTAGGGCTCTTTCGCAAAATCCAGTTCACTCGTATCCAGTGTCATGGTCACCCAGCCCGGCAATTCGGCAATATGCATGGCAAGCCGTTCAACGGTCATGCTCTTTTCATGCGGCTTCCATTGGAAACTATCCTCCGGAATGCGACCGAGCATTTTGCGGGTAGTCTTAGCTTCTAGCTCCATTTCTTTCAATAAGATGGGAATGATTTGCATAACATTTGATTTATTTTATGCAAAATAGAACCGCCCACTGTCAACCCTATGGCAGTCCCCTTTAGTAATCTACAGGAAGTTCTTTCATGTAGTCGCTGAGTGGAATATGGTCCTGTTTCCGGAAGGGGTTTCCCGAAGACCGGAGGCCCTGTATACGCGACACCTTAAAATCCCGGTAATCGTTCCTCAAATGGCACCAGGCAATCAGATGCCAGCTGAAGGCATAAAAAACCAATCCAATCGGCTCAATTTCGCGCGAGCTGGTTTGCTCACTTTGGGAGATGTATTGGAGAACCATGACGGTTCTTTCGGTGATGGATAGCTGAATTTGTGAAAGGTAGCCTGAATCCTGGTTGAGCCTGGCAGGCAATTGAAGTTTGATATTTTCCGTGAGTGACTCAAGTTTTTCCTTGTCGGAATTTCGCATCACCGCCTTGATCTTGTTGAGCGCGCTGGTATAATGCTCCTGTATCGATTTGTCCGCAAATCCATAAGCAAGAGCTTCAGTCAGCAGGAGCGCATTGGCTTCTGTAGCATTAAAAGATACGGGGGGCAAAAAGAATCCCTGCACTACGAAGTAACCGCGGTTTTGTTCAAAGCTAACCGGGATACCCTGTTCGCAAAGCGCCTTCACATCGCGATACACCGTACGCACACTGATGCCGAATTTCTCCGCGATCTTTTCTGCAGGAACAAATTTCCTGGATTGGAGCAGTGTTAAGATGCCAAATAGTCGGTCGATGCGATTCATGATCTAGGTATTTGGTATTGGGTATTGGGTATTGGGAATACGGTATACGGTATAAGGTATAAGGTATAAGGTTCATCTGTCCACTGTCCACTGTCTACTGTTCACTACTAACTAATGCGCAAACCCTATCACATAAATATGCTGCCATAATTTTCCCGTAACAAAAAATCTGTCCTGCGCGGGATCGTAAGCTATCCCATTTAATTCCAATGAAAGCGGGTACTGGTTCTTGGCCTCCATGACCAGCGAATTCAAATCTATTCTTCCCAAAACCTTGCCAGTCGTGGTATCAATCTTCAGTATGTAGTTATGGGTATACCGGTTGGCATAAATATATCCTTTGACGAACTCCAATTCGTTTAAACTGTCGACCAACACGTTATTCCAGCTCACTTCCAGCGTTTTGACCGTATTTAGCGTCGAGGGATCAATGTAAAACAAACGGTGGGTGCCATCACTCATGATGAGGCGCGAAGAATCCGTAGTCATGCCCCAACCCTCGCGGCCAGGAAACTTAAACTCACCGATTTGTTTGTATGAAGTTTCATCATACACAAATCCCTGGTTCCCTGTGTATGTGAGTTGAAACAATTTGTTTCCCAGGAAGCTGATACCTTCTCCGAAATATTTCTTTCGATCCAATTCAATCCGCGGATTAATTTCTCCCGTTTGAAGATCCACTTCACCCACCAGCGATCTCGTAACAGGAATGCTTTCGGGAGACCCGGTGCTTTCAAAAAGCCTTCCTTTATGAAACAACAATCCTTCCGTAAAACTGGTGCTGTCGTGCGGATAAGTGGCCACCACTGCGTAGTTGATCAGTGGTGCGGTCTCCACCCCACCAACAGACGCGGTCGATGTTGTATCGTTTGAATCATTCGAATGACAAGCGCCTACCAGGATGACAATCAAAAAAATGGAAACAAATCTTTTCATTTGGGGTGATTGAGAAGGCAATTTAGAAATTCGCTCCGAAAAATCTGCCGGCAATAACTTAGATTAGTACAAAGGACCCAACATGGATAAACGAACCTTCCTGAAGCTATCATCAACTCTATTGGCCGGGTCTGCCCTAGGACCGGTATTTACCTGGGCACAGGACACCCCGATCCTGAATTGGGCAGGAAACCTGACTTACAGCACGTCAAAAAATGTACATCCACACAATGTTGACGAGGTCGTGAATATGACAAAGCAATTTCCAAAGTTCAAGGCACTGGGAACAAGGCATTGTTTCAATACCATCGCAGATTCAAAGGATCAATTTCTTTCAATCGACAAGTTTGATCCGAACATTGTACTGGACAAGTCTGCCCGCACCGTAACGGTTGCTGCGGGTATCCGTTACGGTCAGTTGGCGGAATGGTTGTATAACGAAGGATGGGCGCTTCACAACCTGGCCTCGCTCCCACATATCTCTGTAGCCGGAGCTTGTGTTACCGGTACGCATGGATCGGGCATCAAAAATGGCAACCTCAGCACAGCCGTGAGAGGCCTGGAGTTTGTAACGGCATCGGGCGAATTTGTAAAATTATCGACAAAGGAAGAGTTGTTTCAAGGTTCCGTTGTGAACCTGGGCGCCATCGGTGTGATAACGCGCATCACACTTGCCGTACAGCCCACATTCCTCATCAGGCAGGACGTTTACGAGGACCTGCCTTTGTCGCAGCTTGAGCATCACTTTGATGATATCATGGGTAGTGGTTATAGTGTAAGCATATTTAGCAATTGGCAAAACAAGAACCTGAGCCAGGTTTGGGTAAAAAGTAAAGTGGAGAAGGACGAGCAATTTAAAAAGCCAAAGGATTTGTATGGCGCAAAACCTGCAACCCGCAACCTGCATCCCATTAAGGAACTTTCTGCAGAGAATTGTACCGAGCAAATGGGCGTGCCCGGACCCTGGCACGAACGGCTGCCCCATTTCAAGATGAATTTTACACCCAGCAGTGGTAAAGAATTGCAATCCGAGTTTTTTGTGTCGCGGGCCCAGGCTTACGAAGCCATCATGGCTGTTGAATCGCTGCGCGATGAAATTGGCCCCTTGCTATTCATTACTGAACTGCGATGCATTGATGGCGATGATTTCTGGATGAGTCCCTGCTACAAGACACCCTCTCTTGCCATTCACTTCACCTGGAAGCAGGACTGGGCGGGTGTTAGCAAGCTGTTGCCAAAGATCGAAGCGAAATTGGCGCCCTTCCATGCGAAGCCACACTGGGGCAAATTATTTACGATGCCACCCTCAAATTTCAGGATGCTCTATCCAAAGTTTGAAGACTTCCGCAAGCTTGCGATGCAATATGATCCTTCGGGAAAGTTCAGGAATGGTTTTTTGGAAAAGAATATATTCTTTTAGATACTGCCCGCCCGAACGTTCCGTTCGGAACGGGCGGGGATACCAGATACCGGATACCGGATAATTTATTCCCTATACCGCTATACCGTTATACCGCTATACCGTATTACCGTATTACCGCTATACCGTTTTACCGACCCTATACAACACATGCCTTCTCAGCGGATGCCCTTGTTCAATCTTTGGATGATCGAACTCGCCCTCTTTCTCCATCCCGATTTTTTGCATGACGCGCTCTGAAGATTTGTTCAGAACAGATGTAAAACTATACACGTCACGAAATCTCAACTTTTCAAATCCATAATCCAAACAAGCGGCTGCGGCCTCGGTTGCATAACCTTTACCCCAGGCTTCATTGATCAGCCTCCATCCAATTTCCACGCAAGGCGTGAAATAACTCTCAAAGGCAGGCCGGTTAAATCCCGTAAAACCGATGAAGCGCCGGTCTTCCAGCGTTTCGAGCACGAATAGTCCATATCTGTAATTGGAAAAATGGCTCACAATTCTGTCCAGCGCCTCTTTCGATTCCTTCATGGTCATAGGCGCGGGGAAATACTTCATCACGTCGGGATCGCTGTTCATTCTTGCAAAGGGTTCCAGATCCTCCGGTTTCCAAAGCCGGAGTCCAAGTCTCTCCGTACGGATAACATAATCCTGCATCTTTTGAACGCTCATTCTCATGTTAATTTGGCTTGGAACTAAATGAAATTCCTTATCATCGCTTTGAACCACCCAACCACATCAAACCCTCGAGGATGAATTTATTCTGCTCCTCGCTGCTAAAGGTAGAAGAAAGCGTCTTATTTGTTTTTCCTTCGTAATCCATGTCGTTATGCCCCATATTCATATAAATCATTTTGTATTTGGTATTGGTCCACGCAATCGGATAATACCCACTGTGCCAGATCTCATTGAGCTTTGGTCCAGTGCCCAGCGGAAAGCTGGAGGAGTCTATCGATAGCAAAATCCTGATATCGCTTCTTGATCGTATATCCTTTTCCCAGCAATACCATTCACTGGGCGCCGACTTAAACGTGGCTGGCAGGTTTTTAGTTGAGGGATGCTTTCGATCCTCCACTCGAAGGATTGCTGAAACAGGTCTCCATGTATTGCTCTTGTATTGACCCACACCCAAAAAATCGTTGTGGTACCAGTCCCAGTTTTGCGGAAAATCAGATGGGGTAAGCGCAAATCCGGCAAAATGAAATCCCATCCATCCTCCACCCTTTTCCATGTAATTCTTGAAAGCCTCACGCTGTTCAGGCGCTTCGGGCCTCGTATCAAGAAACAATACGACCTGGTATTGCGACAAGATGGTTGGATTTAGTTTCGACCAATCATTCGTAGAATCGTAACCAAAGCCATTCTTCGCTGCCATCGTCGCAAACCACTGATTGGCCTCGTGCACATAACTGATATGTGCCAGGTCGCTTTTTGCCGTAAAAAAGGCGAGCACTTTAAATTTGGGAGAATTGCCCTGCGACCATCCGCTGATCGAGGACAAAACCAGGATTGCGGATAACAAACCTGTACGTATAGCCGAAAATTTGCCGGGGACCGTCTTTGCCAAGTTTTTGAGATTTAGGTGATATATCCGGCTAATTTAGGAATTCGGATACAGAAAGCCAGTAGACTCTTCTTTTGTCTTGATGGGCCTGATTTCTACCCTGGCAGATTTAGTGTATGCAAACTCAGGATTGCCTTTCGCGATCTGTACCGCATCTTCATCATTATCGGCCCTCACATGATAGTAACCAACAATGACTTCATTTGATTCGGGGAACGTACCCACGTTCCAATCCTCAGATTTCTTAGACAGATAGCCGCCTTGTTTTGAAATGGGTTGGGCAGCAATGAGCTTACCTTTCGATTGAAGGTCCCCAATGTAAACCTGGCATGCCTTGAGAAATTCCTGGTGCTGTTCAGCACTCATACCGACCTGGTGGTCGATGCTATTCCGGACAAACAACATATATTCTTTCATTTCAATTGATTTTAGAATGATCAAAATGAAATTCAATGAAGTTTCCCTACAGTTAGCGCAGTTTCCGGATTTCGCTTTCAGGGTTTTTGTGTCCAGACTTTTTCATGGTAAGGCAGGTAAACGGGAAGTGCAGCGGAGCCATACCATTGGTAAATTTCGGGTTCAAGCAGCTTTTCCTTAACCGCCGGATCCGTCAACACCAGTTGCCGGGTTTCTTCCAGCGTCGCATTAAAGATGTAAATGCCGCGATAGTTCTTCTCATTCTTTTCAAACGGCCCGGCAATTACGAGTTTTCCCAATTTCGCCATTCGCCCAATATTGCTCATATGTCCCCTGAAAATGCTGTCTCGTTTAGCCTTGTCCGTTATATTTCCTGCTCCTGATTTCAGGATAACCATAACGTACATCTTCATGCCGTATGCGTCTGCACCCAGGGAATCCGCAAGGGCCTTATCAAAATTGGGATTTGAATTCTGTGCCGAGATGATCATAGGACACACCGAAATTGCCACGTATAAGAAAATAGATTTCACTGGTTAATAATTTGTACCTAAGATAATTTAATCCCGGCGGCTATTCCCTCCATTTAACGAACCAATGTACCGCTAATCCTACCGTTCTTACATCATTTCTTCTTTTTCCCAAGGAATTCATCCGTAAAATGTTCCATGTGTTTAGGCCTGGAAAATTTCTCATCATTGAATTCTGCGGACTTCCCCCTTGGAATGGAAAGCGATTTCCAGTTGGCATCCAGTGCCATTTTGCCGATATATACAATTTGCCCGACGTGATAAGGATAATGCGCCAATTGACGGTTAATGGCATCCAAAACGGAATGACCCATATTCCTGATGTATATCGTCCTCTCCAGGTCTGCTTCTGTCAATGATCTTAATGTATTGAAGAGACAATCCCAACCCTCGTTCCATTTCTTCAGCATGTCGGCACGTGTGCCGATATTATTTACAAATTCATCTTCCCGGTTCCTCCACTCCTTCTCACCGTCCGTGCTCAGAAAATCGGTCCAGCGCGAAACCATATTCCCCCACAGGTGCTTCACGATGGTAGCGACGCTGTTGCTTTCGGGATTAAACTGCCAAAACAATTGCTCTTCGCTCAATTGATCAAATGTTTTTTCACCCAGCAATTTGTAGTACTCAAATTGCTTCGTCACACTTTGCAGGTAATTGTTTTCCATAAAAATCTTTCAATGTTTAACAAATTTGAGGATACGAAACGATTACCAAACGAACGGTATCATTCGCCAGCTGTGCCTTACATAGTCCAGGTAATCTTTGCCAAACTCGCGAACCATCATATGCTCTTCATTCCTGATGCGGTAGAAATAAGCAAGTAGAATCAACACCGTTGCGCAAATAAATACATCGGTGTTCTGCATGGCCAATCCGGCTGCACTCCATACCAGGCAGGTGCCGAGATAGCCCGGATGCCTGATAAGGCGGTAAGGCCCGGATTTAATAAGGTGTTGATGGTCGGTTGTATAAAGTGTGCGCGTATAATATTTATGAAGAACCAACATGGCCCAAACCCGAATCGCAAGTCCGATGCTCATTACAACAAGTGCAATATTCGCAACGCGGTTATCGTAAAATCTCCCAACCCTTAATGAATTCAGTAGTGCGGACAGGATCATTACAATGAAAAAACAAAGTCCGATATAGATTGTACTGTGATGGTCGCTGTCGGACAAAAAAAGTTTCTTTGCCCTCCGGCCTTTCCTGGCCAGAAACTCCAATGAAAAAAACATCGCCAGGCAGAGATATGCGGCAACCATCTGAAACATGGTGGAGGAAGTTGATCAGTTAACTGGTTAACTGGTAAACTGGTTAACTGGTTAACTGGTTAACTGGTTAACTGGTTAACTGGTTAACTGGTCGACAAATTTCGCTAATTCCGAACAAAAATCACCTCTCCCCCTTCACCAATTTGACCCGGTTAAGGGTATAGCTGAAATTCATGTCGCCCACCCGGAATTGGTTGTGCTGGTCAAGTATAAACAGGACATTATCGTCACCCTTCATCAGGGTAAAAGATTCGGCAGGCTTGTCGAAGTCCAGCACGATCAATGTAGCGTCTTTGTCGTATGGGCTTCCTTTTTTGACTGACCAATTTCCTTTGTGCGGTGTGCGGCCATAGAGGCCCATGTAGGAGGTGAAAGTGGTAGGTTTGCCAGTCGCCGGGTCTACATATAGGATCAGCCTCCATTTCAGGTGCGTGCACGCCGATGTCATATCTACATTTACCTGGCTGGCCATTTCCTGGCAAAGCGGTCTTCCTTCAAATACGCCATAAAGTGTGGGCCCTGTAGGCGATTCCTGGTAAGTGATACTCTCCTGGGGAATATTATCCTTCGTCAAGACCTGCGCAATGGTTTGGTTTGAAAACAAAATCGCAAACGAGAAAATAAATGAAACGAGTCCAACTTTCATGTCCAGACCTTTTAATCATTATCCGGTATCCCCGCCCGTTCCGAGCGGAACGTTCGGGCGGGTGGTATCCGGCATCTCATCTTGCATTCAAAGTAAAGCTCCATGCAGAGGTACCGATCATCAGTCTTTTCTCCGAATCCAACAAGTGAATAAGTTTTTCATTCAATTTCAGAAAGCGGATCTTTTCGGCACCGTTATCCGGATCCAAACGAATAACCTGTGCACCCGCGAATCCCGCGATTCCCGTTTCTAGGGCCCAGCTCCCCTGCAGGTCACAAACAGAACCGCCGTTTCGAATATTTGGAGTGCCGGGTACCGTCATACCATATACACAGTGGAGCTTGAATTTCCCAAAACCCTTTTCAAGATCGTCTATGACCAGCGTCCATTTTGCAAATTCACAGTCGCTGGTATCCATGGATCGAATGGGTTTTATATTCTTGCCGCAGGGTGTACTTCCAACAAATGTTGTGGAACTCATGTTGAGCAGGGCAAAGAGTATACTCAGAAAGATTCCCATCAGGTTTACATTTATTCGAAGCTAAACGCAGTGGGTTTATCCATTGCATCGCTTACACGAAATGCAGGAATATCCTGACGAATGGAAGAATTGCCAATTCGTCGCAAGCCAAAATTACGCTTTCAATTCCAGCAGCGGGCTAGGTTCAGCAAGTTCGAATTTGAACGGATATGATTTTCTAATTGCTGCGACGAGCATTGCAGCAAGAGCAAGCAGACAGGTCCATCCGAACCAGTCTCCAAGAATTGGATACAGCGTGAAGCTTCTATGGACAGGCACGTCTGCTACCAGGACCTGCTCATCCGACCCATAATAATCCAGTCTCGCCAACAGCCTGCCCCGGTTGTCATTCATCATGGAAATCCCCTGCCCCGCTGCTCGAATTAAAGAGAAGCCATTCTCGATCGCACGCATGATGGCCATATCGGCATGCATTTTTGTGATCTGTTTCCAGTCGTTTGCCGGCAGAAAGAAAAGGTCGACCTTCTGTTTTCCCGCCTGGCGAATGAATGCAGGGAAGTCGCCATCGAAACAAATCGCTGCACCGATAGTCCCATAATCAGATTTGAATATTGGAATCTTACCATCACCCTTCAGGATGGGCTCCGGTGGCGCAGGATTTGACTTCAGGTAGTTCATCTGCATCACCCCATTGGAGTCGATGAGTAAAAGTTTATTCTGAACGCGGTGTTGGGGAAAATCAAGCGGGACCGACCAAAGCGTGAGTAACAGGTTCACCTTTTCCTCCCTGGCAAGTTTCGATGCCTCGTCTACAAATTCGCTTTCTTCTTTCTGCGGAATGAATCCTCCAGCCTCCTGCCATAAAATAAATTTGGCACCAGCGTCGGCTGCCTGCTTAGATTTTGCGAGGAAGTTGGCTTCAACTGCGCGGCTATAATTGCCAATGGCCGAAGCATCGGTCCATTTGCAGGTAGCAAGAGATGTGTTCAAACTCCGGGACTGCACAATCGACGCCACTTTCACCGTGCGCTGTCCAGTTGAAATAAAATTCACGCGCGAATACCCTGCCAGGTAAATGATTGCAAAACATGAAACAAAAACAATGACTCCTCCTTTCACAATTTTCCAATTAAATTCAAGCGACCAGGCCCACTCCACCACAGCGGCAAACCAGGTTACCAGGAATGAAAGACCCCATATCCCGGTCACAGAAACCATCTGGGCCAAACTCAAATTTTGAGCCTGGGTGTAGGCCAATACATCCCAGGTGGCTTTTGGAAAAAATGAAGTGATGAATTCCATCGACACCCAAATGCAGGGAAACAACAGGGTCGAAATAAATCCTCCCAGACGAGAACCAAACTTCCTGTGCAGCCAGAAACAAAGCGTAAACAACTGCATCACCAGCACCGTAATCATGAAGTAAGCATACTTCGGAAGCGGCATGGTGCCGTAGTGAATCACAGGATTAACAAGGGCTGAAACCAAGGCCAGACCCAGCAATCCTCTTTTTGGCGTGTTCAAACGCATATAGCGCAAGAAGAAAGCCGGATACAACCAGGCGGCGGTTGGAATGACCCATCTCCCATTTGAAAATAGCATGAGCAGGCCACCTGCCGCCAAGAACACGAATGGTGATTTAATATTTTTCATGGCAAAACTTTTAAGGTGAGAACTCACTCAAAGCTCTGCCACCGGTCGAGCGAAAAAATTCACAATTGGTAAAAAATGATTAGGATGCCGGCTTCCTGAGTCGGCTCAATGATTGTTGTGTAATACCCAAAAACGAAGCAACAATGCTAAGTGGGGCGCGTTGCATGACGCCGGGAAATTTTTCAAGAAAAATCTTGTACCGTGCGGCGGCATCCAGGTTATAAAAAAGGTCACGCTGTCCAAGCAGTCCCATCATCACAATGCGGTCGATTCCGGCAAAGATTTCATTGAAACGTGGAAACTCATCCATGACTCTGCGGAAAGCGTCGTAATAAAGGCATGTGAGCGTGCTAGGTGCAAGCGCTTGTGCATTTAATTTGGAAGGAACCCTGTTAAGAAAGGATTCAGGGTCGCCTACAAACTCATTTTCACTCACAAAAAAACAGGTAATATCCTCATCACCCCTGTACATGCAATACCTGAACAAACCTTCCTCAATAAAGGCAAGCGACCTGCAAACCCTGCCTTCTTTGACAAAGTATTCTCCCTTAGGTATTGAAATCGTTTCCTGATGATTCTCAAGGATTGCACATTCCTCATCTGACAGGGAAAAATTCTTTTTCAAATATTGACTAAAATGATTCATGCAAAATGTAAAGTTAAATTCTCCCTACCTAGAACGAATCAAGAATTCTAAACTTGTTTAGTCGGGATGGCTTGCCTTCCGGTGCGAAAGCCAACACCGATTAAGGCGAGTAATAGTAGTGTCATCAAAGCGTCCAGCCATCCAAACCAATCGCCATATCGAACATAGAGTGTGTTGAGGTGATTGATGGGGACGATATCAACCAGCTCGGCGGAAATTCCTTTTGCAGTGCTGGCTTCATTTAATATTCTGCCGTATTGATCATTGATCGTCAGCCTTCCCTGTCTCGCCGCACGAACCATGGAAAATCCATTTTCTACTGCCCTCAATACTGCCATGCGTGAATGCAGCCAATCGTCTTTTTCGAAATCCCAGGCCGGCACAGTCAGCAAAGCAGTACGCTCTTTACCATATCGTCGAATATCCTGCGGGAAATCGAGGTCTTTGCAGATGGGCAGGCCTGCATTAGCGTCCCCGATTTGAAATGTACCTAATCCCGCACCCGGCGTAAATCTATGTTCCAGGCCCTGAACCAGGCGGGTCTTGTCGTAGTCAGCCACCGGCTTGCCTTCATTGTCAATCGCAAAGGCAGAGTTTCTTTCAATGCCGGATTTTTGATTTGTGTAACCCGCTATGATAAAAACTTTTTTCTCAACGGCAATCTGTTTAAACTTCTCCATTACGACCGCTTCATTTGAAGCACTTATGAACACCGCGCGCTCAGGTAAGACGACAATTTTTGCACCCGCGTCCGCTAAATTTGCCACCCGCGCTAAATACCTGTCAACAGTTGCAAGGGATTTTGCAGAGTCTGGTTTTGGGGACATATCATGATATTGCTCATCCAACGAAACCAGCCCCACGCTTGCAGTGTTCCCGTCAAAACCTTGCGGAATTCGATGCAGGGAAAAAATCACCACGCCCAATGTTATTCCAAGCGATGGAATTAGCGCCATCATGTATTTGCGCTTGTGGTAGATTAGCCAGTGTGTAACAGCAGCAGCAGAAGGCAGTAAAGAAATTAAGAAACTAATCCCGGTGATGCCGGTTATCGAAGCAAGTTGAATGATGAATAGTTTGTCGGACTGGGTATATGCAAGGCTGCCGGCTGTTCCATCGGGCGAAATTCTGGAAACCAGGAATTCAAAGGCCGAAAATAAAACCGGATAGGTAAAAACGGTCCATGCCTGCGCATACATTTTTACCAGCTTCGCCGACCAGGTGATGATTGCCGCATACACAAGCGCGAGTGTTATGGAAAAAATGCAAGCGGGAAGGAACCCCACCACCGATACCAGGTAACCCAACCAGCTTAACCTGCCGATGAGACATGCCGTGAAGCATACAAAGAAAGGTTTTCGGCCACTGTGAAAAAGTGAATAACTGATTAGAGGATAAGGAGCAATCCACACCAGCCACCAGAAATTGCCATTTAATCCGTTTCCAAAATACCAACACAACGAGCCAATCAGGATGGCAAATGCTTCGCTTATGTATGGGCGGTGATCATTGAACATGTCGTTTTATCCCATTGAAATGATTTCATGATTGATAGCGATAACTCACATTTACCGGGGTTCCCCTGATGAGTGTTTGATAGACGACGCAATATCGTTCGGTTAATTTTTTCAGACTTTCCTGTTGCTCCTGACTTGCGCCCGTTTTCAATTCAATGTTTAGCCGGATGGCCTGGAATCCAACGAGCGCTTCCTTTGAAACACCCAGGGTGCCACGAAAATCGAGATCACCTTCCGCCTTGATCAGGCTGTCCTCAATTTCAATTCCGAGTGCCGTCGCAATTGCAGACAAGGTTACACCAGCGCAGGCAACGAGGGCTTCCAGCAACATGTCTCCCGAGCAGGCCATCATGCCCGTGCCGCCTGTTGCGGGATGTAATCCTGCCGCGACCAACGCCTTTCCCGTTTCAATTTTACAAGAGAGCCCTTCGCCAATTTTGCCCTCGGCTTTCAATGTGATCATGGCGGCATCCGGGTCAGACTTGTATTTCTCTTTGAGGGGTGCCTGCAAGGCACGCAATTCTTCTGATTTCATATTTTCCAGGATTATTCTGTTTTCAAACCAAATTCAAAATAAGGATTTAACATCTTGAAGCCGATACGTTCATAAAGACCTTTTCCATCTTCAGAAGCCTGTAATACGACATGACTGCATCCGCGAAGGCCTGGAGAAATTTACGAAATGATCGTATGCTTTCGCAAATTCATTTAGATGCGCCAATTCATCCTTAACATGAATGATATTGAACGTATCGCAGTTCAGCCCGCTGTCTACCCAGGTTACTGAACTCGACAGGAATTTTTGCATGCCTGCCCGGCGCGCAATCCAGGTTGCGTGTTCTGAAATTGGATTCGATCAATTTGCTGAAGTGATCAGCTTCTAGCATCTCTGAACTAAGATTTTACTGTTGAAGCGAGGCTGATGATTTCTTTTCCTTCAACAGCATGACTGGGTTCATCGCGGTAAACGATTTTGACCATGGCCAGGGCCAGCTCGGGAAGCGTGCAAAATCCTTTGGGATAAATTGCCCTGCCCAACGGGAAAAGCCAACCAAAATATTTATAGAACGAAAGTGTGTGTTTCAAACCAGGAATGGGTTTGATGACCCCCGGCCTGAATCCATATACCCTATGGAAAGGAAGCTTTGTTAAATCGTTCTCGACCTTGCCCTTCACGCGTGCCCATCTGACACCACCTTTCTCAGAGCTGTCAGTTCCTGCCCCCGAAACATAACAGAAACTCAAATTATCATTGACAGCGCTCAGCACTTTGGCAAAATTCAGGGTGAGTGTATAGGTCGTCTCAAAATATTTTTCAGCATTCAACCCGACGGACGAGATTCCAAGGCAAAAAAAACAGGCTTGGTAACCACTGAGCCTGCCTGCCAGGGGCGAAATATCGAGGAGATTTGCGTGAATAATTTCTGTGAGTTTGGGATGAACCACACCGCTTGGCTTCCGGTTGATGATTAGTACCGAAGCAACGTCGGGATTTCGGAGGCATTCATGCAAAACACCTTCTCCCACCATACCGGTAGCACCGGTGATAATAATATTAAGCGGTTTTTTTGTCATGGTTTTAATGCTTCAATGGTCTTCTTTTGATCATCCCTCCCCGGGTATCTTTCACACTGTTCATCACCACAAATGCATTGGGCTCTATTTTTTCAATTTCCGTGTTCAATTTATTTAATTCCAGCCTGGTGATGACGGTATAAATAATATCGATTTCACTCGTCTCCCCGTGCTTGCCAAAACCGCGTTTGCCACTGTACACGGTTACACCGCGGCCCATTTTATTGATGATCATCAGCCTGATTTCTTCGCTGTGTGGCGAAACAATCGTGACGCCGATGTATTCATCGATACCTTCTACAATAAAATCCAATGTGCGCGAAGCCGCCAGGTAAGTGATCATGGAATACATTGCAATTTCGACAGAAAGCAGATATGCCGCGAGAGAAAATATTATGATATTGATCGCAATGATCACGTCACCGATGGTGGTTCCAAATCTTTTGCCGAGGTAGATGGCGAGTACTTCGGTACCGTCGATCACCGCACCTCCCCTCACCGCGAGGCCGATGCCAGCCCCAAGAAAGAAGCCGCCAAAAACAGCGACCAGCAAATTATCGTTGGTCACGTTGGGAAAAGGGACGGTGCCCACCACCAGGGCAAGCCCCGAAATGGCCAGCGCCGTTTTCAGGGCAAATTGTTTTCCGAGTACGTTAAAACCCAGGATGATAAAAGGGATATTTATGGTAATGATCAGCGCATATAACGGAATCTTGGTCAGGGCGTTGATCAACAGTGATATGCCCGTGGCGCCGCCATCAATGAAGTGATTGGTCAGCAAAAAACCTTTGAATCCAAACGAGGCTGAGAAAATTCCTGCCGAAATCAGGAAAACGTCCTTTACCAATCTTCTCAGCGTGATGAGAAATTCGCGGTAACCCTTTGCCAGCCGGTATGGGGAAGTAGCTTTTTGTGACTCCTCGTCTTCCTTCTCTTCTTTGAGTTTTGTCCAAAGCCTGATATGTTTCCAATGTAATTTCATTCGCAGAAATGATGTGAGCATTAGATTACATAGGGCGCCAATAAATAATAGGGAAACTGCCGTCTGGGCAGATCGGAGGGACGACGAGGCAATATAGCAAAAAAAGGGGATGCCGGGGGCGAGGCCCGGATTCAAGATTCAGGATTCAAGATTCCCGATATCGTTGTTCGTTGTTTCCTGCCTGCCGGCAGGGTTGACCTTATACCGTAATACCTAGTACTTAGTACTTAGTACCTAGTACTTAGTACTACTAGTACTTAGTACTTCAGTCCTCTTAAAAGGCTCTAATCCGAGTTCTTTAAAAGTTTGTTGTTCGTCTTCGGCCACATAAGCGAAGATTTTGACAGAATTGTCGATGGCCTGTACGAGATAGAATATATCGAATTCCATGGCCACTGCCTTGTTGTCTTTTCTTACGAAAAGGCCGCGCCAGCGAAGCTTGGTGAGAAAATGCCCGGAAATCAAAGGAGTAATTTCGAGAGATAGAATTTTTAACGACTGCGCGCCCATTTGCTTGTACAACGCATATCCGCGTTGCATATTTTCCTTGAATTCGGCATCGTTGGTTGCGCAACGCACGCCGTTGGGACTTGCCTCAATAAAACAATCTGCGAATGAATCAGCGGCTGTTTTGCCTGCTACCGAATTATTAGTCAATGATTCATTGATCCTTTCTTCATATTGCACAAAAAAAGATTCAATCAATTTGGTGCTGTTTTCCATCGTACCAACTTTTGTATTCACGGCTCCAACAGGAGCCTGCTTCTTAAAGTAAAACATGCCTTCCCTAAAGGCCATCATAAAAAGGAAAAAACTACCGATGACCGAAAGGTGGGTTACCAACAGTGCCATGCCAGGTTTTTTAAATGGTTAGTGTAAATTAATATGGCAGCCCGTCGCACAAATTAATTTTGTGTCAAACAACTTCTCAAGTGAAATCAGAGGCCTGTCGGTTAAAACCAGGGGTCGTAAGTTTACTGCAGCACAAATGCAGTAGTATGAACCGCAACCGCTAACTTTTCCAGTTGTATACGGTTGCAATCCGAAAGAAACGATAATCATGCCATTTTGGGCTGGAGTGGGCAGAATTCAGCACCGTAGCGGCAACATTTTTTCCAGATTCTGCCAGAAAAAATTTGCGTTAAATAAAAACGGGGTGCATTTTTCCCAGTTTGGGTCGGAACTTTTTGTGTTGCTGAAGCCGCCCGGAAGGAAGCACTAAACCCTGGCATTGATGACATTATTTTTGCTTTTTCAATATTGAATCCGTGTTATTCCAAACCGTATTCTTATCAAAACTCCCGTCTTTTCTTTGATGCGTGTAAATACATTTATCATTCTTAATCAGCATCTTCTTTTGCCTGATCTGACCATCTTCATAATAATTTGAATAAATATCAAGTACGAAATCATTCGCCTGGGCATCCCTTACCACAAATTCATTTGTGCCCTGCATCTCATAACAACCGATAAAAATCTTTTGTATCCCGCCAAGCGGCCTGGCAATGTTGACACTACGGCTTGAGGTAATGATTTCTCTGGGAATAAATCCGGCAAATGTGCACCGAACCTGGCGTATGGCTGATACCCGTCGGCGAGTCGTCCGATTCCATTCATTTACGGCAAAATCGAGCATCTTTGCCTGGCTGGTGTCTTCCCGAATCAATTTACCCTCTCTGCCGAAATAACGGCGAATATGGTTAAAGGTTAACCTTACGGAATCATTAACCGTTCTATTTTCTCTGAAAGCAGTTTCGACAAAAGGCTTGGGTTCCAGGCCAGGATTCAATATCAGGGTGTCACCAGAGATGGAATACCTTCCGGATTCTGCAATGGGTTCAAACCTGTAAAAATTGGGATTGTCGAATTTCGATATGTAAGTGAAGTTGCGGTCACTGGAAATACTAAGCTCTACGCCGGATACCAGGTTGGCGTAAGTGCCCTTAATCCGGCTTTGCTGGGCGTTCAGTTCACACGTAGTAAAGAACGCCAGGCAGCAGAGAAACGATCTCATTGGTGTATTAATGGTTAACTGTAATGGATGGCCGACACTTTAAATTACGAAATTCTTTTAAATAAAAAAGGGTACGACGAGAAATCGTCATACCCCTTGCATTGAAAATAACAGAACAAAATTCGTGCTAGTTTGAAACCTTAACCAGTTTTAACGTCGCGATGACCTTACCTGCACTGATATTGATGATGTAAGTGCCTTCAGCCAGGTCACTAACGTTCAACTGCAAGCTACGTTGTCCCTGCGCAACGGCCAGCGTGCGCGACACCACGCCTATTGAATTGAAAATCCTGATGGTTCCCTGAACAGTGGCTGTTTGTCCCAGGTCAATCGTAACCATTCCGGAAGTAGGATTCGGAAATACTTTCGGCTGACCAGCTGCCAACAAATCAATTTTTGTGGCTTCTCCTTCAACAGCGCCCGGGCATTCTTCCGTAAAAAAAACATTGGCCTGAAGGTTGGCGAGCTTTGTATTTCGTTTCATTACATCTGCGAAGGTGGTGCTCATTATCGTTTTCACAGTCGCCGGCGGAAGGAAGGGATCGTTTCTGTAATAATAAAAATCTCCATCCCTGAGTTTTTCAAATTGAACTCTCAGAATTTCGTGCATCGTTTTTCCAACCGACTTCCCTGCCACGTGATCTTCGGCCAAAATGCCCACCCAGACATCTACATTATTTACATTGCCATAAAGAATTTTCAAAGAATCAGCAAGTGATTGATTTGATGTGATATCTGAAAAACTTAGGGCCGGGCGCCCCGTATAAAACGCCCTTACCCGGTTGTAGCCCGGAAGCCCATGATCCCGGCCCCGCTGAATGTTCAGGCTGCCCAGGTCAATTCCGAATCGTACCGGGCTGTTTGGACTTACGAACAGGAAATCGCGCAACACGCTGTTGATTTTTGTATCCGTTTCATATTGTGTGTGCGCTGCAAATCCTTTGAAAAAAGTCTCCATTCCATAGGTGATTAAGATCTGAGGATTCCAAAAGACGTCAAGTAAATCCAATTCACCCGGACCAACTTCCTGGCAATCGTTTGAAAACAACAGAATATCATCGGCGACCATGGTGTGGCCGATGCGGTAGCCTGCGGTTGCAAAGGTGTTGACAATATCCGGACGAAGATTGGGCTTATACCCACTGTATGGTGTAAGCGTAATTCCAATGGCCGGTAAGAATTCTTCGAAGGTGATTTTTTGAATTAAGGCGCCAACTTCTTTCCTGGCCATCTGGTACATGATTTCGTCGTTGCGTATTCCCAATGCCTTTAACCGGTCACATATTCGATTGTGTTCACGGACAAATAAAGTGTGCAGTCCCGCGATGCCAGGATGCTCTGCGGCGCGTATATCGCCAGCTTCAAATGTGACAACCGTATGCAAACTGTCATTCGCCATATCCGGAGAATTGGGGTCTATCCCTCCTGTTTTCTCCCCGTTCATGGTGTTATATGGAAGCCAGCCGCCGGAAGACATTTTCATTTTGCCATCGACTCCGGTTCGCAACCATTTTGCACGAACCGGATCAGATCCATATACCATTGATGCATCAATCCATGCAGTGTTCAGATTGATTTGCTGTCTTGGGCCATTTACACCCGTGCCAGCCTGTACTTCGCTGCGGTAAAACGGAATGGCCTCTGTAAACAATACTTCCTGCGGTGGCAAGGGAATGGGTACGTACTCAGTGGTTCCGGTTGGTGTTAGCGACATGTCATGATCGATAAATTGTCCCCACACATATACAAATGAACTGAGACCTCTTGAATTAAATTGAGTGACGGGTTCGTCGATCACAGCATTTGAAATTCGCCGTGCAGAGGGCCTATTGTCTCCGCCCATCGAATTGTTGGGATCCGGTTTTCCGTATTCAGGAGGAATTTCGCGGTACAAGGATATCCCAACTGAGCCATAGGAAACCGTTTGCCCACTCATGATGTTGTTGTTGGTTCCGTCGTAAGTTCTGAACGGACTGTGTAACTTGTTTGGGAAAGGAGAAAGCGGAATGGGCCAATGCCGGGGACGCTTTATGCCATTTAACAATTTGCCTGTATTCGATCTTCTGTCTTGCGATATACTGTCCTGGCAAATGAATAGGCATAGCAGTACCAGCAGGGGTAAGAGTTTTGGTGCCATAGTTTTAGTTTTTGGTTAAAGGGGAGATTTCCTGATGCGGATGCATCACATGATTTGTGGAGAAATGACAGGGGGATGATCAGCCTTCCAGTACAATTCAGCTATTGCAAAAATGCGGTGGGGACACCCGGATTACATTATACAATTCGGGGTATATATTATAAGATTCTGGCCCTTAGTTAATGTAGAAATTTAAATGGCCACTTCTGTTACACCATTAAGAAAGCCTTTTTTGAACAGGGAAGCAGTGATGCCGGTTACACGCTTGAATTGCGCGCTGAGATGGGCTGTGCTGCTATAATTCAACTGCCACGCAATTTCTGTTAGCGTGAGTTCACTTCCCTGCAGCAATTGCTTTACACGCTCAATCTTATTGCTTATGATAAAATGCTCAATCGTGATCTGGTTGATCCTTGAAAATATTTTCGATAAATAAGTGTAATTAACCTGGAGCTTCCTGCTGATATAATCAGAGTATTTTGTCTTCGGCCATTCTTTGGAGTAATGAATCATTTCGATAATCAGCATTCTTAATTTTTCCACCAGTATCGTTTCCTTATCGGTTAGAATTTCCAGCCCCTCCATGCTGAGCGCTTCATGGAGTGCATCATGATCCCACTTGGTGAGATCTTCCTGGAGTTCAATTTCGCCGCAGTCCAAACCCATCGGGTGTAGGCCGAGGTTAATTAACGTCTCAAAAATTTTCGATTTTGCCGCTGGATTAAATGCGTCTTTGATGAATAGTTTCATTGGTTTTCATTTTTTTTCTGGCAAATGCCCGGGATATTGTATCAATAAATCGTTGGAAAATAAACTGCAGTAAGTGACGGGTAGTTGCGCTTGCGGGCAAAGAAACGAGCTGGAGGTACCTATTCCCTTAGACCATCAACTTCTGCATCAGCAACAGGTTTTGGTTTCTATTCAGGATTTTACAATAAACATGCCATAGGAGAAAAATGGGAATAACTCGGGAAAAATCAAGGTTTTCCCCGAACAGGGAGGCATAATTAACTGATTTGGTGGCCGATTTCCCAATGAAGGCCGAAGGGATCCACGAGGCGTCCAAGCTTCCATCCGTGTTCCTCACCCACTGGAAAGATTTCTTTCGCCCCGGCATTCAATGCTTTCTCGAAAAAAGCTTCAGGCTCTTCCACGGTCAATATCATCCGGATGGTATGCCCGCCAACATTCTCGTCGCCTTCGGGAGCCGTGCCGCCCTCGCTCACCCAGAATTCTGCATCTTGTATGGAAAGTCTTGCAATGATGCCGCCGGCCTCACCTTCCAGTTTGTACGTTTCTATAGCGCCGAATGCTGACTTATAGAATGCCACGGCTGCAACACTGTCGCGCACGGAAAGCCAGGGCGCAAGCGAAGTTCTTATTTTGTTCGTCATGAACCACAAACTTAAAGAAACTTGTTCATCACTGCACCCTCCCCTTTTCTTCCTCGGCCCCCGTATTCCGTTCCCTTTTTTCTTTCAATTTGTCGTTCCCGAAATTACGCGTGTATGAAATTTTAAAGCTGCGTTGTACGAAATTCACGCTAAAGTAGGTATCGAGGTTTTTTTGCGGATAGTTTGTGGTTAACACCAGGTCCTGACTCAACAACAAATTGGTCGCTGTAAAACTGAGCGTCCCATTCCTGCCTGCCAGTTTTTTTCTGACTCCAAAATCCAGCGAGCCATAGGCCTTTTGCAGGGTGATCCCCGCATAACGTGGGGATTGGTAGAACCCCGAAACCTCCATACTAACTGTCTTAGACAAACGGAATGTTTCACTTGCCGTGAGATTAAAATTGAATTTGGATAATTTAAGCGGATCCTCTCCATAAGTCGCCAAATCCTGCCAGATGACCGTGGCGTTGAACTGTGAGGTCCACCACCGGGTTAAATTTAACGGGACTGCAATCATGAGGGAAGCCAGTTTTTGATAGCGAAGGTTTTCCGGCGTCAACACAATCTTGCCTGTCGAAGTGTCTGCTGTGGGCTGAAAAATCCAAATGGGATCCTTTTCCTTTCCTACAGAAAGGGAGGCCAGGTATTTCCTGAATGAATAGCTCGCCGTTATGGTATTGGATATGGTAGGCTGTAATGCAGGATTGCCCGTGATGGACGTGCTGCCATTCATGAAATAGATATAAGGCGCCAGCTGATTAAAAGTGGGTCTTGAAATCCTGGAACTGAAAGAAACCGTGAGTGAATTGTTTTTGTTAAAAACGCGGTTATAGTTGAAAACGGGGAACAGGTTACCATAATGCCTGTCCACGATATTCGTTTTTGCAGTTGAACCCAGGTTGGAATTTGTGTACTCATACCTGAGCCCCACTTTCAAATTGTCTTTTTTTGAAGCCGCAAGATCAATTGAAACGTAGGCTGCGGTATAATCTTCATTTAGTTTTTGCGTGGCAGTCGAAGCTGAATCCAGGGCCCAGGAACCGCCGGAAAATCTTTCGAGGGCCAGTTCATTTGTGAAATCTGCAACAGTTCGTTTGAGGCCCACGTCCATCCTGCATTTGTTTCCCAACTTCAGCGAATAATCCAGGGCACCGATCAAAAAATTGATGGGTGTGTATTTGCTGGTCCTTTTTATTTCGAGGCTGAGAAATTCGCCGGCGTTGTTGAAAAATGCGGATGAATAATTGTAGGGTTGGTGATTATCGTAGTAAATGTAGTCGAGGTTCAGTGCAAGCCTTGAACCCTGGCTGAAATCATGCTGCACATTAAAATTGGCGCTGATATTCTTCCAATGATTCGTTTCGTGATTCTTCTGTATTTCCAGAGTGTCAATTACATCATCCCTAAGGATCAGGTTTTTATTTGTTTCGTGTTGTTTGTAATCGTTGTCGTATCCCGTAATCAAAACGCCCACGATGGTTCTTGCAGAAAGCTGGTAGTCGAACCCAATTCGACCATTGAAATTCACTACGTTTTCTGTTCTCCCTGCATCAAACTTAACGCCTCTCGCAACTCCCTGCACTACAATATGGGTTTCAGAATTGATGGGCAATGGCTTTTCAATTCTCGAGAAAGACAGGTTCCCGTAAATATTCAGTTTTTCTCTCCTGAAATTTAAGTTGCCACTTGCTTCCGTCACAGGCCCCTTTCCATAGCCTAGTGTGGCGGTGAACGAGCCATTTGTCCCAAAATTGTTGTTGCTTTTTAGCACAATATTGATGAGGCCGGCTTTGCCTTCCGCATCCACGCTGGCCGGCGGCGTAGTAATCAGTTCGATCTTTTCAATATTATTCGAACTCATTCCATTCAACAATTCAATCACGGCTTCGGCAGGCATGTAGCTGATCTTGCCATTGATCATCAACATCACACCTTCTTTTCCAATTAGCGAAATTGAATTGCTCTGACGGTTAACCGAAACACCTGGTGATCGTTCCAAAACATCGAGTGCCGTATTTCCCGCCGAGGTAATGCTGTTTTGGACATTGATTACCAGCCGGTCGGGCTTTTGCTCATACAATGGTTTCCTGCCCGTAACCGTAACCGTATTCAATTCCCTTACCGCTTTGGATAGTACAATTCTAAACGTGTCCTCCTTTTTTTCTAAAGGGGTTGTAATTACAGGGGAATAGACTTGTTTGTAACCGATCGCAGTCGCCGTAATCACATACGACCCAGCTGAAACATTGGCGAAAAGAAAACCTCCGTCCTCGCCCGATAGAATACCTTTAACCAGCGTCGAATCAAGGGACTTCAACAGTAAAACATTCACACGCGAAAGAACTCTTCCGCTGTCGTCCACCACCAGGCCCGAAATCTTCGTTTGCGCTTCCAGGCTGGCTGAAAATAGGAATGCTGCCGACAACACGGTCAGCAGCATCTCTTGATATCCTGTCAATAGAATTAGAACCTTTCTTTTGAATAATGCCATAGACTTTTGTTATTTCTCCGCGATAAACAGCAAAAACTGGTTATGCAGAAAATGAAAATCATCCGTTACCCTGAAAGGCTGAAGCGCTCTTGAAATCGTGGTTTCCACAACTTCTTTGTCAACAATATTCAACGCAGCCGCAGCAGGGCCGGTACTCATAAAACTTTTCACGCCTTCAGCCAGGCTGGAATAGATTATCGGGCAAGCCACAGTCGTTTTATAGATGAAGCTCATTCCCATCCCTTCCAGGATCCCTTCAATCTTCCCGTCCTCCGAGAGGGCGAATGGACCTGGTGTTCCGGGAGGTGGCGGAGGTAAATGAGAACTGATCGCTCTGAGTACATGCGTTGCATCACTCATTTCCGGTTTGTCCCAAATTCCAATCACCAGCCTGCCGCCCGGTAGCAAAACCCTGATCGCTTCGGCAATCGCCTTTTCAAAGCTGCCCGCGTATTGAAAAGAATTGAATCCTGCTACCACATGAAAACTCTCATCCGTAAATGGAAGCGCTTCCAGGTCTTCTTCCAGGAAATTATTCTGGGGATTTCTCCTCCTGGCTACTTCCAGCAATCCCGGCGCCGCATCTACACCAATTACATGAGCGCCTTTTTCAACGGCGAGGCTACTAAACATGCCCGCCCCACATCCGGCATCAAGCAAGATGATTTCTTCATTCAGCTGCAATTCATCTAACGCCCGCTTGTAAAGGGGCATAAACCATGGTTCAAAATACTTTGACCAATACTGCGGAGCCGTGCTCCACAGTTTTCCCTGAATCATTTTTGTGCTCATTGAATTAAGATTTAATTGTTGAACACAAAACTAGATTTGTCAAAATCGCTTGCCAGTACTGTAAAGTCCAGAAATTTGCCTGAGAAGTTCAGACGGCCACTTTCATTCGAATTGAAGCGGGCGACATGCCGAAACGTTGCCGAAAGGCGCGGCTGAAATGCGACGCGCTTTCAAAACCACATTCAAAGGCCGTCTCAGAAACTGTTCTCCCCATATTAGTAATCAGGTGCAGGCTATGGTTGAGTCGTTTTTCCATGAGCCATTTCCCAGGTGTTGTATTGTAAAAACGTTGAAAGTCTCTCTTGAAAGCTGATAAGCTGCGCGAAGACAATCTTGCGTACTCTTCAAGCTTCAAGTTAAAGCTGAAATTCTCTTCCATCACACACTGCAGCGAAACATGATGCGGCTCTCTCAACAATGAAGCAAAGTAAGAGAGCAATTCTGCATTTTCAGGATTCTCCGCAAGCGCAAGCACCAATTCACGAAATTTCAGCTCAAGCAACGATGCATCAGGCCGCCTGCTGGAATCAAAATGGGGCAGCATGGATTGAAAGAAAGCGGCAATTACTGCACTATTGTGAATCGGTATGACCCGATCGTACATTTTCAAGGGCTGAGAGATTGGCGTGGCTCTGCTTTTCAAGACTTCACGAATGAAATCATCCGGAATAAAAAACAGGATCAGGCAGAACTTCACGTCAAAAAACTGTTCTACGATGGTCGCACCTTTCCTTACTAATACACTACTTCCCTGCTTCAGATCGTATGAACCCTGGGCAGTGTGCCAGATCTTCCTGCCTTCCACTACGTACACGATGTAGTTATAATGGCTCCACAAATCTGCAAATTTCTTCTCCAGTCCACAATTGAAAATGGTGATGAGCGTTTCACCGCAGGTTAATTTTCGTGCCTGCGGATTTGTCAGAATACTATCGTAAAAATTGTACACGCTTCGCTCAATCCACAAATCTCGCCAATTGATTGCTTAATATTTTTCAAAAGGAACAATACACGCGCTTGACTGTGTGAACGATCAGGCACACTGACTAAACGGCGATTTAGGGAAGGACAGAAATTTTCTTGATCATATCCAGCTTTGGAAAGGCTGAAAGATATTTTTTCCTATCGCGGTAAAGCGTATCCAACTGATCCACTGATCTGGATGCGTAGCCGGAATAGATGGAGTCAATAACCGTGTGACCTGAGATGATTTTTCCAAAGCAGGGAAAGCCTTTTACTTCATTATAAGTTATCGTGTCTAAACGTGGATTGTTCACCAGGTTAAAATACAGATCGGTACCCCGGGTTTCTTTTCCTGCGCGCGCAAAACTCAGGGACCCGCGTTCATTCCCTTTCACTACTGTTTCATCCTGCACTTTGAACTTCGACCATTGATTGATCCTGTTGGTGTCGCTGATGCCAAATTGAGCCACAAAGCCGGGAATCACGCGGTAGAAAACAGCATTGTCATAAAAGCGATGGACCACCTGCTGATAGAATCGATCTACCGCTGCCGGTGAATGTGCGCGCGTAATTTGCACATCAAAATCGCCGCGAGTGGTTTCGAACCTGGCAGTGAATTGCTCAGGCGCCTGCTGTTTCACCCAGTGTGACTGAAAGTGCCGGTTGCAAGCCAGTGCAAACAGGGCAATGCCAATCAGGAATTTCTTCTTCATGAATTTTGCTTGAGGATTATTTCAAGATCTCGTCCGGTTGATCGGTGATTAGACCATCCACATCCAGGCTCACGAGTTTTTTGGCAATATCAGGATCATCTATCGTCCACACATTTATTTTTTTCCCCAAGGCGTGAATCTCCCTGATGATAGCCCGATTTGCAAAAAGGTAATGAATGCTGAACTCTTTCACATAAGGATAATGCGATGGCGATTTCCAATTCAGCTGCATGTCGATCATCAACGGCAGCACGCGGGTTTGGCAAACAAAGCATTTGTGCAATGTAATGTTCGGATCCAACTGGTGAACGGCTTGCAGCACTTCGTCACTGAAGCTATGAATGATACACCAGGAAGTCGCGTTCAATTGGTGAATCAGGTCAACGGTGCGTTTTGTAATACCCGGACTGACCCTGTCGCTTTGCTTAATTTCAATGACGAGCAACTTCCTGCCGGCTACCTCACGAAGCACTTCCTCCAGGGTGGGAATTTTCTCATTGGCAAAAGCGGGGTTGATGTCGATTCGGAATTGGCTCAGCTCGGCAAGGCTCAAATGGCTTACTTCCCCACTCCCACTGGTGGTGCGATCAATGCTGTCATCATGCATTACAACCAGGCCACCGTCGTTTGTTTGTTGAATGTCGATTTCAATTCTTTGCGCCGACGACAGTATTCCTTTGCGAATGGCAGCCATCGAATTCTCCGGGGCATATGCCGCCGCTCCGCGATGGGCCGTAATGGTGATACTGTCTATTTCAAAAGGCGGTGGTGTGGAGTATATGGCAGGGCTAAGCGTGAGACCAATAACCAAAAGGACGAAGGCAAGAAGGACTGAAAGAACCCTGATGATGATTTTCCATATTTTTCGCTTGTATGCCATCTGCTGGAAGCCATTTTCATTTCATTACAGTCCGAAAACCTGCTTTAGCTTTTTCTGTTTGCCTTTCCCAACCATTTTTTTGGGTGAGATGCCCAGGTGATTTTCAATATTTGGGTCAGCACCGCGTTTCAGCAGGAATTCAATCCATTCCAGATCAAATTTCCTTTTTAGTGCCAACAGGAGAACCGTATTGCCATTCTTGTCCCTGCAATTTACATCGGCACCATTGTCAAGGAACCACTCAGCGGCCTTGAACTTTTTCCACATGAAGGCAGCAAAAAATGGCTGATCCTCTCCTTTTTCATCCGTTATTTTCGCCCCGTGCTTTTTAAAAAGGGCAGCCGCAGCAGGATCATCGTACCAGGCGATCGCAAACATGCATCGTTCGGGGTCTGCGCCCTGTTGAAGCAGCCATTTATATGCCAACTCATTGCAACCCCGCGTGTACGCATACCAAACCGGTGTCGCCCGAAAAAAGCCTCCCTTTTCCGGAATGCGATGAACGCTGTTCATGTCCATTGATTTTTTCAACAGGAATTTCAAAATGGTGAGAATATCTGCGGCCAGTTTTTTGTTCTCGCCCGGCCTCAGCGAAAGCAGATAGTGTAATGCGTTCTTACCGTCAGGCTCCTCCCATTTCAACCAGGAAGGATCTTTTTCAATCATAGCCTGAATTGAATCCAGATCCAAAGACCTGATCGCTTTGATATAATGATTCATGGAACTAGCGTTCGTAATTGTGACTTTCGATAGTTTCAACAAGCCTTGCTTTTGGCGCTGTGATGATCATGCCTTCAGCGTGGTTCCACAATTTTTGAAGTTTTAAGTACATCACATCGGCCTTTTCGCGTTCATCGAATACCAGTTCAATCAAAATATAGTTTGGATCTTCCACCATTTTAAAAATGGAGTATCGTCTTACGCCCGAACCGCGCCGGTCAAGTGGATCTGCGTCGAATGTTTTTTTCCAGAGCGCATAATTCGTTACCGGGTGTTCTATTTGGAGTACATACATGGAAAGGTTTTAGTAAAGATACTTCGTCCTGATCAGGTTGTAATGATGCAGTTCATGACCCGCGATATGATATGCCATTGACCTAACACTTGCCCTGTTCCCGTTTGCAGTGCCCATTCGCGCCAGCGATTCTTCAGGAAATCCGTTGAACATCGCAATGGTTGAACGACGCACAGATTCATACTCATCAAAAATATTGTCCAATGTCCGCTCATTGGCGCCCGATTGCTTCGCATATTCATCCTGTTCAAATCCAGGCAAAGCGATTTCGTCATGTCTCGCAAACCGCAGCGCCCGATAGGCATAGATACGTTCATCGTCTATGATATGTACCAGTGTTTCTTTAATGGTCCATTTTCCGGGATCGTACCGGAATAATAGTTTAGACTCCGGCAACGGGTAAATCTTTTCTTTCATCATTATGAAATTGCTCCACAGGTGATCCAGAACACGACCATCACCCGGAAGCAGGTTGATATACATCGCTGCATATTCAGGGTATTCTCCTGAAAGGGGTTTTGCTATTGATCGGACATTTTTCATCATTTTCCATTTACGACGGGGAATTCAATGTAAGTCGCCAATTGACTGTTGCAATAGAGGGTATGGGTGGCTTTGATATAGTCTTTTTCAGTGGCCTCAAAAATGCTGGGGACGAATTTTTGCGGATTGCGGTCGATGACAGGGAACCAGGTACTCTGGATCTGAATCATCATTCTATGACCCGGCAAAAAAGTATGGTTGACCTGGTGAAGATCAATTACAATTTCTTCAGGTTTGCCAGGTGTGAATGCCATGGGCTTTTCAAAACTCTTACGAAACCTTCCCCTGAAGACTTCCATCGCGACCGGAAACTGGTAACCACTCATTGACAAAGCCGCCGTGTCGAAATTTGGATAGACATCAATCAGCTTCACCACAAAATCGGCATCACCAGCTGTTGTGCTTGCAAACACATGCGCAGTGACCGCACCACTTACGGTTATACTTTCGGGTAAGATATCTCCTGAAAAGCTTGCTACATCGGGACGTGAACTTACAAATCGCTGGTCCTCTACGTGCCAGTAATCCCAACGGCTGCCTTCGCCATAAGTGGCTTCCACCGGGCGTTGGCGGTAAGGAACGGGGTTAGCAGGATCACTCGTGTAACTTACGGAGCCACTCCCTGCAGCAGGTTTTTGAAAACTTACTGAACCATTGGAATGAATAAATAATTTCTGCCTTTCAGCATCCTTCGGCGGCCAGGCGTCATAAGACTTCCACTGGTTACTGCCTGTTTGAAAGCAATAAGCCTCGGCAAATTTTCCGTCCCCAATTCCCTTCAGCCAGAAGTCGAACCATTTTTTTTGTAAATCCTGGAACCAGATGGCAGTGTTCATGCCAAAGCTGATTTTACCAAGGCTGTCGCCCTTGTCATCCGCCCAACCACCGTGATCCCAGGGACCCAACACGATATGATTCCGCGAGAAGCTGTCGGACTTTTCCAGTTGGGCATACATGATTTGAGGACCGTTTAAATCTTCCTGGTCGTAATATCCTCCAACGTGCAATATCGGGATCTGTGGCCGACGAACAGTGGTGAGCCTTGATTGTCGCTTCCAGAATTCATCGTAATTGGGATGCTTTTCAAAATCATTCCACGCTGGCAGCTTCCTCTTAAAATATTTCTCATTTACATTGCTAAGTGGACCCAGTTTCATGTACCATTCATACACATCATACTGCGGAAAAGGAAAATCACTGTTCGCGGCCTTTTCATTTTCCACCATGTAACTGTATTCAAATCCATAGCTCAATCTGAATGCGCCGTTGTGATGAAAGTCGTCTCCCAAAAACATATCGGTGGGTGAAGCCTGTGGTGAACTCGCCTTCAATGCCGGATGCGGATCAACCGATGCATCCAGCGCCAGGTAACCCGGATAAGAAATTCCTAAAATGCCAGCCCTGCCATTGTTTCGCGAGATGTTTTTCAGTAGCCAGTCAACCGTGTCCCAGGCATCCGTACTTTCGTCTGTTTTGCTCTTGTCGATGACGTGATAAAGCGGCCGGTTCATTTCGAAACTTCCTTCGCTCTTGAATTTTCCTCTCAGGTCCTGGAAAACAAAATAGTAGCCTTCCATCGCCATGTTTCTTATATAGCCAAGCCGGTTTGCCGGCAACATACTGTCCGCATCGGTCCTGATATCGGCATTGTAGGGTGTTCTCATGATGAGGAACGGCAGGTCTGCCGTTTGTTGTATGGGAGTAAACACAACGGTAAACAATTTGGTACCGTCGCGCATGGGCACCATATATGTTTTCTTTTTGTAGCGAAGAACATTTTCGGATTGGGCCTGGCCAAAACAAAAGCAGCAGGAAAGCAGCAGGAAAAGCAGGAAGAATTTTCTCATTTTACTTGATAGATTATGATGCAGATAATTTTAAGATTACAGAAACTGTTCCAACCACGCCCTCGCCTGCTTGTCATCGCTGAATTGCTTCATGGGTATGGGCGGCCTAGTAAACCGAAACAAAAAATTGATGATGAATTTCGCCAATCCCGGTTTCGACACCATGGCCATGGCTTTATACAGGCTTGGCAATTGTTGGTTCACAAATTTGCGTGTCTCCGCATCCGGCACCGGGGAGTTGGTCAGATAGATCAGCAGCGGTGGTATTTTGTTAGCGGTAATTTGCTTTACAAGCGATACATTTTCCCTGATGTTTGCGACCGTGCGCCTCGGACGCTTTGATACAGAAACGAGGATGCCATTGTCTTCCAGCCAGTAGCTGGCAATTTCACCTTCAAATATTTCACGGTCGGTTGGAAATGCTACTGGCTTCATGTCTCGATGAACGTGAAGATAAGACTGAACCTGAGAAGCCAATCAAATTTAATTTGCCTCTGCTTCCGTGTGTTTTTTGAAATTATCCAGGATGGCCTGCCAACCCGCTCTTTGCATGTCGACCGGGTTTTGGCCTTCTGCTTCGAAGGTTTCGACAACCTTCGTCCCGTTGTCAACATTCTTGAAATCAATCTTCACCTTTCGGCCATCTCCAAGCGTGTATGCAATGGTTTGGTTGGGTTCCACCTCATCGTAAACGCCGCCGAAATCAAATCCAAAACTTCCGTCTTTTGCTTCCATGCGTGCAGAAAAACTGCCGCCAACCCGCAAATCGTTTTCCGCGCGGGGTGTGTGCCAATCCGGAGACGCGCTGTTCCATTGTTTGATATGTTCGGGATCAGTCCAGCAATGCCAGACTTTTTGCACCGGTGCATCGACGGTCGTTTCGACCCTGATGGTGGTTTTCGGTTCCATGATTTTTTTCTTAAAGTTAAGGTGAAGCATTCAGACCTCCGTCCAGCTTTTCAATCTTCTTCCGGATCGTCTGCTGACCCAATTGGGAGACCGTGATTGCAAGTGCCGATTCGAAATATTCCCTCGCCTTTTTATTATTCAGACCTGTGTACAATTCGCCCAGCAGGGTGAAATAAAATGGATTCTGTGTGAGTTTCAGTTTCTCGGCTTCGTCAATCGCGGACTCTTTCCCCCTCACCTTTGAAAGGGCAAAAGTGCGATTAAGCGCGGCAACGGGCGAGTATTCCAGGCTGAGTAATTGATTGTACAAATGCAAAACAGATTCCCACTTTTCCGGAGAATCCGCTTTTATCGTGTGCCAGTATGCGATCCCTGCCTCAATATGATAGCGCGAAATTTGTTCGCCCACTGCAGCCTCTTTTAGATGGTAAACACCCTTTGAAATTAATTCCTGGTCCCACTTAGTTTCGTCCTGGTCTTCGTAAAGCACCAGTTCACCCTTGTCGTTTCTCCTGGCTTCAAACCGCGAAGCGTGAAAGCACATGAGAGAAAGTAACGCGTTCACGGAAGGCAGATTCGTCTTTTCAAAATTCAATAACAAATTCGTGAGCCGCATGGCTTCGAAACAAAGGTCTTCCCGTAACACGTCATCATTGGTTTCAGAATAATACCCTTCGTTAAACAGCAGGTAGATCGTAGTAAGAACATTTGAAAGGCGGTTTTCGATTTCTGTTTTACCCGGAAATTCAATTTTCACATTTTCCTGGCGAAGTTTTTCTCTCGCGCGTTGCAGGCGTTTGCTGATATTTTCTTTGTTCGTCAGGAATGCATTTGCAATTTCTTCAATGCCAAATCCGCAAAGTATCCTAAGCGCCAAACCCACCTGTGATTCCGTGGGAATGGCGGGATGACATATGGCGAATAACATCTGGAGCTGGCTGTCGAAAATATTCTGTTCAGACAAATCAATCTCATCGGCAACTGAATGTTCCTGATTTACTCGGATCTGCTTCTCAATTTTTTGTTTAAAAAGCTGGGACCTGGCCATATAATTCTTAGTCTTGTTCTTTGCAACCGTGTACAGCCATGCAACCGGATTGGCTGGAATTCCCTGGTAGGACCAGTTTTCGAGCGCTGCCAGGAATGTTTCGCTGGTCAGATCTTCGGCAACCTGGAGGTTCTCAATCCCCAACCACTTGCTGAGCACGGCTGCAATCTTCCGGTATTCTGTCCTGAATAAATGCGGTATCAGATCCTGTTGTTGCATAAAGAAAACCCCGCGTTTGCGGGGCTTGAATTTTTAATGAACACCGTCGTTCTTTGCAATTTTTCTGACTTCAACACTGTTCCCATCCCCCTGCAAAACAGGGCTTCCCTTTGCAAATTCAACAGCCTCTTCTACTGAATCAGCTTTCACGACAATATAGCCACCGATTGTTTCTTTTATATCGCCAAATGGACCATTGGTTACAACGCCTTTATGCCAGACAACCCGACTCTCATCGAAAGGCAATCCCGTGCCAGTGATGAATTTATTCTGGGCTGCAATACCTCCAATCCAATCCATCGTTTGTTTCATCCAGGCCTGCATCTGCTCGGGTGATGCAATCTTGGACCCATCTTCGTGCCTGAAAATCAACATAAATTCTTGCATTTTGTTCGATTTAAGAGTTTTAAAATAGAATAGCTCTGCAGTTAAAACAAACGGGGAGATGCAAAATGGACAACATCACTGGATTTTCTTTCTCCACTTCTTCGCGAAACCGATGATGATATTGGTCAGAAGTATCAATTGGGCGAGAATAAACGCAATAACAGCCAGGGTTACCATATGGGAAAGTCCCACCAGCGCACCATAGGTAAACCCCGGAGAATTGTCTTTGTAAAATAATCGTGGCGGCAGGAAGAACATTCCGACAGACAATATCGTAAATATGATCTGGAGCCATTCCAGTGCTCGCGAAGCATGCAGATTTTTGGTTCCGATGCTGATGAGCCACATCGACAACATGGCCAAACCCAATAAAAAATAGATGTTAGACCATTTCAAAACAAAATAGGTATCGTGCAAATGAATATCCACGCTGTCAGCAGCAGAAAAAGCCGACAGCGCCAAGAGGATGATGGCCGACAATAACAGTAATGCATAGGGTTTCAGGACGAACTTCATGCAGTTACTTCAGAATTGATGTTCTTGAGCCATTCTTCCATCCCTGATTTCGGAGTCACAATGGTTGACATGCTTTCAATCAATGTGAGAATCGAAGTTCGGGGACCTTTTTGCCATTCGTCGCTTGCATAGAAATTTTCTGTTTGTTCCTTCCGCTCTTTCAGATCTCTGAAACTCCGGACAACGAAGTAACTGTTCTCGTCGTGAAAGGAAGGGCCGTAAGCAATCACGTCTATATTCCATTTTTTTTGAAGGGGAATGGAGGAGTTGGAGTATAGGCGATTGAATTCGTCCCTCTTACCCGGCCTGAGATTTAAGATTAAGATTTCAATCAAAGGATCAGTGTCCATATGCGAAGTTTTATATGGTACGACTAAGTTAATAAAAGTGGCGGTATTGCGGTATAGCGGTATGGCGGTATTACCGTAATACCGCCATACCCTTATACCGTTATATTGAAAAGTAGGTTTTCCTCCAGAGATAGTGTGATAACACCAGTAAAGCGATTGGCAGAACCATAAAGAGGATTCCTGCACTCAGACCTCCCATTGCATAAATTGAATAAGTGGCGCCTACCAGGTCAAAGAGCAGGCCGGCATAGGCCCACTCCTTGATCCAGTGCCTGGATGGAACCAGGATTGCGATGGCGCCCAACAATTTCGCGACACCGAGAAAGGGCACGATGTATTCGGGATAACCCAAACCTGTAACAATTCCCACACCCTCTTTCGTTTTTATGATCTCCGGAATGGCCCCGAATATCATAAATGCCGAGATCAACCCGGTGACGATCCAAAACCAAATCTTTGTTTTTTTCATAACAGTGATTTTTGGAAAGAATGATTTTTGTGGAAGAGTAGGATTATTTCTGGCTGCAGTTCACCATCCAGTTGATGCCGTATTTGTCGGTGAAACTCCCATAGTACGCGCCCCAAAACATATCCTGCAATTCCATGGTCACTTTTCCTCCCGCGGATAGCGCATCAAAGAGGCGTTTGGTTTCCGCACGCGTGTCGGGTTCCATGCTGATATGCATGTGATTTCCAAGTTCAACTTTGAATCCCAGGGATTCCGGTGCATCTGTTGCCATTAATACATGACCACCCAGGATTGGCAATTCCACATGCAGGATCAACTTCTTATCGGTTTCCGAAAGGGGTGGCACTCCTTCCTGTGGCGGAATTTCACCGAATCGCTGTATTCCATTGCCTCCGAATTCTCCGCCAAATACTGACTTGTAAAAATTAAATGCCTCCTCTGTTTTACCTGCGAAATTCAGGTATGTGCTGACTCTTGACATATGACTAGATTTAAGTTGTTGCCTCAACTTCAGTTGTGCGCTCACGTAAGCATCCAGTTTTGAAAGTGTTTGCTTACCTCCCTCAACCGCGCCAAATTTCCGATTGATTTCATCCAGGTACTCTTCCGACTTAAATACAGATCTCATGGTGAGCAAAGTTTTATCGCCGAGATTTTCAAAATTGATGTAGACCATGAAACTGATATCGTCTTCCTCATCGCCATGTCGGTACACCAACATGGATGGCTTGTTGACTTCCAGGTATTCGATCTTATTTTCAAAATCCTGACCCTGTCCATGCATGGTGAATTTCCACTGTTTGCCCTTTTGCACTTCCATCGTCTTGTGCGTGATGGTGAATCCATCAGGACCAAACCATTCCTTAATATGATCCGGCTCAGTCCAAACCTCCCATACCAGGTCCCTCGGAGCGTTGAGCATCCGTACGTAAATAAGTTCGTTGCCAACTTGCTGGAATGAACTATTTTCTTCCGCCATGTTTTCGTTGATTTTGAAGTTTTGAAAGATAGATGTCAAGGCCTTCAAATTTCCGGTCCCAAAATTTTCGATATTGCTCCACCCAGGATGAAACTTCATTCAGCTTGTCAAGCTTTGCTTCGCAATATCTTTCCCTCCCCTGCTGCTTGACAACAATAAGTCCGCATTCAGTCAGGATTTTAATATGCAGTGAAATGGCCTGGCGGGTTACCGAAAAATTTTCAGCGATGGTATTCAGGTTCTGTGGCTTCGCAGCTACCAGGCCAATGATTTCGCGCCGGGTCGGATCGGCGATGGCCTGGTATACATCTCTCCTCGATTCCATAATATGCAAGTATTTGCTTGCAAATATAAGCGCAAGGATTCACTTGCGCAATGTTTTTTGCTTCTTTTTTTTGGGGAATTACTTACACAGTTTTGTTGCGGCGATCCACGAGCAGGATGGCGATTCCGGCAACAACTGCGATACCACCGGCGTACATGGGCCAGCTTACGTTGTGCTTCTCGTCTTTGTTAACCTCAACAGGACCAAGGTCAACCACCTTTTTCTTTTCAGTAAAACTGAAGCCGCGGAATATAAACATCAGGATTCCGGCAACAATTAAAATGATTCCAAGTATGCGCATATTTAAATGGTTTCCTGACAACTTGAAAAAACCATGCCCGTACCAGCATGGCCCCATCCGCTAAAATGGGTATAGCCCTGACTTAAAATAGGGAATATCTCTTATGCCGCTGGAAGGCAGATGTTCCAGCTTTGCTCCCGAAATCATTATTTCAACTTTTCCTGACTCTCTCTCCTGGCGCAAGGCCATCGCTGAATTTATTCAACCGGCCCCCGATTCTGATCACTCGCATTATTGCAGCAACTGATTATTTACAAAAACAAGCAAGACAATGAAACAGCTAATCAAAACTACCATGAACCCCGCCTCAATCAGGCCAGGCAGGTTTTTTAAGAACCACGGAATGTTGCTATCAAGACTTTTGATGATCATGTTCTCTGGTTCTCTCGCCATCGCCGCGTGCAAGAAGCAATCCAGCTCAGATGTGAAGGATCCCATGAACGAGGATCCACAGAAAGATTCAACCGAAAAGATCATGACCGACGATGCTGAATTTCGCACCCGGTGCCAGGGACTCCAATTTCAAACCCTTTGGGAACTTCAGCAGGCCCGCAGTGCTACGGCAAAATACCAGGATATCGAAAACGCATATCGCGACGAATATGCAGATATCAATGTGATTTTGCCAATGATGGGCTATCACTTCATGAGACAAAAAAATCTCGATGCAAAATTTGAAATCAGGAAACCTGAATTATTGGTATACAACAAAAACATCCATGGCAAATTCGTGTTGGTTGCCATTGAGTATGCGGTGCCACTGGATTTGTCACCTGATGGTCCTCCTGAAGGTTTCACCGGCAGCGGCGACGTTTGGGATCGCAACACAACCTTTGGCCTTTGGACGCTTCACGCCTGGATATGGAAATTCAATCCCGACGGCGTTTTCAGTCCGATGAATCCCAACGTGATCGTTCGTTGATTATCTAGCGTTAGTTATAGTGTATCTATTCGTGGTTAAGGGGGCTTTTTGGCCCCCTTTTTTGTTTAAAACATTCAGCGGCATCATTCAAAAAAATCATGGGTCGTCAGTCCTTCGTGGGTGATACCGTGTCCATCGCAGATGGATCACGATTTTTCACCACCATACAATTCTCGCGATCAAGATCGAGCCAGCCATAATCATAACAGTAGTGATATACCTGGCCCTTTTTGTTACGATGGGCATGCGTGTAATGATTGAAACGAAATCCCTTATCGGCAAGGTTGAGCCTTGTTGTTCTCCGCATTCTTTCTCCATTGGGAATGGCAGATTCCAGGATGGACCTGTTTCTTTGAAGAATACGGTTGATTTTCCTGATCAGGGAATTTGTCTCGAGTCGGCGATGGTTGTTGAATTTGTTTCTGCAGTAATCGTCGCAGAATTTTTTGTCGATACGCCCGCGCATGACGCTGCCGCAGGCCTGGCAGTGGTTTACATCCATAAGTTAGCAGTTTAGTAGTTAGCAGTACTTCGAATTTAATTATTTGCAGCTGCTGCAAATGTCCCTTTCGTTTAATTATGGAATTAAACGTTTTAAAGCCGGAATCGGATTTCCGGCGATGGGATATTTGTTTCCGGATCAAATTTTTTGGAAATATGAAACGTAGCACAAACAAAATTCAGTTGCTGGGAAATCTCGGAAGAAGTCCCGATATCAAAACATTTCAAAATGGAAGCA
>Ga0157375_10000163_pt1 | contig 62667 bp, 49 predicted proteins | sample M35metaG_FD_115311 | JGI IMG/M metagenome (GOLD analysis project Ga0157375, IMG submission 115311) | Miscanthus rhizosphere microbial communities from Kellogg Biological Station, Michigan, USA - M3-5 metaG | ecosystem: Host-associated > Plants > Roots > Rhizosphere > Soil | place: USA: Michigan...
ACACACCCACACATCAAACACGCGATGGTGCCTCCAAGCAGGGCCTTCAATCCCAGTTCGGTGAGATTTTTTCGCTGATTGGGAGCCAACTGACTGATTCCTCCAATCTGGATTCCAATTGAAGCAAAATTTGCGAAGCCGCTCAGCGCATAGGTGGTGATGAGTACTGACTTACTGTTCATGGTCGACTTGATTCCGCTAAATTGCTGAAACGCCACAAATTCATTCATAATGGTCTTGATGCCGAGCAGTTGCCCAACCTGGACCATATCAGACCGGTCAACCCCGATCAGCCAGGCAACCGGAGAAAAAATATAACCCAAAATAAATTGCAATGTCAGGCCCTTGTCTTCAGGCCTGATATCTGCTCCTTCGTAAAGTCTCGGGTTGAGTGCAACAATATCATCATTGATGCCGGCGAGGTCGCCAACTTTGAAGAACAAATAATTCAAGACCTTCATCAACGCAATAAATGCGAGCAACATAGCACCCACGTTCACGGCAAGTTTCAGGCCATCGGTTATTCCAATGGAAAGAGCATCTAGAAAATTATCACCGAGCTTTTGTTTGGGCACTTCAACTCTGGTGTCAACCTGGTAGTCCTTTGCCTGCGGAAATAACATTTTGGAACAAACGATGGCGGCCGGTGCGCTCATGAGGGCCTGGCTGAGCAGATGCAGCGCGAAATATTTCTGCAAAACCACATCGGCGCCGCCCAGCATTCCAATATAGGCGCCTAACACGCTTCCAGCCGTGTTCGCCATGCCACCAATCATGATGCAGAGAATTTCACTTCGATTCATTTTCTCCAGGAAGGGCCTGATCATGAGCGGAGCTTCCGTTTGACCCAAAAAAATATTGGCCGCAGTAGATACGCTTTCGGGCCCGGTAATTTTCAATTTGCTTAGCATCCAAGCAAACACGTGCACCACTTTCTGAAGAATGCCTAAATAGTACAGGACGGCTGAAAGCGCAGCAAAGAAAACGATATTGGGAAGAACCTGGATCGCGAAGATATATCCCCAGCTTTTTGATGAATCGGCAAGACTTGAAAAAAGAAAATCAGTGCCGGCATGACTCAGGCTCAACAATTTTACAAAAGCGTTTGAGCAGAATTCAAGGAATTTTCGGAAATAGTTAAATCGCCCTTCGGTAAGAACACCGATGCCCAGTGCAACCTGGGCCAGGACGCCGTAGCCCACGAGCCGCCAGGGTATGGCTCTGCGATTTGAACTGAAGAGATAGCATACGCCCAGCAGGAATACCAGGCCAATCATGCCGCGTATTAAATTATCGGGGTGAAATCCCATCCCGCAATTGGTTTTGGTAGAGTCTTAGAAACAATAGTACCCCAATATAACGGAAATCCTGCGTGTAATATCTAAAGCTCAAAAATCCGCACCAGGTCCTGCACGGCCGAATCGATGTAGGTTTTATAATCGTAGGGTACCCATGCAGGTGGGTTTTGAAAATGCGAAACAAGAATTTGAGCGAGCTGGCCAGGATCGTGCGGCTCAAAAAAATGAACGTTTTCTGAAATTTGCTCCTGGTTCACCTCCAGCGAAGAGGCAATGACATATTTGCCAAGCGCCCTTCCATCTTCGATCACCGTACTCCAGCCTTCAAACAAGGTGGGCTGAACAATAGCGATGGAATTTTTCATCAGAAGCAATTGGTCTGTTCTTTCAATAAAATCAGTAATGATGATATCATCATCAAGATTGAAATCTGAAATTGAATTCTTTAATTCCTTAAAATAGTCTGTTCCTCGCCGACTGGAAGTTTTGCCGGTAAATACCACCTGGAAGGGTAGAGTACCCATTGATTTGATTTGCCTCAGCGCATTGATTACCGCAATATGATTTTTGTGTGGCCAAAATTGGTTGCAAACAATATAGTAGGGTTTCCGAATCTCAAATTTTTTGATCAGGCCTGGAATCTTCGATTCTTCGAGTGGTGGCATATGCGAAACAAAACGATAGAGCAACACTTCATTATTAAGTTTCGGGTAAAAACTCCTTAGGTCCCTCATACAGGCTTTGCTGCTCAATACCAGCGGCGATTGCGGATGCGCCTGCAGGTGATTGAAGAACGCTTTCACCCATTGCAATTCCTCTGTCAGAAAATTTTCAGGGTAATAATTTTCCTGGAAATCGGCCTTCCAATAGATTTTCTTCCTGATCGTATCGGCGAAAGGATCCTGGTCAGCCGGATAAATGATGTCATACCCTGCATTGAAGTTGAAGCGTTTTTTGAATCCTGCTTTTCCTGCCAACAGTGCCGACAGTTTTTTCAACCTGAACCCAGTGGTTTTGATATTGTAGAATTTGATATAAGGGTATCGAACATCCTTTAGTTCATGCAAGGGTGATTCGCGCTTATACCAGACAATGATCTCGGGTTTGCGTTCATCGGGCAGGTACTTAAGCGTACGCAGGATATTGGCCTGGTAAATAATAATTGAGGTGGCCGTGAAATAGGTATTGTAAAAAGGGAAGACTATTTTTTTTCTGTTAGCCATTTGATGTAATTGGAAAGTCCGAGTTCCATTGAAAATTTCGGCTCATATCCATAGCTGCGTAAGACTGAAACATCTGCTACCAGACTATTGGGATCTCCTGATTTAGACTGTTGTGAAAACCTGAGCTCTGTTTGCTCATCCAGTATTTTGAAGAACGAGCCTGCTACTTCTCTCACGCTCAAACCTGATCCATTGGCCACATTGATGGCCTCACCATCAAAGGGATGGTTGAGCATGATGGTGTGGATGGCATGCATCAGGTCCCTGACGTAAATGTAATCCCGGCGTTCTTCTCCGCTTCCAAACAATTCCACCATTTTGGAATTGCGGTGATATTTCTGCCACATGTCCCAGAGCAGAAGCTTCGCCTGGCCTTCGCCGTACACTGAAAAGAGCCGCATGCTGCAGGTGGGGATTTTGTAGAAATTGAAAAATTCACGACATACCAATTCGGCCATCAATTTGTGATAACCGTAAGGTGAAAAGGGCAGGAGTGGAAAATCTTCCTTCAATATTTTCTCTGTTGTATTCCCATATACAGCGGCGCTGGAGAGTTGAAGGAATTTGCAGGCCGGACTGCTGAGCCGGATTGCGTCCAACAACCTGAATACCGTGACGGTGTTGCTGTCATAATCCAGCTTGGGCTGGTCGAAGGACTGACGCACATTTGCCTGGCCTGACGCGTTGATGCAAAAATCAAATTTGCGGCTCGCAAAAATTTTCGCATAGTCCGGTTCCACCGGATTGATCTGGTAGTAATCATCGCGCATCATTGCGACGATGTCCGCACCCGATACTTCAAATCCTTCGGCTAGCAAGAACCGGCAAAGGTGTTGCCCAATGAATCCTTCTGAGCCGATGACCAGGACCTGCATAAGTTAATTTATGGTTTAATGATGATACCCTGTCCGGTAGGCAGGCAAAGCACACTGACGCCCCTTCGTGCGGCAAATTCATCTACTGCATGTTTTTGATGAATGTGCTGCGGAAAGCCATAGTCATCGTGTATCAGCACGCCTCCGCTTACAATTCTATCCCAAAAATATTCCATTGCCGCAATTTCTGGCGCAGTTACATTCATATCGATGGAAAGGTAGGCGATTTGCCGTGCATCTACCTGGCCCAGGGTATCCGGTACTCTGCCTTTGATAATCCTGGCGTTGAAGGGTGCGAACGTTTTTGTCACCTGGTCGTAAACGTTAGTGTATGCGTTCAGGTAATTGGTAACGCCTGCCTGGGCTTCCTGGGAAGTAATTTGTGAAGGATCCAAACCTTCAAAGGTATCGAGGAGGTAAAAAGTTTTACCGGTTTTGGCAAAGTCTGTATAGTCAATGATTGCCCGGGCGTAAGCGCCGGTGTTAACGCCGCATTCCACGTAATCGCCTTCCAGGTTTTTTACCCAGTTCGCAAACCAGCACACTATATAGACCCGCCACTGCAGTGTAAAATTAGGCCAGGGCTGGGTCGCTGCTGCTGCCGCATAAGCCTTCGCAAATTTCGGCTCGGTGATAAAATCGGCATTGTTGCTTGTTGCGAGTCCATCCGTATTGTAGGTGAGCGGACCGTGCACGTGATGAAACAATTCGGAATTCAGTTTAACATCCCTGAAATTTCTGGCAAACCAGGTGAATTTGTTAAGTATTCTTTGCGGATAATAAAAAATGTTCACTTGCTAGCTTGTTTTCTTGATAAACTGGGCCGGGTTGCCACCAACAACGGTGAAATCTTCCACGTCTTTTGCAACCACACTTCCCGCTGCCACAACCGCACCCTCACCAACGGTGACACCCTTCAACAAAATTGAATTGAATCCAATCCATGCTTTGTCCTTCACCACCACTTTTTCGTGCTGCACGACCGACCAGTCTTTAAAAGCGGCCCCTTTTTTCCAGTTAATCACGTCGTTTTTCCGCTCGTTCCATTGCAATGAATGAGCATTCGTATCGAGAACAGTGATGTCCCAGGAGAACATGATATCATTCCCAATTTCGATGGATTCGTAGCAATACAAACTCGTGCCGGGTCCGATATATACCCTATCGCCTATGGTTATGCGCGCCTCGGGAGAAAAGAGGATGATCCTGCCTTCAAGAATGCAATCATTCCCGATTTTGACGTTGGCGAAACCTGGTTTCATCGCATGGAGTGAAAACATTTTACATTGGTCCAATTGCGTTCCTTCGCCTGCCACAAGGTTGCCGGATTGGATCAACCTTTTAAGCAATTTGCTGTGGTCGTTGCCAAGAAGATGATTGACTTTCTTTCTTAAAAATCGGGCTATCATGTGTTGCGAAAGTAAAGCAAACAGGGCATTTGAGCCTATTTAGTTTTGAAAATATCCCGTACCCTTTGTATGGTGTGTTGATAGAGAGAGGTGATATCTTCGGAGATGTGGAAATACAAAACACCTGCGCCATAGATCAAAATAAAAAGCAGTCCCCTTACGGCAGCGTCAATAAATACATTGCTGATCTGTGGCAATTTCCAAATCGCGAGGGTTGCCACGGCCGCAAGTGCCAATGCCTTTGCATTCGCCCATGAATAAGGCTGAAGCTTGAAGAGTCTCCATATAAAAATGAACCTTGTAAGATTGTAAATAAAATAGGAGATCACTGTTGCAAAGGCGGAGCCAATGAGGTTATATCTTTTGACGAGCATGATATTTAGTACGATCGAAAATAGTACGAAACACATGTTCGTTACAAAATCCACCCGCCAGAATTTTGATGAAAGGAGAATTTGTGAATTCAGGCCCGTGCCGAGGTCGATGATTTTCGCCAGACCGATGATCAGTACAATTCTCGGCAGCAACCCATACTCTGGCCCCAGAAATGTCAAAGCATTATTTATGTTCAACAGGATCACACAAAAAATTCCCAGGCCTACCACCAAAAGGTTAAGAGCGGTTTTTTTGTAAAGTGAGCTGATCTTGGCCAGATCGCGGTCTCGCCAGGCCTTAGCAATGATGGAGGTGGTGATGCCCGTCATGCCGCGCAAAGGCACATCCATAATCGTGATGAGATAAGTTGCGATCGTAAACACGGCAGTATCACTTAAGCCCCTGGCGGACTGACTTGAAATAACAATCGTGTCTGCGGTTCTGGCCACTACATTCAGAAACTGTCCGGAGAAAACGAAAAGACTGAATACAACCATGCGCTTCCACAGTCTTTTGGTTACCGAACTCACCGTCATGTTAATCGGGAACTGACCGCTGCGCGTGAGCATCCATAATAAGATCAAGAGTGGTAACACCCATATATAGGCGTAAAGGGTAATAAACGTATTAAAGGTGACAAGCTTATAAATCACCAGGAAGATCAGGACTGTAGTGAGCAGCCTGAACACGACTTCCTTCAAAAAATTCGGGAGCACCGTTTTCTGAATACTCCAGGCGTAGGCTTCAAAGAGATAGAGAAAAATGTATGAAATCGTGAGCGGATAAATGAGCGAAAAATAATCAACAAAAAGCGGCGAACGCGCGCCGAACTTTCGTATGATGAGGCTTTGGCACCAGGGCGTGATCACCAAAAACGCGACCGAGCCAAGCAGGCAAACAACCAATGTCCAGAAAGGAAGGTCATTTTTTTCCTTTGGCAACATCGAGGCATAGAAGGGATAGAATTTTAATGTGGCAGGGCAGGAGCCAAGTGTTGCTAACATCCCGATCAACATCGATACGTCAATCAGCAAACGGGTAAGTCCGAATTGCTCGGTGGTCAGGTAGTGAGGGAATAGATAAAGGATATTAACGGCGCCAATGGCAAATCCAATATAAATGAAAATGGAGGAGAGGATGGATTGTTTCCGGATAATACCCATAGATGGTAGCGAAAATAGCATAAAAAAGTCCGGCCTTCAAAGACCGGACTTTCAATAAGCTTTTATAACGTGCTTAAATATGCGCTTCGATTTTCTTAACGAAATTGGACTTAGGTTGAGCACCTACCAATTTGTCAACCACCTTTCCGCCCTTTACAAAAAGGATGGCCGGGATAGAAGTGATACCGTAATTGATACTAAGCTGAGGATTGTGGTCAACATTTACCTTTCCCACATTGATCTTACCATCATACTCCTTACTGAGTTCTTCAATAACGGGCCCTATTGCGCGGCAGGGACCACACCATTCAGCCCAGAAATCGATCACACTCAATTTGTCTGAACTGAGAACTTTTTCCTGGAAGTTCGTATCCGTGAATTCATGTGCCATATACAAATGTTTGTTTTTTTTAGTGATGCAAAAGAGGATGCAAATTTACTACCAATACCGTTAAAATGATGTTATGACATTATCCAAATCTAAAGGGTGACAACATTGACTTCCAGGTCGGGATTACCCTCGAGAAAATCAGTCATTTCGTCATTCATTTCAAAGCCCTTTTCAATCGTATAAAGGCTCAGTTTGGCCTTCATTTTAGGCTCGGAAAGGGTGATTTTCAGGCCCGTTTTGCCGGGATATTTTTTCAGATTGTCCTCCAGAAACTGCACCAGTTCACTGGTTAGCATCATGGGGTGGACATCGATTAACAATTGCCTTGTATATGACTTCTTAATCGTCTCCAAAAGGCAAACGCTGTTGGTTTTGAACTCAAACTCTTTTTCGTTATTCCACCTGTTCTTGAATTGTCCGGATATAAATAAAACGTTTCCGGGCTGAAAATGGTCTTTAAACCTGACGTAATCTTCACCAAACAGCGCGATTTCTGTTTTGCCTGAATAGTCTTCAATCGAAAAAATGCCGAATTGTTTTCCATTTCTGCTTATCCGGTGTTGCGCATCAGCCACCAGGCCGGCCAGGCGAACTGGCCTGAATGGGTTCGGAAAGCTCAAAATCGCATCCTTAAATTCATTAAAATCCTGGATGCTGCTGATGCCATAATGCTTTATTTCAAATTTGAAATGATCGAGCGGATGTCCACTGATGAACATACCGGTCACGTCTTTTTCGTGATCCAGAATTTCTGTCAGTGTCCAGGGTGAACAATCGGGCAATTTGGGCGGCGCCACTTCGGGCATTTGCAATTCGCCGAATAAAGTATTAGAAGAATTCGCGGTTTGGTTTTGAACCGTATTTCCAAATTTGATGATTTTCTCGAGGCCGTTGGTAAGGTCACCCGGCGGTGTGAAGAAATACTGCGCGCGATGAAAGCTCTTGAAACTGTCGAATGCGCCAGAGTAAGCTAGGCATTCCAATGATTTCTTGTTGACGGTTCTCGAACTCACACGTTTTGCCAAATCATAGATCGAAATATAAGCACCTTTCTTTTCGCGCTCTTCCAAAATAGATTGTACGGCTGCTTCACCCACGCCTTTCAATCCGGCCATACCAAACCTGATTTCCCCTTGTGCATTCACGGCGAATCCTTTTTTGGATTCATTGATATCCGGCCCCAGCACTTTAATGCCCATTCGTTTACACTCTTCCATAAAGAACGTGATCTTCTCAATAGCGCCCGCGTGATTCAACACGGCAGACATATATTCTGAAGGATAGTGTGCCTTCAGGTACGCAGTTTGATAGGCCACATATGCATAACAGGTACTGTGCGATTTGTTGAAAGCGTATTGGGCAAAAGCTTCCCAGTCTGTCCAGATCTTTTCCAGCTTTTGCGAAGGAAATCCCTTGGCCGTGGCACCACTGATGAATTGCGCCTTCATCTTGTCCAGCACACTCTTTTGCTTTTTCCCCATCGCCTTTCTCAACACATCGGCGTCGCCTTTACTGAAGTTCGCCAGCTTCTGTGAAAGCAACATCACCTGTTCCTGGTAAACCGTGATGCCATACGTATCCTTCAAATGTTCTTCCATTTCGGGAAGGTCATATGCGATCGCTTCCTTACCATGTTTACGGTCTATGAAGTTGGGAATGTATGCCAGCGGGCCGGGTCGATAAAGTGCATTCATCGCAATCAGGTCATCAAACTTGTCGGGCTTCAGTTCGCGCAGGTACTTTTGCATGCCCGGACTTTCAAACTGGAACGTTCCGTTTGTATCTCCGTGTTGATAGAGTTGATAAGTCTTTTCATCGGTGAGCGGAATCTCATCAATGTTTAACCGGATACCGTGGTTCTCTTCAATCAGAGCAAGCGCAGTCTTGATAATGCTCAGCGTCTTCAGTCCGAGGAAGTCCATTTTGATGACACCCGATTCTTCGATCACACTTCCTTCAATTTGTGTTACCCAAAGTGGAGAATCCTTTGCAGTCGCAACCGGTATCAATTCCGTGAGATCCTTTGGCGCAATGATGATGCCCGCGGCGTGGATGCCGGTATTTCTTACAGAACCTTCAAGAATTTCAGCTTCGTGCAAAACGCGCGAGGAGATATCCTGTCCCGCGTAAAGTTCTCTCAATTTTTTCACGCTCTCCAGGTCATCTGCCGCAAGACCTTCTTTTTCCTCAAGCGATTTTTCTCCTTCCTTTATGGTCAAAGGTGCGTGCAGCAATCGCTTCAGGTTGATGCCCGGGCGTTCCGGTACCAGTTTTGCGAGTGCATTGGATTCCGGCAAGGGAAGGTCCATGACGCGCGCCACGTCTTTGATACTCATCTTTGCAGCCATGGTACCGTAAGTAATGATTTGCGCTACCTGGTTCTTGCCATATTTATCCACTACATAGTCGATCACCTTCTGCCTTCCTTCATCATCAAAGTCGGTATCAATATCGGGCATCGACTTTCGATCGGGATTTAAGAATCTTTCAAAGAGTAGATTGTATTTGATGGGATCGATATTGGTAATGCCCGTACAATATGCCACCACACTGCCAGCGGCAGATCCGCGGCCCGGTCCAACGTACACATTCATGTCGCGGCCGGCTTTGATAAAGTCTGCAACGATGAGAAAATATCCCGCAAAGCCCATGGTGCGGATGGTGAAGAGTTCAAAATTCAACCGTTCCTCAATATCTGCTGTGATGTCACTGTACCTTTTTTTGGCACCTTCAAAACTCAGGTGCTTCAAATATTCCCATTGATTCAGATTACTGTCGGAGTGCACCTGGAAGGCGGGTGGTACCGGGAAATTGGGAAGAAGAATGTCCCGCTTCAGATCGAGGAGTTCAACCTTGTCAACAATTTCATTGGTGTTGTCTATGGCCTGCGGAATATCTTCAAAGAGTTCAGACATTTCCCGTGTGGTCTTCAAATAAAATTGGTCATTGGGGAAGGCAAAGCGTTTGTTTTTGACCAACACGTCATCATCTGTAAATTCCCTCAATGCCGGCGTAGATTGTTTTTCACCGGTATTTATACAAAGAAGAATATCATGTGCGTTGAAATCGGTTTGATTCACATAATGAGAATCGTTAGAGGCGATCACCTTGACGCCATACTTCTCGGCAAACCGCAGCAACACCTTATTCACTTTATCCTGGTCGGGTATGCCATGCCGTTGGATCTCTACGTAATAATCTTTTTGAAAAATGTTTAGCCACCACTTGAATTCATTCTCACCTTCCACTTCTCCCTTTTTTAAAATGGTTTGCGGAACCAGCGCGCCGAGGCAACAGGTAGTGGCAATAAGACCCTCATGGTATTTGTGAATGAGTTCTTTGTCGATGCGCGGATATTTGCTGTACATTCCCTCAATAAATCCGAGAGAAGTTAGCTTCATCAGGTTACGATATCCCGTTTCGTTCTTCGCCAGCAGGATCTGGTGATGCCTGGGATCCTTTTCTTCCTTGGAAAAGGATTTGCGGTGCCTGCTTTCGGTGATATAGAATTCACATCCTACAATGGGTTTAACCTTCAGGGCTGATTTCTTGTCGTCGGGGTTTATCCTGTGCTTGTAGGCCTCTGCCACAAATGAAAACACACCGAACATATTGCCGTGATCGGTGATGGCCAGTGCAGGCATGTTGTCTTCAATCGCTTTCTTGTATAAGGCGTCAATGCCGGCTGCTCCGTCGAGTAGAGAATACTGGGTATGGACGTGTAGATGAGAAAATTTCGTCATGTTTCTTGGTCAAATGCGGTATGTTTTGCGATAGATGCGAAAACTACCCAGATGAGGCAGGCTACAAATTTACGGGAATAGCCAAACACCTCCATTGATGAAGTGAACGGCCTGATTTTTGTGGATAATTGGTGATCAATTCTGGACGGTTTTGAAAACTAGACTTTTTCTTATTTGTACCTGTATGGCTATGGTGGGCTGTACCACCACGAAGCCCGTGACCAAAACGCACGGCAACTCGTCCGGCACCACGAAATCATCCGACTCTCCCCTTTTCCTTGACAACATTACGGCGAATGGACCCACGGCCAGCGGAAGGACTTCGTCTGAAAAAGAAAAGCAGGAATTTAAAACCTTCCGACCCCCTTTAGATGATTTTCATCCCAGGTTTACCATTGAGAGCGGAACAACCATCCAATTCAAATACGCGATTGTGATGGACGTGGAAGTCGAAAGGTTGGATAACCAGGACCTTTACCGATTCATTGATAGCTGGTGGGGAACACCCTACCGGATGGGGGGCACAACACAGAAGGGGGTGGATTGTTCCGCTTTTGTTAAAACGCTGGAGTCTGTCATTTATGGCACAAACCTGCCACGAACTGCCAGGGAACAAAAATCCGGCTGCTCAATCATCACCGGTTCAGATTTAAAAGAGGGAGATCTCGTGTTCTTCAATACACGCGGCGGCGTTTCTCACGTTGGCGTATACCTGACGAATAACAAATTCGTCCATGCTTCCACTTCAGGCGGTGTAACGATCAGTGATCTGTACGACAGCTATTGGCACAGCAGGTTCCTGGGTGCCGGCCGATATAAAAATGGAACAGCAATGAAATGATCATTGCATTTCCCTCGGTTCAACGTAGAAATTTCTGTCTACCGTCAATTGTTTAGAACGGGTTTGAAGTTGTTGCCAGTTTGCATTTGGACTTATCCATTCTTCTTTATCGGTATAAATTTTCAAAGGCAGGTTGAAGCCATTTACTGTATTGGTGTACCGGTATTGAAACCCGGCCCCGTTTGCCCTGAATTCAAATACCGGGATCTGTGTAGTGGTGAGGTATTGTTCGAAAACGGTGTTGAAGTTGATTCCGGATTGGGAACTGATATAATTCTGAATATCCTTACCATCAACGGTCTTGTGGTAGAATTGACTGTTGAGGCCGCGCAGAATTTGACGGAATTTGTCGTCGTTATTGATTACCTGCCGGATCGTGTGCAACATATTTCCCCCTTTGTAATACATGTCAACCGGGCCCTCGTTGTTGACGTCATACCTGCCGATGATGGGAAACTTGTTTTCAATTTTTTTCCTCGTGCCAATCGCATAGTCGTCACCCGCTTCCTTTCCAAACTGGCATTGGGTGAAAAGTGTTTCGGAATAGTTCGTAAAAGATTCGTGCACCCACATGTCAGCAATATCTTTGGTCGTGATATTGTTGCCAAACCATTCGTGGCCGCTTTCATGAACGATGATAAAGTCCCACTTCAATCCCCAGCCGGTGCCGGAAAGGTCGTCTCCCCTGTAACCATTTTGAAATTTATTTCCGTACGCGATGGCGCTCTGGTGTTCCATGCCCAGATGGGGTGCCTCGACCAATTTGTAACCGTCTTCATAAAATGGGTAGGGCCCAAACCAATGTTCAAAACATTTCAACATGGGCATGACCTGCCCGAATTGTGTTTTCGCTTGCAAACTATCTTCCTCAAGGGCCCAAAAATCACAATCCAGTTTTCCTTTCTCGCCCTCATAACTTTCGCCCCAGTGCATGTACCTGCCGATATAGGGAATAATATTGTAACAATTGATCGGGTTTACTACCGCCCACGTATAAGCGACAAGTCCATTACCCGCAGGTACTTTGCTTCTTAGCCTGCCATTGCCTACACCGATGAGTGAATCGGGAACGGTGAGGGTAAGCGATGCACTGTCTGGTTCATCACCCTGGTAGTCTTTGCAAGGATACCAAACGCTGGCGCCCCAACCCTGGCAGGTAACGGTGATCCATGGATGACCAAGCTTGTCCGTTTTCCAAATCACACCCCCATCCCAGGGCGGTCGTTTAGCTTCGCGCGGCAGGCCGCCGTAGTAAATCTTAAGTTTGCCCTGTGATTCTTTGTTGTGGTGCGGCCAGTTGATATAATACACATTGCCCTTACGACTGAATTGCAGTTTTGCAGTTCCTGAAACAACACTGTCTATGTTCAATCCCGATTGCAGATCGATTTGCATTTTTTTGGAAGATGCCTTCAGAATTTTGAAATCGATGGTGTTTGAACCCTTCAAAGATTTTTGATTGAAATCAAAGGCAACCTGCAAGTCATAATGTGTTACGTCCCACCAGGCTCGCTCGGGCGTTACGGAACCGCGAAGTGTATCTGCATGCGTAAATTTTGTTTGCCCGGGCTCGGAGGTCTGGGCGTTCACATGCACAAGCAGAAGTAGGAGGGCAAGACAACTGCAGACTATTTTTTTCACCAGGAGGGCTTTGATGTCTAAATTTAGGCGGAAATGCATCAGCCTGAAATGAAAAAGTACGAACGGCAAATCAAATATACGCAGAGGGCAAATCAGGGCCGTCAATCTTACGACGGTTCGCGCTTGACGTTAGTGGGATGCTTTTTACTGGCACAAATAATCTGCGGATGTTCTGGCAAAGGCAGGGATGACAAAATGGTCTTTCATTACAATCAGCCCGAAGGCATCAGTTCACTTGATCCTGCATTTGCAAAAAACCAGGCCGTTATGTGGGCCGTACACCAGTTGTACAATACACTGATCGAGACCAACAGTGAGTTGTTGCCGGCACCTTCCTTGGCAAGTCGATGGGAAATCAGCAAAGACAGGCTTGTTTATACCTTCTACCTGAGAACGGATGTTTTTTTTCACCGGGATCAGGCTTTCGGTCAGGCACAAACGCGCAGGCTTAATGCGAGTGACGTGGCGTATAGTTTAAAGCGAATCATGGACAGGCAAACGGCTTCGCCCGGCGCCTGGATTTTTAATGGAAAGGTGGACCCGCAGGACGCGTTTAACGTTTTAAATGATTCCGTGTTTCAGTTGAAATTGTTGCGACCCTACAATCCCATTCTTGGGATCCTGAGCATGCAGTACTGTTCTATTATTCCGCATGAAGCAGTTGAATATTATGGAAACGACTTCAGGAAACATCCTGTTGGCACAGGGCCATTTAGTTTTTCTGCATGGGAGGAAGGGCAGGCGCTCATTATGTTGAAGAATGAAAACTATTTTGAAAAGGACGACTCAGGCACCCGTCTTCCCTATCTTGATGCAATAAAGGTTTCTTTTCTTGACAGTAAGGCAACGGAGTTCCTGGAATTTCAACAAGGCAGGCTGGATTTCATCAACGATATCGACGCTTCGTTCAAAGATGAAGTCCTTACAAAAAAAGGAGAACTGAGAAAGGATTGGGTGGGTAAAATCCTTCTTCATAAGCATACTTACCTTACGACTGAATACCTCGGCATTCTTGTGGACTCAAATAATGCCATATTGAGTAACTCTCCGTTGAGGCTGCGAAAAATAAGACAGGCGATCAATTATGGATTCGATAGGAGGAAGATGATGATGTACCTGAGAAACTCGATCGGTCTTCCTGCGGAGAGCGGTTTCATTCCTGCCGGACTGCCATCATTTGATTCTTCTGCAGTGAAAGGATATCATTACGATCCGGCAAAGGTGAAAACATTGTTGGGGGAGGCGGGCTATCCGGGCGGAAATGGTTTACCTGTCATCAAGTTACTGACGGTTCCCACATATGCGGAGCTCGCCAACTTTATTGCGAAAGAGCTTCAGGAAAATGGAATTCATGTTCAGGTTGAAGCCGTGCAAAAAAGTTTATTGTTGGAACAGACAGCCAAGTCGCAGGCCTTATTTTTCAGGGGCAGCTGGATAGGAGATTATCCGGATGCGGAGAATTTCCTGAATGTTTTTTATGGCAAGAACCCTGCACCTCCAAATTATACCCGCTACCATAACCCGGAATTTGACCGACTATTTGAAAAGGCTCTTGAAGCGCCCGATATTCCTTCACAAAACATTATGTATCAGCAACTTGACCAGTTAGTGATGAATGATGCGCCTGTGGTGCCGCTCTGGTACGATATGGTTATTCATCTGGTCAACCCCAGGGTCAGGAATTTTGAGCCCAATTCCCTAAATCTTTTGGAACTGAGGCACACCAGTATCGGAAAACTACGATAGCAGTTTAAAAATTCTTGTTTTTCAATTCTTGCTGAATATCAAAAAGTTAGATAAAAAAACTGAATATTTCTTCAGTAAAAACCACAATTTAATTCGTAGAACATACAATACCACAATGTAGTTGTACGTTTTATATAGAATCCTAAAAATGGAAATAACCAGTTAAGTTCTCTTCTTACTATCCTTCCTGAAGCCAATCCAACTTCCGCATCGATATCCAGAAAAGCCAAGAATTTAAACCCTTTGTAAACTAAAACCCTTGATCCGTGAAAACGAATGGTATCCTTTCACGTCTTTGCAGGAGTCTGATCGCAACCGCGCTTGTCTTTTCGACGAGTACGTTGTTCGCGCTGCCGGACTACGACTTTAGGAATCCCGTTCTTGTTTCAGGAACCGATCTGCAAATTGGCGCTGTTTACCGATTCAGCAACGTTCGCCCAGGTGTAGACGGGATGATTACCATCACAGACATGGTCAAGGTTGTTCTCACCCAACTTGACGGTCCTTCCGGATTTGCCGAAGCATTCCAACCTTATATATTTTGTCCCGGTAAGAGTACAGGGTATGTTGAATTCAACCTGTCCTTCGTACAGACCGGCACCAATACCCCGATAGTGATGGCCGAAGTTCCAATGACAGCCATTGACATTGACGGATATGAATTTCCCGATGAAAAGTTATATGAACTCGACCAGATGCAGGAGACTGCTTCGTCGTACGTAGCATATGATATGTTGGGCACGAATCTTACTGTGAAGAAGATGGGAAGCTGGTACGAAGCAGAAAACAAAACCGCTGTAACATACGATGGTATTGATACCGTTCAGCGTGACGTCATGTTCTCACTGGTGCACGCCAATGTTTCTTCCGTGAATTTCAGGGTTGGCGCTGAAAATAAGTCTAAGAACGATATGGACAGACTTAGAAGCGTCTACTTCCAAAAATTCTTTTTTGCAAGTGGCTTGTTGCCTGTTTATGCTGACGGCCTCGTTTCCTTCAAAGGCGTAAAGAAAGAAAATGAAATCACGTTGATGTGGGAACTGACCAATCTGAAAGAATATCGTTCTGTAGTTGTTGAGCGTGCAACGAATGGTGGAAATTTTGAACCCATCGCGCAATTGACTCCTTCATATAATAATGTTGGTAAAGCTGCAGGTAGCTATACCGATCAACCGACGCTGAAAGGAACCGTATTGTATCGTTTGAAAATGATTTCTAACGAGGGCGTGCCCTTGTACAGCAATATCCTCATGTTTAAAATGAATGGAGCTGCGGGCGCTTTCAAGGTTTTCCCTACCGTGGTTGACGATGCAACTACACTGCAACTCACTTCGGCACAAAAGGAAACTGTCACTGTGCGGGTTATTGATTACAATGGCCGCATCATGCTGAATAAACAATTCACCGCTCAAAATGGAGAAAACAGCATAAGTGTAGACGGGATGAGCAAGTTTGCCCGTGGCAACTACGTGATCTCTGTGTATGCAGCCAACGAAGTTCATTCACAAAAAATGATAAAACTATAGTCCCTGGTTCCGAAAAACAAGGGATTTGAAACCATTGTCCTGAAAAACCATTCGCTAATTGTTGAATTGAAAAACGTAGTATATGAAAACGAGTGGTACCCTTTCACATTGCAGCAGGAATCTCATCCTGATGACACTGATCCTGATTTCAGGAAAGGTGTTTGCTCAACCTGACTATGACTTCTCGAACTATGTTCAGGAGTCCGGTTCAGGTAATGCTGCTGCACCGCAAAAAGGCGATGTTTATAGATATTTAAATGTTAAGCCCGGTTTTGATGCGTTGGTAGAAGTGACCGATTTCCAGGGCGGCGTTACGCTTAATAGTTTTGATAACTCCACAACAGGTTTTGTAGAAGCTTTTCAGCCCTTCCTTAACGTTCCCGCACACTCCAGGGGATATGTTGAATTTGAAATCACTTTCGTTGATGCCGGTACTTCAGATATCGCGGTCATGGGTGAAGTGCCTGTGACACCCATTGACGTTGACGGTTACCCTTATAGTGGTGGCATGTTGTATGAATATGATGAATTGGACCTGGGTCCTGGTTCGTATGTGAATTATGGAATGGTGGGATATGAATTGCAAATCAACCAATACGGCGATTGGTTTACAGGAGAGAATATCTCTGGTATCACTTATAATGGTGTTGATACAACGGCTAGGCAAGTTATGTTCACGGTGGTTAACACTGGAATAGCAACGCTTACTCTTCGTGTTGGTGCAGACAATCAATCTGACCAGGATGTAATTCGATACAGAAGTGACTATTTCAAGAAATTCGCTTATACGTCGGCACTTCTTCCCGTTTACGCCAACGGCCTGGTATCATTCAAAGGTGTAAAGAAAGAAAATGACATCACGTTGATGTGGGAATTGACGAACCTGAAAGAATATCGCTCCGTAATCGTTGAGCGCGCAACCAACGGTGGAAATTTTGAACCCATTGCACAATTGACTCCTTCTTATGACAACATGGGTAAGGCAACCGGTAACTATACCGATCACCCGATGTTGAAGGGTACCGTACTGTATCGTTTGAAAATGATTTCTAACGAAGGCGCCCCCGTCTATAGTAATATCCTGATGTTTAAAATGAACGGCGTTGCTGGTCTGTTCAAGGTGTTCCCTACAGTTGTAGACGATGCCACCACGTTGCAGCTGACTTCTGCCCAGAAGCAAATCATCACTGTTCGCGTAACAGATTACAGCGGTCGCATTGTGCTGAACAAACAATTTGTTGCGCAAAACGGTGAGAACAGTATCAGCGTGGATGGAATGAGCAGGTTTGCCCGTGGTAACTATGTGATCTCTGTGTATTCCGCTAACGAAGTCCATTCACAGAAAATGATAAAACTCTAATCCTGGATCCCAAAAACCATTTTTGATTCCATTGTCCCGAAAAGCCATTCAATTATTGTTGACTGAATTGTAGCTTATGAAAATGAATGGTACACAAAACCTTATAATGAAAATGCTAATGCTGGTGATGCTGGTTTGCAGCTCAGCAGTATTGAAAGCCCAGCCCGACTATGACTTCACAACATCGATACAGGTGTCAGGTTCGGGCAACCCGTCAAACGTGATGGTGGGTGACGTTTATCGATTCTTGAATGTTAAGCCTGGCGTTGACGCTCTCGTAACCATCACCGATATCACAGGTGGAATTACAGTAAGCGCTCTCGATGCGGGTTCTGGATATCCGGAAGCGCTTCAGCCCACGCTGGAAGTGCCTCCTTTCACAAGCGGTTATTTGGAAATGTATTTTGAATTTATAGACCATACGACAGATCTTCCACTTACGATGGCAGAAGTTCCTGTGACCTGCATCGACGTGGATGGTATGAAGGATAATGATGGCCTGGGCAACCCGCTCAATGAGTTTGACCAAATCAACCTCGGCGGCGGTTATGTTGACTACGACCTGCTTGGTGGTGAGTTGACGGTATCCCAGTCGGGCAGTTGGTTCAACGGTACGAATATCGGCGGGATTGACTATCCTGGTCGTGATACTGCCGCAAAGCAGGTGATGTTCACCGTTGTGAACGCCAATGTACCCTCTTTTGTCATCCGTGTGGGTGCCAATAATCAATCGACCAAACAGTCAACCCGATTGAGGAGTGTTTACTTTAAAAAATTCACATATGCGTCAGGGCTTCTCCCGGTTTACGCTGATGGCCTGATTTCATTCAATGGTGTGAAGAAAGAGAATGAGGTAGTCCTGAACTGGGAACTGACCAACCTGAAGGAATATCGTTTGATCATTATCGAACGTGCAACCAATAACGGCAATTTTGAGCCGATTGGCCAGTTGATTCCTTCTTACGACAATATGGGCAAGGCCACAGGTAACTTTACAGATCATCCCACGCTAAAGGGTACTGTATTGTATCGATTGAAAATGATTTCTAAGGAAGGCGCACCGCTGTATAGCAATATCCTGATGTTTAAGATGAATGGTGTTGCAGGAGAATTCAAAGTGTTTCCGACAGTGGTTGATGACGCTGCCACGATTCAGATTACAACAGCGCAGAAAGAAAACATTACGATCCGTGTGGTTGACTATAGCGGTCGCATCGTGTTAACAAAACACTATACCGCGCAAAATGGCCAAAACAGTATCAGCCTGGATGGTATGAGCCGGTTCGCGCGCGGTAACTATGTGGTTACTGTATATGCATCAAATGAAATTCATTCACAAAAAATGATAAAACTCTAAACCAAATCCACGAAAGCCAGTTTTTTTGATCCTTAGTCCCGAAAAACCATTCTAAAATTCTTAAACAAAAAAAAGATCAAGTTTATGAAACAGAATGGTACCCAGAACCACATTCTCAAGTTTTCGTTAATGTTTTTGCTGCTTTGCAGCTCAGTTCTTTTAAAAGCCCAGGCTGATTACGATTTTGCAAATTCAATCAAAGTGTCAGGTACGGGTAGCCCCTCTAATGTAATGGTTGGCGACGTCTATCGTTTCCTCAATGTGAAACCGAATGTTGATGCGCTCGTGACTATTACAGACATCACCGGCGGTATTTCGGTATCTGCACTTGATGCAAGCAGCGGTTATCGCGAAGCGCTTCAGCCCAAACTTGAAGTGCCAGCTAACTCAAGTGGTTATTTGGAAATGAGTTTCCAATTTGTAGACCACACGAATGACCTGCCGGTGTTGATGCCCGAAGTTCCTGTAACCTGCATTGACGTGGATGGTAAGAAAAACAACGATGGTCTTTCGCATCCGCTCAATGATTTTGATCAGGTCAACCTGGGTGGTGGTTATGTTGACTACGAAGCGCTCGGGATGGAACTAACCATTACACGAGCCGGTAACTGGTTCAACGGCAGAAATGTAGGAGGCGTTGATTGCGTCCACAGCGACACTTCAGCAAAGAAGGCAATGTTCACAGTTGTGAATGAAGACATCACTTCTTTCGTGATCAGGGTAGGTGCCGACAACCAGTCGACCAACTCAGCTACACGTATGAGAACAGTCTATTTCAAGAAATTCCGTTATGCAAACGGAGTACTTGCGATGAGTCCTTTGCAAAATTTTATTGGTTCAACAAATCCGAATGGAGCCAGTTTGCAATGGGAATTTCAACCCAGTTACCAGATTGCATCTGTTGAACTGGAAAGGAGTTACAATGGCCAGCAATTTGCTCCGATCTATCATGAAGTTGACATGCCGATAAACAACTATGTGGATGATGAAAAGTCAAGCGGCACTGCATTTTATCGTCTCAAATGGACAACGCAGGGCGGTGAAACAGGGTACAGCAGTACTGTATTTTTGAAAATGCCTGGCAGATCAGAGGCCGATGGTTTTAAACTGTACCCCAACATGGTGCGTGATCGCACTACGCTGAGTGTAACCAGCGAGGCTTCAGATAACGGTACACTTCAGATTTTCGATTTCGATGGCAAAATGCAACAGCAGGTGCCGGTGAAATTGAGTGCGGGTGCAAACAGCATCAGCATTGATGGAATGGATAAGCTGGCGCCCGGCGGTTATGTAGCTGTGTTAAAGACTTCAAGCAACACGTTTACTCAAAAAATGATTAAGCAACCTTAAGCAAAATAACCATTCGTTTCCTACGTGCCCCCTGAGAAGTTTACTTCGTAAGGGGGTCTTTTTTTAGCTTATCCTTAAAGACCTTTTCAAATTTTTCAAGCTTTGGTCTGATCACATAGTAACAATAGGGCTGGTTGCCGTTGTTGTTGTAGTAATTCTGGTGATAATCTTCTGCGGAATAAAAATTTTTGAAAGGTTCAATTGCGGTCACGATGGGATTACCAAATGCACCGCTCTTGTTGAGCTCTTCCCTATAATGCTCTGCCTTTTTCTTTTGTTCATTATCGTAATAAAAGATTACGCTGCGGTATTGCGGTCCTTCGTCATTGCCTTGACGATTGAGCGTAGTGGGGTCGTGCGTTTTCCAAAACACTTCCAATAATTCATCATAACTGATCTTTGAAGGATCGTAAATAATTTGAAGTGATTCTGCATGACCGGTGGTCTTGGTGCAAACTTCTTCATAACTGGGGTTTGCCACATGTCCGCCGGCATAACCACTGGTGACTTTCAACACCCCTTCCAATTCCTGGAACACCGCTTCGGTGCACCAAAAGCAACCCGTACCAAACAATGCGGTATCTGTCTTAACGCTAGGGCTAAATTTGTTGTCTGCCATCTTTTTACTTTTATCGGGGTTATTCTTTTGCGCGCAAGAAATCATGGTTGCGACGCAAACCAATGCAAAAGCTAAAATTGTTCTCATATAAACCGGTTTAAGGCACATCGTTTTTTAATTAGAATGCAATTTAATACAGGGCCGTCTCGAACCCTTGTTTGCTGCACGGCATTTGTGCATATTGTGACATCCTTAACGAAAGTGCTTTGGCTTTTGCGCTTTTTTAGCAAGTTTTGCGCCGGTTGTAATAGAGCCAGGGATTTTAACGATTCTTTCAAACGTTAATTATAAATATACATCCATGAAGGAGGATAATACAAGGATACACGCATTCAGGCTTCAGCCCGGGGATGATTTGAAAAAATCATTGCAAAACTTCGTGCAGGAATGTCAGATCACATCTGCCTGGATCGTCACGGCGGTTGGCAGTTTGACACAATATTTCATCAGGTTTGCCAATCAGGATTCGCCATCTCACGGTGTAGGGCATTTTGAAATTCTCAGTCTGGCAGGCACAATGGGACCCTCAGGACCTCACCTTCATATCTGTCTGGCAAATGAAGAAGGGCAGACGGTCGGTGGTCATTTAATGGAAGGTTGCCTCGTATTTACGACGGTAGAATTAGTCATTCAGGAAGGACGGAGTATGAGATTTGGCCGGTCCAGGGATGAATCCACAGGTTGGTCAGAATTAGAGATCTCGAAATCATAGCGAGAGTTTCAACTTTCAACTCAATTCGTTGTAATTTTGCAAGCCTCATAGAGTCCAGCAAATGAATAAATGGAAGTTGGTACCATTGATGATTTATGATTAATTTTTTTCCTGAATCTGCCCTTGCCAGTCTTGAATTCGATAAAGTTAAGACGCTGTTGTCGAATCATTGCCAAACCGGGTATGCCAAGGAAAAAGCAGCTGAGCTTCGCATTCATACCCGCCTGGACTACATTGATCGGGAACTCAGGCAAACCCACGAATACAAAGCCATTATCGACGGCGGACTTTATTTCCCGAATGATCCGGTATTCAATCTTTCAAAGGAATTGAAACTGCTTGGCATTCCCGGTGCCGTACTGGCTGGAGAACAGTTTCTTCAACTCAAGAAAATGTCGGAAACGACACAGGCTGTTTTCAGGTGGTTTGATGAAGAGAGAAAACAGGCTTATACGGCTCTGTATTCAGTAATTGCACATTCCCGATATGAGAAAAAGATTGTTGCTTCCATAGATGAGGTATTGGATGAGAATGGCCAGGTCAAGGACAGCGCTTCAAGGGAACTGGCCTCCATCAGGCAAAATTTGTATAGAAAAAAAGGTGAGTTGAGGAGGGTATTTGACAAGGTTTTGTCGAGGCTTAACAAGGCAGGCTATATTGCTGAAATTGAGGAATCATTTCTGAGCGGCAGAAGGGTAGTGGCATTGTTTGCCGAGCACAAGCGACAGGTGAAGGGTATTCTCCATGGTGAAAGTGATTCCAGGAAAACCGCGTTCATAGAACCGGAGGAAACCATTGAATTGAACAACGCGGTGTTCGAATTAGAGAATGAAGAAAGACGGGAAGTCTATAAAATACTTCGGGAGCTAACGGCAAGGCTTTCGGAATATGGGCCGTTACTCGCGGACTGGCATCAAATATTAGGCGAATATGACTTCATTGCCGCGAAGGCAAAACTGGCAATTGAGATTCACGGACAATTCCCAACGGTTGCAGACAAGGCACAGGTACACCTGGTCAATGCATTTCATCCACTCTTGTATTTGTATAATCGAAAGCTGAACAAACCGACTATGCCGGTGACCATCAGCCTGGACGATAAAAGAAGAATTCTTGTCATCTCGGGTCCCAATGCAGGTGGGAAAACGGTTACACTCAAAACAATTGGCCTCTTGCAAATTATGTTGCAGAGTGGATTGCTGGTTCCGGTTCATCCTTCTTCGCAATTTGGCGTTTTCAAACAACTCATGATTCATATCGGCGACACGCAAAGCCTGGAATTTGAATTGAGCACCTACAGTTCGCACCTGCTTAATATGAAGCACTTCATCGAAAATGTGAATGGCAAAACGCTGTTCTTCATTGATGAATTGGGTAGTGGCAGCGATCCCAACCTGGGCGGCGCCTTTGCAGAAGTGATCCTGGAAGAGATGGCGAGAAAACACGCCATCGGTGTAGTGACCACTCATTATTTGAACCTGAAGGTGATGGCGAATAAAACAGCCGGCATCATCAACGGTGCGATGGCCTTCGACGAAAAAAACCTGCTTCCCCTGTATACCCTGATGGTGGGCAAACCCGGAAGCTCTTATACTTTTTCAATTGCCGAAAGAATTGGCTTGCCTGCTGCTTTGATCCAACGCGCCAGGGGACTTGTAGAAGACGATCATTTCAGCTTAGACAAATTGTTGAATCGCGCAGAGCAGGATATGCAACGTGTGGAAAAGGAAAAGATAGAACTGCAGAAATTGCTTAGGGAAAATGAGCGATTAAGAAAACAGATGGAGCAAACCATCAAGGCTGAATCGCACAAGCAGCAGGTTGAAATGATGAAAGAACAAAACAAGATCAGTGAAGAAAGGATTCTTTACCTAAAGGACATGGAGAGAAAATTGAGGCAGCTGGTTTTTGAATGGAGAAAGGCAGAAGAAAAAGAAAACAAGGATGAAGTCATCAAACAAATGAGGAATCTGTTGTTGAACCAAAAAGAAAAGCAGGTAAAGGAAAAAGCAAAGAAAAATTTCGATTCGCGTTATATTGAAATTGGCGGTGCGCCCAAGATTGGCGACAAGGCCATGATGAAGCAAAACAGGCAGGTGGGTGTGGTGAAAGAGATCAGGGGGAAGAAAGCCATTGTGCAATTGGGGATTATTCCAATTACTGTTGAACTGAATGACCTGGTTGTCGTAAAAGACAAACCCGATCCGAGGGATGAAGCGGCGTAGTGAGATGACAATGGACAGTGGACGGTGGACGGTGGACAATAGACAGTAGACAGAAGATCGGGATTGAAGCTTGCCTTATATACTACATGCTGTCCACTGTCCACTAAATTCTTTGGTCGAAAAGCCAATTAAAACCTTCAAATTGGCACAATTCTTTCTTTTGTTAAGCCAAATCCACCAAATGAAAAGCTATGGAGCCTTCGTATACCCGATCCTGTTATGCTTATGTTTATCCTGCAAAAAGGAAAAGTCGGGCGAGCAAACTGAAACCCAAATCCCACCAACGGCTCCGGCCCCTCCGGCACCGCCAGGCTCTCCAGGTTGCACGGTCACGCTTGCTGATGCTGAGAACATCGCGATATTTCCCACTGATAATCCATGGAACAAAGATATTTCGGCAGAAACCGTTGACCCCTACAGTAGCCAGATTGTTGCCAATTTTTCGGCCAGCGCGCTTAAGGCGGATTTTGGAAGCGGGCTATGGGAAAACGCGCCGATCGGTATTCCTTACACCGTGGTTTGCGGGTCGCAAGCGCTTTTCAATGTAAAGTTCAGATCCAATGGTTACGACGGAAACTATGGTGACGAAAGCGACGCCGGACCCTACGCGATACCGTTATCTGCTCCCATCGAAGGCAACGGCGGTGGCGATTCACATGTTATTGTTGTCGATAAAGACAAGGGCATACTATATGAACTCTATAATGCGAGCCTTGCCTCCGGCGGAACCAGTTGGGAAGCATCCAGCGGGGCCATTTTTGATTTGAAAACAAATCAAATGAGGCCAGAGGGCTGGACTTCTGCAGATGCGGCTGGTTTACCAATTTTCCCTGGATTGGTGAGATATGAAGAGATCCTGAAGGGAACCATCGATCATGCCATTCGCTTCACCCTGGCGAAAGCAAATGTTCAACCGGCATATATTTATCCTGCGCGGCATAAGGTAAGTGGAGGCGGAGGTCAGTACGGGCTGCCCTTTGGTGCAAGGATTCGATTGAGGTCAGATTTTGACATCTCCGGATATTCAGCAACGAATCAAATTATTCTCCGGGCACTGAAAAAATACGGACTCATGCTCGCTGATATTGGCAGCAACATGTACATCAGCGGTGCGCCGGACGACCGGTGGAACAATGATGATTTGCACGAATTGGGGAAGATCAACGCCTCGAATTTTGAAGTTGTCAAATTCAATTGACATCAAAATGTATCTGCGATGGTCGTCAACAGGTAACCTTTCGGGTCAGAAAAGTATTCCCAGAACATCACGCCAGCGAGTTTGTTCTTTTTGACATACTTGCATTTTAATTTCACCGACTTTTCATCATCATAGGTGATGAAGACTTTGTTGTCTTTGTTAAACAAATAAGGGGCGCTGGCTTTTTTATCCCAATGTCGCTTGTAGCCCTGCAGGTTGATCAGGCTGTCTTTCAATCGCGTAAAGCCACCACCTCGTTGGGTGACCAGGATCTTTTCATAGAGCCCGTGATTCTCATCGGTCTCCACTTTGAAACCGCGACCATAAAAGGCAATGCCCAGCACAATCTTTGAAGCAGGCACTCCCGCGGCCATAAATTCGCGAACAGATCGATCGCCGGATTGTTCGTCTGCTTCATGCGTTGCGGAATATAGGTTCGTGTGATGCCCTGTTAAGGTATCTGCTTCCGTTTTGAAATCGTAAGACATAATGTTCACAAAATCCAGGTACTTCTGCACCTTGTCCATTTCTGTATGTGAAATGAAATCTGAAAAACCTCCAACAGCCGTACTCACCAGGTATTTTTTTCCGGTGAGGGCTTGAACAGAATCCAAACTCTTTCGAATGGCCTCAAACATCAGGGTGTAATTCTGTTTGTCTTCCGGCCGGAAGGAATTGTTGTCACCTCTCAGTCCCGGGTATTCCCAATCGATGTCAATGCCATCGAGGTCGTATGTTCTGACAATCTGGGAAGCGCTATAGGCGAAATTCGCTCGCAGTGTGTCTGTAAGGATTGCGTCTGAAAAAGTTTTGCTCCAGGTCCAGCCACCAATCGAAATCAGGATCTTCAAATCAGGATTTTTTGCTTTGAGCGCATTCAAATTTCTGAAGTTGATGGTGTCTGTCTCTTCACGATGCAACCAGGCCAAACTGTCTTTCATATCCACGAAGGCATAGTTGATATGCGTGAGCTTTTGTGCGTCAATTGAATCTGTGTGCACCAGGCCGCGGTAACCACCCACATAGCCAATGACGACCGGTTTCTTCGATTGCGAGCTTGCTGAAATAGGCGAAATGGCCACGATAGTCAGTAGAAAAAAGAATGGAAGTTTGATTTTGAAATGCATGCCTAAATATAATGAAGCAAAATAGTTCAAAGCTCATGCAACGGTGAGTTATAAAAAATGATCAGCTTTTTGTACCTTAGGCCTGAAGCGGCTTTGAGCCGGCTTCCACTTCCTGGTTTCTGCCTATTACTAGTTGAATTGGGATAAAAAGGCTATACAAAACCTTTTGTACCGTTAAATTCCTGTTTTTGCCACCCTCAAGATTGCTTTAGGCCTGTTATTTGCATTTTCATTTCACGATTGCTTTTGCATTGAATGGACCGATTAAGTGGATTAAAGCATTAGCTATCAAGAGCCTACGACAAAAACCAAAAGATAATTTTGAGAAACCATATCAACCTATGTATCCAACCACTTCCCTGATTATTTCAACATATAACTGGCCGGAAGCGTTAGCTGCATGTTTGCGAAGCGTCCAAATTCAAAAAAGACTACCAGACGAGATCATCATTGCGGACGATGGCTCAACAGAAGATACGGCACAGGTAATCAGAGAATACCAGCGGAGCTTTCCCATTCCCATTAAACACGTGTGGCATCCCGATGAAGGATTCAGGCTCGCCAGGATCAGAAACATGGCGATCGCTGAAGCGAGGGGTGAATACATTATCCAGGTGGACGGCGACATCATCATGCACCGGTACTTCATCCTGGATCATTTGCGCTTCGCAAAGAAGAATTCATTTGTGAGGGCAAGTCGCATTTACCTAAATCAAAATGTATCACAGGAATTCTTATCTGCCAATCGTCTTTCAATAAGTCCCTTTCATAAGGGGGTCACGAATTTTTTCAGTGCCTGGAGGATTCCGATGCTTTGGCCCCTATTCACACATAGGTATAAAAGCAGGGGCGATGAGCGTTGGGAAATTCATGGATGCAACATGGCCTTCTGGCGCAGCGACGCCGTGTCTGTGAATGGCTACAACGAGAATTTCAAGGGATGGGGTCCGGAAGACAAGGAGTTTGTCGTTCGATTATTGAATTATGGAGTTGAGAAAAGGTTTTTGAAGTGTGGAGCTATCGCATTCCACATTTATCATTCGGTGAATTCAAAACCATTGTTGGAAATGAATGAAAAGGTATTCAAAGAAAGCATTGAAGAAAAAAGAAAATATTGTAACCCAGGAATTAACCAATACTTAGCCAATGTTTGACAAAAGAACAGTTGCGCTTGTCATTGCAACCTATAAATCGCCACGCTCACTTCGATTGGTTTTGGAAAGCGTGTTACACCAGTCGGTTCTTCCAAATGAAATTTCCATTGCTGATGATGGATCAGGTAAATCGACCCAAATGGTCATTGACGAATTCAGGAAACGGTTTTCCGTTCCGGTTCGGCATTTTTGGCATCCAGACGATGGTTTCAGAAAAACCATCATCATGAACAAGGCCATCGCTGGCACGCACTGCGACTACATCATCCAGATTGATGGTGACATTGTTTTGCATCCTCATTTTGTCAGGGATCATTTGGATGTAGCTGAATATGGTTGCTATATCCGGGGCAGTCGTGTGTTGCTTTCAGAGAATAAAAGCAAGGATTGGATCGCACAAGCCAAAAGTGAAACGATTTTTCCTTTTTCGCAGGGAATTAAAAACAGGATCAATGCCATTCGTATACCTGCTCTTTCTCCCATGTTTATCAAAAAGAGCTTTCGCTCCGATAACGTGATCGGCTGCAATCTTGCGTTTTGGAAGTCGGATTTCGTGAAAGTGAACGGATACAACAATGACCTGAAAGGATGGGGGCATGAAGACATCGAATTGGCGGCGCGCTTCGTGTATGCCGGAGTCATGCAAAAAAAGGTGAAGATGATGGCAGTTTGTTACCATCTTTATCATCCACACAATGAACGAGACCGGGAGACGGTGAATTACCGGATTTATGAAGATACCTTGCGCAAGGGCAGAACGTATTGCTCAAATGGTTATCACAAGGTACAGCGCTACCAGCACTAAGGACTTTATTATTTTCCAGCGATTTAATCTGAACGAGCGGGGATGCGGCTTTTGAAATCCCATGTCGATTCTTTCCGCAAATCCGTTGAGACTTCCGCTCCTTAACACACCATACAATTGACCAGCCTCCCTGCAGTTTTTTGTCCAGGCGAGCAGGCTCGCCACAATTGGAGAAGCAGTCCTCCCGATCCATATCGCTTTCAACCAATTGGTAAACCATTCTGCAAATAGCAACACAATCGGGAACAGCAGGTAGGGTAGGAGCCAACCGGGTATGAACGCCAGCGGGAAGAACAGGACCCAGAGCAAAAGGCTTTCTGAACTGTTGGTAAAGTCGCGATAGGCATAATTGCTGACGGGCGCTTTTGCAGCAACCTGGCTGGCGCCGATTCCATATTGGAATTGCCGTTTCGTTTGCACGGCACCGTTATTCCACCAGGGATGGTGAACTGTTGCGGTTGGTACTGAAATATATTTTTCTCCAAATTTGAGCGCATTACGAACCAGAAAGTCGATGTCCTCGCCTGTTCTGAGATTCGTGTCGAATAACTGTTCGTCCATCTTGTATCGATTCAGCATTACGTTTGCCGTGGGAACCCAATATTGAGATGGAGTATGGGAAGCAGCAGAAAAATGATCGGTTGAGCCATTGATCTTTAGTGCCAGCGTAGCGGCGTTGAAAGGTTGGGGGAAGAAACAGGGTCCGGCAAAACCAATGGCATCGGGGTGCGCGCCGATCGCGTTGGCATAGGCCTGGAGCAGGTTTTCATCAGGATCAATGTCATCGTCCAGCAACAATATCCATTTTGCCTTACCTGCAAGAAAACCCTTGTTACGCGAGGCGGAAGGGCCGAGATTGGATTCGTTAACGATTAAAGTAATTTGACCGGAATGATTGAGCTGCCGAATTGACTCCGGAATTTTTGCGATGGGATTGTCGCAAATAATAAAAACCTGGAAGTTGAAGGAAACAGGTTGTTTAAGTGAAATGATTTTAAGCAATGACTGTTCATCCATTCTGAAGCTAGGAATAACGATATCTATTGCGGCTTCATCCATGTATTCAAAAGTCTTCCGGATTGTAATCTTTTAATTGTCTATGATCTTGATCACCGGTCGCGTGTCAGCTTTGCTTCTCTGTTCATAATTCATTTTAAACCGGTCCAGGTTGGGGAGGTATTTCTTCTTTCGTTTCCTTTCATTTTCATAGATCAGTTTCCCGAGGCTGTGCAGGAAAGGCCAGCCAACTTCCTCGTAATCGTATTTGTTATCGTTCAGGATGCCGTCACTGTTTACGTATAAGGTACACGCCAGCATGTATTCGGTTTTGTTTTTAAAATCCGCAACATACGAGGCGTCTGTGAGAAAGCCATATGCCCACCCAACTTTGTTGAACACGCGAAGACCGGGTGGCATCGGGTGACTGCTGTCGCGGAAAAAGAACTTCACATAGCTGTTGTAATAAGTCTCTGCGTCATACTTCGGATAGTTGGTTTCGCCGGGAAATTGTGAGAGATACTGATATACAAATCGGTAGTCGTCTTTGCTTAGGTGCCATCGCTTGTTTGGGGCCGCCGTCTCAGGAAACAACACAAGTTTGAGCATACCCAACAATTCCTCCAGGGGGAGATTGTTGGCCTTTGTAAAATCAATGGGTTCATTGATGAGACTATCATCAGCATTCAGGTAGCCTTTGCCGATGGTAATGTTCTGGCTGAAATCAAATGAATCGAGGTTATAGTCCGGCGGCTGTGTGAACAGCGTATTTCCCTTGCCATTCAGAAACCTGAATTGGTTGGTATGCCGGTTCTGCTCCGGCGTCATGCGTACAAAGCGCCTGGTGATACGGGTTTCGGTAAACCCCTTCTCGTGGAGTTTTCTATTGAAATAACCCTGTCCATTAAACTCGTAGAGCCGCGTATAGGGTTCATTTTCACTGACCAGGAATGCGCGCCTGATAAACTGTGCGATGCTGGGCAAGCCCGTTTGGGAAGTGGTATCTGCACGATCTGCACTTTGCGAATCATAGCTGCTGTCGATATATAAAGAGCAATATTTGTCTACGCCGGGCTTGTGAATCTCCTGCAATTTTTCGAGTGCAACCAGGGCAGCTGGGAGTTTGACGGTGGAGGCGGGATTGAAATAGAATTTCGGGTTCACGTTGAAATAATAGGATTTGAAAGTCGGTTTATTGTTCTTATCCCTGTCGATTTGGGTATAGATGATTTGTAGTCGATATTCCATGGGCGATTGTGCAACTTTAGTGATCACGGTGTCGCCGGAATTCAGCAGGAGATTCTTGAGAAATTCATCCGTTTTAAACTGGGCGAAGGAGGTGGAACAGGTAAGCACCAGGACAATGGCGAGCAGTTTTTTTGGCATGCCTGAAATTAATAAAGATTGTGGAATCATGTCTTTTTGTAAATTGGATGATGGCGATCTATGAAATAACAAACAATGAACAGAACATGAGGTTTGAGTTGAAACTGGAGGGGCAGGTGGCCTTCCTTGAATACAGGTACAAAAAGGGAAACCTGGCGTTGATGCACACGGAAGTACCTGCTGTTTTGGAAGGCAAGGGACTTGGCAGTGCACTGGCGAAGTATGCATTCCAGTTTGCCAAACAAAACAATCTTCCGGTATTGGTCTATTGTCCCTTTGTGAGTTCGTTTTTGAAAAGACACCCTGAGTATGAGCAGCAAGTAGTGAATAGTTAACCAGTTAACCAGTTAACCAGTGATCAGTAACTAGTGACCAGTATCCGGAATCCTGAATCCCTGCCCCGCCAACGGCGGGGCTGAATCTTGAATCCTGAATCCTAAATCTTGAATCTTGAATCATATGCCAGATATTCCGATCCTCCTCACCATTCTTTTCATCCTCACAACCCTTGTCACCGTTTATTTTCTTTACAAAGCGGCGCACCGCTCGAGGCAGGTTTTATTGGTGATAAGCATTTGGATGATTGCGCAGGCAGCGATCGCCATCTCGGGTTTTTACACCGTGACCAATGTCATGCCGCCCCGATTCATGCTCACCATGCTTCCTGCCATTCTTTTCATCATCGGCATGTTCATTTCTAAAAAAGGCCGGGCATTTATCGATTCGCTAGACCTAAAGACACTAACGTTATTGCATACTGTGAGGATTGCAGTTGAGTTGATTCTCTTCTGGCTTTTCCTGAAAAAAGCGGTTCCCCTGATTATGACATTTGAAGGTAAGAATATCGACATTCTGGCCGGGATCACAGCCCCGATCATTTATTACCTCGTCTTCGTAAGGAAATCAGTGGGTAGAATCGGGCTCCTTGTGTGGAATATCTTCGGACTGGCTTCGCTGTTTAACATCGTTACAATTGCCGTACTCTCAGCTCCTTTTCCCATTCAGCGCCTGGCCCTCGATCAACCCAATATCGCAGTACTTTATTTTCCTTTCAACTGGCTGCCATCGGTGATCGTGACGATTGTGTTGTTTTCACATTTAGCGGCGATTCGGAAGCTCTTAGTGCACGCCAATCTCTAACAACAGCAATCCGGTCCGCAATTCTTAATTGGCTTCCCGCTTGCTAATTCCTCTTCGGTTGCTGCCCTAACCCTTTTGACCAGCACGTCAATATTGATTTGCCCATTGAATTGCTCATCTCTGAATGAGATCGACCTGCTTTCCCCCGCAAGCATACCGACCAGCGATGACTCCAACGCCGGCAGGATACTGCCGGTGCCATGAACGTATTCTACCGGGGCTGTTTCCATATTCTCGTCCATCACTTCACCGGCTTCATTCTTCATGATATAGTGCAGCGAAACGACCCTATTGTTTTCGACCTTCATAATCCCCGGCTTACGAAGATGGCAGGTTTTGTTGATGTTACCGTTGGCGCGGCGCCACCATAGCAAGCCGTAGCTTCCTGCACCTTATTAAATGGATTCGCAGGCCGAAGGTCGACGCCGAATACTCCTTCACTGTTGATGACCAGCGTGCCGAATGCAAACTCATAATTAATTTTTGGATTCGGGTATACCCAATACTTCTCTCTTACCTGCATGTGACAGCACTTCACAGCTTCCTTCCCGTCACCCTGGCGCGCGAACAGGTAGTCGTGCACTGCACATAAAAACGGGATTTGCTGAAATGCGAGATAGGCTGATTTATCTTCCGAACGAATATCAATCCCAATATGGTCAAGATATGCCTCGTCAGCAGCATGCACCGATTTTTCTTTTTGAGCCACCGGAATGTGTGAGAAAATCAAATTTAAACCCTGTGGAAACGCAAATTTAATGTAGCCCTCCGCCCGGTTCACCACAATGCCCCCCAATTCCAGCAATTCTTCATGTGGCAAATTATCCGTGTTTCGAACGTGGATATGATAGTGGATGGATTCCGCAGCTTCAATCTGGGGTGCGAATGCAAATTCAGGAGACGCGAGCTCATTTGTTACCTGAACTTCTTCCGCTGCCAGCAAACCTCTTTCATGGAGAAATGCGCCGATACCCTGAATTGTTTCCTGACTTAGTTGCATAAATGAATCTTTGATTTGGTTTAAAATCGATTAAACTGAATTCTTCGGTTGCACATGAGCGATACTAATCTTATTGACTTCGATCTTACCATGAACTGCCTTTACAGATGCCTTTCCGCGCACATAACTAACTGTTCCAAAGCCAGACCCGGTTGAGATGAAACAGGTGAAGTCGCCAATTTTGGAATCCAGGTATAGCGTCTTGTCAACGGCGTCATACCTCAATCCTGTCAGCGCCTGCAGGTATCCGTAACTGGCAAGCGCACGCGCATACCAGTGGCCGCATTCATATTCATTGAATGGATTTCTGACCTTGCCATCATACCTGTCGCGGCTATACCTCACCACCTGAAGTCCCTGTTGCACCTGTCCCATCAGCATGAGATGAGAAGCCACCTGGTGTTCGATACCTGTCCACACTTCATCACTGTATACAAACGGTAATGAAAGTTTGCCGCCTTTTGGCCAGGAGCACAGCAGCAATCCACCTTCTTCGCCCAATGCATAAGCAGGTCGCTGCGGGTTTGCATGCTCGCTCAGGTTTTCTTTCAGGTTGTATTTGTGAACGGCGAGCAGGTGGCTTTTGATCTTTGCAGCGTCCACGGGATCGTTCAATCCGCACATCCTTGCTATCCAGGCGCCCAATACACCGTCTGAGAGGCAGCCCTTTCCATATTGGTATTTTGGCCCCTCTTTCTCCAGCAATTCTTTGGCTTCCTTTGAATATTCTCCGCCAAAGGATTGAGCACCCGCGGGGTTTTGTGCATTGAGTCCTACCACCTGGATATTTTGGATGAAATATTCTCCATCGAACAGATTTTCTTCTAAATATTTTTTCGCCTTCATTGAGAGTTCCTTATACAATGTGACATCTTTCTTCACGAAGCTGCCCATCACAATGATCGCTTCCAATGCGCCGAGATAAAAACTGCAATGCATACCGTCGGGTCCCCAGAATTCAATATCGTAAGTATTATGATGTGGCTCTTCAATCACACCTTTATGTCGCGGATCCCAGGTGCTGATGCAATAGTCCATACTCTTTTGCACCATTGGGAAGATCTTGCTCAGCCATTCGTTGTCACCACTGATACGCCATTCCCGGTAGGCCTTCATAATTCCACCCAACTGCCCGTCTGCCGCAGCATGAAACTCATGCGTGGCAGGCCGAATGGGAAGTACAGCTCGGAAATTCTGGTGACCGCGCTCATCCTGGCTTTCGCAAAATTCGGTGTTGCGCAAAGTTCTTTCCAGCGCGGGAAACAAGTGGGGAATGGCTTGTGCATAATTCCATACATGCGTGCATGAGCCATGACAACAACCGCCACTGTCACCGCAACCTTCCCAACTCCACAGGCGGCCATCGTATTGGCGCATCACGGTAGGTGATTTGAGAATGGTTAAATTGGCGGCGACAGCCTCTATTACTTCAGCAGGTATCGAAGAGTTAAAAAACGCGTCCCTGAATTTTTCTGATTTCGTTTTCAACTCCTCATAGTTTGCAGTCCAGAAATCTGCAACTTCCTTAATTGAAGAAAAACGGCTGCTGTACCAGGGTTTGTAATACTTTCCATCGAAGTCTTTGTCGTATTTGTCGAGCCCGATATCGCCAGGCGAATTACAACAACCTGATGAAGGATCACAATTTGTTTTCGTGGTGCCCACCTTTCCAACTGCGAGATCCGACTCTGGTACATACCAGGCAAACATGAGTCGGATTGTTTTGGTAGCACCTGCTGAAAGGGTGAATGGCGTGTAGAGTGAAGCACCAGGCGCGTCCTTTTCGACGGGTGGCACATTTTTCAATTCTGCACTCTTCACCGAATTCCAGGCCATGGTGATGGGATCCCACCAGCCGCCGCGAAACCAACAGTGATCAACAACGGTTTTGTTGTCATTGGTGAAGACGGCAAATTCAGTGGACATCGGTTTTTCGAGGGTGCCCGCTTCAGATAAGATAAACCCATTTGCATAGGACTTGATTGAATTTCTTCCTTTATCAATCGTCACAAAATTTTTACCGTTGAATGAGAAAATGCAATCCAGTGCAGAGATGCCGGTATTCGTGAACTGGTATTCCATGGCGCCGACGGGCAGTGAGGAATTGTCTTCTTCTCCTGGGATGAAAGGGCTCCATCCCGTAATTTTTATTTTGAGCGGAAGGTCTTTGTCGGAAAGCTCCAGCTGCGCAAAAGGAAAACGCGGAAGAAAACTCGCATTGTGAAAATGAGGGAGTCCGGTAGTAGCGCCACCCAAACCGTTTCCAGCATCGTGTTGTCCAAATTTCTTCCAGTCGGGCACGGGTCCCTCCAGAATTTTTGCTCCATTCTTGAGTCCTTTGATTGCAATCGCCGCAAAAAGTCCGGGTTCATTGAATATGTCGGGCTGATTTCTGATTGACATATGTGAAATGGCGCCGGTCCCCTCCATGCAAAACATACCCGCGCCCAGGCCGCCAATTGGAAAGGCGACGCGATTGAGAAAATCGCCGGTATATGATCCATTGTATTTCCTGGATGATTTTTTTCCTTCGGGGACTCGGGGCAATCCTGATTCTTCAAGTGATGTGAGATGGGTGCCGGGAAGAATGGCGGCGCCCACGCCACCCATTCCGATTTTTTTGATAAAGGATCTGCGGCCATCATTTTTTGACATAAGAAGCAGTTTTGTGCAATCCGGTTTGCGCTAGAAAAGTTAATTGATTTCTGATTCAGTTGTTGTGGTGTGAGAAAATAGTGGATATGGCTTCACATTCACGTATACCCGCAATCACTCATTACCCGTTTCACACCAAATAAAAAGAACCTGCAACCGCCCGGTAAATGCAGATTGTGGAGATGTTGAAGCAGCCTAATTTTCGAGGCTATTTTCCTTCTATTCTCATGAAAACTTTAAAGAAGGATTTTTCGAAAAATCAATTGAAACACCAATTTATGCAACTCAAATCATTGAAAGATGCGGCATCGATCATGCTCCTGTTTTTAATAACGGGCATTTATGCCTGCAAGAAAGACACCAACTCTAGCAGGGGAACGCATTCGGCATTACGAATTGATTCATTTGCGCCGGATACCGCAACGGTCGATGATCTGGTCGTTATCCAGGGCGCAAATTTCGGAGGGAGGCCAGAAGACTATACGGTTGTAGTCCAAAACACGACGCTGGTTGCTGTTGCAGTGACAGCAAATAGCCTGACGGTTAAGGTACCGGCAAGAAGCAGCAGCGGTAAGATTACGGTCACAGTCAACGGACAGAGCACTGAATCTGCGCAGAATCTTGTTTATGAACCTTCTGTCAGAACGCTTTCAGGCGACGGCACACCGGGTTTCAAAAATGGCCAGGGGGATGCATCTCAATTTCGTTTCCCGAGTGGCATTGCGACCGATCCTGACGGAAATTTGATTATTGCCGACAGGGATAACAATGTAATCCGGAAGGTCAGTTTGCAGGGCGTCACAACGACGGTTGCGGGTGACGGAACACCTGGGTTGGTGAACGGAAATGCTGCACAGGCAAGGTTTAACAAACCGACGGATGTAGTAGTAGATGATGTTGGGAACATATTCATTGCTGATGAGGGGAACCAATGTATCAGAAAAATAACACCCGACGGCTTTGTGAGCACACATGCGGGGAACGGTGTTGCGGGATTCAAGGATGGTCCCGGCGCGCAGGCAATGTTTAATTTTCCGTCGGGCATTACCCTTGATGCGAATGAAACTGTGTATGTAGCGGACAATCAGAATTCAAGGATCAGAAAGGTCACAGCAGGCGGCATTGTCAGTACCTTTGCTGGTACTGGCGATGTGGGATTTAAGGACGGTGATGCAAAAACGGAAGCGAAATTCAATTTCCCTTTAAGTCTGGATATCGATGGGCAGGGGAATATTTTTGTTGCTGATGCAGGTAATTTTAGAATCCGTAAAATAGGCACTGATGGCACCGTGAGCACCTTTGCAGGCACGGGTGTAGATGGGACGAAGGACGGTGACAAAAGCGCTGCACAATTCGGAATTGTATCGGGTGTAAAGCTTGACCAATGGGGAAATATCTATATCGCCGATGTTTCAAATGATCGCTTAAGGGTAATCACTTTAGACGGTAGGGTGAGAACAATAACCGGTCAGGTCGGGAAAGGATTTGTTGAAGGACGTTTAGACAAGGCAAGATTTAATTTCCCCTTTGATATAGCGATTGATCATTTTGGGAATCTGTTCGTGTCAGATCGCGAAAATCAGAGGATCAGAATCGTGCAATAGAGCCTGCCTGCCGGCAGGTTCAGCGTTCAGGGATAATTGATACTAAGTACTTGATACCAGATTTTAAATTTAGTACCTTGTACTTAGTACCAAAATCAGGATTCTGAACTATGACCTCAGAACGCTGAGCATTCATATCCCTTCTTTCTCAAACAACTAGAAGTAACTCAACCAGGGCTTCGATTTAAGGTGATCCCTCTTATATCCGTCAAACCACTTACAAAACGGATAAAGAAAGTAAATGAGGGCCATCCATATGATGTAGACAGTTAGCAGGTTGAAGCCGTATCCTTTCAATTCGGGCGTTTCATTGATTCGCTTGCTTAGTATCATGACGTTCCATGAATAACCTAAGATTACAGCGCCAATCATGGCGAGCAAGTGGATGATATAAAAATGAATGAGGTAGTAAAACATCGGTACGCGACCGAATACTTTCACTGGCGCGAGTTTGAAGTTCAAATTCTTTTCGGCATACGCAAGAAAAATGAGTGCCGGTCCTATCGTTACCAACGCATAAAGAAGCGATGGCGGATACTTGGTGACATTAATGAATGACATGAATCCAAACAAAAGATTTTTTTGAGTGGACCAGGATGAGTGATCGCCATAAAAATTACCTGCACGAAGAATGATGAAAAGCAGAATGGCAGATATTCCGATTGAATTCAGGATCAGTTTGCGTCGATCAGAATCAAAATCGACAACGAAAAATCGACCGAACCAATAACCCAGGGTCAAAATGCCAATCCAGGGAATCACGGGGTAAAGCACCATTACGGTTGTGTGGCCATATTGAAAATATTGGTGTTCGTGCAAAACGGCCCAGAGGAAAGCTCCGGCACCGGATCCCTGTACATGAACTTCATCAAGCAAATTATGTCCGGCTACCAAAATGAGGCCGATGGCCAGGATCCAGTTCCTGTTTAAACGGCTAATGAAGGCAAGGGCGATCATGCTGAGACCCGTAGCCCAGATTACCTGCAACTTGATAAAGGGATAGGTGGGATTGAAGGAAGCACTGAACGTGACAATGACGATCTCCGCGAAAACCAGCCAAGCGCCACGGGTTAATAGAAATGATGAAAGTTCATTTCGACCCTTGCGTACTCCGGATAAATATGCAGATGTGCCGGCTAGAAATACAAAAACGGGTGCGCAAAAATGCGTTATCCATCGCGTGAAAAATAAGATGGGTGTGGTTTGCGCCAGGTCGGTAGGGTCAAAGAGAAATGCAGATCTTGAAAAAAAATCGCGCACATGATCCAGCGGCATTAGGATCATAACAATTCCGCGAAGCAGGTCGATGGATTGTATCCTCGTCTTTCCCCGGATGACGCTTTCAAGATTTTGGTATTTGATGTACCCTGGAGCAGTAATGGCCCTTCCAGCCCTGAACGGCTTGCGGTTCGGTGTGCCCAAAAACATAGTTACTGGTTTAGATTGGTTTTATAGGTTCAGCCTTCGTACAATAAGAGGAAAAAAGCCCGGCAATGAGAACAATGCCGGGGGTCGTGACTCTAATTGATACTGGCTAAAAACCATTTGGAATTTCGCCCCGCAGGGAAGGGGTACAGGGCGTTCCATAAATATTTTTCAAGCTGTTAGAAACGGCTTAGCGGAAAATGAAAGAGAAGAAAATGCCGGTTCGGTATGATCGTCATCCCTGTCAGATCATTGACGAATCTGCCTGGGCCGGCTTTTCAAATTCTTCTAACATTTTTCCTTTCATATTGAGCAAAACGACTAATTTATTAAGAGCGAATAGAATTTATGCCATAAAATTAACTGGCAACTGATTTCAACAATCTGAGAATGTGTCACCGGCTGCTGAAATTGGATTGTTTGCATGTCCCGGCTTTTAAATGGTATATTCTTATCATGTGAAGCCGACTTCAAAATCTTCAACAATTTTTCAGCAGTCTCGTCTCCATCCGCTGCGATTGCCTGCTCTGAAGCAAGCACGTTGGCGATCGTGTAATTCACGATTGGCTTCATTGTGAATTTTGCAACGGGCTCCAGGTCTCTGCATTCTGCTAGTTGATTCGAAAATTGTCCGTTGTTAGCAGGCTTTGCCTTTTTCTGTTCGAAAATCAGGTAGTCTTCATCGCCGGTCTTGTCGGTCGCATCATCTGAAACCTGGTGGTATCCGAAGAATTTCAGGAAATGAATGCTATTCTCATCTGATGCCGAACGGCATTGACTTGCGATTTCAAAATTCATTACCGGATTACAAGTGCACTTTGCAAGATGATGGGCATTTTCTTTTGGTGCTTCCATTCCAGAAGCGAGCGGAATGAAAAACAAAAACAACGTCGATCTTCTAAGATTCCTGTAAACATCCAATAATCGGTCTAGTCCTTTCATGATTGACAATTTTTCTGGATAAGTTGAAGGTGGTGCGGATCAACAAGAGCCAGTATTCAAAATTGATCAGGCGATAACAAAAATATTATCGAGAAATGAGTCCGTGGACGGCAATGAGCCATTGGTCGACTTCGCTTCGTTGGCAGTGATTCCTGGGTTGCAAGTGGTAGCCGGCTCAGAACCCGCTGATTCAGAGCCTTTTCAAAAATATTTTTGTCTAGTTCATGATAACCGGCGGCTTCCTTTGGATAAAGTGCAGGTTTCAGCATATCTGTGGGGCGGGTGGCTGGGCCTATCCTCCGGAGACGTGTAAGCGTGCTGCATTATAGCTAATTTAGTAGTATGAATTCTGGCGTTTCACGGTATCGTTATCTTTTGATTTTTGGCTTCTTTTTTCTTTGCTCATCATCTTTTGTTACGATGGCGCAGGATGAAAGAAAATTCAAACTTTTTTCCGCAGCAGATGGTCTCAGTGATAACAACGTTTCGGCTATTGCACAAGATTCGAACGGATACATGTGGATTGCCACTTCGCGGGGACTGAATCGTTATGACGGAAAACATTTCGTGCAATTTCATTCTGGCAAAGCAGCAAAAGCGCTTCCAGATGAAGCGGTCACCTGTCTGGAGTGGATGGACAAAAATAAGCTGGCAGTTTACACGGGTCTCGGCATGCACATCATGAATGTGGCAAACGGTGAAACGCAAGACCTGATCGTTCCTTCCGTTGAAGATAAATTCCTTTACAAGTTCAATGCGATTATGTCGGCGCTGAGCGACAAACACGGAAATGTGGTGTTGTTAACGCGCTCCGGATTTTATCACTACGATTCTTTGAGCAGGCTGGTATTTCGATTTGACTATTATAGGAGAGATGAAATTCCCACTGAATATTTTGCATTTGGGAAAAAAGTGTTCTGGCTTTCAAACAACGAGGTCCTGGTTCATTCCATAGATGGCGCCTATATCTATAATATTTATGAAAGAAGGATCAACAAGATCACGATGTCGGATCCTTTGCTTTATGATTTGGCCGCGCCCAATCATGCAGACTTCCTGGTTCGCCAAACCAGGCCCGGTCGCATCATCTACAGCAGGGCAGGTGTTGACAGCATTACCTGCATCGACTATATCAAGAAGACGAAGCGTTCTTTCCCCATGCTGAAGAAAAATCAATCTGAAGAGTTCGGATGGCGTTCGAATATTTTCGAGATCAATGATTCGGTATTCTATTATAACAGTCAGCAGAAGGGCTTTTTCAAACTCCTCGACAATCCCACCACCGGCAACATATACCTGGACACCGTAAGGCATCTTTCTAATTATTATTGTAAAGATTTCATCGTGGATCGTGACAATCGCTGGTGGGTGGCCACGAATGCCGGATTGTTGAAGGAAATCAATAGCAACAATTCTGTTACACAGGTGGCCCTGCCTGCGAATGTGCTGGCCCAGAATCCTGATGCCAGGATCAAGTCGATGGTATCCGTAAATAATAAATTATATGTGGCCTGTATTCGTCACGGTGGTTTACTGATCTATGACAAGCGCAGTTTGAATTTCCTGAAGCGCATCGATTTCAAGGAATTTGGCGAGGATGCTGATATCGTATTCACGGTCTTGCAAATAAATAGAGATACCATTTTGTTGGGCACCAACGGTCCTTTGATTTGGATGAATACCGCGAATGGGAAAATGGGGATCGTGTCCATGAAAGACTATACGCCGGGAATAAATTGGGTATCGGCCATGTTTAACGACAGGGAAGGGAATACATGGATTGCGACCAATGAGATCAACAAGGTATACAGGAAGGCGAAAGGTGAATTTGTTTTCAAAATGTTTTCCTGGGATACCACAGATTTCAAGAAGATCATGTTGCCTGGAGTCATTGACCAGGACTATAAGGGCAATATCTGGATGGGCGGACAGGGCATTTGCAGGATCAATGCAAAAACCGGTGCCCCTGATTTCTACATGGATTCTTTTCCCTTTATCAAATATCCTCGCAGGGAAGTCACAGCCATGGCCTTCGACCAGGCACATATCCTTTGGTTCGGCATCAATAACAATGGCCTGGTGGGGTATAATATCGACAAGAAAACTTTCCTGCATTTTACATCACAGGATGGGCTACCCGACGATTTCGTAGGGTCACTCTACGTGCTGAAAAACAAATTATGGATAGGCACCACGACGGGTGTGGCGTCGATGGATTTGGTGAATCACAAGATTTCGAAATTCAGTTCAGCTGACGGATTCGCACCATTTCCGCTCACCAGCAGCAATTTTACTTTTGATCCGGAGAAAAATTACTTTTATGCCGGCTTCACTGATCATGTGACCAGGTTCAGTCCGGATAGCCTGATGTTCGGTCAGAATCCGCCTTCGTTCCTGATTGAAAATGTCAGGTTTCTGAATGATTCCACCGTTTTCCCTGCGCCACAAACCATTACGATCCCCTATAACTACAATGATATGTCCGTCACGATCGGGACCATCAATTTCAATGACGTGACAAATGAACGCATCATGTATCGAATTCTGAATTGGGGTGATACGAGTTGGAAAGCACTTTCCGGGGACCAGATTACATTCAACAACCTATCGCCCGGCAAGTATAAGCTGCAGGCAAAATTATTTGCAGCCAATAACAGGTGGCCGGTGCAGCAGCGGGAAATGCAGCTTGTTGTAACACCGCCTTTTTACCGGACGAGCTGGTTTATCACCTTCCTTGCGCTGGCTCTCATGTCACTGGTATATCTTATTTATCGCTCCAATGTAAATGGCGTGAGAAGAAGAGAGCGCGCCAAGGCGCAGCTGCAGGAATTAAAGGCGGAAGAATACCGCAACAGGCTGGAACTGGAAAAGATCAGCAATTATTTTTCGTCGTCGATGTCAGACAAGTGCAGCGTGGAAGAAGTATTGTGGGATGTTGCGCGGAACCTGATCGGGAGGATTGGTTATACGGATTGCATGATCTATATGTGGAACGATGAAAAGACCAAGATGATTCAGAAGGCGGGTTTTGGTCCGAAGGGAACTCCTGAAGACCTGGCTGATAGAATCTTTGATGTGGCTCCGGGACAGGGTGTGGTAGGGTACGTCATGAAGACCAAGAAACCTGTCTTGATCACAGACACGCGTAGGGATGACCGTTATCGTAAGGACGATATTTTCAGGCTGAGTGAGATTGCGGTTCCCATTATTCACAATGATGAGTTGTTAGGAGTGTTGGATTCCGAACATGAGTTGCCCAATTATTATCGGGAGCGGGATTTGAAAATCCTCACCACCATTGCCACGCTGGTGGGTAACAAGATCAAACAGGTGGAATCGGAAAATGTACTTGCAGACAAATTTGAAGAGCTCGCCACCATCAATGAACAGCTGGCCGAGGCGCAGTTAAAGGCATTGCAGACGCAGATGAATCCGCACTTCATTTTTAATGCGCTGAACAGCATCAAGCGCATGATACTTGATAATGAAAACAGAAACGCATCTAGATACCTTAGCAAGTTTGCGCAAATGATCAGGTTAACGCTGAATCATTCCAAAGAAACTTTTGTGACACTACAGGAAACCATTGAATATTTAAATGCGTACCTGGAGATGGAACAATTACGTTTCGGGAGTTCTTTCACATACCAGATTGAAGTTTGTGGTAAATCGGACGATGAAGAAATCGGAATTCCTACGCTGATGATTCAGCCATTGGTAGAAAATGCCATTTGGCATGGGCTCATGCATACGGAAGGTGATAAACGCATCTTGATCCGTTTTGCCATCAATGATGATTGGGTGAGTTGCTCAATTCAGGACAACGGCATTGGAATCCGCAAGTCGGAAAAAATGAACAGGGGAAACAGGCCGCCTTCCGTTGGACTGGATAATTTGCGCAACAGGATCAAGATCATGAACGAGAAGTATAAAACGAGCTGTACGCTGCTCATTGAGGACCTGGGCGAAACCGGGGCCGATGTGTGCGGTACCAGTGTGATATTGAGATTTAAGATTGTTCACGATAAAAGAATCATTGCATGAGAGCCTTAATCATTGATGACGAGCAAGACGGTACCAGCACCTTAAACAAGATGCTGGACATTAATTGCAGGCAGGTAGATGTGGTTGCTACCTGTGCCAATGCCTTTGATGGCAGACAAAAAATCGAAGAGTTGAAACCCGATCTGGTATTTCTTGACATTCAGATGCCTGGCATGAGTGGATTGGATATGCTGACGGGCCTGGATACCCGAAATTTCGAAGTGATTTTTGTCACCGCACACAACCAATATATGTTACAAGCCCTCCAATTCAGTGCAGCTGATTACCTGCTGAAGCCTGTTGACGAAGACCGGCTGAGTGAAGCCATGTTGCGCGTAGAAAAGCGATTATCGCAAAAGGATGATAACCGTTCCATTGAAGCTTTGTTGTACAACCTGCAAAAGGCCGGATCACCCAACGAAATGAAATTGTGTATCCCCACCCTCAAGGGCTTCGTTGTATTGAAGCTGGAGGACATCATTGTATGTGAGGCCGAAAAAAATTACACCATCATTCATCTTTCCGATAAGAAATCGGTTACGGTTTCCCGTCCGCTTCTCGAATACGAGAAGATCCTGGAGGGCACTACTTTCCTGCGTGTACACCGCACTTTCCTGATCAACCTTCAGCACGTGAAGGAATATCATCGTGGTGAGGGTGGCGTTGTCATTATGAGCAATGGCATGGAAGTGGAGATCAGTCGCCGCCGCAAGGAGGAGTTTTTGGGGAAAGTGAAGGAGGTGTTTAGGGGGTAAGTTAACCAGCTTATCAGTTAACCAGTTTATCAGTTAACCAGTTAACCAGTATGCAAAACCTAATCAATTAATCTACTGGTTAATTGTTCTTCATTTCCTTCCCCGGCACAACCGATCCTTCGTTTGATAGTATTTAAATCTGTTTGGTGCCGTCACGGCCCTTGTTATCTCGATAATTTGCCAGTATGGAATGCACGCCCCACGTGCATTTGCGCGGGCTCGCTGTCTCATTCGGGCAGCCCTTTCGATTTTTTTTTGGCTGAAAGGTTCCTTCCCCTATTTTTGCCCCGGAGAGATGGCAGAGCGGTCGATTGCGGCGGTCTTGAAAACCGTTGAAGGTAACACTTCCGGGGGTTCGAATCCCTCTCTCTCCGCAATCAAAAAATAAAGCCCCGTCAGGGGCGTTTTTGTTTGCGATCGCGTGGCAAATTTGTTTGCTAATGCGAATGCAAACAAAAATGAAAGGTGCGAAGCACCGGCTTTGTTTTTTGGATTAAGCCTACCCCCCTCAGGGATCGGCGAGGCCCTGCCTACCGTCAGGCAGGCAATCCCTCTTTCTCCGCTGATAAGCCAATCAATAATTGACCAGGGATTTGATGTGTTGCCATCGAAAGCGGGGTTTGTCAAAAAAGTGTACCAATTTCTTTACTAATTACATCACACAGTAAGAAAAGATAGGCATGTGCGGATAGCGAAAAAGGGGCCGACGCATTGTCATTCCAATGTGTAAATTTGGCTGTGATGAATTATTTGAGAAAGGATATATTACGGGTCGCGATGGAAAAGCGCTGGATCTTTCCGAATATCCGACTTCAGAAGATAAGGAGCAGGGAATTATGCCGTAACATCACATTTTTCAGATTGATCTACAATAAGCTTTAATGGCTTATCAATAAACACTCTTTTATGTTAAAAAAAGTTGCAGTGCCTTTGCTTTATTGTTTTGCACTTATTACAGTCAGCTGTCATGAAAAGGTAAAATCGAAAAAAATCATTTTTGAAGTAGTTAGTGACAGCCTGTATAATCGTGATAAAGTCTATGAACAAGACTTTGGCCAATGGAGGAAAGTGTATGAAAATTGCATGAATCATCAACTATTCTCTAACGCCGGTTACCTGGGATTACAGGGAAGGGTAAGAGTTGGAAGTATTAATAATAAGTCAGCAACAAACGTTAATGATAAGATAAGTGTTATTGATACTACATTCTCAAAGAAGTTTTATGATCTGGTTTCTTTTATTGGCTCTTCAAACTGTTATGCAAAGATTAGTCTGACGCCAAGTTTGAAAAATGAATTTTATGCTGAATTGGTAAGGGTTTTAAATCAGTCGAAGCAGTATAAGTATCTCCTTGATTACATTGATACGGCGCATATCTTATTTAAGATTACGACACTTGCAGAAAATTCAATTCGTCCTGATAGCCTTGCCAGTATTTTACAAAGGACAAAGGACACCACTCTTCTGGAGTTTAAGAAATTATTGGTAACGCCCGGAAATGCTATCTTAATTCGCGATGCAATTATTTTCGGGTTTTATGCTGAATTTTCGCTGAGTAAAGAACTTCCCGTTGCTGATCAAAACAATTTTAAAAAGGAGGCTTTTCTTAATTTGGACAACAATAGTGCGTCCAGCATAATTAACGAATCAGGAAGTATAAAATTGTTAAATAATAATCATTTGATGATTAACATTAATAAGTATTACACTGTCTTAGGTTCTTTTTATGTTTATAAAGAAATTGACAACTAGGCCAGCGTCTGAATTTTACTATCGGAAATTAAGAAACAAGGAGAGTACCCTTCTTTAAACAGTGATCATAAACCAGAAGATCGCGCTAAGGAATCTACGGAAGGTCGCAACGGAGACAAGTCTTCTTTCCGTGTACCAAAAGATTATTCTTCAGTTCAAAGTTCCTTTTCCATTTCAGGAAATCGAAGCTGTAACTGCTTGCTGTCGAAACAATTTTCAGGTATTTGGTCCTCACCTTAAACAAGACTTCATTCTTAAAAACGTTTAATGGAGCAACCCCCGGGTTCGGCGATACAAATGCCTGACTATTATCAAAACTTAAAAGTCAGTCCACAAGACCAGTAAAAAATATTCTTTAAGTTTTCAGTGGTTGTCTTGGAAAAACTATTACCATTCGATGGTTTCACTGTAGTTGTGATGTCCGAAGGGTTAACTGGAATAGCGTAAGTAGGAGTGAAATTAAGGTTTATCCTTTTGAGCGAATAGTTTAGAGGAAGGCTGAATTCATAATCCATCAGCTGGAATTTCGTGGCGCCCAGCAGTTCAGCAGTAATATCATAGGTAGTATTTCCTTTGTTCTTCCCTCCGCGGTTTTGGGAATATCGCCGTTTGTTGTAATAATCATTATAGAAATTTTGTGTTCCCATATTAACTGAGAAAGCAGGAGAGATCTCCAGTTTATCTTTAAAACCAGAAAAACTGTGTTCCAGGCCGAGGCCAATCCCGATATCAGGAGCGCTGGCAAAACTAACTCCGAGCTGAACCGAAGGTTCAACGAAACCGAAGTCATATGATGTGTAAGTATCCAGCCTGCCCTTTATTTCTGAATTTACATTGAAGCTTTCCTCACTGTAAAAATCTTTGGACACTTCCAATTCGACATTAAGTTTATCACTTGCATAGTTGTAGCCCCCCTCGAGCGTAAACTGATCAATCCTGCTCTCTGAAGAAATGGGTATATAAGAAAATGACCCTGCTAAAAAAAAACCTGATTTATGGTAATAGCCTAAAGAGGGAGTGATATAGGGAAGGGCTACGGAATCTGTTCTGCCTAAATATACATTGTTGCTGATATAACCTATTCCTGCCTTCCAGGTGGATTCTTTCGCAGCTGATTTCTCCTGAGCTTTTGCTTGTCCAATTGAATTGACCTGAAACGCGAGAAAAATAAGGGTTGTAGAAAAAATTGAGTACAGATTTCTCATATTAGGTTTCTGTTAAGCTGTAAGTGAAACGAATTATGAGCTCAATTATTTTGCATTTTTCGTTGATTAACAATTGGATGTGCCCGCCTACCGGCAGGCAGGCAACGCCTTTTCAAAAAATATTTAGAATCAGCAAAGGATTTCTTTTGTTTTATTACGGTCTTCCCCGTATACATGGGAGACCGATTGCAAATGCCGGAAGTGCAAAAAAAGCTTTCTCTGTTGTGTTTTTGGAAACAAATGCCGCTACCGAATAGCAAATGAACTACTAATAATTAATGGTAATTACATTGTCCTGATCCTTCCTGCAGATCATTGAATCAATTGTGGTAACTGAAGGCAGATTGTTATTGAGCTTTGAGACATAAATATAGGTATAGACATCTGTTGAAGTGTAAAACTGAATTGTGGTGTCTCTTGTAATTTTCGAAGGACCCCTCTCTACATTTTTGGATGGATATCCTTCAAATTTGGTACCTATCGTAAGAGCGGCAAACGCGTCAGTCATGGTTCTATGCATCCTGACAGAGACAATCGTTTTCGGATAGTAAACGAATTCGAGGTTTCCCATTTCCGCGGGATCAACATCATAAAAGCTCCGCTTATCGTCAAGATTAGATGGATTTGTAATGAGATAGCTGCCATTACTTCCTGCGAATACATCAATCCTGAAATCTCTGAAGTTAACTGTGTCAAGAATGGCTGTGATATTGAATGTTCCATCCTGCGAAGTTGCGACAGATGCAATTGTGTATCTGTTTGTTCCAATGTGCTGCAGCCCCTTTCTCTGCCACTTCACAGTAATTGGAAAATTGGAAATTGGCGCGGTAGTTAATTTCTGAAATGCTCTGCCCCGAAATTGAACGGTTACGCAGTTCTGGCTGCAAGCGGGTGCGTCTTTTTCACATTTTGCAGCGATCAACAAAGGCATTACAAAGATTGAAATAACGTAGAGTACTTGTTTCATCAGTAATCCCGTTCAGGGTTTTGACCTGAGAAAGCGGGTTGGCTAAATATAACATCTGACAGTTAGTATGCAAACCGAAGTCGGACAAATTTTGGACGCTCACTCCGTCCTCAATATCTTAACCGGGTTCGCCCTCACAGCCTGCCAAACTTTAATGCCTGAAGTAATTGCTGCTATGATAATTAATACGGTTACCGAACCGATTAATGAATGAACTGGCACGCCTGAATTTATTATAAAAATCGAATTGAGCAACAATTTAGAGAGGGCCCAGCCACTGTAACAACCCACCGCGCAGGATGTAATAAAAATCCAGAAATAACCCCTGCTAATCAACACAACGATATGTCCAGGTCTGGCTCCCACCACTTTTCTTAAAGCTATTTCCCTCATCTTCTTTAATACGGTTAATGAAACGAGTGCAAAAAGACCGGTTGCCGTAAGTAAAATACTTACGATCGAAAACCAGAAAAATATGGTGGCAATACTGTCAGTGGCCTGGTAGGCTTCTGCTTTTACCTCGTTCTGATAAAAACCGTTAAATGGTTTTGCGGGGTACAGAGTTTTCCAAACATCTTTTACCTGTGAATACACGTTGGTTAAGTTCTGTGGTTTTGCCTGTACGATAAGAAACTGGAACCTGCTTTCTTTACACAATTTCATGGCCACTGGCTGCATGGGCTCAAATACAGTTGCGGGCTGAAAATCTTTCATAACTCCAACAACAGTATAATCGGTGCTATCAATTTGTATTCGTTTGCCCAGTGCCTGCATTCTATTCCATCCATAAAGCGCAGCCATTTTATCCGTGATGAGCAAACCATTTCTGTAGTCAGATTCCATATTGGCGTCAAAGCCCCTGCCTGCCATAATTTTAAATTGCATGGTGGCTGGATATTCCCTGCCCACTTCAAAGAAACCGATTTCTTTCTTTATGCCTTCTGCCTCGGCTACGGTATTTCGCCCGTTAAAGCCAATGTGGTTACGGGTTCCGGCCAGGGCTGTTATTCCGGGAATGGAAGTCAATTCATGTTTTAAGGCCACAAAAGCGGTGGTATCGTTCAGGGTGAGGCCCATTGTATTTTCTATGCTGTATCCATAATCAAAGTCGCGTTGAAACGCGCTATTGCGTGCAAATGAAATCCCGGCAATAACCGTCACGATGGCGATGGTTAACTGCATCCCCAGCATCATCCGGGAAAAGAGGTTTGACCCGCCAAATTTTACCGCGCCCCTGAAAATAGAACTGGGATTAAACCTGCTCAAATAGAATGCTGGATAGCCACCGGCTAATAAAGTAGCACCCACTAGCATGAAACCAATAAAAATAAGCAGGTCACTATCGCGCAAATAGTTTGCCTGAACATTTATTCCATTAAACATTTGGTTGAATGCCGGCAGCCACCACGAATTGAGTAATACAGAAAGCAAAATGGACGCGAATACAATGACGGAACATTCCATCAATAACTGCCACATCAATTGGTTATGCGTGCTGCCCATTACTTTACGCATGCCAATTTCCTTTAAGCGTTTGTTTGCTCGGGAAACAGTAGTATTTGAGAAGTTAAGACAGGCGGAAAGAAAAATTAGAAACGCCAATACCAAACCGCCATAGGTCGCAGCATCATTCGGACGTCTGTATAGACTGTTAGAACTGATTACATTATTCCAACGTGCAGCTTGCCGGATGGTGACTAATTTGAAACCCGATACCTTCGAATCTTCCCTGGCCTTATTTTGTAAGGGTAAATATTTTGGCATTTCGGTCTCTAAGCGCGAAACATCGGCAGGATCAGGAATGTAAAAGAATGCAGCGTCAAGAAAACCACTCCAGTCATCCGGCGCAATCTTCTTTCCATCTGTCGTTAACTGGTTGCTAAAATTAGTTATGATGTTAAACCGGATCGTTGAATTGAGGGGAACTTCTTTAAGTACGCCATGTACAGTAAGTGGCAAAGCATAAGTTTCACCGGCATAAAAAGTAAGCACTTTGCCCACCGGGCTTTGGTTGCCGAAATATTTTTTTGCAATGGCTTCCGTGATTATGACAGAATTAGGTTCATTGATATTATTGTCTCCTGCAACCAAAGGGAAATTGAATAGTTTAAAGAACGCAGGGTCAGTAAAATGCACTTGTTCTGAAAACACATCACTGGTATCGTACTTTAGGTTCAGGTTTCTTCTGTCAAAGCGAACGGCTTCTTTTATCCCGGCAAAATCATTTTTCGCAGCTTCTACGGCAGCAGTAGGGAAGACTCCGCGCAATCCATCCGCGTCCTTTTTATAAGTCAGGGCCCGATAAACATGATCCCTGTCTTTATGAAAATTATCGAAGCTAAAGGAGTACTGGTAGGTTTGATAGCCCCAAACCATTGCTGCGATACCCACGGCCATGCCCAGTATATTAATCAGTGTGTAACTCTTGTATTTCCACAAATTCCTGGCTACAATCTTGAAAAAATATTTATACATGACGCCTGATTTACTATTGACAAGCCTCTTTGGAGGTAAATGTAAAAATGATTAATGGGCCTAAATGGGTTTAGTAGATAATACTTCGACCAAAGAAGTAATCCACTACAAAGATGCACTCGATGGAGTGTACCAGATCGGTGAAGTCCAGGCACGTTCCACTATGACCGGTTGTACCTTTTTGTTAAGGGGAAGGTTATTTTTTACGGCAAGGATAGTAGTCCAACGTGGAGTTGGAATTTCCAGCAACCGGGCGTAATAAGTCGCTTCTGCCTTTGGATCGAAATCAGGATCCGTCCAGGTGCCGATAAGAGAAACAGCCCCGATGGAATTAGTATAAGTAGCCGTTTTTAAATCCACCGTGGAGCCAATCATTGGAAGCTTGCCCGTTTTAGGATCGGGCTTTCGTTCGCCTGCCCAAACCACGTCATAGATTTTTTCCTGTGACTTACCATTCCTGGTAGAAACTTTAATGATTTGAATACGGTCCAGGTTTGCGGCGTTGGGATCCTTCAACGCCTGTACAATGAAAATGGGCCCTTTTGCTTTGGCAGTATTGGAAGGAAGATCTGAACCCATCGAAACGCCGCCTGCATAGGCTGCTTTTATCCAGTCGGGTTGCTTAATAATATCTGCCGTATAATTCCAACTGGCAAACATGCGAATTTGTTCCCTGTTGCCGGATGTGCCAAAACATTCTTTTCTTTTTAGAGCTTCAAAAATGGCTTCTCTGGTATTTTGTTCGGCCCAAACTCCCGTCAGACTGGCGGCTCCAACTACAACCATGGGTTCGCCGCTCACGGAGGTTGTAGCGCTTAACATTGCTTTTAGCTTCTCCGGCGGACCATTTATGGCATCCAGACTTGCGTGTGATCCAGGATAATTATTTTCTTCTGTCGAGGAAAAACCAGAGTGATAATCTGTTCCCCCTTCTAACCCAAATTTGAATGGGTTTGCACCGATTTTTTCAAACAATTCCTGCCCTACTCCATAAGCCTGCCGGACATAACTCCCTTTCATAAAATTGGCGGGAGCAGGCCAGCCAACCAGGGTTTCCCACAATTCAAAATTTGCGAATTCATCGTTGGGTGAAATCATTGGATGGGTATCACTCTGTCCTTTGCCCTGCTCAATTTCTGTTAACGGCTCATTTACCATCCGCCGTTCTGCATACTCCCTCGTAATGGGTTTACCAGACAGTGTTTTCGTATCGAACATCAAACCGTTGCTGGCATTGCCATTATGGGGCACTGCGATTACATCGTCACCATGCTTTCGCGCATTTTCCAGGTAGGTCCATAGATTCTCCGGATCGGGGCTGTCGAATGCAGAAAAAGGGACAGCCGGAACTTTGTCTCCCTTGAAGATCACACAGCGGTGGAGATTCTGTCCGCCCTGACCTCCCGGCCTCAAAGGGGCGGAAGTCCACTCATAGCCCACAAAGGTGGTAAACCTGCCGGGTCTATTATATTTATCAGCAGCATCAATTATTTTCTTCCAAAATGTTTGCTGAAGTTCCGGTTTGATGAAATCGGGATTTGGTTTGTTGCCAAAAAGTTCTTGCCCTAGCTGGTGGAAATTATTTGCTACAGTCTGGGCGCTGGTATCAGTGAATTGCTTGTAATAGGGGGTTTTTGAATATAAGCCGTTTGGATCAGTCAGTGCCTGGATCAATCCAAGATATTCTGCATGATCCGTAACAGCCAGGAAGTCGAGAGGAGCATTGCGTTTAATCTTTGCACCCAAATAATCCTGCTCTTGACCCATCGCGTATTGGTATGAATTTTCGGGAAGAGCTTTCGCTCCAAAAAGGAACGCATCGCAGGAAAGGGAAGTATGTAAATGCAAATCTCCGAAATAACAATTCTTCTCCGGATTGGGGGCCGGCACGGAGTTCGAAACAATTTTTGCTGAGCTGTCAATTGTGGAAGAAACCTGACTCCCATGGTTGTTGCAGGATACAAGGAAAAAAACCATTGCTGTGATCGGAATGAATCCCATGGCTTTCATATTACTAATATACAGTTATTTTCCAGGAGTCAATAAGGGCTGATCGGCCAGGATGGTTTTCCCCGGTTAACATTTTTTGCGTTGTATCTTATTTGAATATCGTTATACTTTTGATGGAGAACGTATGAAATATGAAAGTCACAAGAAAGCTCAAAGTCGTTATCTGTCTCCTGGCCGTAGCAACGATGTCGGACTCGTTCAATAATGCAAAAAATTCACGTCCTATGGAAAACTCAAATGGAATAGAAAATACCAGGGGCTTCGCAGTTGTAGAGCTTTTTACATCGGAGGGATGTTCGAGTTGTCCGCCAGCAGACGAGCTTTTAGCAGGAGTGCAAAAGGAAAGTTCAAAGAAGCCTGTTTACATACTTGCTTACCATGTTGACTATTGGGACCATCTTGGTTGGAAGGATGCATTTAGCGATGCGGCTTATTCTAAAAGGCAGTCCAGGTACGGGGAGTGGTTTAAACTTCAGTCTATATACACCCCTCAAATCGTTGTAAATGGGAAAACCGAGTTCGTGGGATCAAATAGCAGTGAATTGCAAAAAGCGATCTCCGCCGAATTAGGGAAGGACGCAAAGACTACGCTGCAAATAACCGGGAAAGTTGAAAAAGGCCAAATCAGTGTTGAATATCAATTAGACGGATCGCAAGATCGCTCAGAATTGGCCATTGCTTTGATTCAAAAATCCGGGCAGAGCAAAGTGACAAGAGGTGAAAATTCCGGACACATTCTGAACCATGTTCAGATCGTTAGAGAACTGGTGATTGATACGTCGCCAATGAATCACGGCAAGATAAGCCTTCACTTTCCAAAAGACTTCAAAACGAATAACTGGGAATTGATTGGATTTTTACAAAATAAGTTCGACGGCGCAATCCTGACGGCTGGAAGATGCGGTTTAAGTGTTCAAGACATTGAAGCAGTCATAACTCACTAGGGGCAGACGAAGGCCAGGTCTATGAAAAAATCAAATAAAACCCGCCTCAGGTAAGCAGCGGCTTGATTGTATCAAGATGCCTGGACGGCAAATTCTTTGGATCTATATATAAAGCAATGAGCTTGTTGGGGTCCACTTTAGACTTGTCCGTGAGTTTGGTGTCTCCCTTAGCCTTTGTCCAGGCCGCATCCCACACCGTGGATAAACATAAAATTCCCCTGGCCAAACAATTCACTGTTGCATCTTTGTGGGCTTTAAACAATTCTTCGCTAACATCTAACTGGTCCTTCTTGGCCGAAATAAAAGTCTCGATAATTGTTTTGGGAGGCAGTTCAAGTTGCGTTTGTCTCATCAAATCAAGAACAGCATAACCAGCTTGTTGTCCATTCAAAATTTGTGGACGCGTGTAAATAGCAGCTGAATTATTCTGCAATGCATCTTCAATGGCCGGAATAATTTGATCAATATAATTGTCTATCATCGTATCCTCATACGCCACATGCACGCCCATTCCGGGATTCACCTGTTTCTTATATACATCTCCTTTATTATGACTGATTGTTCCGTCTTTCCTTTTACTTGTTCGCTTAGCAGTATAATCTTCAATTTTGGTATCGGCCGGGTCTCCATCATGCATGTATGAACTGTGCAGTGGTTGACAGGCATCTCCTATATAGTGTGCCAGCACGCCGGCGCCAAAAATGAACTGTTCCTCCTTTGTAGCTTTTGACATATAGTCAAATATTTGCCACACCCGAAAACACAAAAGTCCCCGTCCAGCGGTATGCGTTTTGTCGGTTTTGTCCTCTCCATCATTATCGTCAACATCGTCGTAATATTTTTTCCAGATTTCGACGGTTAGATCTCCAGGCTTCTTGCACACATCAAACAGCGTATCTCCGGATGCCGTTAATGAATCGGCATCCGCAAAATGATTCGGATTCTCATCGCCTTTCCTTCCCCATGGATGTCCCTTGGTGCCGTCGGCACTTGGCTTGTATTGTTTCCAGATAATATCCGGAACATCAGCGAGAGGGCACAATAATCCATCTGCAGGATTGGAGGGAAGGTCCGGGTTATCCTTTCTATCCAGGTCCCTGGTGATGCCTCCAATTTCAAAACTTATGTTTGTAGTATTGGCTTTCATGAATGTCTTCAGCTTCTTGTTTTTAACCTGGCTGATGGACAGGTTTCCAACCGTATAGTGACCAACTTTCCCCCAACTATAATCCGAATCAATGTTCCAGCCTCTGACAATTTCGACTTCCAATTCGCGGCAAATATTACTCACGCTTGTCGACAACGAGTAGCTATATTGTTCCCTGGAAGTACCGGAGAAAAATTCGTGCTGGCCCCAGTGTAGCGCGATGGGTTGGAGAATATTCTTTTTGTCCCTGTTTTTGTTTTCAAGCAGCCAGAGCGCGCCACTGTCTGCATGCGACACGCCGAGGTTCACACCGTTTCTTCCGCTGATCATAAAGTCACTCACATACTCAACGCCCCCAATTGTTTTGTGACGATAGAACAGTGCCTTTATTTCGCCCTTCATCAGACCGGATCGGGCGCCGTAGCCCAAAACTTTTCCATTGGGCGAATCCTGAATTTTATTCTTCAGAACCATGTGCTCGGCGATTAATCCCAGGTCCAGGTTGAACGTATTTAGGTCATATACCTCATCGAACTCCCTGATGCCGAGAATATCCGTCTTCCAAAAATTCAGGTCATTAATTCGAATGAGACCAACGTCACAATTGACTTTCATATTCTGCGAACTCCAGCCTGGATAAAGCTTTGAAAAATCAATCTTTCCCAACGAGTCGCCTGTGCTCACGCCGATCGGCGTGAGTTCCCGGCCCATCTTAGTTGAAATAACCTGCCCTTTTTCACCAGTCGCATGGAGATTGGTCAATGCATAATAGGTGTGACCATTTGTAACGACACAAGCGATCGTGGCAACCCGTTGTTGCTTTTGGGTATCAATTAAAATCGGGAATCCGCCTCCGATATAATTGAGCGGAAAACTTAAGTCATCCACATCAACATCAATTGTGGATGTTTGACTTTTAGGTGCTTCTACGACGCAGATGGGAATCATTCTGCCATCGGGCATGTATATCGTTTTTGGAATGAGATCAGTTGTTTCCGGGTTATTGATGAGTTGAGAATCTTTCATCCATTTTGATACAAAGACCAGGATACAAGGCCACGAGGAATCGATCACAACGCTATTTTCTATTGTACGGGCTTCCTTTGCTTTTGCTCTTTTAGGGTCGGTTATGATGATACGACCCTGATCATCGATATCGGATAGCCTGATCAAATATCTTCCCACGGCCGTTGCAACGACATTTTTTTTGTTAATGAGATGGGCATGAAACTGATTTCTTGCGTCAACCAGATCTTTGAGCGAAAGGCGCGTAAAATTCGCGTATTTGTCATTAACTGACATAAAAAAGGGGTTTAGGGTTTAATGAAAAGGTAACCTATGGAGAATGGCCCCACTGGTGGACGAGGAAGGTGTTTAACTTAGCCTGGGTATGAAGGAGAATAAACTTTTTGTGAAGTGCGGAAAAGAAGAAATGATTATTCTCCTTAGTAAAGCTAGACAACATAGCTGGTCAATAAAATACCCGAAATGTGGAATTTCTGTGGCAATTATTGGTGTACATCAAACCCTGTTCATTGGAATAAAAATATCAAAACGCGCGCCCTCATTCAAAATTCCTGAAGCCTTAATTATGCCGCGGTGGTTTTCAACAATTGTTTTGCAAATCGCCAGCCCAATACCCGTGCCCTTATATTCGTCGTACTCGTGCAAACGCTGGAATGCCTCGAAAATCCGTTCATTATACACGGCCGCGAATCCAATACCGTTGTCTTCAAAAATTATATGACAATATTCAATGCCTGGCGAAAGGTCCGGGTTACTAAATTCAGCTCCTTTACCTTTTTCACAGTTGATTGTCAGTTGTAGTTGTCTGTGTGGGCTTGAAAATTTTAATGCATTGCCCAGGAGGTTTTGAAAAAGTTGTCGAAGTTGAAACGGGACCGCGTCAATTTCGCAAAGACCAGCAAAGGTAATTGCTGCTCCTTTCTCCTTTATCGATTCCTCAAAAAGAGTCAGGGATTCGGCCAGAATATCATTTAGATCAGTTCTCTCAAATCTGGTTTTGGCATTTTTGATCTGAAAATAAGCGAGCAAATCGCCGATCAGCATCTGCATGCGTTCGGCTGTCTTTTGCATCCTGTCTAAATAAGTTTTTCCATTATGGGATAGATGTTCCCTTTCTTCTTTTAGTAAAAGACTGGAAAAGAGTTGAATTTTTCGAAGCGGTTCCTGGAGATCATGACTAGAGACAAAATTGAATGTTTGCAGTTCTTCGTTCATCTTTGCAAGTTGAAGATTTTTTTCCTCAAGAAGCTGAGCATGATGTTTTTGATCCGTGATATCGATGAATGTGACCGTAACTCCATCACCAAGCGGAACGAAATAAGCAATAAAATGGCGGATGGGATCTCCGGGAGGGGTCAATTCATGACTCTCAGCAATTCCTGTATTCAATACTCTTACGATTCGGTCCCACAAGCCGAGTTCTTTTGCATTAGGAATAACGGTTAGGTATTTTTTGCCAATCACTTTCTCGGCCGGTAAATCCAACTGTTTCAGTGCTATATCATTCGCATATTGAATTTCAAAATCAATCACCTCATTCTGCTTCCGAATGGCCAGGTAAGAAAGGACACCATGATTGGTACTTTGAAGAATATTATTGATTAGGTTTTTACTATGGGTGAGTTCAGCATTTCTTTGCTTTAGCAACAATTCCTGCCTTTTCTTTTCAGTGAGGTCGGTTACAATCATTCCAACTGTTGACAATGTAGGATATAATGAAGTAAGCGAAACGTATGAGGGAATGTTTGTTGCCCCAATCGATAAGATGATCTCACCATTGCTTTTCCCGGTCAAGCCTTTTTCAAAAAGCTCTTTGAATAATTTTTCAGATGAAGGATGAATAAAATTAAAGATACTGTTGCCAATTATCTTGTCATATGGCACATGAAGGAGGTCACAAAAATAAGTATTTGTGTAAACAATCAGGCCATCTTCCGACAGGTTCAATGCGCCTTCATTAATATTCTCAACTAAAATTCGATATGCATAGTCTCCGCTGTGAAGCGTATAAATTTCATGACTTTGATTTTTTCGAAACGCAAATGCATCGACTTCACCCGCCTTAATTGCGTCGATCAGCTGCTCAGACTCTGCAAGTCGGAATTCCAATTCCTCGATCCTGGATAACAGGCTTTCTGTAGGCACGCTCTTCATGTCTATTCTTTAATGTGAATACCTAAACCTTTTATTACCTTATCGGCGTCAGAAAAGGTTCCGATCAGCGTCTTCTTTGGTAATGGCAATTGCTTAATGAGCGAAGGGCTGAAAACGATCTGCTGCTCGCTAGCTGCCTCGGGGTTTTTATAGAGGTCGATCACTTCCAAATCGAATACGCCCTGAAGATGTTCATCGCAAAGACGGCGGATATTCTCGATCGCTTCCATCGACCTGGGGCTCATGCCCGAAACATACAGTTGCAAGACTAATTTACCCTCTACTACAAATTTATCTTTTGGACGATCAACCATGCTATGTCTTTTGCAGCTTACGAATGTCGAGCCCCACCAAAACTTTTTCCTCATTTGATAAGTCGCCTATTATCTTACGGATCGGCTTTGGAATCTTACGCACAAGTGTAGGTATTGCAACAATCTGATCACCTTCTGCCAATTGGGGAGTTACAAGCAAATCGATGACTTCAATAGTATATTTTCCTTCCAGGTTTTCCTTACAAAATCGGCTAATATTTCTGATAGCCGCCACCGACTTAGGGGTTTGCCCGGCGATATATAGTCGCAATTCGTATGTTATCTTTTCTTTCGTCATAAATTATGATTGGCACCATTTACCAACGCCTTATTCTCCGATTTTTGACAATCCATGTTCCAGGACTATTCCCTTATTGGTGATTGTAAACCTTACCGCTTCATTCTCATGTGCCAGTCCCCTTGCTTTAACAACCCGAAGAGAACGGATACGTTTAGATTGCTGTTTTTCATTCTCTAAGTTTATCCATATGTCAGCTAAGGAGGATACTGCATTTACGGAAAGATCTTTGTTCTCAAAACTGGCCTCATGCGTAAGTGAGGTGAATACCGCATTGATTCGGCTCATTTTTAGTAAATCGATCAGGCGAACCAGCATGTCTCTCACTTCACCGAAGGAGCCAATGTTTAGTAAACTGCTGATCGGATCAACTACAACAGTCTGAGGCTGATGTTGTTTAATAAGTTTATACATGATCAGGAGGTGCATTTCCAATCCTTGCAAAGACGGGCGTGAGGAATGTATCTGCAGTAAGCCTGATTTAATGAAAGGTTCAAAATTGATACCAACCGTTTTCATGTTCCGCACAAATTGATCTGGTGACTCTTCAAAAGAAAAATATAGGGTTGGTTCCTTACTCACGCAGCTTTTCAGCGCAAAATAGGAGGACAATATGCTCTTTGCAGTCCCGGCTGTTCCTGAAATCAATATGCTGCACCCTCTGTATATTCCTTTCCTGGCGAATAGCTTATCGAGGCCTGCCAGCCCGGTAGAAATTATTTCCTTTGAGAGTTTATGCGCTAATTTTAAGGAAGTAATTGGAAGAACTGAAATGCCCTTTTCATCGATTAGAAAAGGGTATTCGTTCGTTCCATGGGCTGAGCCACGGTACTTTACAATACGCAACCTGCGGGTAGATATTTGGTTAATGACCCGAAAATCAAGAAGGATGACGCAATCAGATACGTATTCTTCCAATCCTTGGCGAGTCAACGTTTTTTCACCACGCTCACCTGTGACTACTACCGTAACACCCTTATCTTTCAGCCAAAAAAATAGTCTCCTAATTTCAGAACGCAATATCGCAGCATTTGGAATACCCCCGAAGAGAGATTCGATCGTATCAAGTACTACGCGCTTTGCGCCAATGCTATCAATTGCATAATTTAGCCGGATAAATAATCCTTCCAAATCATATTCTCCTGTCTCTTGAATTTCCGTACGTTCAATCTTGACATAGTCAATAACCAATTTTTTTTCATGGACGAATTTTTCCAAGTCAATTCCGAGTGACTTTACATTTAGTGCCAGGTCCTTTTTTGTTTCCTCAAAGGTCATAAACACACCAGGTTCGTGATATTCCCTGATGCCGTTTGCCAGAAACTGGATGGCAAACAATGTCTTTCCACAACCGGCATTCCCACAAACAAGTGTGGAGCGCCCTGACGGTAATCCTCCTTCAGTTATTTCATCAAGGCCCTCGATTCCGGTTGGGGTTTTAGGTAACGTGGTTGATACTTCTGAATTGCCGCTATTTCGTTTCATTTAGCAATTGACGTTTTTTTAAAAGGGATGCATTTCATTCAAACTGGCTTTCACATCTGCGCAAAGTCGACTATGAACTCTTCTCTTCGGGGGCGTTGATAGCCGTTGTTCTCCAACAACGTAAATATATGTTCCAACACTCTCGGGAGATCTGATGAACTCTTTTGGAAATAATAGTGTGCTCCCGCCTGGTAGAGTTCGTCTGCAATTAATTTACCCAAAGAAGTGGAATAAATGATAATCGGGATGGTGCTTGTAATTAAATTGGCTTTTATTTCCTTAATGCATTCAAATCCGTTTTTCCTCGGCATATTAAGATCCAGAAACAGGACGTCAGGAGGGTGACTGGAATTTGCCTTTAAGTAATCCATAAGCTGTTCTCCATTTGACACTGTGGTCAATTTGGCTCTTAAAGGCAATTGGCTTAATGCTTTTTCAAAAAAGAAGCGATCGTCCATATCATCATCTGCCAGTAATATTTCGATCAAACTTTTCTTTAACTGTGTAGCCATATTTCAAATTAGGGACAATGTGAGTCGTCCCAACAAATATAGTTTCTTCTTACCCTTTTGTAATTGTCCCGTCTTTTTCAACAACTTGAACTTTGGGGTCTCTTTTCCTCGATCTGCGGTTAGAATTACCCAACTATTGAAATTGACCTGGCGCGATCTGTCGCAACACCTATTGAATTGTGCTGTTATGCATTTCGATTCTAATATGTGTTTGTTTCCGGGGCGGTGTGTCCTTAACTTAAGTCAACTCAACCTTCGCTGCAGTCTGTGTTTTTTTTCTCTTTTTGACTTAATTCTTCCTCCATTTCCTTTTTAAATTCGTGACGTTCGTGGGCTTCATCAATGGAATGCGACTGCTGTAGCTGTTCTTCATTCTTGGCGAACTCGCTCAATTTTGAATAATATTTTTGGATGACCTTAAGTTCCTCCTCCGTCATGTCTTCCACACTAACCAGCCTGTTGCTGGCAAGTTCGTGGGCTGCTACTAGTTCATTTAATTTTAGTTGGATTGCAAGAGAATCCTTGTTCTGTGATTTTTGAATTAAAAAGACCATTAAAAATGTAATAATCGTTGTACTCGTATTAATGACAAGCTGCCAATTTTCCGAGTAATGAAATATGGGTCCCGTTGCTGCCCAGGCAATGACAAAGAAGAACGCGGTGACGATGGCGCCCGTGCTTCCGGTAATGCTGGTTGCCTTGGCCGCAAGCTTTTCGAAAAAGTTTACCTTTTTTTGGTCGGTTGATGGTTTCATGGTTTCAATTGAAGTGTGTTTAAAATTACAGGCGATTGCGAAAACAGTTAATGGGGATGGTCACAGTAATTGTATCAATTGTGATACCCGTTTGCGCATCGTTGTTGCGGTTCCACCGCTGGCACGTGTTTGGAGAACCACACCTTGAACAATCGATGACTCAAAAAGGCAAAATATGGATCGGCACGAGCAACATCACGCTACCAGGCAACAAGAGTACATTTCCAAAGGAGTTCCGCCTGGAAAGCAGGCTTCATTATTATAGCAGTCTCTTTAATACGCTTGAAGTAAATAGTAGCTTCTATAGGATCCCACTACGTAATACTTTCCAGAGATGGGCTTTTGACGTCCAAAACGATTTTTGCTTTTCGCTTAAGCTCACAAAGGAAATTACGCACGCAAGAGACCTGGCAGGTGATATGATGATGTTGGAAAAGTTTATGGATGCGGCGCGGGGTATAAGTCAAAAAAGGGGCTGCATTTTGGTGCAGTTTCCCGGTAAGATTTCTCTCGAGCATTTCGGACGGGTAGAGCAGATATTGGAGAACTTGATGGAAACTGATCCTCACAACACATGGAGAAAGGCGATTGAATTCAGGAATAAGACCTGGTATTTGAGTGAGACTTATGAGATGCTGAATTTGTATGGCGCTCAAATCGTTTTACATGATATGCCTAAATCAAAATTGCTGGAATCGCCCATTGAAACATCATTCCTTTATGTGCGTTTTCATGGCCCGAATGGGGATTATCGTGGCAGCTACTCAATAGAGATTTTGAAACAAAGGGCTTTGCAAATTGAACAGGCGACAGACCAGGGAAGAGATGTATATGTATATTTCAACAATACCGTCGGAGAAGCATTTAATAACGCTTTGACTCTAAAAAAGTTGTTGCGAAAGGTAGGCAGGCCGAAAATATAAAAGTTGCTACTTACTGTATTTTTCCTGGCAATTGGTACAAAAGAAACTTCGCCTCTTTTTCTTTCCAAGATGTTTCTTGATCAGGGGAAGATCACAACGCGGACAAACCTTCTTTCCATGAACCAAAAGGTGTTTCTTCAGTTCAAACTTCCTTTTCCAATTCAGGAAATCAAAGCTGTAGCTGCTTGCTGTTGATATAATTTTTGCAAGTTTTTGTGAGGGTATCGCGCCCGTCTTGCTTTCGGGGGACACCCTCACCTTAAACAAGACTTCATTCTTGATAATATTACCCACTCCTGCGAAAATATCCTGGTCCAGCAGTACGTCGCAAATCAACTCATTCGGATACTCCTTCAGCTTCTGCCTGGCTTTTTTTTCATCCCACGCCTTGTTCATTACATCAGATGACCAATCATATATATCGTCAAGATGTTTACTAATGATTTTGATCGAGCAGGTATAAAAGTAGAGGGTGCCATTTTCGAAAACTATTTTCAATCGAACCGCCCTGTTGGCCCTTGTCTGCTCGTCAACACTATAAGACCCAAACAGCAAAAAGTGAATGCGCACTGTAAAGGAAGTGAAGCGGATAAGGAAATGTTTGCCGAAAGTTGA
>Ga0157375_10000164_pt1 | contig 62161 bp, 61 predicted proteins | sample M35metaG_FD_115311 | JGI IMG/M metagenome (GOLD analysis project Ga0157375, IMG submission 115311) | Miscanthus rhizosphere microbial communities from Kellogg Biological Station, Michigan, USA - M3-5 metaG | ecosystem: Host-associated > Plants > Roots > Rhizosphere > Soil | place: USA: Michigan...
ATTCTGCCGGTGAAGTGGCAATGACACGGTTCTAACATCGAGAGTCCTTCTCCTCCGCGTTTTTCAGCGGGGGAGAAGGTGCCGACAGGCGGATGAGGGGGCCGAGCTTGCGCAGACTGCGCAGTCGGGCACCACCCCTCACCCGCACTCCGCTTCGCTGCGTGTCTCCCTCTCCCCGCTCGACGCGGGGAGAGGGACTCTCGATAGGTTTGCTTCGGGCGTGTCATTAGAAGCGACGCGAGGAATCCCCGGCGCGGGTCGCGCTGCAGATTCGCTGACGCGATTGTTTGGCGGGTGGGTGGTAGTAACGAATTGCGCCTGACCGACCGCCCTCTTTCGTTCGTCGCGAAACGATTGAGCCATGTGATCCGAGCCGGGGGTTCCTCGCGTCGCTCGGAATGACAGCGTGCCGGCTACGCCAGCGAATCCACAATCTCCTCGATCGTCGACCGTCTGCACGTGTACATCGGCGTATCGCGCTGGGTGAACTTGGACGACTCCGTTTCGCGGAGCTCCTGCACCAGGTCGAGGAACTCGGCGGCGGAGTCGGCTTCGAAGGCCACTACGAAATCCTGATCGTCGAGGCCGAACGAATACGTCGTGTTGATCTTCACACGCGGGTATTTGTGGCCGATGGCGATGTGCTCGTTCATGATCCGCTGGCGCTCGCTGGGGGGGAGCAGGTACCAGTCGCGCGTCTTTACGAACGGATAGACGAAGAGGAACGGCTTCTTGCCGGGGACGATGCGCAGGCGGCGGCCTTCCTGCCCTTCGTGCACGTGCTCGTCGACGTACTGCGAGTGCTTGGTCATCGAGAAGTACGACACCGGGATGTCGAGGTAGCGGCCGAGGATGGACTTGTTGATGTCGGCGGCCATCTGCTGGAAGGGATCGATGTCGTAGCCGATGCGCCAGAGCATGAAATCGGTATTCGGCTTCAGGCCGACCGTCGAATACGGGAGGACCATCATCGGGCCGGTGTGGCGGCGGATGATCTCCGCGAATTCGCGTTTCGCTTCCGCCTTCACCTCTGCGCTTTCATGCCGCAGGGCGCGATCGGCTTTGAAGAACATGAAGTTGACGAACTGGCGTTGCGGCGCCGCGGCTTCGCTCGGCTTGGGCTGGGTCTGGGGCTCGACGATGGTAGTCATGACGCGGGATTTTAGTCCTGTTTCGGCGTGCCTTCCTGAACTACGATGCCGGGCGTGCAGCGGCCCGCGGAAAAGCATCAGCATCCGGCGCCGAACGCTCGTTCCTACCAGCAGCTGCTGACCAAACTGCTGCGGCACGGCGCGTTTCCGCAGCTTCGGAAGATCGTCGACAAGACCATGCCGGCCGATCTCGCGCCGGCCATTCCGCTGCTGCTCGAAGAAGACCGCAAGCGCGTTCTCTCACTGCTGATCGAGGCCGGCAAGGCCGCCCGCGCACTGCTCGAGCTCGACGACAAAGACCTTCGCGAAGTCATCGGCGATCTCGATGACGCCGCGGTGACCGCCATCTGCAGCTCCTCCGCTCCCGACGATGCCGCCGACCTTCTCGACACGCTCGACGACGACCGCCGCGAGCGCATTCTCGAGCTTCTCGGCGGCGCGCAGGGCGCGAAACTCGAGGCGCTGCTGGAAGGGGAGGAAGAAACCGCCGGATCGCTGATGACGACGCAGTTTCTTTCGCTCGACGAAGACCTCACCGTGGCGCAGGCGATCGAAGCGATCCGCCAGGCGCCGCGCAAGGATTCGTTCTTCTACGTCTATTGCACCGACAGCGAAGGCCATCTGACCGGAGTCCTCTCTCTGCGCAATCTGATCCTGGCGCCGGCCTCGGCACGGTTGCGCGAAACGATGGTGCACAGCGTCGTCCGCTGCCAGATCGATTCGAGTCCCGAGGAGGTCGCACAGATCGTTTCGAAATACGACCTGCTGTCGGTGCCGGTGGTCGATCTGCAGAACCGGCTCGTCGGCGTGGTGACGGTCGACGACGTCATCGACGTCATCCAGGAACAGGCAAACGAGGATCTCCTCCACCTTGCCGGCGTCGCAGTCGAGGATGGCGTCTCGGCTCCGGCGATGCAATCGTTCCGGGCGCGCTTTCCGTGGCTGGCCATCAACCTGGCCACCGCGTTTCTGGCGTCGTGGGTGGTGAGCCTGTTTCAGGGAACGATCGAGCGCTGGGCGGCGCTGGCGGTGTTCATGCCGATCGTGGCCGGCATGGGCGGCAACGCCGGGACGCAGACGCTGACGGTTTTCGTACGCGGCCTGGCCCTCGGCGAGCTCGATTGGGCCAGTGGCCTGCGCCCGGTCTGGAAAGAGATGCTGGTCGACTTCGCCAACGGCGCCGCGAACGGCGTCCTGACCACGCTCGTCGTCGGCTTCTGGACCGGCGACTGGATCATGGCTTCGATCCTGTTGCTGGCCATGATCTTCAACCTCTGCATCGCCGGCGTCGCGGGCGGCCTGGTGCCGCTGCTGCTGGAGAAGCTCAATTTCGATCCGGCCATCGCCTCGTCGATTTTCGTGACGACGTTCACCGACGTCGGCGGCTTCTTCTCATTCCTCGGCCTGGCCACCGTGGCCATGCACTACTTCCCGCATCACGGGCATTGAGGCTATTTGTCATCCTTCGGCCGCGCTTCGCCGGCCTCTGGATGACAATGCCGCCTGGCTATCGCGCCGCTCTCGCTCGCGGCACGTGAGGCACGCTCACGAACGCGCGCTCGACGCTGCCGTACTCCGGCCGCGAGTCGATTCGCGTGTAGGCGACGGCGACGCGTCCCGGGCCGGTGACGATCAACGAGGCGTTCGGCATCGAGCGATCGTTGACGACCGCGAGCGGTGAGAGGCTTTCGATCGATCCGTGCGCGGGCACGTGCGTGACGTAGAGCGTCGACGTCGCGCTCACGGTCGAAAAGGCCAGGTTGTATTGAAGACCGTCCCAGACAAGGCTCCGGGAAATGCCCTCGCCGAGGAAGACTCCGGTAGAAGGACTCTGCGAGCCGTTGGATGCGATCCGCCGCGCAAGGACGCTGGAGTGACCATACGTCTCGAAATGCGACCAGGCGACGAGGAAACCGTCTCCGTCGGATGCGACGAGCGGGCTGCTGTCGCCATATGTGTTGGAAACGTCGATCGGTTTGGAATCGAGCAACGTCAGTTGCGGCGACAGGCGGGCGGCAATGATCTCGACCAAAGGAGCCTGTTCGATGTCGTAGTACGACGAGGCCTCCCAGGCCAGGAGCCACTCGGATCCGTTCCAGGCCGCTGCGAGCGCTTGTGTGGAGGCAGGCATGACGTCCGCCGGCGTACCGGGTGTCTGATCATCTGCGACTGTCATGGCGACGAGTCGGTAGCAATCCGTCCAGGCCACGAGCGTTGCGTGCGCGCCTCGAGCGAGTGCCAGGCCGCCTGCAAAGCCGCAGGTGAGCTGCTTGGTTGTGACTCCCTCGGGATCGAGCAGGACGCCGCTGACTGAGAGGCGCGCCAGTTTGATGCGGTACGGGTACGACTCGATCCAGGCGATGATGTAGTTCGTCCCGTCGAACACGATGGACGGCCTGGTGCTGTTGCGTCCGCCGATCCGGATGCCGCGGCCATCGAGAAGTTGCCCATCGAGCGTGAGCCGGCCGGCGTAGACGCTGTCGGCTTCGTTCCAGACGATGGCCATGTTGGTACCGCTCGTCGCCGTGGCCGGCGACGCTTGCGTTGTCGCAGCGACGTTCATCAGGGTTGGGGTCGAGAATGTAAGAGACGGCGTTTCGACCACCGACCCCATGAAAGTCCGCCGGCTTGCGATCGGAGTCCAGCAGGCCAATACGCTCGAGCCGTTCGATGCCAGCGGCCCTTCTCCGTAGAAATGAAACGCGCCGGTGAGCGGCGTGAATTGGCCGGTGGGCTGGCCTGTGCTGGCGATGCGGTGGAGCCCAAGCGGTGCGCCGGCATCAACGATGGGATCGAGGCGCGGTCTGTCCATCGCCAGGTACGAGCCGCCGCTGAACGCCAGCCCAACGACGTAAGCCGCGTTGGGAATGGGCCAGGTCCCCATCGCCTCGCCCTTCGTGCCGAGGTGTTGTGAGTATGTGGTGTTGATGCCGCCGGTCTGGGAGAAAAGGATTGCCACGTAGGTGTCGCCGTCGGAGGCCAGGAAACTGTAACGTCCTCCGTCGGGTGGTGTGGGGGCTGCTGCCGTTGAGACGGTGACTCCGTTCGCATCGAGCGTCGTGGCGCGGAATGTTGTGCCCTTGCTGTGAATGACGAGGAAGCCATGTCCGTTCGACGCGATCATCACCGTCTCGCCCGAGGTCCCGGCGGGATTCGTCAGCGGCTTCGGCCCGCCGGCGACGTTGGCGTTGCGGTCGAGCACGATCGTCATGGGACCCTGGGTCGGACTACCGTTGTAGACGATCACAGCGTGCGTGCCGTCGCTGGCGAGCGCACCCGGGGCAAGGCTTCCGGGATCGGCGAAGACACGCGGCGTGGTATCGAGCAGAGTTCCATCGCTGTCGATCCTGACTCCCAGCACGCGCGACGAAATGCTGTCTGTCTCGGTCCAGCAGACGAGGTACGAGTCGCCGAGATGGGCGGCGTTGAGCCCGGAAAGCTCGGACGCAGCCGTGGGGATGCGAATGCCGAGAGGATCGAGAACCTGGCCGGTTTCAGAGACTCGCGTGGCGTACATCTGCAGCATGGAAAAGGACTGTTGCGTGTAGTAGTACGACGCGCTGTTGCGGCCATAGTCGATCCAGGCCACGAGAAAGCCGTGGCCATCGGATGCCGCGCTGGTGGAGTGGAGATACCCGGGCGGTGCTTCGTACGCCGGTGATGCCACGGGATGTTCGCTGGAGATTTCGGCCGCGGCAGTCACCGCGGTCAGGAGCACCAGCGAGATTGTTGCTATCGTCGAACGGTTCATTTCTAGCGTGATGCTCTTGCCCGCACCAGATGCGGCACGCTGACGAACGCGCGCTCGACGTCGCCGTACTGCGGCTCGGTGCCGACGCGCGTGTAGACAGTGGTGGTACGGCCGGTTCCGGTGACCAGCAAGGATGCGTAGGGATCGATGGCGTTGGTGATGACGGCCAGCGGATTGAGACTCTCGATCGAGCCGGTGGCGGCAACGTGCGTGACGAAGAGGTTGTAAACCTTCCCGCCAGGCAGGTGCGAGGTCAGCGCCACGTCATACTGCAAGCCGTCCCACGTCGCGCTCTTTGCGCTGCCTGCCGCCAGGCGGACGCCGCCGCTCTGCGCGAGCAACGAACCGTCCGAAGAGATTCGCTGCACGAAGACACCGTCGTAGGGAGGGACATACAACGAGCGCGACCAGGCGACGAGAAATCCGTCGCCGTTGGAGGCTGCCAGCGGCCCGCTTTCCGGGTCGAGCGTGTTCGAGATGACGATTGGTTGTGGGTCGAGCAGACTCAGTGCTGATGAGAGACGCGCCGCGAAAATCCGAGCGCGGCCCAGCGGAACCGGATCGATCGGGATGACACTCTGTTCGAAGTCTTCCCACGTAACCAGCCACTCGTGGCCGTTCCAGGCCGCGGAAACGGCGCCGGTGTTGATCGTGGCGGGGGAGGTGACCGTAACCGGCATCCCGAGCATGCCATCGCGGCTGACGGTGTTGGCCAGGATCTTCTGGCCATCCGACCAGGCCACCAGCGTCGATGATGAGCCCGGGGTAAGGCAGACGGCGTTGGCCAGCGGCTTCGTTTCGATGCTGATGCCGAAGGGATCGAGCAGGGCTCCGGTGTCGGGAGAAAGCCGGGCGATCTTCACCGTGGTGGTGAACGGTGTCGTTTCCATCCGGTCGATCCATCCGATGAGATAGCTCGTCCCGTCGTATGCGATGCGAGGCTCCGCCACGCTGCGGGCGCCGATCCTGATCCCGCGCCCGTCGAGCGACTGGCCGTCAAGGGAAAGCCGGCCCGCGTAGAGACCATCGTCCTCATTCCAGACGACGGCATTGTTACGGCCGCTCGTGGCCGCGTTCGGCGCCATCTGCGCTTTGGCGCTTCGGATGATCGATGCCGGTTTCGACGCGGCAAGAGACTGGCCGTTGACGACGCTGGCCTGGAACAGCTGCACCGAGGTGGCCCAATCGGTCCAGAAGACGCCGGCGTTGGATCCGTTGGAGGCCAGAGTCCCACCCGCTCCGAAGGCGCGTCCGTCGGCAACTACGACGTACGATCCGACCGGTTGTCCGGCGCGGTTCAGACGGCGGACGCCGACCGTGCGTTGTGGGTCGGTATCCATGAGCAGATACGAGTCTCCCGTGAAGGCGAAGCCGGAGAAGGTCGAGTTCAGCGGCACGGTCGACTTCTCCTGCAGCTCGCCGGTTGCGGCGATGTGCTGCGCGACGACCGAAAATCCTTCTCGGATGATGGTCACGTAGCTATCACCATCGGAGGCAAGATCAAGCGTTGCCTGGGAAAACGGAGAGGTCGTGACCGTTGCCGCGGAAGAGGCCGCGACGCCGTTCGCATCCAGCCGGATAGAGTTGATCGTCGTGACCCTCTGCCAGACCACGAGGAAGTCGTGTCCGTTCGAGGCCGCCATGGCGTTGGAGGCGCCGGCGCTGTCGGCCGAGATCTTTCTCGGTCCGTCGATGACGTTGGCGTTCCGGTCGAGCACGATCATCGAGTCGCCGAAGACGATCACGGTGCGATTGCTGTTGCTGGCCGCGCCGTGCAGATTCACCTGCGCGCGATCGGCGAGCAGGCGCGGTGTGGCGTCGAGGATGATGCCGTCACGATTGATGCGGACGCCCATGAGCGCGGTCGTTTGGCCGGTGACGGGAGAGACTTCGTTCCAATAGACCAGGTAGTTCTCGCCGAGAAAAACGACATCGACCTGGAAGATCGGATTGGAAAGCGTCGGAAGGTGGATGCCGAGGGGATCGAGAATGTCGCCCGCGGCATTCATTCGGGTTGCGTAGATCTGGTTGACGTTCGTGCGATTGCGTAGCGCATCGACCCAGGCCACCAGAAAGTCGCGTCCATCGGATGCTGCCGCGGTGCCGTAGCGCTGACCCGGCGGAAGACCATACGCCGGGTCGGACACCGGCCGCTCCCCCGAGACCTCGGCGAACAACGAACCAGCGACGAAGAGCAGCGGGATGGCGGCGAGGAGCGAGCGTTTCATCGGAGGTCCTTTCGCAGAGTGCGTAGTTGCCGCGGATTTGCGTTGTTTTATGGCCTTATACCATAGCGATTCTGCGGGGATTCTGTGACTCGATCGTTCGGCCTGACCTCAAGGACGGGAAGTGTTCAATTGGAGACAGGTTCAGCCGTAAATCCACACGTCCCCGACACTTGCAACGTTTCCGTGAACGGACCGGAAATGCAGTTGGATTGTCAAGTGAGATGTGGAAAGTGCAAAACGTCTTGGGCTACTGCACAAAAATCGCTGCTAGGGATGTGTCTGTTTTTGATTAAGCTCAATCCTCACAGCAATTAGCTCAAGTCGCCCACGGAGTTGTGCAAAGCGGTCGGAAGGCCGCATTTTTCGCGGGTATTCGACGTTTTTCACAGGGCTTTCCGCAGGGTTTTCCGCAGAAACTGTGCAAACGCCGGATCACCTTCCCGGACGAGCTTCGGCTCGTCGCCGGTAAAGTCCACAATCGTCGAAGGTTTCCCCTCGCGCGGACCCTGATCGAGCACCGCATCGAGCGACGTTTGGAGGTCGTCCGCCAGCGCCTCGGGGCTGGTGACCGGCGGTTCGCCGCTGCGATTCGCGCTCGTCGAAACGAGCGGCCCGGTGCGATCGAGAAGCGCGCGCAGCCACCTGAGATCGGGGATGCGCGCGGCGATGGTGGTATCGCCCGAAGCAAGAATCGCCGTGAGCGGCGCGGGCCAGATACCGGACAGTTGTTCGGGAACGACCGCGCCGAGTGTCCGCAATTGTTCGATGGACGAGGCGATGATGACGAATGGCTTGTTGCCATCGCGGCCCTTCATCTCACGAATGCGCGCCGTCGCTTCGTCATCCGCGGCGACGGCGTGCAGGCCGTAGATCGTATCGGTGGGGAGTAAGGCCACGCCGCCGGATCGGAGCACCTCGGCCAGTTCGTCGAGCACAGCACCGGACGGATCGCCGCCGGCGCGCCAGCGTTTCATCGCCGCGCCTTCGCCGTCCGCCCGCGCGCGCCCTCGAGCAACTCGCGCGCGTGCAGGACCGCGGAGGCAGGAATCGATTCGCCGCCGAGCATGCGGGCCACCTCGTTGACGCGCTCGTCGTCGCTGTCGAGACGGCGGATGCGCGCGCGCGTGTGGCCGGCGGCGTCTTCCTTCCAGACGAAGAAGTGCGTGCTGCCGAAGCTGGCGATCTGCGGAAGGTGGGTGACGCAGATGACCTGGTTCCCCGCGGCCAGTTCCTGCAGCTTTCTTCCGACGACCTCGGCCACGCGCCCGCCGATTCCGGCATCGATCTCGTCGAACACCAGCGTGGCCGCGGCGGCGCGGCTCGAGGCCTTGAACTGCGCCGCGGCGATGGCGAGCTGGATGCGGGAAAGCTCACCGCCCGAGGCGATGCGCTGCATCGGCTTCGGCTCCTCGCCGCGGTTCGGAGCGATGAGGATCTCGATGCGATCGATGCCGTGTACCGCGGCGTGTTCGCGCGCCGGGTCCGCGGCATCGACGACGACCTTGACCGTGGTCCGCTCCATCGCCAGATCGTTCAACTCCGACTGGATGGCGGACTCGAATCTCTTCGCCGCCTTTTTGCGTGCGGCCGAAAGAGACTGCGCGGCGCTGCGCCAGGCTCCGAAGCGCTGCTCTTCGATCCGCTGCAGCTTGTCGACGCTCGTTTCGTAATCGCTGAGCCGCTCGAATTCGTCCTGGATGGCGCTGAGATGGGTGAGCACGGCCTCGACCGAGCCGCCGTACTTTTTCTTCAGCCGCTCGATGGTAACCAGCCGGTCCTCGATCTCTTCGAGCCGTACCGGATCGTGGCGCACGGAATCGGAGAGGCGGGAGAGGCCGCGCGACGTCTCCTGCAGCCGGTAGATGGCGTCTTCGATCTCGCTTTTGATCGTGGCGATGTCGGCGATCTCGCCGGCCAGCGGCTGCACGAGATGCAGCGCGCGCGCGAGCTGGGCCAGCGCAGAGCTTTCGTCGTCATCGACCAGCGCGAAGGCGCCGCTGCTCGCTTCGGCGAGCTGCCGGGCGTTGGCCAGCATGCTCCGCTCGCCGCGCAGCGATTCCTCTTCCGCGGGATCGATTTTGGCGGCGGAGATCTCGTCGATCTGATAGCGCAGCAGGTCGAGCCGCAGCGTGCGATCGCGTTGGGCGTCGGTCAGCTCGCGCAGTTGTTCCGCGGTCTCACGCCACGATCCATGCGCGTCGCGCGCCGCCGCCAGCAAGGCAGCGTGATCACCGTAGTCGTCGAGCAACTCGCGATATCCCTGCCCCGCCACCCGCCCGTGCGACTCGTGCTGGCCATGTATCTCCAGAAACGCGTCCATGGCCTGGCCAAGCTCGCGAACGGAGAGTGGCGAGCCGTTGATGAGCACACGCCCGCGGCCGTTCGTGGCGATCTCGCGCTTGACGATCAGCTCCACACCATCGTCTGTGCCATCGGTTTCGACACCGATATCTTCCAGCGCCCCCCGCGCGTCTGCCGGCAGATGGAACACCCCCTCGGCGGTCATCTTGTCCGCGCCGGCGCGAATCATCTCCGTCGATCCGCGCGCGCCCCGAAGAAACTCGAGCGAGTCGATCAGCAACGATTTCCCCGCTCCGGTCTCGCCGGTCAGAACATTCAGTCCCGCCCCCGGCTCGATGGCGAACTCCTCGACGATGGCGAGGTTGCGGACTTTGAGGTAGGTGATCATTCTGGAGTGCCCGAAAGTCTACCTTCAGTTACCACCGCCCCCGCCCTTCGCCGAACATCACCTCGTAGACCTTTCTCGCCCAGCTCCGTTTGCCGAATTCGACGCGGCCGTCGGATTCCTGCGACAGCCACTCCTTGATCGGCAGCGTGAAGCCGGTCTTGCGGCGTTGGCGGACCTCGGCGGGTAGCGGCGGACGCGGTGCGGCGGCGAGGAGTTGTTTGCCGCGTTCGCGGCGGGTGACAAGGACGGGAGCAATCTTGCGCAGGAGATGGGCGTCGACGAGCGGCACGCGCACTTCCAGCGAATGCGCCATCGACGCCCAATCCATATCGCGCAGAAGTTGATTGCGCAGGTAGAGCGACGATTCGAGTGCGGCGACGCGGGCGAAGGGGTTGCCGGGATCGGGAGTCACGGTTCGTTCGATGAGCGGCAGCAGGTTAAGTCGCGCAAGACCCTCCGCGGCAATTTCTTCGCCGAGGAGAGCGGGCAGCTCCGAGGCGAGGAAGCGGCCGCGTTTGACGAGGTAGGCGCCGGCGTACGACGAACCGTAGCGGACGATCTCGCCCATTTTCGGGCTGATGTGGCGGCTGCGTCTGGCCAGCGCATCGTTCACGCGATGAACGGCGCTGCCGAGGCCGGGGACGCGGGAAAGCACGGAGGTCACCGGCATCCAGCGGGGGATGTCTTTGAACGACGTATAGCCGCCGAACAGCTCGTCGCCGCCGGTGCCGGACATCGCGACTTTCAGGCCGAGGTCGTGGGCGGCCTTGCTGATGAAATAGCTGTTCAGCCCATCGACGCTCGGCTGATCCATCGCCGCGAAAATGCGCGGCAGCTCGGCGCGGAACGCCGGCAGCGACAGCTCCTGGATCGAATGGCGAACGCCGTATTGCCGCGCCACCAACTCCGCCAGCGGCGCTTCGTCGTTCACCCGGCCGCGGTACTCCTCGAACCGAAGCGTCATCGTCTGCAAGTCAGTAGCGCCGCTCTCCCGCGCGAGCGCGACGACGGCAGTGGAGTCGATGCCGGCGGAGAGGAACGCGCCGACCGGGACGTCGGCGACCATGTGATAGCGCACCGATTCGAGCACGGCGTCATGCACGATCTCTCTCCGCTGCTCCTCGGTGAAGGAACCGCCGGCTTCGACGGCATCGCGCAGCGTTGCGGCGATCGAGAAGTATTGGACAGGCTCGGAAACACCGCTGGCGTCGACATACGCGTACGAGCCGGCAGGCAATGCGCGGATGGCGCGATACATCGTGAACGGCTCCGGCACCGTTCCTCGGAGAAAGAAGCCGGCCGCGCCCGCGGGATCGAATTGCTTCGACACCTTGCCGCCCGCCGCCAGCGCCTGCACCTGCGAGGCAACGCGCATCGTTCCGCCGTCGCCGGCGTAGTAGAGCGGCTTGATGCCGTACGGATCGCGCGCCAGCAGCATCCGCCGCCGCGCGCCATCCCACAGCGAAAAAGCGAACATGCCGCGCAACTCGCCGAGCATCGACTCCTGCTTTTCGTCATACAGCTGCAGCAGCACCTCGGTATCCGACTGCGAGGTGAACCGCCGGCCGCGCGCTTCGAGCTGCGCGCGCAGCTCGCGGTAGTTGTAGATCTCACCGTTGAAGACGAGCGTCAGCGATCCGAAGTGCTTCGGCTGCGCGCCGCCGGGCGAAAGATCGATGATGGCCAGCCGCCGATGCCCGAGCCCGACCCGGCCATCATCCGAGAACCAGGCGTCGCCGGCATCGGGACCGCGGCTGTGCATGCACTCGCGCGTGGCGATGACCTCATCGCGATCGACGGGAGGAGCCGTGTCGCGATACGCGAAGACCGCGTTGATGCCGCACATGGCGGGCGAGTATACGGATGCACAGACAGGAGTGTCTGTGCCACATCGGTCTCGTAACTTGCCAGGAACCGCCTTGTCGCGCAGGTCAATGTGGCACAGACACTCTTGTCTGTGCGGTGTTGATTACCGCGTTCCGCTGATGCCGGCCGACGGCACGCTATCCACGCGAATCGAGACATTGCTCGCCGGAATCGCATCGCCGGTCGAGCCGTGGCGGCGGACCCAGACCACGACCGTGTAGATCCCGGGGCCGTCGGTGAGGGGAATGGCGAAGGCGAAGCTGCCGTCGGGGGAGACCTGGAAATCGCCGCGGCGGCCGTCGCTGTATTGCTCGCTCACTTCTTCGATGCCCCCGGCCACGCGGCGAGTGAATTTGCCCTTGAGGCGCGGCAGGTACTCGTGCCGCGATTCCGGCAGGCTGTAGGACTGGATCGCGTTCGCCGTCACCACCGCCATCGGCATCGGCAGCGGTTCGTGATGAACGGTGATGGCCTCGGTGTCGTATCCGCGCACGGCGTGGCCGCTGCAGAGGATCGGCTGCGACGACGAGACGCGGCGCGGCAGCGGGCGCGTCCAATCGACATAGCGGCGGATGAACTCCTGCGTCATCCGCAGTTCGCCGCGCTCCCACGCCAGGCCGATGCCGACGTGCGTGGCGGCGGGATCGAGGATCGTGCGCCGATGGCCGTCATGCGGCGCGACCTCCGCCATCATGGCCGCCTCGGAGCGACGCATCATGTCGTACAGCGCGCTGTCGCTGAACGAATAGTTCGCCGACCACGCCGCCGCGTTTTCGCTCACGCCGTCGTTGCCACCACCGAACGAATAGCGCATGTACGGCGCCTGGCCGTCGGTGGTGAAGTGGCCCGTGGTGCCGTTGCGGATCTGCAGCCGGCAATAGTTGTCAGCGATCGCGGACGCCTGCGCGTCGAGCTGCACCGGCGCGAGACCGAAGCGCGCGCGATCGCGATTGATGAGCCGCACCAGCTCCCCGCGCAGCGTCATCCGCGTCTCATCGACCGCCCCCTCACCCTGCGCGAGCGTCGCGCCGAAGGTGAAGGCGATCGTCAGGATGGCCAGGAGCAGCTTCTTCATGGGGCGAGTTGGTAACTTTCGCGCGCGGTAGTTTATTCGGGATCATCGAACCGGCAGCTCGATCGAGATCCGGAACCCCGGGTTCAGATTCTCCGCGTGGACGGAGCCGCCGTGCTCCTCGATCGCTTTGCGGGTGATGGCAAGGCCGAGGCCGGTACCGGAGGACTTGGTGGAAAAGTAGGGGTCGAAAATCTTCGACAGCACTTCCGGCGCCACGCCGGGACCGTCGTCATCGACCGACACCACCACCTTCGAATCGACGCCGTAGCTGGCCAGGCGCACGTGGCCGCCGGGCGCGGCCTGGAAGGCGTTCTCGATCAGATTGGCGATGGCCCCGCGGAGGAGGCGGGCATCGCCGGAAAACGACTCCGGTGTCGATGGCTGGATCTCGGCGTGGAAATCGATGCCGCGCTCGCTGCTGTCGGCGTAGCTCGAGGCGATCTCTTCCAGCAGCTTGCGCAGCGGCAGCGGCTTGCGCTGCACCGTGCGCAGCGAGGCGTAGTCGCCGAACTCCTTCGACGTCTCGCGCAGCGTCACCACCTGGCGGAGGATGTTCTCGACTGCGATGGTTACGATCTTCGCCAGATTCGGATCGTTGTTTTCCGCCACCGCGCGGAGATGCTCGGCTGTCAGCTGAATCGGCGTGAGCGGGTTCTTGATCTCGTGAGCGACCTGGCGAGCCATCTCCCCCCACGCTTCCAACCGGTTCGATCGCAGGATCTCGGTCACATCCTCAGCGATGAGCATCTCCTCGTCGCTGCCGGGGAGCGGCACGATCGAGACGCGGAAGGTGCGGGCATTGCCGTCGACAATCAGCTCGATCTCCTTCGCTTCGGCGCGGCCGCGGCGGTGGGAGTCGAGAAATTCGCGCACCTCGTCGTGAAACTCGATCCGTTCGCTGAACAGCTTTCGCGCCGCCGCGTTCGTGGCCGAGACCTGCATCGCGCCGTCGAGCACCACCACGGCGGCGTTGATGTTCTCCAGCAGCGTCTGCAACCGGTCGCGTTCCTGGCGCAGATCGTTCTGCTGCCGGCGGATCGATTGCGCCATATCGCGGAACGTCGTCACCAGCAGGCCGAGGTCGGGATCGGAGGGAACCGGAAGATCGATGTCGAAATCGCCGAGTGCCACTGCCCGTGCGCCGCCGACCAGCGCCTGCACGGGCCGCGTCACGCTGCGCGCGGCCACGTAGGCGACGAAGATCGCGGCCAGCACGATAAAGATCAGCAGCATGTAAATGGTCGTGGCCAGATCGTTCACCTGCGCCTCGATCTGGCGGCCCTGCACGATCAGCGGCAGTCCCATGGTGTAACTCTGGCCGCGCACGAGGTTGATCGGCGAATAGATCTCGATGAACTGCGCGCCGCCCGACCGGCGGATGGCCAGCTGCTTTCCGCCGACGACGATGTCGGCGTAGACGTCGCCCGGCAATCGTTGCGATTCGACGCGCGCGGCGAAGAGATCGCGCCGGCTCGATGCGATCAGCTTGTCGTCGCGGTAAAGATGCAGATCGTGGCCGATCACGCGCGCCAGCCAGCTCAACACGTCGTCGTCGAGCACCTGTTCGGGATGCGACGTCGAGGTGGTCGACGCCAGGTAGTCCTCGATCACCCGTTCGGCGGCCGTCAATGCCGTGTGTCCTCGGTCGAGGTACTCCGCCTCCAGCCGGTTGGCCAGATAGGCGCGCACGAAGAGAACGAAGACGATCAGCGGAAGGATCACCACCGCAGTCAGATAGAGAGACGTTCGCGTGCGGAAGTCGAGGTTGCGTGGCGCGCGGCGGATCACCGAGGCGATCACGGGGAGCGAGCGCGTAACGATGACCGCCAGCACGAAGGCGATGGCCCAGATGGCCACGCCGCCGGCGCGCCGCACCTGCTGTCCACGCGTCGGCACCTGCAGCGGAAACGCATAGATGGCATCGTCGGTGCGGCGCAGGTAGACCGCGGACCCCGCCCCTTCGTTCTGCTCGATCCACATGCCATTGCCCGGCTTGAGCGTGGCGAAATACGAGATCGGACTCTGTGGCAGCCGGATCGTCGTCGAGCCGTGCGGATTGCCGTCGCGGTCGTAGACCACGATCTCGCGCTGCGGGCGCAGGCCGGTCACGGTGTCATCGAAGGCCGGCTCGAAAAAATCGCGGTAGACGTCGGCGAATGTGGTCGCTCCCGGATCCGCCGGATTGACCACGTGCACGCTCCCCTCGGCAACCGGAATCCCGCCGATGGTGAGATCGAAATCGTGGTGCAGCAGCACGCGGGTCATGCTTCCCATCTGCAGCACTTCGCCGCCGGTCTCGCGCCGCCGCTCGCTGAACTGCGGAAGGCCGACGCCGAAGCGGCTGAGGGGATGGTCGAAGATGTCGTGCACCGAGATCACCGCCGGCACGCGCCATTTCGAGAGATCGCTGCGCAGCCAGAGCGCGTAGGCGAGATCCTCGAGATTCATCTTGCGGTAGTCGTCCGGCAGGATCGAGGTCAGCTCCATCTGCGCGAACTCGTTGCGCAACGTGTCTTCGATCATCGTCCGCAGCTGGCCGGCTTCGCCGACGACCAGCGGCGCGTAGGTGTCGGCGATGAAATGCCGCGCACTCGACCGTTCGAAGAGATGAAGCGGCATGTAGACCACCATCACCAGCAGCGCCGCGCTTCCGAGCGTGCGCAGAGTGAAGTTGGTGGTCAGCGCGTGCAGGAGCAGCGAGATCAGCACGCCGATCACGATCCAGAGAAAGGCGCGTTTGGGCGTGTACCCGAGTTTCATCGTGGTGACCACGACCGGGATCAGGATGACGGCGATCCCGAGCAAGGCGGCGCGCAATGACGCCTCATGCCGCGTGAGCTGCATCAGCGTGAAACCGAAGAGCAGCAGCGCCGCCAGCAGAACTCCCTGAGCGGCGGAGACCGGCAGGATGTGATCGGGCACGGTGGAGATGCGCGAGTTGTCGACCAGATTGCGAACCAGGGCCATGTACCCGGCCGCCGCCAGCCCCGCCACGACCGTGCGCACGATCTGCATCGCCATCGACCTGCCCCGCGTTCGCGTCAGCGCCAGAACGATCCCCAGCATGGCCGCCGCGGTGACCAGCAGATCGAACGGCGACCGGCTGAACGGCCCGAGCATGCGCGAGGCGAAGAGATCGAACCGGAACACCTGCCACGGATCTTCATCGACACGCATCGGCAGAAGGGCGACGCGCGCGGCCAGGATGAGCAGGATGGTGAGGAAGAGGAGACGGTTGTCGGTGCTCGGTTTTCGGTTCTCGGGACGTGGCAGCGACTCATCCGGCCGAGCACCAAGCACCGACAACCGGTAACCGTTTGCCACTCCCCACAACAACACCATCGTCGCGATCGCCAGAAGCACCGACGCGACATCGTGGCCGACGGCGCGGACGGCATCAATGACCTCGGCTTTGGGACGCGGTGTGACGTCGATCCAGAGGGTGGCCGAGGGGCGGCGGGCAACGATGAAACGACGGGAACCGAGGGCTTGGCGCAGGATGCCGGCGTGGAACATCGTCCCGCTCACCCAATCTTCGTCGTCGAGATTGAAGAGACCTGGCGACTTCGGCTGGTTCGGGATGCGCTCGAACGCCTGCACCGACACGGCCGGACTTGGCAGCGGGCGCGAACGGACGATGTAGAGATTGGTGGCATCGAACTCGTAGCTGGTCGTGCCCGGCGTGCGGAGGTCCTCCCCCCACCAGGCGATGGCGTCGCCGTTCGGGGCGATGATGCGGATGCCCTGGCGAATGCCCGCCGCCTCGCCGCCTACCATGGCGAACATCGCCTCGCGGCTGGCGTTCGGATTGGCATTCAGCTTCGCGCTGACGCGATCGACGGCGGCGTCGAGTTGGGACTCGGTATGCGACACGTCGCGCCGGATGCTTTCCACCTCGCGGCTCAGATGGAAGGTCGAGCGGGCATCGAATTCGCGCCCGATCCTCAGCACCATCACCTGCATCGCCAGCCAGGCGATTCCGGCGAGCAAAAGAAAGACCGCCGCGGCGCGCGCGGCGGTCGTACGGGCTACCCGTGAAACGTGAAGCCGCATGGTGTCAACGATACAACGTGGAATGAAACGTACGTCGAAACGTAGGTCGGACTCTCTAGTCCGACCCCTCGTGAATTGCCCTCGTCACTGATGGTTGAGACCCTGGTCAGCCGGTCGGACTGGAGAGTCCGGCCTACGTTTGTGCGACGTGCGTTACTTTCCCGCCGACCGGATCGATACCACCGACCACTGCCCGCCGGTTTTCTGGTGGAGGGTGATGTAGAGCTCACGGGTTTCCGGTTTGCCGCCGTTCTGAATCATCCAGCTGCCGGTGATGTCGTACTGCGCCTCGGCGCTCTTCTTCCGCGCGTTCTGTTCTTCGAACGCCGTCGGCTTCACTTTGTTGAAGAGACCGTCCAGAAGATAGGAGGCCTGATCGCGGCCGAAGAATCCACTTTGTTCGACCAGACCGGGGAACTGCAGCATCACCTGGTCGCCCGTGGCCATCCCGGCAACGATCGCCTGCGGATCGCCGCTGCCGAATCCGCGCTTCAGGTTGTCCATCGCCGCCTGCAGGTTTTTGAACTGCGCCGAGGCGACCAAAGGAACGAACAGGAGCAGAAAGGCAAACTTGATCGAGAGTCTCATGGTGATCTCCAGTGACTGCCGTAACGGGTTAAGAAGAGTCATTATTCTAGCAGATTCAATGAGTTAGCCGCACTCGCAAAGGGTCATGATGTCCTCGCTGCCGGACACGATGCCCCGCTCGATGGCGGTGGTCCGGAAGTCTTCCGGAACCGGTGCGGCAACGCGAAGCGGCTCATTCGAAAGCGGATGGGTCATCGAGAGCTCGCGTGCGTGCAGCATCGGCCGGACCTCGTTGCGCTGTCCGTAGAGCCAGTCGCCTGCCAATGGATGGCCGATCGCCGCCAGATGGACGCGGATCTGGTGCGTGCGTCCGGTGAGCAGGTCGATCGCCAGCAGCGATCCTGCCGGCGTGGCGCGGAGCGGTGTGACGATGGTGACCGCGCGCTTGCCGCCGTCGCGGACGCCGAACGAGATCGGCCCGATGCGAAGCAGCGGCGCATCGATGGTCTGCTTCTCGCCCAGCTCCCCTTCGCAGATGGCGGCGTAGCGTTTGCGAATGCGCTTCCCTTCGAACTGCCGCGTCAGGTTGGCGTTGATCGAGGCGAGTTTGGAGAAGAACATCACGCCGCTCGTGCCGCGATCGAGCCGCTGCATCAGAAAGAGTGGCTGCGTATGCTGCATGGCCTCCTCGAGCAGCACCGGCTCTTCGGCGTCATAACCGCGCTGCACGACGATGCCGGCCGGCTTGTTGACGAAGAGGAGCGCGGAATCTTCAAAGAGGATGTCGAGGTACATTAGGCCTGCATGAAACGCCTGACCATTCTCCCATTGCTTCTCCTCGTCGCGGGAAGCCTTGCCGCGCAGACGAGCCATTTCAGCATCGTCGATCTCACCGCCGAGCTCCCGCTGACCGGCGGCGACGTCTTCACCACCTTCGGCGGCTCGTATGGTGGCACCCTCACCGCGACGCTCGATGGCGTGACGGTTCCGGCGCGCGAGACCATTCCGTTCGGCATCACCGTGACCGCCCCGCCGCACGCGCGCGGTCCGGCCATTCTGAAGCTCGGCGGCACCACGCCCGACACCTCGGCGACCGTGACGCTTCGTTACGTCACCAACGACGACTACGAACGGGTGCTGATCCCGATCCTGATCAATGACTTCGTGCCGGGCGCGAATGGCTCGAAGTGGACCACCGAGGTCTGGGCGTGGAACGCGGGAAGCGAGTTTCTCGATGTGTTCGGGAACTTTCCGGTGCTCTTCCAGCCGGCGCCGCCCACGCCGCCGCCGCTCCATCTCGTGCCGAATCTGTCGCAACGCATTCGGGCGCTTCCGCGGATCGAGGGAGGCGGCGCGCTGCTGCGTGTTCCCGCCTGGCCCGGCCGGTCGCTCAGCTTCAACGCGCGCGTAACCGATGTATCGCGGCAGGCATCGAGCTGGGGAACGGAGTTGCCGATGGTGCGCGAGAACGCGTTCGCCGGCACGCAATACCTGCTGAACGTGCCGGGCGACCAGCGGTTCCGGGTCATGCTGCGCATCTACACGCTCGACGGCGCGGCGCGGGTGCACGTTCGCGGGGAGGTTCTGTCGGCTCTGATTCCGGTCATCGATCCGCCGATCGCCGGCCCTCTGGTCGATGTGACGCTCGACGTCCCTGCGCCGGCCGCCGGAAGCTTCTTCCCCGGCTACGTGCAACTGCCGATCGGCCCCTTCGGAGTCCCATTGCAGATGACGATCAGCTCGGAGAATCCGGCGCAGAAAATCTGGGCTTTCGCCAGCGTCACGAACAATGAAACGCAACACGTGACGTTGATCACGCCGCAGTAGCCTCAGGCATCGCGATACAGGAGAAACTCCTCGCGGGTGGTTTTGAAAACGTTCAGAGGCTGGTCCCACGCGGCCACCCAGTCGTCGATGTTGCCTCCGCGCTCGACCAGCTCGCGATAGCGCGCGCTGCCGGCGAGGAGATCGATGGCCAGCCGGTCGGAGACGAATTCGTACGTCTCGCGGCGCCAGTCGAACATCTCCGGATTCATGTCGCGGACGACCTTCACGATCCAGAGTCCGGTCCGATACGGCTCGAACTTGGCGCGATCGGTCACGTGCAGCTCCGCGCCGCCGCAGACCTTCCCGGCGTGCTTCTGAAACGTCGGCAGGAAGTAGTGAGGCCGGAATCCAACGCCTGGTAATTCGAGCGCGTTGAGCCGTTCGGCGAGGCGAAACGGATCGAGCCACGGCGCGCCGAACAGCTCGAAGGGATGCGTCGTCCCGCGCCCTTCGCTCAGGTTCGTCCCTTCGATCAGGCACATGCCGGGATAGACAGTCGCCGTGTTGACGGTCGGCATGTTCGGCGACGGGATCACCCACGGCAGCCCGGTCTCGTCCCACCACATCGATCGCCGCCAGTCGCGCATCGGCACGACCACGAGATCGCACCCGAGGTTGAACGTCTTGTTGAAGTAGCGTGCCAGCTCGCCGATGGTCATCCCGTGCCGCGTCGGCAGTGCGAACATCCCCACGAAGCTGGAGAACTGGTCCTCGCGAATGTTCCCTTCGAGATGCACGCCGTCAATCGGGTTCGGCCGGTCGAGCACGATCACCTGCACGCCCGCCTTCGCCGCCTCGCGCATGCAGAGAGCCATGGTGTAGACGAAGGTGTAGTAGCGCGAGCCGATGTCCTGCAGATCGATCATCAGCGCGTCGAGACCGCGCAGCGACTCCTGCCGCGGAGCGAGATCGTTCTCGCTGGCGCCGTAGAGCGAGTAGACGGTGAGTCCGGTCATCGGATCGACGGAGTGATCGACGTGGGCCATGTCCTGCGCCTCACCCCAAATGCCGTGCTCCGGTCCGAAAAGCGTGGTCAGTTTCCAGTCGCGGCCGCGGTGCAGCAGGTCGACCGCGTGGCGCAGATCGCTGGTGACCGCGCTCTGGTTGGTGACCAGGCCGATGTTCTTGCCGGCGATCGGGCGCGGATCGTCGAGGAGTACTTCCAGCCCGGTTTGGACGATGGTCAATGTTCTGTCTTCCCTTCCAGTAATTGCAGCGCGTGCGGAATGAGGTGCAGGACGGCCTGCAGATTCTCCCGCGCGCCGCTCTCACTCCCCGGCAGATTCACGATGAGTGCCGTCCCGCGGGTGGCCGCCTGCGCGCGCGACAACGGGGCCATGGCCGTTTTCTGCAGCGAGGCCGCGCGCATGATCTCCCCAAATCCCGGAATGACTTTCTCGCACACCCGCAACGTGGCCTCGGGGGTGACATCGCGCGCGGCGATCCCGGTCCCGCCAGTGGTGACGATGAGGCGCGCGCCATCGCCGGTGGCCGCTTCGATCGCTTCGGCGATGTCGTCGACATCGTCCGATACGACCACGATGGCATCGACGTGATATCCGCTCGCCGCCAGAATCTCGCGGACTGCCGGTCCGGATTTGTCGACGCGCTCGCCACGGGATGCGGCATCGGAGCAGGTGATGACGCGGGCTTTGATCACCGGGGGATTCTATTTTGAGTGCGATCTCTCCCCGGCGATTTTTGCGCGCGATGGCTAGTAAGCTCGTTCCACATGCGCCGCTCCGATTTCTCCTACGATCTCCCTGCCGCCCTTATCGCCCAAGAGCCGCGCGAGCGGGGGCGGTCACGGATGATGGTCGTCGGCCAACAGGCCATCGACCACGACTCGTTCGCCAATTTTCCGGAGAGGCTTTCGCCGGGCGATGTGCTGGTGATCAATGACACGCGGGTCATTCCGGCGCGGCTGTTTGCGAAGCCGAAAGCCGGGATGTCGCGGCCGATCGAGATCCTGCTCACTCGACGGGTCGCACAGACAGGAGTGTCTGTGCCACATACATCCGGGTCCGATGTGGCACAGACACTCTTGTCTGTGCAAGAAGTCTGGGAAGCCTGGTGCAAACCGGCCAAACGGGTAAAGCCCGGCGACGCGCTGATCTTCAGCAACACCCTCCGAGCCCACGTCCTCGAGAAAAATGAAGGCACCATCACCATTGCCTTCGAAGGCGACACCGAGGAGATCGAACGGATTGGCATCCCGCCGCTGCCGCCGTACATCGCCCGCGAAACGCCGAGGGACTACGATCGCGAGGCCTACCAAACCGTCTACGCCGCCGAACGCGGCGCCATCGCCGCGCCGACCGCGGGGCTGCACTTCACGCCGGAGATTCTGGAGAGGATTGTCAAGCGCGGCGTCGAGATCGTTCGCATCACCCTTCACGTCGGCATCGGCACGTTCAAGCCGGTCAAAGTGGACGACATCGCCGATCACGTCATGGATTCGGAGCAGTACGAGATCAGCGCCGATGCCGCATCGCGGCTCAATGGCGCGCTCGACGAGCATCGCCCGATCATCGCCGTCGGTACGACCTCGGTGCGCACACTCGAGAGCGCGATCCGCGCGGGCGAGGGGAGATTCAACGCCGGCCGCGCCGAGACTTCCATCTTCATCACGCCCGGTTTCGAGTTTCGCGCTGTTGACAGGATGTTGACCAACTTCCACCTGCCGGAGTCGACGCTGCTGATGCTAGTCTCCGCCTTCGCGGGGATCGAAACCATTCGCCGCGCCTACTCCGAAGCGATCTCCCACCGCTACTTTTTCTACAGCTACGGCGACTGCATGTTCTTAAAGGAAAAGGTTCGATGAAACGCATTCTCATCGCTTTGCTTGCTTCCCTGGTCGTTGCTTCGAACGTCCCCGCGCAGACTCCGCCGCCTCCTCCCACCGAGAAAAAAGCGGAGCCGAAGAAGCCGGAGAAGGCGGAGCAGGAGCCGCGTCCCGCTTCGCAGGAACAGCAGAAGCAGGACTCGCAGAAGAAAGATGCGCCGCCGCCGGTGGCCGCGCAGGCCTCGCCGAATCCGATCGGAGCGGAAGGGGCGGCCGAGAAAAAAGAAGACAAGAAGTGGGACGTCAACAACCCACCCGGGCCGCACTACGACGTTCCCATCGATGTGTCCGAGGGGACGTGGCTGTCGCTGGACGTAAGCCCGGATGGGAACGAGATCGCCTTCGATCTCCTCGGCGACATCTACACCATTCCGATGACCGGCGGCGAAGCGAAATCGCTCACCAGTGGCGTCGCCTGGGACATGCAGCCGCGCTACTCGCCGAACGGAAAGTGGATCGCATTCACCAGCGACCGCGCCGGCGGCGACAACATCTGGATCATGAATCGCGACGGCTCGAAACCACAGCAGGTGACGAAGGAAACCTTCCGCCTGCTCAACGAGCCGTACTGGTCGCCCGACTCCGAGTACCTCGTGGCCCGCAAGCACTTCACCGCCGAGCGTTCCCTCGGCGCCGGCGAGATCTGGCTCTATCACCGCAGCGGCGGCGACGGCCTGCAGCTCACCAAGAAACGCACCGATCAGAAAGACACCGGCGAGCCGGCGCTCTCACCCGACGGCCGCTACCTCTACTACAGCGACGACACCACGCCCGGCGCGATCTTCGCGTACAACAAAGATCCCAACACGCAGATCTACGTCATCCAGCGCCTCGACCGGCAGACCGCAGAGATCGAGCCGTTCGTCACCGGCCCCGGCGGCTCGGTGCGGCCGACGCCGTCACCGGATGGCAGAGCGCTGGCCTTCATCCGGCGGGTTCGCTACAAGTCGACGCTCTTCGTCCTCGACCTCGAGTCGGGCAAAGAAACGCCGCTGACCGACATCCTCGATCGCGACATGCAGGAGACGTGGTCGATCCACGGCCTCTATCCGAGCATGGCCTGGACGCCCGACAACAGGTCGATCGTCTTCTGGGCCGGTGGTCACATCAGCCGCATCGACGTCGTCTCGAAGGCGGTGACGCCGATCCCGTTCCACGTCAAATCGACGCGCCGCATCGAGGAGGCGCTGCGCTTCCCCATCGAGGTTGCACCTGCGTCGTCCCCGGTGAAGATGCTGCGCTGGGCGTCCGTTTCGCCAAGTGGCAAGCAGGTGGTCTACGGCGCGCTCGGCTATCTCTACATTCGCGATCTTCCCAACGGAACGCCGCACCGGCTGACCAAACAGACCGATCACTTCGAGTGGTATCCGGCCTGGTCGCGTGACGGCAAATCGATCGTCTACACCACATGGAACGACCTGGCCCTCGGCACGATCCGCATCGTTTCCGTGCCTGGCGGCGAAGATCGCGTCATCACCGACAAGCCCGGCCACTACATTGAACCGGCCTTCTCACCCGACGGCTCAAAGGTCGTCTACCGCACCACCAGCGACGGCTACCTGCGATCGGCGCTCTGGTCGCGCACGACCGGCATCTTCGTCGTGCCCTCCGCCGGCGGCGCCTCGAAGCTGGTGACGAAGAAGGGCGCCTCGCCGCAGTTCGGTGCCTCGAACGACCGCGTCTTCTTCATGACCTTCGAAGACGAAGACAAGCGCGGCCTGCACTCCATCGGCCTCGATCGTACCGACGAGCGCTCGCATCTCCTGTCGGCGTTCGCCACCGAGTACGCGCTGTCTCCCGACGAAAAGTGGGTGGCCTTCCGCGAGAAGTTCAACGCCTACATCGCCCCATTCATCCGCACCGGCAAGACCATCGACATCGGTCCGGAGACGAAATCGATTCCGGTGGCCAAGGTGACGAAGGAGGCGGGCGAGTATCTGCATTGGGCCGGCGACGGTTCGCGGCTCTACTGGTCGCTCGGCCCCGAGCTCTTCTCGCGCGATCTCAAGGATTCCTTCGCCTTCCTCGCCGGCGCGCCGGAGAAACTGCCCGACGCACCCGCCACCGGCATGAATATCAGCTTCTCGCAGGCGGCCGATGTTCCCACCGGCAAGCTGGCGCTGACCGGTGCGCGCATCATCACCATGCACGGCGATGACGTCATCGCCGACGGCACCGTCGTCATCGACGGCAATCGCATCACCGCCGTCGGCCCCCGCGCGAGCACCAGCGTGCCGGCCGATGCAAAAGTCATCGACGTCGCCGGTAAAACCATCATGCCGGGCATCGTCGACGTCCATTGGCACGGCTCGATGGGAGCGGACGAGATCATTCCGCAGCAGAGCTGGATCAACTACGCGGCGCTGGCCTTCGGCGTGACCACGCTTCACGATCCCTCGAACAACTCTTCCGAGATCTTTACCGCCGCCGAGATGCAGCGCGCCGGCGCGATCGTCGGGCCGCACATCTTCTCCACCGGCACGATCCTCTACGGGGCCAAGGCTCCGTTCAAGGCCGACATCGCCAATCTCGACGATGCTCTCTTCCATCTCAAACGGATGAAAGCGATCGGCGCCATCAGCGTGAAGAGCTACAACCAGCCGCGCCGCGATCAGCGGCAGCAGGTCATCGAAGCGGCGCGCCAGACCGGCATGATGGTCGTCCCCGAGGGCGGATCGCTCTTCGAGCACAACATGACCATGGTCGTTGATGGGCATACCGGCGTGGAGCACTCCATCCCGGTGGCCAACGCCTACGACGACGTGGTGCAGCTCTGGTCGAAATCGCACAGCGGCTACACGCCTACGCTGATCGTCGGCTACGGCGGGCTGTGGGGCGAGAACTACTGGTACGCCAAAACCAACGTCTGGGAAGACAAGCGCCTGCTGAACTTCGTGCCGCGCCGTGTGATCGATTCGCGCGCGCGCCGCCGCACGATGGCGCCGGACGACGAGTGGAACCACTTCAGCAACGCTGCCATCGCGAAAAAACTCAACGATGCCGGCGTCTCCGTGCAGTTGGGTGCGCACGGTCAGCGCGAAGGACTCGGCGCGCACTGGGAGCTCTGGATGTTCGTGCAGGGCGGCATGACGCCCCTGCAGGCCATCCGCGCCGCCACGATCAGCGGCGCGCACTACATCGGCATGGACAAGGACATCGGCTCGCTGGAGCCGGGCAAGATCGCCGACCTGCTGGTGCTCGACGGCAACCCGCTCGAAAACATCCGCAACTCCGAATCGATCCGCTACACCATCGCCAACGGCCGCATCTTCGAAGCCATGACCATGAACGAGGCCGGCAATCACCCGCGAACCCGCCAGCCGTTCTATTTCGAGCTGCCGGGAGGCGAGTCGTGGGGTAGAGCCACGTCGGCCGCGACCGACGACGAGGACTAGATCACCAGTACGAAGTCGTAACCTCGACGTCTCCCATTACTACGGCCTGACAGGCCAGCCGCTCGCCGGCCGCAAATTCGCGCTGCGCCGCCACGCGTAGCTCGATCGTCGTCGGCGGGCTGAGATTTTCCCCTCCCGCGAGTACCACGACCCGGCATCGGCCGCATACGCCGACGCTGCCGCAGGAGTTGCCGAGCGGTGCGTCTGCGCGGCGCGCGGCGTCGAGCACGGTCTCATTCGTCAGCGCCTCGGCGGATGTGCCGAGGGGGGTGAAATTCACGAGCACCGGGGGATTCTCGCACCGTCCGTTCACAAAGAATTCGCTTCGGTCGTAGAAACTTTCGGGCGTTGGCGGCGTCTATACATGCAACACAACGGAGGATTCCAATGAGCAGCGCAACCAGGACCACGGACGAAACGAAGCTGGCGGAACAGATCGTAGGGACACTCGATGCGGACGCGGTGCGGGTCTGCTCGGACGACCGCGATTCCATTCGTTTCGCCATCCGTTCGGCCGGTATGAAGCTGCGCTCGATCGTCCTCCGCCGCTGGGCTCTGCGCCGTCTCCTGAACGATCCCGCCGGCCCGGTGAAGATCGAGTACCTCCAGCGCGAGCTCCGCAACGCCGCCACCCACCGGGTCGAGTACGCCTACCCCCGCAAGAGCATCGTGCGCAGGGACCTGCCGGCGGCGTTTGCGCCGCTGGCGCAAGCGCGCTGACGGATCGACAGCGAAGCGGTAGATTTGCCTTCGAAGCGGGAGTAACATGGCGGCATGCCCGCCGATCTGGATGCTCTCGACCTCAAGATCCTGACGCATCTCCTTCGCGATGGACGCGCTCCGGCACAGCAGGTGGCTGACAGCGTCGGCCTTTCGCGTCCGGCCGTGGCCGACCGCATCGCCCGTCTCGAGCGCGATGGCGTCATCCGTGGGCATACCGTCGTCGTCGAGCCGGCCGCCCTCGGACGGGCCATCACCGCCTTCATCGCCGCGCGTGGTGAGAGCGAGCTCGATGCGAAACGAAAGAAGGCCTTCGACGCGCTGCTGAAGAGCGACGAAGTCGTCGAGATGCACACCGTCGCTGGCGAGGATTGCTATTTGATCAAGGTGCGCACCGACTCCATTCAGTCGCTCAACGAGCTGGTCTCAAAGCTCAAAGCGCCGCCGCTGTCGCTGGCCACACGCACCACCATCGTCATGCAGACGCATTGCGAAAAAATCGGCGGCATCACGCTGGGGGAGCCATGAAACGCGATCGGGTGCTCGCCTACGCCGCCTTCGCCGTCGTCTGCATCGTCTGGGGGACGACCTATCTGGCCATCCGCATCGCCGTGAGCACGATGACGCCGTTCCTGCTGACCGGCGCGCGCTTTCTCTTCGGCGGCATGGTGCTCTTCGTCATCGCCAAACTGCACGGCGACGCCATCCCGCGCAGCCGCCGTGTCCTCGGCGACGTGATTCTTTGCGGCGTGCTGATGGTGGCCATCGGCAACCTGAGCGTCATCTGGGCCGAGCAGTGGGTGCCGAGCGGGATGGCGGCGCTCTTCGTCGGCACGGCGCCGTTCTGGTTGGTGCTGATCGAATTGATGCGGAGTTCCGGCGAGCGCATCGACGTCCGCCGCGGCATCGGGATGCTCATCGGATTCGTCGGCGTGGCCTTGCTGGTCACGCCCGGCGGCGCCGGTGCTGCCTTCGACGCCCGTTTCGTCATCGGCGCGCTGGCCATCCAGCTCGGCTGCATCGCCTGGCAATACGGCACGGTGCGCGGCAAGTACGCGCTGATCACCATTCCGCCATTGATGTCGTCCGCGCTGCAGATGCTGGCCGGCGGATTCGTGGCCATGCTGGTGGGCTTCACATTGGGAGAGCTGCCGCGTTTCCACTCCACGCCGCGCACCTTCGCCGCGCTGGCGTACCTCTCGCTCTTCGGCTCCGTGCTCGCCTACACGGCCTACGTCTATGCCGCGCGCCAGTTGCGGACGACGACGTTGTCTCTCTACGCCTACGTGAATCCGGTCGTGGCCGTGATTCTCGGCTGGCTGGTGCTGCACGAACAGCTGACCTGGGTCTCCATCACGGCCATGGTGATCATCCTCGGCGGCGTGGCCATGGTTCAGAGCGGGCGAGGCAGGCCGCAGAAAGTAACGGTTTCGCGCGATGCGGCGGTCGAAAAGGCGGCGTAGACTCACGCGATGCCGCGCCCGCGTCTCGTCGCCGTTCTCATTGCCGCTGCCGTGATTGCCGCACTGTCATTGACGATGCACGGCGCTCCGCCGAAGCTCGGTCCGACGCCGGTCGTCGTCGAGCTTTTCACCTCGCAGGGTTGTTCGAGCTGTCCGCCGGCGGATGCGCTGATCCACGACATCACCGCCGACGCCAGTCTGCGCGGCCGCGTGATCCCGCTGGCGTTCCATGTCGATTATTGGGACCGCCTCGGCTGGCGCGATCCCTTCTCCTCCGCGGAATGGTCGCGGCGCCAGGCCTTCTACGCCCATGCGATGCACCTCAGCTCCGCCTACACGCCGCAAGCGGTCGTCGGCGGAACGCGCGAATTCGTCGGCTCGAATCACTCCGCGCTCGACGCCGCGCTGGAACATGCCTCAAACGACAAGCCGCGCGGCAACGTCGCGCTCACCCTCCGCCGCGACGGCAACTCCCTGATCGCCACGATCCGCGCCACGGTCCCCGCGAACGACGACCTGATGCTTGCAGTGACCGAGGACGGCGTGACCACGAAGGTCCAGCACGGCGAAAATGCCGGCCGCACGATCACCAACGACGCCATCGTCCGGCGACTGATCCGCGTAACACCCGGCCAGACCTCGGTGACGATCCCAGTCGATCCGGCCTGGCGCAATCTGAGTGCCGCGGCGTTCGTGCAGGATAAGGATTCGCTGGCCATCGGCGCCGCGACGATGGCGAAGCCCTAGCGAGGCTGAGGGCACCGCACTCTTGGCTGCGCTTACGTTTCTCGACATGCATCAGATCGAGATTCACGCAGCCGGGAATGAGCTCTACGATCTCGTGATCGGTGTCGCCGACGGACGAATCAGCAAAGCGGCCATTACCGTCTTCCTTGAGCAGAGATCAGCGTAGACCTATCGCAAGTAGTGGCACGTATACCCATTCGGTTTCCGCTGCAGGTAATCCTGGTGGTAGTCCTCGGCCTCGTAGAAATTCGTGAACGGGACGACCTCGGTCACGATCGGGCGCGGCCACTTCGGTTGGGCGCGATCGATCGCCTTCTTCGCGGCGTCGCGCTGTGCGTCATCGTGATAGAAAATCGCGGAGCGGTATTGGGTGCCGATGTCGTTGCCTTGGCGGTTGGCGGTCGTCGGGTCGTGCAGGCGGAAGAAAAAGTCGAGGATCTCGTCGTACGAAATCTTCGCCGGATCGAAGACGATCTGTAGCGATTCCGCGTGGCCGGTACGCCCGGTCTTCACATCTTCGTATTGCGGGTTGTCGAGCGTACCGCCGGCGTAGCCGACAGTCGTGTCGACCACGCCGGGGAGTTTGCGCACGAGCTCTTCGACGCCCCAGAAACAGCCGCCGGCAAGGGTTGCGGTCTCCGTCATTTATGACCGTCCTTCTTGAAGAGGTGGAGGTACTCGCCGTAGCCCTCGGCCTCCAGCTTGTCGACCGGGATGAAGCGAAGAGATGCGGAGTTCATGCAGAAGCGCTGGCCGGTCGGAGCCGGGCCGTCGTCGAAGACATGGCCGAGGTGCGAGTCGGCGTGCTTCGAGCGAACCTCGGTGCGCGCCATGAAGAACTTGCGATCGGTCTTCGTCACCACGTTGGCCGGCTCCAGCGGGCGGGTGAAGCTCGGCCAGCCGGTGCCGGACTCGAACTTGTCGAGCGAGCTGAAAAGGGGCTCCCCGCTGACGACGTCGACGTAGATGCCGTCCGCGTGATTGTTGAAGTACTCATTGCGGAACGGCGGCTCCGTCCCCTCGTGCTGCGTGACTTCGTACTGCTCCGGCGTCAGGCGCTTCTTGAGATCGGCGTCGGAGGGCTTGACGTAATTGGCCATCTTGTCTCCTTTGGTGTGCGCCGGACTGGCGGGCGCGGCGCCCACTTCCCGCTGCGTGATCATGGTGTACGCGGCCGCGAGAACGAGCGTTCCGGCAGCGATCGGCAACCATTTTTTCAGGATCGTGTTCATCGGGTTCTCCTTGTGCGAGCTACGAAAACGGCGGGTGCGACGGATTCGTTCCCGTCAGTCGCGCCGGAAATGCGCTCCTCGGGAGACCGGATTCCGCAGCGCGGCGTTGGCCACGATCATGGCCATCTGCTGCCCGTGGAAAAGCTCGAGGATGGCCTTGCTGATGGTCGACTCGTGGTAGTACTTCGTCAGGCGGCTGCCGAGCTCACGCATGTCGGCCACGGCGCGCTTCAGGCGCTCGTAAGTGCGAACGATGCCGACATAGTTCCACATCGTGTGCTGGATCGTGGTCCAGTCCTGAAGGATCAGCGCCGGATCCTCCATGTTCTCGTTGCCGGGCGGGCGCCAGTCGGGGATCGATTGCAGCAGCGCGTCATTGATCGAGCCGATACCCGAGCGGCGCGTTGAATACGAGCGGCGAATGGCGGGCGCGTCTCCGAGCCGGGTGTAGCGCGGAAGAGGGCTCGTGGCGGATTCGACGGGCGTGGTCGACGCCTCCCACTTCTCGCGGATCGAAAGCGCGGCGAAGTAGCCCCAGGTGAGCCCTTCCAACAATGATGTCGAGGCCAGGCGGTTGCCACCGTGGAGGCCGGTGCACGACGTCTCGCCGATGGCATAGAGCCGCGTCAGCGTCGTCTCGCCGAAATTGTTCGCCAGGATGCCGCCACAGAAATAGTGGGCCGCGGGAACCACCGGAATCGGCTCCCGCTCGATGTCGATGCCGATCTCCGCGCAGGCCTTGCGGATGTTCGGAAAGCGCTCCGCGATCGGTTCGTGGCCATGGTAGAAATTGGCCAGATCGAGGTAGACGAATTCCTCCTTGTTCGTGGTCATCTCCTCGACGATGGCTCGCGCCACCACGTCGCGCGGCGCCAGATCCTTCCGCGCCGGCGAATACTTTTCCATGAAGTACTCGCCCTTCTGATTCCGCAGCCGCGCACCTTCCCCCCGCAACGCCTCGGAGATCAGATAGTGATTGGCCTTCTTGTCCGCCAGCGCCGTCGGGTGGAACTGAACGTACTCGGCGTTCATGACACGCGCGCCGGCGCGCTGCGCCATCACCACGCCGTCGCCGATGGCGTTGCGCGTGTTGGTGGTGTGCAGATAGATCTGTCCGATTCCGCCGGTGGCCAGGATGGTGAAGTCGCTGAAGATGGTGAAGACTTCGTTGGTGCGATTGTCCAGCAGGTACGCCCCGGCGCATTCGTTCGTCAGCCGGTAGCGGACCTGGATGTCGGTCGGATGATGCTGCGTGGTCAGCAGATCGATGGCGGTCATCTCCGTGACCAGAGTGATGTTCGGCTCGTTCTTCACGCGATTGAGCAGCGAGGTCTCGATGGCGCGGCCGGTGGCGTCGCCGGAGTGGATGATGCGCGGCAGCGAGTGCGCTCCCTCCTGCGTCAGATCGAGCTCGCCCTCTTCACTCTTGGAGAAAGGGACGTGCATCTCGTCGAGCAGCAGCTCCTTGACCACGCGCGGCCCTTCGACCGCCAGGAAACGCACCGCTTCTTCGTTCGACAGCCCGGCGCCGGCGGCGATGATGTCGTCGATCAATTTCGCCGGCGTGTCGCCCTCGCCCTCGTAGATGATCCCGCCCTGCGCCCAGAAGGTGTTGCAGTCCTTCGGATCCGCGGCCTTGGTGACGAGGAGGACTTTGATCCCGGCGCCGGCGAGACAGAACGACGCGGTAAGCCCGGCGATGCCGGTGCCGATGACGAGGACGGGGTAATGATCGCGATTCTTGAGCGCAGGCACGCGGGCATTGTATGCGTGCGGCTTCGCCGCGTTGTCGGTGCTCGGTGCTTACATGTTGCTATCTGACGCTGACAACTGAGCACCAACGTCCTCAAACGATTTCCCACCGTTTCGTCAGTTGCCGCGATGCGACGAAGAAGACGATGGCCCAGCCGATCAATACCGCCGCGGGCAGGCCGAGCGATTGCAGCGGCAGCTCGCGCCAGAAGACGTTCGTGAATCCTTCCAGCGCCCACGAGTTGAAGAGCACCAATCCGGCTTTCTGCAGGCCGGCGGGCATGAGGAAGCGGGGGAACATCGAGCCGCCGATTGCGGAAAGCGAGAGTACGACCAGCGTCGACATCGCCCCGAGCTGGGCGCGCGTGCGGCATACCGACGCGAGCAGCAGACCGAACGCCGAGGTGGCCAGCGACGTCGATAGCGCCATGATCAGGAAACCGCCGATGTGCTGGACCAGTTGCAGGCGGAAGGCAATCGCGCCCCAGATGAACATCACGCAGATCTGGACGAAGCCGAGCGTCCAGAGATAGACCAGCTTGCCGAGGAGAAGCTGGGTGAGGGTGAGGCACGTGGTGAGGATGCGGTCGAGCGTGCCGCTCTCATTTTCTTCGAGCAGCGCGCCTCCGGCGTTCGAGGCGGTGAAGAGCAGAAACATCACGCCGATGCCGGCCGCGTAGAGCGCGGCCACCACGTTCGATTTGTTCTGGCCGACGACGTCGGTCTTTTCGATCCTGATGAGATCGGACGATTTCTTGGTGGCGGCGGGCCGGGCGCTGAACGTCCGGTAGCTTTTCATGTTCTGGTCGAGGGCCGCTTTCTGCTGCGCCGTCAGACCACCGCTCCAGCGATCGACTTCGCTGACGCCGGCGTCCATCATCATCTCCGGCATCGAGGTCATCATCGTCTTCTGCAGCAGTCCGCCCACGACCTGATCGGCGATCGGATCGGCGGAGTCGGACATCAGCCGGAAGGCCGGGCCGTCGTTCGCGGCATCGAAACGGATCTTCGTCGCGCCGAATCCTTTCGGAATCACCAACGCCACCGGGGCGTCGCCCGCCCGCACATACGCCTCGGCCGACTGCGCATCGAACGGCGTGGTGCTTTTCTTCGGCGTCAGCACGATGTCGAGCGCCGATTCGCGTTTGAGCGCTTCGATGAGCCGCTGCGAGCTTTCGCTGCGATCGAGGTCGGCGATGACCACGGTCGTCTTCGGCGTCTTCGACTTCTGCGCGCCGAAGATGCCTGCGAAGATGGAGAAGAAGACGATCGGCACGATGAAGCTGAGCATGAGCGCCGCGCGGTCGCGGCGGAGATTGAGCCATCCGGCTCGGACGACAGAGGCGATCATTCGCGTAGACCCTTTCCGGTGAGGTGAAGGAAGACTTTTTCGAGCGAGGGCGACTTCATGGTCAGGTCGCGCACGGCGCTTCCCTGCGATTCGGCTTCGCGCATGACCCGCAGCATTTCCGCGGCGTCATCGATCAGGTGGGTGACGTGCGTGCCGTCGGCAAACTCGACGATGACTTCGCGTTTCGGACCGATGGTGGAGCGCACCAGCTCGTCCGTCGTGCCAGTGGCGATTACGCGGCCGCTGTCGATGATGGCGATACGGTCGCAGAGGCGTTCCGCTTCTTCCATGTAATGCGTCGTGTAGATGAGCGACACGCCGTCGGTGCGGAGCGATTCGATCATCTGATAGATGCGCTCGCGTGATTGCGGATCGACGCCGACGGTCGGCTCGTCGAGCAGCAGCACGCGCGGCCGGTGCAATACGCCGACGGCCATGTTGAGCCGCCGCTTCATGCCGCCGGAGAACGACTTGACCGGCTCGTTGGCGCGATCGGTCAACGCGGCCCAATCGAGCGATCGTTTCATCGCCTCGTCGAGCGCTGCTCCGCCGAGCCCGAGGTAGCGGCCGAAGACGGTGAGGTTCTCGTGTGAGGAGAGGTTGGGATAGAGCGCGATCTCCTGCGGCACCACACCCACCTCGGCACGCGCCTCGGTGTCACCGGCTGGAGCCGGTTTGCCGAAGATGGAGACCGAGCCGCTGTCGGGCCGGACCCGGCCCATGATCGTGCGGACCAGCGTCGACTTTCCGGCGCCGTTCGGGCCGAGCAGCCCCAGGACCTCCGAAGGCCGCAGCTCGAGCGAAACACCGTCGAGCGCGCGCCGGGATGCGAACGTCTTCACGACGTTCTCGATTTGCAGTGGATTCATGCCGCCAATCTACGTTGCGCGCGGCGAATCGCCCCGTGTCGAAAGTCATGATCGCGGGATGACAAATGTAAGGATAATCGGCACATGCGCATCGCTCTGCCACTCGTTCTCCTCGCATCCACCGCGTTTGCGCAAGCACCGCCAGCGGTCCCTGGTCCCGCACCGGCGGACAACGCCCTTCACAGCACGCTGCTCCTGCCGAAAGAGATGGGCAAAGCCGTGCCGGTCGTCCTCATCCTCGCCGGCTCCGGCCCGACCGATCGCAACGGCAATTCGCCGATGCTGGCGGGCAAGAACAACTCGCTGCTGATGCTGGCGGAAGGGCTGGCGTCGAATGGCATCGCCTCGCTGCGCTACGACAAGCGCGGCGTCGGCGAGAGCGTGAAGGCGATGACCGCCGAAGCCGATCTCCGCTTCGAGACCTACGTCGACGACGCCGTGGCCTGGTGCGAGCAGCTCCGCAACGACAAGCGCTTCTCCGCCGTCATCATCGCCGGCCACAGCGAAGGATCGCTGATCGGCATGCTGGCGGCGAAGCGCTGCAACGCCGCCGGCTTCATCTCCATTGCCGGCGCCGGCCAAACCGCCGCCGACATCCTTCGCACCCAACTGGCCGGCAAGCTCCCGCCGGAGCTGGCCGCGAAGAGCGACGCCATCCTCAAGAATCTCGAAGCCGGAAAGACGACGGAGAATCCGCCCGCCGAGCTGGCCGCGCTCTATCGATCGAGCGTGCAGCCCTACCTGATCTCCTGGTTCCGCTACGACCCGGCCAAATCGATCGCCGAGCTCAAGATCCCGGTTCTCGTCGTGCAGGGAACGACCGATTTGCAGGTCGCTGTCGATGACGCCAAACGCCTCGCCGCGGCGAATCCGAAGGCGAAGTTACTCATCGTGGAGGGGATGAATCACGTGCTCAAAGAAGTCCCGCCCGATCGCGAGAAGCAGATGGCCTCCTACAGCGATCCGAACCTCCGCCTGGCGCCGGACTTTCTAACGGGTGTGGTGGAGTTTGTGAGGAAAGTGGGAAAGTAGGAGAATTGTCGAAATCATGGCGGAAACAAAGATTGAAGAGCCGGCAAGAGCGGTCGCGGAAGATGATGACGCCCACTGGGCGCACTACCGTTCGATTCAATTGACACCGGAGCAAGTCGCTGAGAATCGAGCGCGGGTACAAAAAGAGATCGACAAGGCTCGTGCGGCGGGCGTGTACGAAGGACTCTTGAAATGGGAGGGTAAGGTTCACTGGGACATCGATATCGACGAACTGCGTGAGGATCGCGAGTTTTGATAGCGATCGACACCAGCTCGTTGCGACGATGGGCTCGAAAGGAACTGGGCCTTGACGTTGATCGCGCTCGCCACGCTCTCCAAATGGGCGATGCCGCCCTGCCGCCGATCGTCCTCGCAGAAGCGCTTAGCAGTCCGGCGGTTGAACGGCACTTCGTTGATTTCATATTGACCCTTCCACTTCTGGAAATTGGAAGTGGTTATTGGCAACGCGCCGGTGACTTGCGAAGGAGCGTATTGCGTGGCGGCTATAAGGCAAAACTCGCGGATGCGCTGATCGCTCAGGTGTGCATTGACAACAACTCAGCCCTCATCACCAACGACGCCGACTTCCGCCACTTCGTCCGCGCGGGGCTCAAGCTCGCGTAGCCGCTGCCCGTTTCTGCATCCAGGTCATCAGCCCGTAGAGCAGACCGATGACGACGGCGAAGCCGATCAGCCACATTGACTTGGATGCCAGCGCGTTGCGGAGCGCGTCCGGATCCTTCATCAGGGACGGCTGATCGCCGAGGACGCGCATGCCGAACCAGGCCAGGGCGCCGTTGAAGACGCCGGCGCCGAGGATCGTCATCAGCGAGAAACGGGCGAAGGGCATCCGGAAAAGACCGGCCGGAATCGAGATCAGGTGGCGGATGCCCGGAAGGAGTCGCGCCACGAAGATGCCGCCGGAGCCGTAGGTCTCGAACCATCGGTCGGCGGCTTCGATCTTCGATGGCGACATCAGCACGAACCGGCCGTAGCGACTCACCAGCGGGCGTCCGAGCTTGTAGGCGATCCAGTAGCTGGCTGCCGAGCCGGCCCACGACCCCGCGGTCGCGGCGACGATGACCAGCGCGAGATTGAAACGTCCCTGTGCCGCCCAGAACGCGGCCGGAGGAATGACGACTTCGGCGGGAATCGGCAGGGCCGTCGACTCGAACGCCATCATCACGAAGATGCCGAGGTAACCCCAGTCGAGGACGAACTGCATCCAGGTCAGGAAGAAGTGGTGGAACCAGCTCATAGGGCGCGCATCCTAACCGAAAGGCGGGTGTTACGATCGCGCGGTGCAGCCCGACCGCTACGACGTAATCATCCTTGGCGGCGCCTTCAGCGGCGCGTCGACGGCGATCCTTTTGCGGCGCGATCATCCGCAGCTTCGCGTGCTCATCGTCGAGAAGGCCGAGGCCTTCGATGCGAAAGTCGGCGAGGCCACTACCGAGATGTCGGCCATGTTCCTGACCCGCCGCCTGGCCATGTGGCATCACCTCGAGGCCGAGCAGTTGCCGAAGGAAGGGCTGCGCTACTGGTTCAGCAACGACAAGGTCACCGGCCACGCCAACGCCACCGAAGCGGGCGGGTTCCTTCGCAGTGCCGTTCCGGCGTTTCAGCTTCGCCGGGATGCGCTCGATGAGTACCTCCTCGCCACCGCTGTCGCCGAGGGGGCGGAGCTGCTTCGTCCGGCCAAAGCGCGCGACGTCGAGCTCGGCGATTTCGACAACAAGCTGACGATCGAAATCGGCGATGAGGTTCGCGAGCTGCGCTGCCGCTGGCTTCTCGATGCCACCGGACGCGTCAACTTCCTCGGCCGTCGCCTCGGGCTGATCGAGCGCAACGAAGAGCATCCCGTCGCCGCGATCTGGTGCCGCTGGAACGGCGTGCGCCACATCGACGACATCGCCGCGCGAGCCGGCGATCTCGCGGGACGCAACATCAGCTCGCGCCGGCTGGCGACGAATCACTACACGGGTTTCGGCTACTGGATCTGGGTCATTCCGCTCGGCAATGGCGAGACTTCGATCGGCGTCGTCTTCGACAAGCGGCTCATCGATCTTCATCACAGCAAGGACCGAGCGACCGATTTCATCGCCTTCCTGAAGGCGATTCCATCGCTTGTCGAGTTACTCGATGGAGCGACGCCCCGACTCGACGATCTGCGCTTCTACGCGCATCTGCCGTACGCGTCAAAGCAGTACATGGGCAAGGGCTGGGCGCTCCTCGGCGATGCCGCATCGTTCCTCGATCCGTACTACTCGCCCGGTCTCGATCACGCGGCGTTCACTGCCGAGGCGACCGCGGAAGTCGTTGGTCTCGACGCGAAAGGGGAAGACATCGCGGCGCGGATCGTCGAGCACAACGAAGCATTCGTTCGCTCGTACACGCGCTTCTTCCGCTCGATTTTCAAGGACAAGTACTACTACATGGGCGAGGCCGATCTGCTTGCCGCGGCGATGATCCTCGATACCGCCCACTACTACATCTTCGTGGTCATGCCGGCGTATCGCATCGCGAAGAAGTTCGTCTGGATGCCGGTGCTCGGGCCGAAGCCGGCGTTCTTCAGCTACCACTTCATCAAGTTCTACCACCGCCGATTCAAATCGATCGCGCTGGCGCGGCGCGCGGCGGGCGAGGCCGGGGCGCGCAACAACGGCCGCCGGATCAAGGCCTACTTCAATCTCAATCTCTCGCCCGTGCACATGTTCCTGCGCGGTGTGAAGCTCTGGGGATTCGCGGAACTGGATAACGTTCGGCTGCAACTGCTGCGACTTTTCGGACGCCGCCGCCTGGGGTCGAGCGCTACGCCGGCCGAGGGTGCTGCCGCACGCGGATGAGCCGCCGGGTCGCGATCGTCTTCGATAAGGAGTTCGGCGGGCGGCTCGGCACGCTCGCCATGCGCATGCCTGTCTGGATCGTCGAAAGCGTCACCAATCGCGCCGCGGTCTCGGAAGCCTGGAATCGCGCCACTGAATGGCCGCACATCAGTGTTACGGTCTTCCGCCCGACGGACGATCTGAAGCATCTGCTTTCGCAGATCGGCCATCCGCAACGCGTCGATGTGATCGGATCGCCGCTGACTGAGTCGGCGCGCGAGGTGCTGGGCGCCGCGGGTTTCACGAAGATCGCGGAGACCGCTGACGGTTTTCGCGCCAGTTAAAGCGCAGCCAATGCCGCGCGTTTGACCTTTCCGCGCTCGTCCACCGGAATCGATTCGATCAGCTTCACGATGCGCGGCACTTTGTGGGGTGAGAGATGCTCGAGGCAGTACGCGCGAATCTGTTCGCGGGTCACGTCGGGACTGGCCACGATCGCTGCGGCGACGACTTCGCCGCGTGCGCCGGCCGGCTCGCCGTAGACCTTCGCCTCGCGCACGCCGTCGATCTGCAGCAGCACCTGCTCGACCTCGCGCGGGTTCACTTTCTTGCCGGCCGTGTTGATCAGCTCACTGGCGCGGCCGGTAATGGCAACCTCGCCGTTCTCGCGAAGCTCGATCAGATCGTCGGTGACGAAGAGGCCATGCTCGAATGGTTGGAAGGACGCCGCGTCGTGGAGATAGCCGAGGGCGACGTTCTCGCCGCGAACGGAGAGCCGGCCGCGGGCGGAGGACAGCATCACCTTTCCGATCGCCTGGCCGACCGTGCCGCGTTCCACCGCCGCTCCTTCGCGGTCGTAGGTGATGCCACCGCATTCGCTGCAGCCGTAAAACGTGTGAATCGGAAGACCGAAGCGCTCGCGGAACTTGCGCGAGACAGCGGCGGGAAGCGGCGCGCCGGCCGAGAGAAACGTGCGCACGGTCTTGAACTCGCCGGCGCCGGCGGTCACCAGGTGATCGAACACCATCGGAATCAGCGGCACGACCGTGCTCGAGTACCGGTTGCAGAGATTCACCACCGACTGCGGCAGATAGTCGTTCGAGATCACGATGCCCGTTCCCTGCACCAGCAGCGGCGTGACCAGGTTGGAGAATCCGTACGAATGCGACATCGGAATGGCGCCGAGGTTGATGTCGTCCTCGCGGATGTCCATCGTGGCGCAGATGTTCAGGCAGTCGGCGAGCAGATTCGCCTCGGTGGCCACGATCCCTTTCGGCATGCCGGTCGATCCCGACGTCAGCTTGATCAGACGCGCTCCGTCAGGAACGCTGCCGCGATTTGCGTGGCGCGTCGAGATCATCACGTCGCTGCCGTTGCGGTAGACCAGGCCTCGAGCCGAGAAGTGGCCGAGCACGTTGCCGACCTCGGTCTCGGTGGCGTCGCGATCGATGAGGATGGCCACCAGGTTCTGCTTCAGAATCGCACCGAATGCGGCCACGAAATCGACCGAGTTCGGCAGTTGGATGGCCACGACGTCATTCGGCCGGAATCCCGCGCCGGCGAAGCGCGCGGCAAGCGCGTCGATCCGCGAAGCCAGCTGCGCCCGCGAGGTCTTCACACCGGTCTGGCCATCAATCAGCGCCACCGACTCGGGCCGGGCAGCCGCAAGTGCAAGGAAACGTTCGAACATGGACGTTGGCGGGAGGGAGGATAAGAGGCGGCTTGAGGGTACGTCAACCCGGGCTCGATCTATTTCGTGTAGTGGTCCGCGCCGAGGAAGTTTGAAATCCGGCACTCCGTATGGTTACATGTAACCTCGGCAACGAACATGGCCAGATCGCTTCACTCTTCACGAGACAAAGTACGCGCCTACCGCGAACGACTTCGGCAGCAGGGGCTGCGCCCGATCCAGATTTGGGTTCCCGACGTGCGCGCACGAAGCTTCGGCATCAAGGCCCATCGCCAGTCCCTCGCCGTGGCCGGAAGCAGGCATGCGCATGACGATCAACGGTTCATCGATGACATCTCCGAGATGAAGTTGACGTGAGGCGGGGAGAGATCTGGACTCGCAGGTGGCCCCGAGTACACCGGCAAGCCGCGGCCTGTCGTCATCGTTCAGGATGATCGCTTCGATGCCACGGCTTCCGTGACCATCTGCGCATTCACCACCGATCCGACCCCCGCGCCGCTGTTTCGCCTGCCCATCCAACCTACGCCGCACAACGGGCTGAAATCCGTCTGCTTTCTGATGGTCGACAAGATCACCACCGTTCCCAAGAAAAAGCTCGGCGCACGTGCCGGCCGTCTGGACGATCAGGACATCCTGCGCCTGAATCGCGCGGTTCTGGTGTTTCTGGGCCTTGCGGGGTCATCGTAATGATCGTTGGGTGCCCGGCAGACCAAGTAGATCTTTGTCGCCGTTCCCAAATCGGGTACGATCGTTCCTGAAATGGGAACGAAAGCCTCTCGCGCGATGAGAAGCGCTGTCGCGGCGGCACTCTTCACGCCTGTCCAGCAACGGGTGCTCGGTCTTCTTTTCGGGCAGCCGGAGCGGCGATTTCAGAGCGCGGAGTTGATTCGACTTGCTGGCAGCGGAACCGGCGCCGTGCATCGCCTGCTCCAGCGTCTCGTGGCGGCGGGCTTAGTGACGGTCACACGCGACGGGAATCAGAAGTACTACACGGCAGAAAACGAATCGCCTGTTTTCCATGACCTTCACGGGCTGATTGTGAAAACGGTCGGCATCGTCGATCCTCTTCGCTCTGCGCTGGCGCCGCTTTCCGGTCGTATCGATCTGGCCTTCGTATTCGGGTCAGTCGCCAAAGGAACCGAGCGCGCCGGAAGCGACATCGATCTGCTCGTTGTGACCGACGATCTCGCCTACGCCGACATCTACGCAGCGCTCGCTCCCGCCGAGCAAATGCTCGGACGCACCATCAATCCCACCGTCTTCGCCCGCGCCGAGTGGAAGAGGAAACGCGCACGGAACGATACGTTCGCCGCACGAATCAACACGCAACGAAAGCTCTTCGTGATCGGGAGTGACTATGCCGAATGAGCAACTCGCAGCGTTGGCGAAGACCGGAATCCTCAAGCGGGAGCCGCCTGCAAGAGAGGAAATCGAAGGTTTGATTCGTTCGGCCTCGGCACGCCTCCTCGACGCACAGAAGACGACAAACTCACCTGAAAGCCGCTTCGATCTCGCCTACAACGCCGCCCACGCGCTGGCGCTCGCTGCGCTGCGCGTGCACGGATATCGATCCGAAAAGCGGTACATCGTCTTTCAAGCTCTGCCGCATACGCTCGGTGTCGACACCGCTACTTGGCGTTTGCTCGACCGCTGTCATCGGGAACGGAACGCTACTGAATACGAAGGGATGAGCGGCGTCGACGAGAAGCTACTGGTCGGACTGATCGATGCAGGCTGCGATCTGCTGGACCGTATCGAGAAGCTGACGAAATCGGAATGACTGAGACGCTGCCCTGCTCCCATTTTGCATTACGATCCCGCGCTCATGATTGACGTCCTCGTAATCGGCGGCGGGCCGGCGGGATCGACGGCGGCCACTCTGCTCGCTCGGAAAGGGTTCTCGGTCTCGCTGCTCGAGCGTGAACGGTTTCCGCGGTTTCAGGTTGGGGAGTCGCTGCTTCCGTACAACAACGATCTGCTCGATCGCCTCGGCGTTACGGCTCCGATGTCCGAGGGGACCTTCACGCCGAAATATGGGGCGGGATTCGTCACAGCGGATGGGGCGCTCGGGTACACCTTTCGTTTCATCGAGAACCTGCCGAAGGCGTATCACCAGTCGTTTCAGGTCAAGCGGGCGGAGTTCGATGAGTTGCTGCTGCGCAATGCCGCGTCGAGCGGGGTCGATGTCCGCGAAGGAACGGCGGCGACGGCAGTCGATCTCTCGGATTCCTCGCGCGCCATCGTCAGCTGCGCGAACGGCGAGAAGCTCGAAGCGCGCTTCGTCATCGACGCCAGCGGTCATGGCGCATTCCTCGGCAATCGCGTCGGGCGCAAAGAGGATGTCGAAGAGCTGAAGAAGGTGGCGGTCTTCGCGCACTACAAGAATGTGCCGCGTCCCGAGGGGCGCGACGCGGGAAACACCATCATCGTGGTGCTGCGCGACGCCTGGTTCTGGCTCATTCCGGTCAGCGCGGACACGATGAGCGTCGGGCTGGTGGTTGGTCGCGATCACCTGCGCGGCTGCGGTTTGACCCCCGAGGAGTTGCTGGAGCAGACCATTGCCGGCGCGCCGTATCTGGCCGAGCGGATGAAAGACGCCGAGCGCGTCACGCAGGTCTACGTCCGCCGCGACTTCTCGTTCATGATGACGCGCCGGACCGGGAAGAACTTCGCGCTCGCCGGCGACGCCGCAGGGTTTCTCGATCCCATTTTCTCCACCGGCGTTTTCATGGCCATGAAGTCGGCGGACCTGGTTGCCGACGCGGTCGAGCAGCGGTTGCGCAGTGGAAGCATGCGGTTGCTGCGGCGCTACGACCGCACGTTTCAGGGTGCGCTCGACAAATACTTTCGCTTCATCAACAACTTCTATCGCCGCGAGTTTCTCGAGGTCTTCCTGCAGCCGAAAGCGGACTACGGCCTCATTCCGGTCATCACCGGAATCCTGGCCGGGAACATCTTCGCCACCAACCATCGCGCCAAGCTGGCGCTGTTTTTCTTCTTCGTGCGGATGCAGAAGATGTTTGGCGTGATCGCGCCGCCGATCGCCTGGGAGCAGTTGCCCGGCCCGGCAAGTGTGTGAAAATGACGCAGCCCATGGAAGACCTGAGAAAGAAACTGAAAGAGCTGCTCATCGACCGTCTGAAGTTTGAAGACATGACTCCCGATGACATCAACGATGACGATCCCCTTTTCGCCGGCGGCCTCGGGCTCGACTCCATCGACGCCCTCGAGATCGTGGTGATGCTGGAGACCGAGTTCGGGATCAAGGTGAAGAACGAATCGGCCGCACGCGACAACTTTCATTCGGTCTCGTCGCTCGCTGAGTTTGTCAGATTGCGTTTGGCGGATGAGCAGCGAGCGCCGGCGTGACCTGGCTGGCCAGCCTCCCTCATCAGATCCCGTTTCGCGCCGCCTCCGCCGCCACGCGCGTCGATGACAAGACCATCGAGGGCGTCTACGTCTGCACGGCCAACGATTCGATGCCCTCGGGGGTGATGGCCGTCGAGGCGATGGCGCAACTCGGCGGCGGGCTGGCGTTTTCGGCTTCGAGCGCGCACGCCTTTCTCTCCGGGATCGATCGCTGCGAGGTCGATCGCGCCATCGAGAGCGGCGATGTGATCCGCTTCGTGGTCACGCTCGATGCCGGGTTCGGTGGCACGTTCCGATTCTCGGGGCGGGGTCTGGTGGATGGAGTGGAAGTAATTCGGGGTCGGTTTTATTTAGCTTCTAACCACAGAGACACAGAGGGCACAGAGAAAAACCCTCTGTGATCTCTGTGCCTCTGTGGTGCTTTTTTGCAGAGAGAACATGCGCAAACCTGACATCGCCACCCGCCTGGCCATTACCGGCGCCGGGATCATCTGCTCGATCGGGCGGAATCGATCGGAGGTGTGGCAATCGATCGTCGAATCGCGCGCAGGAATCGGCAAGCTGACCAAATTTCCAGGCGAGACCTTTCCGACGGAGGTCGCCGCGGAAGTCGGCGATCTCGATGACCTCCTGCCGATCGACAGGCGCGAAGCGAGGCGGATGTCGCGCAGCGATCTTCTCGCCGTTATCGCCGCCAACGAGGCGATCACGCAGGCGAACGACGGCGCCACGACACCACTGCCGCGCGAGCGCGCGGTCGTTTCAACCGGCACCTCGACCGGCGGTCTGCTCGAAGGGGAGAGCTTCTACTTCGATCGCCTCGTGCGCGGGCGCGGGCGTGTGGCCAACTCGCGCGTGCTGCAACAGCCGACGTCGGGTCCGTCGGATGCCGTAGCGCGCGCGCTCACGCTCGGCGGCGGCGTTTTTTCGAATGCCACCGCATGCGCCTCGGCAGGCGCCGCCATCGGCATGGCCGGCGATCTGCTCCGCTCGCGTCACGCGGACGTCGCCGTCGCCGGCGGGAGCGATGCGCTCTGCCGGCTGACCTACAGCGGATTCAATGTTCTGCAGGCCGTCGACGAACGTCCCTGCGCGCCATTCGCGGCCGAGCGCAAAGGGATCACACTCGGCGAAGGGGCGGCCTATCTCGTCATCGAGCGTTGGGACGATGCCGTCGCCCGCGGCGCCACCATTCTCGCGGAGCTCGTCGGATACGGCGCGACCTGCGATGCCCATCACCCGACGGCGCCGCATGAAGAAGGACGCGGTGCCCAGGCAGCCATGCGCGGTGCGCTGGCGGAAGCGGGCGAAGAACTTCCGCACGTCGACTACATTAACGCCCACGGCACCGGCACGCTGCTCAACGACTCCGCGGAGACGAAGGCAATCATCGCCGCCGTCGGCGAAGCAATCCCGGTGTCATCGAGCAAGTCGTACTTCGGCCACACGCTCGGAGCGTCCGGCGGCGTCGAAGCGGTCATCAGCGTTCTTGCGTTGCAGAACCAGCTGGCCCCTCCGACGCTGCGGCTCGACGTCGCCGCGGCCGACTGCACGCTCGACTACATCCCGCACACGCCGCGGCCGCTGGCGATGACCAACATCCTCTCGAATACCTTCGGCTTCGGCGGCTCGAACGTCTCACTGCTATTCCGTAGGACGTAAGGTATAAACCCGGGTCCTGCATGAATAGGGTTGCCATCACGGGCATCGGGATCGTTGCGCCGGGGGCGGTCGGCATCGAGTCCTTCCGCGCGATGCTCGACGCCGCGGTCTCCGCCGTGACCCCGATCGACCGCTTCGACACCGAGGGTCTGTCTGCCCACACTGCGGCACTGGTGCGCGACTTCAAGGCCCGCGACTACATCCCGGCGATGAAGATGCGGCGGATGAACACGCTCTCGCGGTACGCCGTCTCCGCCGCGCGGCTGGCCATCGATGACGCCGGAGCGCGGCCGTCGAGCGAATCGGGCGTGGCCCTCGGCACCGCCTTCGGTCCGGTGCAAACGTCGGTCGACTACATGCAGGAGTACGTCGCCAAAGGCGCGGCCCTGGCGCCGCCGCAACTCTTCGCGGAGTCGGTGGCCAACGCGCCCGGCTCGCACATCGCCATCGAATTCGATCTGCGCGGATTTAACATCACCCTGACCCAGCGCGAGTCGTCGCTGCTGGCGGCGGCGATGTATGCCAGCTCGCAGATCGTCAAAGGCACGGTTCCTTCCGCGATCATCGGCGGTGTGGAAGAGGTCAACGAGATGGTGTTCTCCGTCCTCGACCGCCTCGGCGCACTCGCTCATGAAGAGGACGGCTTGCCCGAACGGATGCGCCCCTTCGACCGGCGCCGCAACGGCATGTCCCTCGGCGAAGGAAGCGCGATCTTCATCGCCGAGAAGTCGCCCTCACGCCAGCCGTACGGATGGCTGGCCGGATTCGGAATCGCGCGCGATACCACCGCGAGCATTTCCGATTGGGGAACGGGTGACGAGCATGTTGCAGCGGCGATGCAGGCGGCCATCGATGACGCCGAGCTGACGATTGCCGGCATCGATGCCATCTACGCCTCGGCGAACGGCACGAAACGCGGCGACCTGCTGGAGATGCGCGCGATCCAACGGCTCTTCGGCGACAACGTTCCTCCCGTCGTCGCCACCAAAGGCTACTTCGGCGAGTACGCGGCCGGCGGCGGCTTCGATCTCGCCGCGGCGCTGCTGGCGATTCGCGATCAGAAGCTGCACGCGTCGTTCGGATTCGAAGAGGCTGATCCGGAGATGACGTTCACGCCGGTGGTTGCGTCGCGGCCTGCGAATTTGCGGAACATCCTGATCAACTCCGTCTCGGCCGGCGGCGGTGTAGTCTGCGCGGTCGTATCGCGGGAGGGAGCGTGAAGACGCTTGTCATCATCCCGGCGTTGAACGCAGAACGGACGATCGCCGCGGTCGTTCGGGACAGCAAGACGGCGAACGAGAATGTACTGGTCGTCAACGATGGCTCCTCCGATCGCACCGCCGAGGCCGCGCGTGAGGCGGGAGCGGAAGTCGTTAGTCATGCCGTCAACCGTGGCAAGGGCGCCGCGCTGAAGACCGGATTCGCCTACGCGCTGGAGCGCGGCTTCGACGCCGTGGTGACGCTCGATGCCGACGGCCAGCATCTGCCGCGCGAGATCCCGAAGTTCCTCGCGGCGCGCGAAGAGACCGGTGCGGATCTCATCATCGGCGGGCGCGCGCATCTCTTCGATGAGATGTTGCCGCGGCGCCGGATGGCCAACCGCTTTTCCGCACGATGCATCGCCTTCGCATCGAAGACGAACGTAACGGACTCACAGAGCGGGTTCCGGCTCTATTCGGCACATCTGATTCGCTCGATCCACCTTCGAACCGATGGCTTCGACATGGAAAGCGAAGTCATCGTGCACGCCGGCCGGCGCGGCTTCAGGGTCATCACCATCCCGATCGAGCTCGGGTTCGTCGACGGATTGTCCACCAGCCATTACAAGCCGCTGGTGGACACGATCCGGATTGCCTGGACGGTGATTCGAGCGCGCTACGTCTGGCGTTAGTGCGCTGCGGCCGGCGCCGGCGCCGCCGCCGGCAGGTCGCTCTTCGCCAGCGGCTTTCTCGGCATCATCTCCGGACGATTGGCCGCTTCCCACACGAACGTGGCCATGACCACGGCGGCCTGCATCAGGTCGTCGCGCTGCAGGCGATCGTAGACGTCGTAATTCGTGTGGTGCGTGCGCTCGCCGTACTCGACGTCGTCCTGGATGAACTGGAAACCGGGCAGGCCGACGCCGTCGAACGAGAGGTGGTCGGTGCCGCCGGTGTTGCGCTCGGTGACGGTCGTGACGCCGAGGTCCTTCAGCGGCTCGATCCAGGCAGCGAAGATCGGCGCGACGGCGAAATTGTCCTGCGCGTACACGCCGCGGACCTTGCCGGTGCCGTTGTCGAGATTGAAGTACGCCGACAGCTTGGCGTGCTCCGGCTTGATCGTCAGCGGTCCGGGATTGCGGCGCATGTTGGCCGGGAGATCGCGCTCGGCCGGATCGGGCTCGGGCCGCGACGCGAAATGCTCGGCCACGTACGCGCGCGACCCGAGGAGACCTTCTTCCTCGCCGCTCCAGAGTGCGATGCGGATCGTCCGCTTCGGAGCGATCCCGATCGCTTTCAGAATGCGCACCGCTTCCATCGCCACTACCGTTCCCGCGCCGTTGTCGGTCGCGCCGGTGCCGCCGTGCCACGAATCGAGGTGGCCGCCGAGCATGACGATCTCGCCCTTCTTGTCGCTGCCGGGGATCTCGGCGACCGTGTTGTAGGCATTCTTGTCTTCGTCGTAATACTTCGTCTTGACGTTGACCTCGAGCGTGACGTCCTTCTTCTGTTCGACGAGGCGCGCCAGGCGGTTGAATTGCTCGGTCGACATCACGATCGACGGAACCGGGTACTGCTCGCCGTCTTTCTGCGTGCCGGCGCCCTGCACGTGGAACGTGCCGTAGTCGGCGGGATCCGATTCGATCATCACCAGCGGCTTCTCCTCGGCGAGAAACTTCGTCATCGCCTTGCGGAAGGCGTTGCGCTTGGCGATCTCCTCGCGCGTGAAGCGGGGGCGTCCCGGCAGCTCGTAGTTCTCGGTGTCGTTCAGCTCCTTCTCGGTGTAGCGCGAGAACTGAAGCTTCTCGTGTGGCTTGATCTCGCGCGGATCGCCGTTGAGGACGATTTTTCCGGCAAGCTTGCCTTTGTATTTCTCGATGTCTTCAACGGTCTCGATCTTGGCCTTGACCGGCTTGCCGGTGATCATGCCGTTCGTTCCCGGCGTCCAGGCGCGCGGCAGCGCCCACAGCTGCGCGACGTCGGGTGAGGTCATGCGCACCGTGCACTCCTCGTACGACCAGCCGCGGCCGAAGGGACCCCAGCTCTCGAGGTGCGCGTTGCTGAGACCGAAGGAGGTGAGCTTGTCGCGCGTCCATTCGTTGGCGCGTTTCATGTTCGGCGAGCCGGTGAGGCGCGGCCCGACGAAGTCCATCAACTCCTCGGCGGTTTCCATCACCTTGGAATTGCGAAACCCTTCCTGCCGGATGCGGTTCTGCATCGTCAGGTCAGGGGTGTCAGCGGCAAAAAGAGAGGTCGCGATGAGTGCGACGAAGGCAAGCGTCGTTTTCATGGCCGCGTAGTCTAGCGGAATCGGTTTGGCACCGTCGGACTTCTGGGCATTCCCTCGCCGAAAGAAACGGTGAAGCGGTAACATCTCTGATCTGAGTGAACGAGGAGCCTTGCGTTGCGAATCACAGGCTTCATATGGCTTGAACAATACGTAGAGAAGCTGGCCTGGAAACACCATGCAACGCCCGAGGAAGTGGAAGCGCTGTTTGCATCGAATCCTCGCTATCGCTTTGTCGAGAAGGGCCACGTGGCCGGCGAGAATATGTATGCTGCTCTCGGATTGTCCGAGGAAGGCCGTTATCTGATCGCGTTCTTCATCCACAAGCTGGACGGTCGCGCGCTGATCATCTCTGCGCGCGACATGGACGATGCTGAAAAGAAGCTCTATGGCCGAAAATAAATCGTCGTTGTCGGGGAGCCGGTCGTATCAGGAACTCAGCGAGTACTGGGAAACGCATAGCCTTGCCGACCACTGGGAGCAGACATCGCCCGCCGAATTTGAATTGGACGTGAAGTCCTCGGCGACGTATTTTCCGGTGGATCGTTTTCTGGCTGAAAGACTTCGAGAGATGGCGTCTGCTCACGGGGTTTCGGCGGAAACTCTCCTGAACCTCTGGCTTCAGGAGCGGGTTACCGACGAAGCGCGCAAGGCCGGGTAGCCTCTACAGCTCCAATTCTCCCCAATCGATGGTCGTCGGGATGTTCGATTTGGCGAAGATCGTGGCCAGCATCTCGTCGGGGCGGTAGATGCGGATGTCGCCGAACTCGCTGGGGCGGCGCGTCTTCATGGTGAAGAGGGCACGCTGCGAGGCGTAGGCGAAGTTGGCGTGGAAGTCGTCGTCCTTCTTCTGATCGAACATCGTCCGCAGCACGTTGAGTTGATTGGCCAGATGGTCGGCCGGGTCGGTCGCTGGTGCGGACTTCTGCTGCTTCGCGCTCTTGCGCCGAGGTTGATCGATGCCGATGGCCATCGAGCGAAGCTCGTCGAGCTCCTGCGTCACGCGATCGCTGCGCGTCACCTTCTTCTCTTCCGGCGGGAGAAGCAGAGCCGGAATCTTGTTGCAGTTCGCACGATGGATGGCCTCGCTGCGCGTGATCCATCCGAGGTTCGTCACGCCGCAGCGGGCGGAAACGTTCGAGGTCAAGTTCTCGATGAACGGCTTCACCGCCGTCTGGAACGAATCGTCGACGCCGTTGAACAGATTGAGGACGTAGTGAACGCGGAACTCCTCGAGCGTCTGCTGCACGGTTCGCGTGATCGGGTGATCGCCGAGGTTGCCCGCCAGATCGTCGGCGAAGGCATCGAGGTTGGCGACTGACGAATCGTAGACATCCTCCACCTGATCGATCAGCTCATTGATCAGGCGCCAGAAATCGAGTTGCCCGTTGACCGTCGCGTAAAACGGCGACTCGCGGCTGAAGATCAATCGCAGCTTGCGGAAGAGAATCGCCTTCACGATGTCGGACGCCGCCAGCGTGGCGCTGGGCAGATGCGGCGTGAAGATCAAAACTCCGGAGTTCGAGAACGGCAGGAAGTCGATGACGTTCGAGTCCAGCCCGGCCCGCATGTCCAGGATGACGTAGTCGGCGTCCAGACCGTTGATGGCCTCGATCAGCTTCGCTTTGTTCGCCGCGCCGAAGTTCGTGATTTCGTCGATCAGGTGCAGCGGGCCGGCCACGAACCCGAAGTTGCGGAACGCGCCATGCGGGTCGAGCTTCGCCGAGAGGTGCGTGATGCAGTTGTTGAGCGACTCCCCTTTTCGGAAGAAATGGTAGAGATCCTTCTCGATCGGGACGTCGATGGCGTTGCGGATCGCCGACGTGCCGGTGTCGAGATCGACGAGCAGGGTCCGGCCGTGGCGCGAGAGGGCAAGCGAGAAGTTGATGGCGAAGGTCGTCTTGCCGACCCCACCTTTACCGGAGGAGATCGGAATGATCCGTTTGATGGCCACTCTCGTTGGGAACTTCGCCTCGGAGTGTAGCATCGGGGTGGCGTCGCGGCTTTGCTGCTAAAATCGCGGCACTCGTGCTCCCAACATCTTTCTATCGGAAGTTCACGCTCTTCGCGGAGCTCGACGATCGTGAACTTGCGTCGATCGCCGCCGTCGCCAAAACGCGCCGCTATGCGAAGGACGACGCCGTCTTTCACGCCGACGAGAGCGGGGACGTCTTCTATCTGATCCGCGAGGGACAGGTGAAGGTGACGATGATCTCGCCCGAAGGGAAGGAGATCATCCTCTCGATCCTCGGCGTGGGCGATTTCTTCGGCGAGATGGCGCTGTTCGACAACGAGCCGCGGTCGGCCACCGTGATCGCCACCGAGCCGCTGGAGATCGTCTCGATCTGGCGCAGCGACTTCCTGCACATCCTCAGCGAGAACTTTTCGATCACGCAGAAGGTGCTGGCCGAGCTGTCGAAACGGCTGCGCGATGCATCGAACCGCATCGAATCGCTGGCCACGATGGATGTCTACGGCCGGCTGGCGCGCTTCTTCCTCGACCTGGCGCGCCAGAGCGGCAAGTCGCTCGATAACGACTACATCGCCGTCATCCGCCCGACCCACCAGGCCATCGCCAACATGATCGGCACCTCGCGCGAGACGGTGTCGCGCCTGATCCACGACCTGATGAAGCAGAACCTGCTGCTGTCCGAGGGAAAGACCATCTACCTTCGCAAATCCGCGCTCGATCAGTTCCGCGCCGAGCTGTGATGGGCGGTTACGCGGTCTCGCGGTTACGAGGTCGCGCGGTGTTCTTGACGACGCCCTACCGCGAGACCGTGTAACCGCGTAACCTGCGCAACCGCAAAATGCTCACCGTTCCTAACGCCCTCACGCTCCTCCGCCTCCTCGCGGTGCCGGTGTTCATCTATGCATCGTTTCGGGGAGAGTACCGGCTGGCGTTCTTCATCTTCATCGGCGCCGCGGCGACCGACTTTCTCGACGGCGTCATTGCGCGAAGCTTCAATCAGCGTTCGCGGCTGGGAGCGATCCTCGATCCGGCGGCCGACAAGACCATGATGATCTGCGGCTACCTTTTCTACACGATGCGGGACGGGCTGCCGGTCTCGGACATCCCGGCCTGGGTCACGTTCACCGTCTTCATCCGCGACTTTTTCATCATCACCTTCGCCTACCTGCTCTACACGCGCGTTCAGGTGAAGCGCTTTCCGCCGTCGTGGGCGGGGAAGACATCCACCGTCCTGCAGGCCATCACGCTCGGAGTGGCCATCGCCGCCAACGCCTTCGGACCGGTGCTCCTGCCGTTCCTGGAAGTCCTCTTCCGCATCGTCTGCGTGGCCACGCTCTTCTCGGCATGGGATTACCTGCGCAAAGGGAAGGGGATGCTGGCCGCGAATCCTTGACCGCTCCCGCGCGCTCTCCTAGAATGCGCGGCTCGCGCGGCGAAATAGATGATGAGCGCGTGAAGTTAGCAGGGGTCCTAAGCCTCCATAGCTCAATTGGTAGAGCAGCAGACTCTTAATCTGTTGGTTCTAGGTTCGAGTCCTAGTGGGGGCACCAAATCAAGTAGGATGCCGAGGACTGGGCGCGCCCCCGGTCCTTTTTTCGTTCGGGCGAAAGTGGCGGAACTGGCAGACGCGCTGGACTTAGGATCCAGTGGCCCAAAGCCGTGCGGGTTCGAGTCCCGCCTTTCGCACCAATCCACTCCAATTCAGCAGCCGAAGGTTGTCAGCGAATGCTTCTCAATTACGAAGACGTCTCCCCAGTCAAGAAAACGATCGAGGTCGAGATCCCGGCCGATCTCATTGCCGCCGAGTCGCAGCGCGTCACCGCGGACTTCAGCCGCCAGGCCAAGATCCCCGGATTCCGCCCGGGCAAGGTGCCGGCCGGCATCGTCCGCACCCGATTCGCCAAAGAGATCCAGGAACAGGTGATGGAGCGGCTGCTGCCGCTGACGTTCCGCGACGCCATCGCCGATAAAAATCTGGAGATCGTCGGCGAGCCGCACCTGCAGCACATGGACACATTCATCGAAGGCGCTCCGGTCAAATACAAGGCGGAGTTCGAGGTCAAGCCCACGTTCGAGCTCGGCGAGTACCGCGGGCTGGCCATCGACTATCCGAAGATCGAAGTCGGCGACGGCGATATCGGCGCCATGATCGATCGCATTCGCGAGCAGGCCAGCGCCTATCGTCCCGTGACCGACCGCGGGCTCGAAGAAGGCGATTTCGCCATGATCGAGATGACCACCTCAGGCGAAGGCGTCGACCCCGACACCCGCGGCGGTCACTTCCGCCTCGGCGAAGAGACGCCGATGCCGGAGTTGCACGACGCCCTGCGCGGCAAGATGCCCGGCGAAACGGCGTCGTTCGACAAGACGTATCCCGAGGATGCGCAGAACGAGAGCTTCCGCGGCAAGACCATCCATCACGAGGTGACGCTGAAAGAGATTCGCGTCCAGGAGAAGCCCGAGGTCACGGACGAGTTCGCGCAGAGCAGCGGCGGTTGGGAGTCGGTCGACCAGATGCGCGAGGCCATCGCAGCCGACATTCGGAAGCATCGCGAGCTCGAGGTCAGGCGCCTCAAGCAGACCCAGATCGGCGAGCTTTTGCTGGCCGCGCACGAGATGGAAGTGCCCGAAACACTGGTCGAAGAAGAGCTTGGCAAGTCGCTGCAGAACTATGCACGCTTCCTGGCGTCGCAGGGTGTCGACATCGAGCAGGCCCAGATCGACTGGCGGAAGATGCGCGACGAGTTTCAGCCCGAGGCCGTCAAGCGGGTCAAGCGCGCCCTGATCCTCGAGCAGATCGCCAAGAAAGAGAATCTCATCGTCAGCGACGTCGAGGTCGACGCCGAGATCCGCCGCGCCGCGAAGGAAGCCGACCGCGACTTCGCCGAGGTCAAGCACAGGATCAAGCATGACGGCGGGTACGAGGCGTTGCGGATGTCCTTGAGCCAGGAGCGGGCACTCGATCTGGTACTGCGCGAGGCCTCCGTCCGCAGCGCGTAAACGATGTTGCCGCTCGATGCGCGCCTTCTGTTCGCCGCGCGGATCGTGCGCCTCTTCGCGTACGGCTTCGTCGCCGTCGTCCTCGTTCTCTATCTATCGGCGATCGGTCTCGACGATCACCGCATCGGCCTGTTGCTCTCGCTGACGCTCGCCGGCGACGTCCTCGTCTCGCTCTACCTGACCACGCGCGCCGACGCCCTCGGCCGCAAACGGACGCTCCTCGCCGGCGCACTGTTGATGATCGGCGCCGCGGTGGTCTTCGCGATCACGCGCGACTTCACGCTGCTCGTGCTGGCGGCGACGATCGGCGTCATCAGCCCGAGCGGCAACGAAGTCGGACCGTTTCTCGCCGTCGAGCAGGTTGCGCTGACGCAAGCGGCGAAGGGTCGCGACCGGACGTCGCTCTTCGCCTGGTACAACTTGGCCGGATCGTTCGCCACCGCCGCCGGCTCGCTCGCCGGCGGATTCCTGGCCGGACGCATGATGGCGCACGGCTTCGGCGCCGTGGCCAGCTACCGCAGCGCGATCATCGCCTACGCAATCCTCGGCGGAATCCTGGCGACGGTGTTCGCCGCCGTGTCGCCCGCAATCGAAGGTGAACGCATCGCGAAAACGACCCGCGGTCTCTTTCGCGTCGAACGATCGCGATCGGTCGTAACGCGCCTCTCGGCGCTCTTCGCGCTCGACGCCTTCGCCGGCGGCATGGTCGTGCAAAGCATCGTCGCCTACTGGTTCTTCCGCCGCTTCAGTCTGAGCCCGGCCGCCCTCGGCACGCTCTTCTTCGGCGCCAACCTCGCCGCCGGCGTCTCCGCGCTCAGCGCCGCGCGCATCGCCAAACGTTTCGGCCTGCTGAATACGATGGTCTTCACGCATCTCCCGTCGAACGTCCTGCTCATCCTCATCCCGCTGATGCCGACGCTGCCGCTCGCGATTACGGTCCTCCTGCTGCGCTTTTCCATCTCGCAGATGGACGTCCCGACGCGCCAGGCCTTCGTCATCGCCGCCGTCGATCCAACCGAACGAACCGCCGCCGCCGGAATCACCGGCGTCGCCCGAACGACCGGCGCGGCACTGGCGCCCGTCATCGCGATGCCGCTGATCGCCAGCCTCACGCACAGCTGGGTGCCATTCATCGCCGCGGGCGCGCTGAAAATCGTCTACGACCTCGCGCTGCTCCGCAGCTGCCGCGGCGTCAAGCTAGAAGGGTGACTTTTCACCAGCAGTTGATCTTCCCAAGTCTCCCGAGCATCAGCAGCACAGACACTCTTGTCTGTGCTTTGCCAAATGCAGTGTCTGAGGCTGGTAACCGCGGTAACGCTGGTCAGCAAGCGCGATTCGGCGCCACCGTCATGCCTCCTGCCGGCTGATCAGCGTCACGCGGCTCTGCTCGACCACAACCTGGACGTTCGACCCAATCGCGAACCCATGCTCCGCCAGCCAGCGTCCCGACAGTCGCAAATACGGCACGACCGCCTCGGGCATCGTCCGCCGAGGGATACGGCGCGATGACAGCGTCAGGACTTGCGGAGCTCGCGCCGGCCGCGGCTCCTTGCGCCGCGCCGCCCCACGCTTGATCGGCTTGCAGGCACGCCGCCGCGCACGGCGGCGAGCGGATACATAGCGGACGGCGTTGGACAGACGTGGAGACATGGGCATCACCTCCATATCGATTGCATCACCGGAAATGTCACTCGGATTCGAAACCAACGCCGCCCGGCCACGCCATGGCCTCAGCGAGGCCCGGGATCACGCGCGCCAGCCGCTCGTGATGCAGATCGGTCAGCTACTCGAACATCCGCATCAGCATCGTCTCGACCCGCTCCCGCCCTCGTCGGCCAGCACCTGAAGCGCCCCGATCTGATACCGCGGCAGCCGGACTGTGAACGTCCCCGTCCGCAACGCCGGCGGCAGGACCAACGCCGCATCGCGCTCCAGCGCCTCTTCGATCGACGTCAACGGCCACTGCTGCATCGCATACGCCGCCAGCTCGCAACGCTCGATCCTCGTCCCGCCGGACGTCTCAACGACCTCAATGTCCCCATTCCGGATCGCCGCCTTCATCTCCGCGAACGACCACCCCAGCAAGTCCGCCGCGACACCAACCGTGACGCGCGGCTCCCGATGTAGGAAGATGGCGCGGATGCGTTGGATGAGAGCTGGATCGAGCATGATTCGCGGTCTCTTGTTGTCGTGCTATAGCATAGCGCAGCTCGATCGCAAAAGCAAGAGGAAGTTTGATGTCGCAGCCTGAAGCAGAGCTCTTCGGCGCGCGGCTACGCGAGTTGAGAGAGGAACGCGGCGAAAGTCAGCGTTCGCTCGCAGCGCTGACCGGCATCACCTACGCTTACATCAGCGAAATGGAGCGCGGCCTGAAAGTCCCAAGCCTCACGACGATCATCCGCCTCGCTCACGCGCTGAAGTGCGAGGTCACCGATCTCGTCGACGTCTTCACCGGACGCGATCTCCGGAAGTTCATTCCGAAGCGCAAATAGGACGACGCGAACCCAGGTGGTCGCAGCGCTAAGCCGTGGATGTCGTACCATGCATTTGCGAGGAGTCACATCGACGGGTGTGGCGAGTGAACATGGCCAGCGATCCGAAGAACAATCCTGCGATGGAAGACTGGCTCCCGGGCGTCCTCTCTGCTCGGCAGCTCTCGCATCTCGCTAACGAAGGTTTTCTTCAGCACGTCACGCCGAAGGCGATCAGCTATTCGGCTGTCGATCTTCACCTCGCTGATAACGGATATTGCCTTCCCGAGGGCTCCGTGAAACCGTTCGGTGAGAGATACCTGCCTCAGCTCATCAACCAAAAGTTGGTCAATCCGCTTACCGCCGAGGGCGGGACTTTCAGGCTTGAGCGGACAAAAACCTATCTCTTCCCCGTTCGCGAGCGCCTTAATCTCCGTAACCAAAACTTCCGGTTCTTCGGACAGGCGACTGCAAAAAGCTCTGTCGGACGCGTCGATGTGCTCGCACGCCTCATTGTCGACGGCATGTCCTCATACGAAGGATTCACTCCGGAGGCAGCGCGTTCTGGCAGCGGCGAAATGTACATCGAGATCACTCCGATCACATTCAACGTACGTGTCAAACCGGACATCGCGCTTACTCAACTTCGGCTCTTCAAAGGTGAACCGTCCGAGTTCGCGATTCGGACCCCCGCTCTCTATGAGGCAGTACTCAAACAATCTGCAGCGAACGATGGAACGCTTTCCGTCGATCTATCCCCTGTAGAGATCGGAGGTCTCATGACCTCCGCGTTTGTCGCGACGAGCGATGACACGGATGATGCGATTCCGCTCTGGGAAGAAGCACCGAAACCTAAGCCGTGGAATTACTGGAGGTTCGCGAATGCGGATTCGCGCGGCCGATTGCGGATCGAAGAAAATAACTTTTACATCCTTCGCTCGAAGGAGCGCATCGCGCTACCTCCCGGAATCGCCGTTTACTGTCAGGCTAGCGATGAAACCATTGGCGAGATGCGGATTCACTATGCCGGGTTCGTTCATCCGAATTTCGGCCGAGAACACGCCCAGATTGGAACACCTTTAATCTTTGAGGTGCGCGGACACAATGTGAATGTCAGCCTTCGAGATGGCGAAATTATGGCCCGCCTCATCTTCTATCGAATGTCGGCGGACGCCGAGCCGGCACCCGAGCCAGATTCGCTCTACGAGGGGCAGAATTTGCAACTTTCTAAGTTTTTCGAAAAATGGCCTGACAAGTTGAACGCGGCATCTAACGGGCGCGTCGCACCGAGTACCCTATGACCGACAAAGCGAATTTCAAACTCATCCGCATCACCGATACCGACGTCACAACAGCGACCGACCGGTATGGGACATTCCGCGACGTTGTCGCGAGCAATGAGGAGTCGTATCCCGGCATTCGGAAGTGGCTGGACACGAAAGTAGCGCGTGGCATCCACCACGGTGAACGCACCGCGTTTCTAGGCTTGCTCGATGAGATTCCCGTTGCTACGGCTGTCGTGAAGCGCGGCGTCGACGCGAAGTTTTGTCACTTGAAGCTGGACGAGTGCGTTCGCGACCAGAACCTCGGAGAGCTCTTCTTCGCACTGATGGCCGCCGAGGTTCGCCAGTTTGCTTCGAAGGTCCATTTCACGTTACCGGAAAGTCTTTGGGCAGAGAAGCAGGACTTCTTTCAGAGCTTCGGCTTTGAGAGTGCCTCTCGAGCCTCCAGGCAGTATCGCCTCTTCGAAGATGAATTGCGCTGCTCCACGTCATTCGACATCCTGTGGCGATCGGTCGTTGAGCGGCTCCCGAAACTATCTAGCTTGTTCTCGATTCGCGGTCTTTCGATTGTTTCCCCTCTCGTACTCTCGATCGGACCGGAGTACGCGAATAAGATTGTCACAGGCACAAAGTCGGTCGAGTTGAGGCGCAAATTCTCAAAACGGTGGATTGGTTGCCGCACGGTCATGTATGCCACAAGCCCGGAGAAACGTTTGGTTGGTGAAGCACGGATCGCGAACGTGATCAGTGGCGATCCTGAACGCATCTGGAACACCTTTTCTGGAGACCTGGGCTGCTCGCGATTAGAATTCGACAATTACGTCCGAAATTCAGCAGAGGTTTACGCCTTGGTCCTGGATGACGTCGTCGGGTATGCCGAGCCGATCCCGCTTCGAGTGCTTGAGCATCTGATCGCGAGTGACATAGACCCCCCGCAATCGTACTGCTCCACCGCGGGCAGTCGGACGTGGTCTGCGGCACTGGCAGTCGCAGCTCTCATGCATGGATCATTTCAGACTTCGCGAATGCATCCCGCCGCCGTTCCACCGCAGATGCGGCTTTTCGGAGCGCGCGCGGCAAGCGTGTGATTCAGTGTCGGCCGCAGCTGCTACTACCGGCAGAAACGAGCCCACGCCTGGAACCGCTGTGCCGTTGTGTCGCGTTGTGATTTGGATGCTTCTAAGGCGTTTGATTTCAGAAGCTAGGTATGCGTGCGTAGCGTCCCGCTGGCGTCCTGAACCGCGCGACGCGGAACGTTCTTCAGCCCCTCGACGCTGCAGCGCACGCGGAGACGTGGGTCCAGGCGCACGACTTCCGGGACGATGCAAAGCGTGTCTTCTTCGCGGGAGCCGATCCGTTCCTGATCGCGTTTGCGAAGGCGAACGGTCTGACTGTCGCATCACATGAGGTGCATGTCGAGGGACAGAAGAACAAGGTGAAGATCCCGACGGTCTGCCAGGCTCTCGGTGTGCCGTGCGTCCGGACGTTCGCAATGCTCCGGGATATGGGAGCGAGATTCGTCTTCGAGCAGTAGCGTGAATGACTCCGCGAAGCGCTTACCTACGGACGCCTGGTCAGCACTAACGTGCCGGACGGGTCGTCATTGCGGTCGTGGCCGATGAGGTCGGTGTAGACGAGCGTCAAGGCCTTGGGTGTGTCGTTCGGGACGAGGCCGCGGATGATTCCGCTCTCGCCGTGGAGGTTCTCGTAGATGAAGTAGACGCTTCGGTCACGAATCACGCCTACCTTCGTGGTGAAGGTGGTCGCTTGCTCGCCGGTGAGCTCCCCATTCATCTGGAGGACGGGATCGCCATTGCGTTGGCGAATGGTTACGACACCCTTTTCGACCGTTGCCTTCGACGTCCGCAATTCGAGGGACCATTCGCCCGCGAGCGAAATCTGTGTCGTCACGCCGGGATCGGCTCGAAGTCTGGAAAATGCGCCGAAGAGAATGCTGAAGACCAGGACGAAGCCGGCGAGCGACCCGCCGTACTTGATCGTGCCGCCGAGAAGTTTGCTCTGCCCTTCTGCCTGCGACTGCAAGAACCGGAAAAGAACAAACGTGAGCACGAGGGTGACGAGAGCAAGTCCCGTCACGATCACGAAAAATCGGACATCATTCAAGTGCCTGCGTCCTCCGAGGGCCGAAGTGTAGTCTCGTTTCCATCGGCTGCCTCGTGAGCCGTCCCGCCTCTACCGAGCCGCACTCGATTTCGGGCAGGCGCGGTCTTCGCGCCTGCCCTCGAGCGATATCCAACTTACGGAAGGGGAGGCGCGTAGCCGGTCATCGAGACCCAGCCGGTGTCGAGGTGAACCCAGACCGTCCGCAGGACAGGCGCCTGGTCGGAGACCATGCCGAAAAAGTAGCTGCTCTCGCCGCCGCCGACGTAGTTCCCCGCGCCGACCGGGTTGTTCAGAACGAAGTACGACCAGCCGGACGAGAGATAGGCCGAGGTGACCGGCTTGGTGCCGGTGCCGCCGCTGGTGATGTTGAAGACCTGATCGGTGGCGATGCCGTCGGAGTTGTAGTCGTACTGCCGCAGCGTGCCCCAGTTGTAGATCGCCAGTTGATCGGCATACGGAATGTAGGTGATCCCGGCGACCTGGGTCAGGTCGATCCGGTACTCGTAGATCCACTTGCCTGCCGCGACGCTGCCGGGCTGTCCCTGGTAGATGCGCGACTGCAGGTGGCCGTTGCCGCTGCCGCCGGGGACGGAGAAATACGCGCCGTAGTCAGTGACCGTGACGCTGCACGTCGTGCTGAAGAGGCATTGGACCGTCCACGACGTGTTGACGACGTTGTACGCGAATGCGGGTGCGGCCAGGGTGAGAGTGACGAGCGAGAGCAGGGCGATACGAAGTGAGACACGAACCATTTCTTTCTTTCCTCCGGTTTTAGTTTTTTGAAAACCGGGGAAGTAGTGACCCGAGGTCCGAAAACGTTTCGATCTCGCGGAGGGTGAAGGGATCGAGGCGCCGGCGCTGCTGTCGAAACGAAGCACAGACAGGAGTGTCTGTGCCACATCGGCCTCGACTGCTTGCTCAAGTTTGCCCTGTCGTGCAGAGCAATGTGGCACAGACACTCCTGTCTGTGCTTTGTTGCGCTCTCGGTGCGCGCGTGCACACCTGCCGTGTCGCAACGCTGCGCGCTCGGTGCGCACGTGCACACCTGCCGTGTCGCAACGCTGCGCGCTCGGTGCGCACGTGCACACCTGCCGTGTCGCAACGCTGCGCGCTCGGTGCGCACGTGCACACCTGCCGTGTCGCAATGCTGCGCGGTCGGTGCGCACGTGCGCGCCTGCCATGTCGCAACGCTGCGCGCTGGGCGCGCACGTGTGCGCGCAGGTGGCGGCAGTGTTACATCTGCGCGTGTTCGCGCTGCGCCTCTTGACACCGTGGCTCAGCCTGCCTATCTTCCTCGCTACAACTTCGAGGATCGTAAGGTTCTCGATGTTGGCGGCTGTCGGCGGTATGGGCGTGCTGGATAGCACATAGTCCTGTACCGGCGCGGGAGTTGAGTCATCTCCTCCTGCCGCGGGCACTCGGGGTGTGTACACGCCTCGGGTAGACATCAACCGGAAGTATCGGCGCGTCGCCGCAACTTCCAGCCGGTGGCCGCTCGCACTTGTCGACAAGTCCGTGACGTCCCCTCCGGCCTGACTGCTCGCGTTAGGAGGATTTGTCATGAGTAACACCGTCAGCAACACCACCACTGGCACGCCGGACACGGATCCGGCCAAACTGAATGCCGATGCGGTCATCGCGCAGCTGCGAACCATGCGTTCGCAGATCGAGGATGTCGCGCCGTTGTCGAAAGAGCAGCGGAAGCTGATCAGACAGCGTCTCCGGTTACAGCCGAAGACGGTCGTCGAGGCAGCGATCAACGTCATCGGCGTTCTCGACAATGTGTCGCAGGCGATCGGGCAGCCGCTCGACGACGTCCGGCAGTTGCAGGACGATTCGCTTCGATGGGAGGCGGTGGCCGATGAGGCCCGCGCATTCCTGAAAGGCATCGAGGGAGCGAACCTCAATCGCCGTCAACGGCTGGCGCTCATCGCCACGCAGGCGTACGCGATCGGATCACAGCTGGCGAAGGACCCGGCCAAGGCCGTGCTCCTGCCGCACGTCGAGGAGGTCAAACGGCTGAAAGGCGTCTCGCGCCGCAAGAAGGCGCCGCAGGCACCCCAAACGCCTCCGCCGGCTTCGCCGCCGGCGCCGCCCCCCGTCACGTCCACCGCACCGCACGCGTAGAGTAAGAAGGTAGTGAACCCGGGCGCGCTCGAACGCGCGCCCGGGTTCCATGACGATCATGAAGAACGACAATGCATCCGAACGTGCCGTGGCGCTGGTTCAGGAAATGGTCGACCTCCTCCAGCGCACCGGCAATGCCCCTGCGTCTCCGCTGACCGCATTCCTGACGGTCGCAGAGAGACGTGAATGGCGGCGCCGTGCCGCGCGCTTGCGCGGGCAGAAAGTGGAGCCGCGCTACAAAAATCTCCACTCCGCCGAGGAGCTCGCGGACCTTTATGAGCGGACCGCGCAGCGCGACGAGATTGTCGAGAAGGCGCGACGGGATCTCCGGCGAATCTCGGCTGAGCTCAAGCGGATCCGCAGCGAAAAAGACCCCGACGTCGAAAAAGCGATGGTGGCGTTGGTCAAAGAGGCGGAGCAGGCCGCGGAAAAAGACGGTCCGCGCAGTGAGGCCGCTCGACGCTTCCGCTGTCTGCAGTTGATGGGGTGGGTCGGCCAGCAGGCCACCGAACAGAGGCGCAAGCCGCGGGCGAAGTTTCCCTGGACGGTTTTTCCAGCCGGCGATCCGTTGGTGGAAGCTCGTTATGTTTTGACGGCCGCCGAGGTCCTCGACGCTCCGCCGCCGGGCGAAGCGGTGATCGCCATCCCGCCGGAGGGGAAAGACTCCGGACGGGGACGCGCTCTCATCCGCATCGGCGTCCGCGGTGCCTCGTGGATCGGCAGCTTCGAGATCGGTTCCATGAGCGACAGCACGGTCCTCATGATGCCGGACTGCAAGCATCTGTTCGTATCGGCGCAAGGGGCCGGCTACATCATCGATTTGCTGTCGCGAACGCTGGTGGAGACGATCGGCACCGAGGTCGTGGAAGTGATCGGCTTCCCGATGGGCCTGTTCGTCGTCAATCACAACGTGAGCCTGGAAGCGTTCGGAAGGAACGGTCGTCTTTGGAAAACCGGCCGCATCAGTTCCGGAGGTTTTCGCGGGATCGTGGTTACGGAAACCCGGCTCATCGGTGAGGCGCGGCATCCGTCGCGAGGGGATTGGTGCGGTTTCTCCCTCGACATGGCCACGGGCGAGGTCCGTTTCGCGTCGGCCGCCGTACCGAAATCGATGGAATAGGACCTGGGGTAGGGTCGTTACGGCTGGTCCCTGAGCGGTACGGGATCTTTGGAAAACAGGCCATAACTCGAATCTGCACAGCAGGTTGTGCAGCAAAACGAGCTGGAATAGCGGTGAGGGTGGACGGGTTGTCCATGATCCGCGGCACCGAACCAGTTGACGATGTCGCGGCGCAACGCAAAAGTCGTAGTTGACAAAGGGGCAACCGGAACGTACACTCCCCGGTCCCTGCAAGCGGCGAGGCAGTTCGGGCCCGCAGATCTTTTCCAGCAGCAATTTCGAGCGGTAAGCGTGTCCGCGTCAGACGGGTTGGCTCCACGGGAAGTAGAGCTGAGCCGCTTGACACGGACGTGAGGGTCTGGCAGGATTGCCGCCCTTTCGCGGACGTCGGTTCCTTGACAACTGAATAGGATAGCAACAAAGACAACGTGATTCCTTTCGAGGTTCACAATTGTGGA
>Ga0157375_10000165_pt1 | contig 61905 bp, 50 predicted proteins | sample M35metaG_FD_115311 | JGI IMG/M metagenome (GOLD analysis project Ga0157375, IMG submission 115311) | Miscanthus rhizosphere microbial communities from Kellogg Biological Station, Michigan, USA - M3-5 metaG | ecosystem: Host-associated > Plants > Roots > Rhizosphere > Soil | place: USA: Michigan...
AGCAGCGTTGGCGATCTCTGAAATGTGGCTTGGAACCGGGCCGATGTAGAGGACGGGGGAACCCACCTGCAGGATGTTGTAGATCTTGCAGGGATGACCCAAAGCGTGGCTTAACTGCACAAAAAGCATTATGATTTCGGCTTCAACGGGCTTGAGCTTTGTGGGGCGCGGGCGGGGTTCACGCTCCGTCGTTTTACTTTGATTAAGCACACTTTCCGTCATCATGGCCATTTTTATACCATATCACGTCGACATGTTCAATATTTTTTGAACAAAAAATCATTTACTCGCGCCAGCGACAAACCCACGGAGAGAGCAATGTCAATGACATCATCGGCACCAATAATGGCACGCTGATGAATGGCGCAACCTTCGCCGCCGCCAAAGTCGGCCAAGGTTTGATGGGGTGGATGCTCTGGTGACCGTACCCGACAATGCAGCCTCAATTTTGGATGGGCGTTAGGGGCTAACAGCATCCCAGGGGCGGCACGTCGGAAAACTCAGCGCATCACGCCACTGCGCCACATCCTCACTACTGCTTGTTGACGTTGCCCACACGGTAAATATGAGCTTCGGTGCGGATGAACAGCGCACCATCTGTGACGGCGTAGGAAGCCAGTGTGCGTTCGCCGATGGAATTGCGCGCCAGTTCCTGAAATGTTTTGCCCGGTGCGAGCACGACGGCAACGCCTTCTTCGTTTTGCAGGTAAATCCGTCCGTCAGCCAATAACGGCGATGCCGAGTAATTGCCACCCACACGCTCTGCCCAGTGCACTTGCCCGGTCTTTGCATCAACACAGCTTGCAATGCCGTTATCGGAGACAAAGTAAAGTTCGTCACCGACCAACAACATCGACGGCGTCTTGGGGGCTCCCTTGGCGAGCTTCCATACTACATGAGACTCTGTGATATCGCCTTGCCCGTCAGGCCGAATAGCCATTACCTCGGGACTGTCGAATGCCGTGCTGATGAAAACCAGTCCGTGCCCGAATACCGGGCGCGGCACAACGGAATAACCTTCAGCGTAACGGACGCGCCACAGTTCACGACCATCTTTGGGGTTATAAGCATACACGGCCCCGCTGCTCGGACTGATTACCTGGCTGCGGCTGCGGCCATTGGGGTGGATCACCAGCGGCGTGCTGAACGAAAACTTCTTCTTTGCGTCCAAAGTGCGCGCGGTTTTCCAGAGGATCTGGCCAGTCTTCTTGTTCAGCGCGGCCACAAACGGATCGCTCGTGCCGTCGCAACTAAAAATCAGGGCGTCGTCCACGACAATGGGAGACCCGCCGCCGCCGTGCAAAGGCGAATATCTCAAGCTTGTATTGCGCCAAAGCACTTTGCCATCCAGGTCGAGGCAGGCGGTTCCCTGATGTCCGAAATGGACATATAACCGATCCTCTTCCACAACCGGCGTCGGACTGGCGTGGCTATTCTTATTGTGGATGTTAGTTGAACCGGTATGGACGAAAACTTCGGTATCCCAAAGAATCTTGCCGTTGCCTGCGTCAAGGCAAAGTGCCCGCAGAGAAGGGTTACTCTTCTCGGTCGCGATCACCGCGGTGGTGACGTATAGACGGCCGCCGCGCAATACGGGTGAGGACCAGCCGATACCCGAAATCACTGCCCGCCAGACTATATTCGAGGAACTGCCCCAATTCAGCGGGACATTCCGCGCGTTGGAAATCCCCTGTCCGCCCGGTCCACGAAACTCGGGCCAGTCAAGCGCTGAACCAGAGCCGGTCGAATCGTTTTCCTTCCTCTGTGCAGTGAAACCAATCTGCACGAGCAAGCAGACTGCGAGCATGAGCATCAGGGAAGAATTTAGAGAAAAGCGGCAACGTGGTCGCATCCCTCTCACAGACAATATTCACCGCAAAATGTTCACCTGCTCCGCAAACTGCGAGACACACTGCTCACAGTTGGTATCGCATGAGTTGTGTCTATTCTGGCTTTACTTGGTTACGCACCAGAGTCTTCGCTCCGTTGGGAGAGAGTGGGAGGTGCCAGTCCGTCAGGAATTGCGTGGCGTAGACCGAGGCGTGGTGGTTGGTAGATTGGGCCCAGGCTCGGATGGCGGGAAGAAAGATAACGGCCTGTGACTCTAGAATACGCCCTTCTGCTATCGAGTTGTAGATCGCGCCAATAGTGATTCCTGGAATCAGGGCTGTCGGGCCACCGGGGAAGGGGTATTTCGTACTGTTGGTGAGGCACTGTTCCAGAGCTGGTATCGCGCGCGTTCCTATGTGAGCCAGGATCTCTGGCACAATGCCGGGATTTTGCTCCAGAATTTCGAGAAGCCCTGGGATTGCCGGCTCGGCCAAGGCGCCGAGAGCTTCAAAGCCGCGGAATGCACGGAATGCGCGAGTGCCGGCGGGAAATCGGTAGGGGATGATGTCCTGTTTGTTGAGAAGGAAATTAAGTTGCGCTTCCCGTTGGCATTGTTTCAGGTCCCCCAGCAACCAGGGAAGGGCGTTCGTACCGATCGCTCTGATGGCCTGCTCCGCTTGTGCATTTGTGGCAGGTTTCGGAAAGTTGGGAGGATTTGCGGGAGCAAGCTCCCTGACCCAGGCCGAGAGTTTCTTGCCTTCGCAGGTCGGCTCCTTCGATTGGTGCGCCGCCAGGAGCACGGCGACACTCACAATCCCCAGGAGGAGAGCGAGTGCGAACAGAGCTCTGCTCGATCGGTATTGCATTGGCAATTATCGCGTGGCTAACGTTAGTTGCAACGAAGTGGTCAGCTCGTGGGCTGCCACGACTTGCGACGTTTGAACATCCTAATATGCTGGAACAAACGAAAGTAGACAGCCGAAAGTTCCGATTACACCTGGAGCCTGGAAGAAATTGTTGGGCTTTTAGACTGTCCAAGAGCTTGAATATACCTGCGATACTTGCGACTGGAGCGGTCTGTTTGGTCGTTTGGTTTTTTGTCCTTTGGTTTTTCTGGAAGAAGATGAGAAGATAAGTTCGAACTGTAACAATGCCGAAATGTGAGAGGAATAGTTAAGACGATCGTGAATCTTAAGTCCGCAGTTGTTGTCGGAAAAGCTAGTATACGCTCAAGTATTTGCGGGCACCAATTTTCTATCACATGTTGATTACATCACTTGAGAAAGTCCACTGAATGAATCGCGGAACCAAACACAATTGCCTATCCGAATTAGTTGCCGGCGCGCTTTTCTGTCTGATAGCGATCTTCGCTGCGTCAATACAGGGTCAATCACTGTTGTTGAAGACTGAAACATTCGACGGGGACCCGGGGTGGGATGGCCGCAACAACCGCGCAACCGATCCAAGCCCCAGACAAATTGTGCAAAACTTTGGCTTCAGCAGTTCCAGCACTAATGCCGGGGGAGCAGTTGGAGAAATTGGGGGTTTTATCACGCCAGCGGGCGAGCCAGCGTATTATGGGAAAGTGATTACACCCGTGTCGTTCACCAACACACTTTCCGCTTCGGGCATGATCAATGTGCCTCAGGGTGGTGGCCATACATTGATCGGTTTCTTCAACGCCGAAACCGTCAACGAGTGGCGCACGCCTAACACAATTGTTCTGCGAATTTACGGTCGAGGGACATATTTTTACGCCTATCTCGAGTATGGCACGGGTTTGTGGCGGGCTGGCGGTACGGCGTTCGGAGGAGAGGCAGCGATTCCCAGCGGCGCAGCCACATATCCATTCTCCCTCAATTATGATCCCAACGGCGCTGGCGGTCTGGGCACTATCAGCGCCACATTCGGCAGCTACTCCAACGTGATGACTCTCGACGCCGGCCACAAGGCCGATGGCGCGGTATTTAATCGCTTCGGTATCCTCAATGTCATGAAGAGCGCTGATGACCCGGGACAAATCTGGCTGGATAACATCACGATTAACGGACAATCAGAAGCATTCAATTCAGACCCTGTCTGGGACGAACTGAATAATCGCAATACCTATATCAGCTCTAACGTTCGTCCACGATTCGATTTCGGCTATAGTCCTGGATCGAACTTTGCCGGCGGACAAAGCGGAGGCGAGATCGGCGGCCAAACCTTCCGCGGCGATTCACGCTTGGAGTTTAACAGCAGTCGCATGGCTTATTATGGCGGTCCACTCAATGAGACATTGACTCTCAATCAGCCGTTGCATGCGGAGGGGAAAGTTGGATTCCATCGCGGTGTCAGCGACAGCACGACCCTGATTGGCTTTTTCCACTCAGACGATAGTATGCGCAGTAGCGACTCGCAGAACTCGGCGACGCCCGAGAACTTTGTTGGCGCCGCCATCGAAGGGCCCAGCAGCGAGGGATTTTACTTTTACCCGACCTACGGCGTTGACCAGGAAGGCCTGCGAGCCGACGGCGGACGTGGCACGCCGACGCCACCTTTCATTTATCCGAACGGCGAATCGCGTGACTGGACGTTGGACTATTATCCGGATGGCAACGGCGGAACCGGCAGCATCACTGTAACACTGGACGGCCAGGCGGTGACGCTCAACCTTAATGCGGGCCACAAAACAATCGGCGCCCATTTTAACCACTTTGGCATCATCACGACGCACATCGATGGCAGCGGCCAGACCGTCTATTTCGATGACTTAACCTATGCCATCGGCTTAAGGCCCACATTGACCATCGCCAAAACCGCACCCGCGCTAGCCACTCTCCAATGGCCGACCAATTCCAGTGGCTTCAAGCTGGAAAGCTCCCTCAGCCTGAACGCCGGCAGCATTTGGAGCCCTATCACCAACGGGATCACCATGAACGGGAGCGTGTATAGCGTCTCTGTCGGCACAACCAATGCCGCCCGTTTTTTCCGATTGCACAAGCCCTGAGCGGGTTGGTTTGGGGAAATTTAAGTTATGTCTTGTTTAGCGTCACTCCTGCCAGCAGCCACACCGGTCGGTTTATCGCGCTCAGCGCAAACCGCAGAACGCCGAAAACGCCAAAGGCTTTACTACATAGGATCCCAGTGTTTTTTTCGCTGTCGTCTTGTCATATGGGTGACAACTTATTTCAGGACCGGACCGGGACCGGACCGCGGCTGCCGATTTCACGTTTCAATGCTTCAACCGGACCGGCCGCACGCGAAGCATTAGCCAGCTCGTTCATTTCTGCTGCAGCTTACCGATTGTAATCTCTGCCAGGGCAGCGTTGGTGCTGTGCAGCTTCAATCGTAATATATAATTTTTCGTAATGTCCGGAGAGGAGTCGAGCGACCACCCACTCCAGCAGATTCGTGGGGAACTTAGCGCCGCGCCAGAAATTCGATTGACGGAATGTACGCCGCCCGCGAACCAGCGCAAAGGCATTAACCCACCGTTCTCGTCGAGGAGGTCGGCTGCCAGGGCGCCGCGCCCTATATCTGACGGAAAGGAGGAAAGGTCGTAATACACAAAGAATGCGTAGCTGTTAGTAGCCACGCCCAACATACTTTTTGGCATTGCTTTTATCGGTATACCCCATCGCCGCAGGCGGTCTCTGACCTGCCCCTCCAGTTGATTGCCAGCGTAAACGGTATAGGTTGGCCCTTTCGTAACGGCTGCTGTGAAGACACGGAATCTGCTGTCGAGAATCCTTGCTTTAGGACCCCGATTTCCAATGCTCGACGTAAGGCACGCCACAAGGACCAGGAATATCACGAATACCGCCAGCAATAGAATGCCTCTCTTGGGGTTTGCGGTTGGGATCACCGACCCGGCCTCGTCGAACGATTTTGTTTCTTTCATACGAGGTTGCTTCGAGAGCAGGCGAAACCAGGATGAGGACGGTTCTATATCCAACGGATGCTCTCAAGCCTCTCAAAAGGGGAGCGGAGGAACACTACCAACCGGCGTTTGGTTATGCGCAATGCCTATTTTTTCTCACCCAGGACTCGCTTCCTCCGCATATTTCGCGAAAATACGGTTGGCTTCCTCCAGGGTTTCTTTGGAGCCTATGTCGAACCATAGACCGGGCACGGGCCAGGTATAGACGGGCATGCGCGGATAGAGCCATTGGATCAATCGTCCGGGCTGATCCGGATTGTTACCTTCGGCAACGTACTGTTTGATCAACGGCAGGGCCGAGCGAGGGTAAAAATAAAGGGCGATTCCAGTGACCGTGCTGGATGGGTTCTTCGGCTTTTCCTCGAAGAAGGTGATGCGGCCATCCGAAGCCATTGTAATCGCATTATATTTTTTGATCTGTTCAAGATCTTCCACATCGTACACTGCCAGGACCGGTGCGTTTTTCTTGCGGCAAAATTCACCAAAGGCACCCAGCTTTTCGCTGAACAGATTATCACCCGCAACCACGATTAGATCGTCGTCCAGTTTTTCGCGTGTCAGGACCAGGTCCAGATCGCCTATGGCGCCAAGTTTGTTTGTATCATCGGTAGAACCATCATTTATGATGGAGATATCAAGTTTTGTTTCGCCGACCTGGTAGGTATCCGCCCATTGCTGGAAATGAGTGGCAAATTTTGCGTTGGTGACAACATAAATATGGTCCAGGCCGGGAATGGCTGAAAGGTTATCCAGCACATACTCAATCATGGGCTTGCCTGCGACCGGCAGCAGCGGTTTCGGTTTGGCAAGGGTCAACGGGTAAAGACGCGTGGCATAACCTGCGGCCAAAATAATCACATTCATAAGGGCACTCTAGCACACATTCGTAAACCGGTTTATTTGTCTTCAAATAAACCAGGCGCAATCTTGCGGGCCAACTCCTGGCAACGCGCCAAAATCTCAGATGCAGACTCACAGGTCAGCGCAAACTCCGCCAATTCCACGGCTTCCGAATCTTTTAACCGGCGGACCATGAACTTAACCGGCCCAACCAGCGGGGGAGCAACGCTTAACTCATCCACACCCAGGCCCACCAGCAGAGGTGTGAGCACCGGGTCGCCGGCCATTTCACCGCAGACGCTGACCCAAATCTTTTGACGCCGCGCGGCCTCAACTGTCGCCTTGATTAGGCGAACAATCGCCGGGTGAGTAGGTTCGTAGAGGTGCGCGATTTTTTCGTTCATCCGGTCCACCGCGAGGGAGTACTGGATGAGGTCATTGGTCCCAATGCTGAAAAATTTTAGACGCTTTGCCAGCGAATCAGCAACGATCACCGCGGACGGCGTTTCGATCATTGCCCCGATTTCCATTTTTTCATCAAATGGGATGTTTTCGCTGCGCAGCTCCGCTTTGTACTCCTCGACGAGCGCATTGGCCTGGTTCAATTCATCCAGTCCTGAGATCATCGGATACATCATTTTGACATTCCCTTCGGCGCTGGCGCGCAGAATGGCGCGGAGTTGGCCCCGGAAAATATCCCTCTCCTGGAGGCAAAAGCGAATGGCCCGCCAGCCGAGGAACGGGTTCATCTCGGTGGGCAGTTGCAAGTGCGCCATTAATTTATCTCCGCCCAAATCGAGAGTCCGGATGACAACCGGCAAGGGCTTGAGCGCGGCCGCCGCGGCACTGTAAGCCTGATATTGCTGCTCCTCAGATGGGGGATGCTCGCGTTCAATGAAAAGGTACTCGGTGCGGAAAAGCCCGACGCCTTCGGCGCCATTGGCTTTGACGGCATCAGAATCAGAAGCGTGTTCGATGTTGGCTGAAAGGCAGATTCGACGCCCATCGAGTGTTATTGCTGGTTCCAGCAATAATTCGCGCAGCTTTTCATCCAGGGTCAGGTGTTTGCTGATTAATTGACCGTACTCATAGAGGGTCTGGTCGGTGGGGCTGACTACAATAACGCCGTTGAATCCATCCAGCAGCGCGTATTGGCCGCTTTGCAATTGGCCGCTGGCGTCTTTCAAACCAACGATGGCAGGGATGCGCAATGAGCGCGCCATGATGGCAGTGTGAGAGGTCTTGCTGCCGACGTCAGTGGCAAAACCCAGCACGTTGCGTTTGTCCAATTGCGCGGTATTGGACGGGGTCAAATCATGGCTAATGATAATGCACGGTTCCTTGAGTTTCCTCAGATCCAAATCATCATCGCGCCCGAGCAGATTGTTCAGCACGCGACCGATGACGTCGCGCATATCCGTGGCGCGTTCGCGAAGATACTCATCCTCGACCGCGGCCAGGGATGTGGCGTAGCGGTCCGCCACGGTGTTAAAGGCATATTCTGCGTTGACTTTTTCTTCCTGGATGACGCGCACCACCTCATCCAGGAGCGTCCGGTCTTCCAAAACAAGCAAGTGCGCGTCGAAGATACCAACACCTTTGGCACCCATTCCTTCGCTGACTTTGCGCTGTACCTCGAGGATTTGTTGACGCGTTTTGACCAACGCCTTCTCGAGGCGTACGATTTCCTCGCCCAGTTCAGCTTCAGGAATGGTTCGCCGCAGAATTGCGGGACGTCTGCGATCCAGAACCAGGATCTTGCCTCGGCATACCCCTGCCGATACCGGATTTCCCCGGTAAAACTTTTCTCCTGCTGGCAAGGCCTCTGGCATGGATGAGTCTTACCTCAAGCTGCTGTGCTTGAAAAGTAATTCTTCGCTGCATAAGATCCCGGATACCGAAATGAAGAACCAAACGACCAACGGCCGCTGTGGTCTGCTCTGCGGCGGGAATTTTATTGTGGACCAGGTGAAGCTGATCGATGTGTACCCACAACCGGAAACACTGACAAATATCCGCGCACAATCACAAGGCACAGGGGGTTCTGCTTATAATGTCTTGATGGACCTGGCGAATTCCGGGGTGCCTTTCCCGCTGATGGCCGCGGGCCTGGTCGGACGCGACGTTCTGGGTCAGCAAATTCTTGAAGAGTGCCGCGAAAACAAGATCGATGTGCAGAATCTGAAGACCACTCCCAAAGCCCCGACTTCCTACACCGACGTAATGACCGAACAAAGCCAGGGCCGGCGCACCTTTTTCCACGCGCGTGGAGCAAATGCTCTATGGCAGGGAGAGGATTTGGAATTTACCAAATTGCGAGCCCGTATATTTCACCTGGGCTACTTGTTGCTCCTGGACGGCATGGATGCTCCGGACAAACGCTATGGAACCAGGGCAGCCCGCCTCCTGTGCTCGGCACAAGCCGCGGGCCTCAAAACCAGCCTGGATGTTGTCAGTGAAGATAGCGACCGTTTTGCAAGAATTGTCTGTCCGGCGCTCAAGCATGTCGATTACTGCATACTGAACGAAATTGAGGCCGGCAAAACGACAGGTTTTGAACTCCGACCTCGAGGCGTGCTGGATACCGTAGCATTAAGGCACGCAGCGGGAGCGTTACTGCAGAATGGTGTGCGGGAGTTGGTGGTGATTCATTTTCCTGAAGGCGCGTTCGCTCGCACTCGAAAGGGTGAAGACGTCTGGCAGTCTTCCATTAAATTACCGCAAAAATACATCGCCGGCACAGCCGGTGCGGGTGACGCTTTCTGCGCAGGGGTTCTTCTGGGATTGCATGAGGGTTGGGAATTGCCGCGGTGCCTGCTCACCGGGGTTTGCATAGCGGCCGCCTCGTTATCGGAGCCCACGTGTACGGCAGGTGTTAAGTCACTTTCCACTTCGCTCGCGCTGGCAAAAAAGTTTGGTCTTAATCGACGGTTAAATTCCGCTGATTGAAGCGACGAGAACGGCACGGTGGAAAGGATGCTTTCCGGGCCCTTATCGAATTTCCGATAGGCGCACTGGGCGGTTTTCGAGTGCCGAACGGCGGGCCGCGTGAGCCATTACCACGGGAATGCGAGCTTCCATTCCTGAAACGGGGGAGGGGCTATGTTCACGCACCGCGCGAATAAATTCGCTGATTTCAGTTAAGTAACTTTCCACATAGCGTTCCATGAAGAAATTCAGAGGCGGATCGCGGTATATGGTGGTTTTGGCCTGAACTGAAGCGGTATTCGGATAATTATTATCCACGAGGATGCTGCCGGCGCTTCCAAAAACCTCCACGCGCTGGTCGTAGCCATAAACCGCCTGGCGGCAATTCTCGATAATCCCGGTGACGCCATTTGCAAATTTGAGCATTACCATGGCGGTATCCATGTCCCCCGCTTCGCCGATCTTAGGATCGACGCGGGCACTGCCGGTTGCATAGAGCTCTTCCACCTCGCTGCCGATCAGGAACCTTGCCATGTCGAAGTCATGGATCGTCATGTCCATAAAAATTCCCCCTGACACGGTGATGTACTCGATGGGCGGGGGGGCAGGGTCCCGGCTCGTAATCCGAAGCTGATGAGGAGTGCCAATTTCTCCGCGGGCGACCGCATGGCGCACACGACGAAAGTTGGGATCGAATCGACGATTGAAACCGACCTGAAGGAGAACTCCGGCCTGGTTGACAGCCTGCAAGGCATGGTCAATGCGGCTGAGTTCCACGTCAATCGGTTTTTCGCAAAAGATGTGTTTTCCCGCTGCCGCGGCGGCTTCGATAATGGCGGAATGAGTGCTGGTTGGGGAACAAATCACTACTGCGTGGATATCCTTGTGGTGAATGATTTTCTGCAGATCAGTTCCCCATTCGGGAATTTCAAACTTTTCTGCGCAATCACGGGCGGCGGCGCCATTGGTATCCGTGAGCATCAGGAGTTTTGCCGAAGGAATTCGGCAGCAGAGATGTTCGGCATGCAGGCGGCCAATCCGGCCCGCGCCAATCAAGCCGATGTTAAGAACAGAATTTTTCATGATTTGAAAAACACCGCGCAAAGCTAATGGAGCTAATTGAATGGTCAATCAGGATCCCGCATGATGGAGGTGGTCCGAAAAGAGCTCTGTTTTACCTATCCAAGCGGCTTTCCGCACTTCAAGAAGTGGCATAAAGATTTCCAGTGGATCTTTCTGTTAGATCGGTTTTACTGTGGTTATGTCCGAGAAAGGATTGAACGATCTTCCACGCGACTTGCGCGTGCTTTACACCAAAGGCACTGAAGCCTTGCAGCGGGATAACTTCGATTACGCCATCGACCTGTTCAATCAAGTTTTGTCGAAAGCGCCGGCGGTGTATGATTGCCGAAAGGCATTGCGCACCGCCCAACACCGAAAAGCGGGGGATGGCGGCGGCTTTTTCAAGAAGATGTTTCATAGCGCGAGTTCTCAGCCCATGATCGCCAAAGGGGAGATAGCCTTGCGCAAAGATCCGGCCGAGGCGTTGCAAGTGGCCGAGCAAATCCTGAATACCGATCCAAATAATTCAGGCGCTCATCGCCTGGTGGTCAAGGCGGCGGCGGCGATGGAATTGCCTCGGACTGCGGTTATGTCTCTCGAGATCCTTGCCAGAAACTCGCCAAAAGATCTGGATGTGGCGATCCAGTTTGCCTATTCGCTGGCAGACGCGGGGGAAATCCCGCGGGCTGAAAGGATCCTGGCCGAGTTGTCGCGGCTAACGCCCAACAACAATGATTTGGCCCAGGCTTTGAAAAATATTTCGGCCCGGAAAACTCTCAACGAGGGAGGATATGAAGTGCTGGCAGATGGCGGAGGCAGCTATCGTGACATTCTTAAAAATAAAGAAGAGTCTGCTATGCTCGAGCAGGAAGCTCGCCAGGTGCAGCCGGAAGATAAAGCGGAGCTCCTGATCAAGGAATATCAGAATCGACTGAAAACCGAGCCGAACAATTTGAAGACCCTTCGCAACCTGGCGGAATTGCACACTCAAAAAAAAGAATACGATCTTGCCCTCTCATACTACAGCCGGATCAAAGCATCGGACATTGGCGCCGACGCATCGCTGGACCGCGCGATTGCGGAGACCAGGCTTCGCAAATTCGAACATGAGATTTCGCAATTGGATCCGAACGCTTTTGATTACGCAGAAAAACTGGCGCAACTTGAGACAGAAAAAGAAACCTATCAACTCGCTGAATGTCAGAAACGAGTCGAACGTTTTCCCACCGACCTGGCCATTCGTTTCGAATTGGGACAGCTTTATTTTCGGCTGGGAAAGATCAGTGAAGCGATCAAGGAATTCCAAAAAGCGCAGGCGAATCCCCACAAAAAAGTTCCAGCGATGAATTACCTGGCGCAGTGTTATGCTAAGAAGGGAATGAATGACATGGCTGCGAACACATTGCAGGAAGCGATCAAAGAAAAGCTGGTGTTCGACGATGAGAAAAAGGAGCTGGTTTACAATTTGGGATCAGTCCTCGAAAAAATGGGGAAGAAGGAAGAGGCCATTGCTCAATTCAAACAGATCTTTGGCGTGGACAGCGGGTATAAGGATGTTGAGGCTAAAATCGATGCGTATTACGGGGAGCAGAAGTAGGCTCTAATCTTATCAAAAGGCGCCTGTTTACAGGCTAATTTGAGCCTCGTTACCTCGGCTGCTACAATACTTAATTCGCTTCACCGGTCTCTTCCGAGCAGGAACTGAGCTAAGGCCTGGAGGGCAGGGGCCTTTCCTTTGAAATGTTGCAAGGCGTCAAATGCGCGTTGAGTTAATTCCCCGGCAATTCTTCTTGATGCTTCCAATCCGAGGATAGCCGGGTAGGTTGCCTTTCGAGCTTTGGTATCTTTTCCCGCTGTCTTGCCCAGTGTTGCGCTCGTTTGGGTAACATCGAGAATATCGTCGATCACCTGGAAAGCCAGGCCGACATGATACCCGAATAGAGTCAGAGCTTTCAGTTGAGCGGGGCTGCAATTTGCGCTCATCCCACCTAATCTGACGGCGCAGCAAAGCAAGGCGGAGGTTTTGCGTTCATGAATATAACGGAGATGTTTCGCGGAAATCCTTTTTCCCTCGCTCTCCACGTCTGCAACCTGGCCTGCAATCAACTGGAGGGAACCTGAGGCGCGGCTGAGTTCCAGGATAATGGCCTGGTGAGAGTAAAGTGACCACCCTTTGCACTGCGCCGCGATCTCAAATGCCATTGTCAAAAGAGCGTCTCCCGCGAGAACCGCGATTCCTTCTCCGAATACTTTATGATTTGTGGGCTTGCCCCGCCGGAAGTCATCGTTGTCCATCGCCGGCAAATCGTCGTGGATTAATGAATAAGTATGAATGCACTCGACCGCGCAGGCCAAAGGAATGGCTTGCGAGTCGTTTCCACCGCAGGCATGGGCTGCTGCGAGGCACAACGCGGGACGCATCCTCTTTCCTCCGGCAAAAAGCGAATAACGCATGGCTTTGTGAATGGTGGCAGGCCTGGTGCTGCTTTTGGGAAGGAACTTGTCGAGGGCGTGGTTCACTTTCGCGGAGCTCTCTGCAAGAAATGACTCAAGTTGGAAAGGTTCTTTTTCTTTGGAATGAAGAGTGGCCGTCCGGGCAGACATGGGCAGGTTTATTAGAGAAACTGGCACGCTGCCGCAAGCCGATTCACGGAAAAAATATTTATTGCGTTCCCCGTTGGAACCCCGTAGTCTGGTTGGCTCGTTTTCAAACACCCTGAAATTCAAACTTTGAACGCTGAACTGACGAAAAAAGCACTGGAGAAAGTTGGCAACCCCAACGTTCTGGTCAACCTGGTTTCACGGCGCGTCCGCCAATTGACTTCCGGGGGAGGCGCCATGAGCCGGCCGCTGATCTCGGATGTCGGCACGATGGGCTCTGCCGATATCGCGCTGACCGAAATCATCGAAGAAAAAGTCGGCTTTGAAATGCCTGAGATCGTGGAATTGACTCGTCCGGTTGGCAAAAAGCGGAAGAAGCATTGATGGGTGTGAGAGATGATGGATGGGTGATGCTGTCGCCATCATCTTTTAAATCCATCATTCCATCATGGCCGAAATCCTGAGCAATCCCAAGGCGCGCCGCGACTACCACGTGCTTGAAACTTTCGAGGCGGGCATTGTGCTGCACGGCACAGAGGTGAAAGCCTTGCGCGCCGGCAAGGGTCAGATTAGCGATGCGTTTGCCCGTGTGGAAGATGGGGAGGTGCATCTTTACAATGCGCATATTGACGAATACTCGCATGGCAATCTGCAGAATCATCAGCCGAAAGCCCCTCGCAAGTTATTGCTCCATAAATCGGAGATCCGGAAACTTTTCGGTTTATCCTCAGTCAAGGGAAACGCGATTCTGCCGCTCTCGTTTTACTGGAAGAATGGAAAGGTCAAAGTTGGGCTGGCGGTTGGGAAAGGCAAAGCGCAGTTCGATAAACGGGAAGATTTGAAAAACCGTGAAGCGGGGCGGGAGTTGAAGCGGGCGACGATGCGACATCTGAAGGGCCGGTGAGAAGGGCGCACAGAGTTTTTAATCGGTCCAACAGTTGTTTTTGGGTCCAGCGCCGTTTGTTTGCAGGTTGTGAATAACCATGCAACTACTTTTAATGCTTGAATTTAGGACATGATTTCTGCGTCAATCATGTTCGATGCTCACGCGAACCACGCTAATGACACCAAAAGCAGCGGCAGCGATAGGGCTGCTCCTGATCGGGATCACTGCTTGCCATCATCAAGCAGCCTCACCGCCCCCCGCGACTGCGGGGCCGCCGAAGGTAAAATACAACGAAACCTACGATCCAGAAATCAAGGAGATCACGGACCTGGCGGAGAAGGGTCGTTGGGAAGAAGCTCAAACCAAAGCCGACGCTCTCTTCTTAAGAGATCCGCAGAATATAATGGTCGAGCGGGTCCACACCTGGGTGCTGGTTGCGCGCGAAAAGCGACGACAGCAAGCTTTGGAGGATAAAATTCGCGAGATCGACTCCAAAGACTCGGTCTTCAATCCGACCATTCCGAGCCTGATCACCGAACAAAAAGATCGCGGTTTGCTGGCGAGAAAGGACGTACGAGACACGGTCGATCGGATCGAGAATTCGCCTTACATTCCCGAGACGTACAATAAAACGATCCACCGGAAAGAGCCCATGTTTGATCTCGAAAGCAGCAAAGGGCGCATGTCGAAAGTACTCGATAAACAAGTTTCCATCCACCTTGACAATATTCCCCTTGGCACGCTCCTGATAAATCTGAGCCAAAGTACTGGCGTAAACATCGTGGCTGATAAATCACTGGCTGCTCTGACCAACGTTCTGCTGGCGAGCGTGGGCGGTCAAACGAACCTGAACAACGTCAAGCTTGGAGAATTTTTCCGCTATGTGGAGCGGAATTATAGTTTGCAGTTCCAGGTTGGGGACGAACTGGTCTGGGTTGTGGATGCCAAGAGCACCAATAACATCATGCAAAAAACCCGTTACTATCGTTTGCGGAAGGGCTTTGTTCTGCCTGCGCAATTTGGACCAGATGAAGTAGCGAGAACATCCGTGACGACCGGGCCCACTACTACCACAACCGAAAATCAAAAATTTAAACGTTTCGTGAATGATGAAGCTCCCAAGGAGCCCTCGCTGGAGAAAGCCATCAAGGAATTGTTCACGGGCAAATACTTCATTGATTATGAGCGAAACCTGGTGATGGCGACCGGCACCGAGGAGCAGCTCGATGTGATGGAGCGGATTATTCAGGAATTTGACCGGCCGATCCAACAGGTTTTGATCGAGGCGCGGTTTGTGACCCTTTCCAAGCCGGCATTCATGCAGTTGGGTGTTCTTTGGGAAACGGCCCGGGATCCAACCGCCAAGGTCCTGCCCACCGATTTTACCGGACTCGTTGGGAACCTGAATTTTCCGCATACGACCGCAGGCAATCCGGCGATGGGGTTGGGCATTTCGCAAGCCATCACCAATGTTGCTGGCGTCGCGCAACTCAGCGCGACGATTACGGCCCTGCAGCAGACAGGTGAAGCCCAAACCTTAAGTGAACCGAGGTTGACGGTGCTAAACAACCGCCCGGCTACAATCAGTGATGGAAAGGTGCAATATTATTACGAAGAGTACCAGGTGAAACAATCTGTTGGACAGTATTTCACCGCCTCTTCCTTTGTGCCCGCAGGCAGGCCAACCAAAATCACAGCCGGCGCGGAGTTAAATGTTTTGGCCAGCATTTGCGGCGACGGGAAAGGCATATTGCTTGCTCTCAACCCCCGGGTGAATACGGACGTTCAACTTGTTAAATACGCCACGCTGACGGATTATCAGGGCGGGACAAACAATCCCTTCAGCAGTTTCGACATTAACCTGCCGCAATATCGGACACAGGAACTCTCCACCCGAGTCGTAGTGAACTCGGGCGATACGGTAATTATGGGCGGTGTGCTGGAACGCACGCGTTCGACCCTGGTAGAATCCGTGCCAGTCCTGGGCGACATTCCGTTTATTGGCGCGTTGTTTCGCCGCCGAACGGAAGTTGATACGCCTCGGTATCTATTAATCTTTGTGACCGCAACCATTTTGACCGATTCCGGCGAGTTCCTGGTTTATGACAATCAAACCAGAGAGAGCAAAACCGTGCCGCAACCCAAATGAGATTTAGCAATCTCACTCGCCTGCGCCCCCCGATACGGCGCGTCGCAGTCGTCGATCCCGGCAATCGAAGCCTAAAGCTTCTGCTGGCCCAAAGCGATTTTGGACGGATACACATTCGCCAGGAAGAACTGATTGATCTGAAAGCAGAGGGTCTTGTATCGGCGGAGGAAATCAGCACCAACCTGTTGGGGACGTTGGATCTTTGGGGCGCACCACCCATTGCCCTTGTGCTTCCGCAACACCTGTCCACCTCGCAGGTGATCGACGTGCCGCTCGCGCCGGAAAGTGAAATAAAAAAACTGATTGAAGATGAAACGTTGCGACTGGGCGGAGTCAGCGAGAGCCGCATTGTTTACGACTTCGTCCGCATTGATACTGCCGCCAGCAGCCGGCAGCAATTCTGGGTCACACTATGCCAGGAAGGGGAAATACGGGATCGAATCGTCCGGTTAGGCCTGGATCGTGAGGATATTTGTGATGTCACCACCACTGCCAATGCGCTCATCGCCGCGTATAGGGCCAGCGCTCCTGATTCATCTCAGGCGATCCTGGTTCATTTGGGCGCTCAGACAACAGTTCTAGTCATCCTGCTGGCCGGCAAGGGAGCCTTCGCCACGAGTTTTCAAATGGGTGGAGATTTTTTTACTCGGGCAATCATGCGCGATCAGAATTGCTCGGAAGAAGCCGCTGAAACCGTCAAGCGCAAGACAAATTTGTTGAGCGGTCCGGAAGCCGATCCACAATTCATTAATACGGTGGAGGGCTGGGTAGCTGAGTTGGACCGGCAATTGCAAGACTGGTTCGAACGCAATCCTGGAGCTGCTGCCCACCGTGACCACTTTCAGTTGGTAGCCAGTGGCGGCGGTTTCGATCAACCTGGCTTGACTGAATATCTGCAAAAGCGGGCGGGATTGAATGTACATCTCTGGCCGACGGGAAAAGCATCCTCCTTCCCACAACCTTCCAAAGGATTCGAAGTTGCTTTCGGCGCGGCTCTTCAGGCCCTCGGCTACAGCGAGCAACCGGTATCGTTGCTTCCGGAGGAACACCGGATTGCCTGGAAGAAAAGGGTGGCCCGGCAACGGCTCGAATTCGCGAGTTTATTGTTGGCGATGGTTTGCATTCTAGCCTTTTTTCTGGGCACCTGGTACAACCTCGATCTCATCAAAAACAAAAGCTCGCTCCTGGAAAAGATCAAGGCCGGCCAGGATGCAGTGGAAGCCAATGAGGCTCTCACGAGCGAGTTTCTTGCGGATTACGAAACTCTTCGACCATTTTTTGCCGCTCAGCAAAACACCCTGGACACTCTCAAAACATTGGCTTTGCTGCAACAGTCACGCAGCAATCGAAGCTGTTGGTATGTCTTAATCGCCGACCAGCAGAGCTATTTCACCCAACCCTTGCCCATCCTTTCGACGACAAATAAAACTTCCAGCACGAACGTCGTTGCGGCTTCGACCGCCCCTTTGACGCTCAACAATATCTTCAGCGGTTCCTGGGTGATGTGGACCAATATATCTTTGGCCAAGCCTGGAATTATCGCTGAATTGTGCATCCCGGAAGAAGCCGAGGCTGCCCGGCGGTCGCTTGGCCAGATTGTAAACGAACTGCAGCATCATCGTTTATTTTCAATTGCCGATCTGCTCCCGGAAGACCAGCGCCGCGCCCTGGCTGACCCGAAGGTCGCTATTCCTGACCGGGAGTTTGTGTTGCGCCTGGATTTCAATGAAACCGATTTCCAAAAGTCCGGAAGCTCAAAGCGGGGGCCGAGCGGTGTTCCGTCGCGATCTCCACGGCGGGTTCGTTCACCGTCGAGCACCCCTGAAAATGCGGTAAACTTCTCCCAGGGCAAATGACAATGTTGAACTGAATTTTTCGCAGCAATGGCATCGTTCCAGCATTTGAAGCGTCGCAGCATTGTGCCGTTGGCCGCATTGGCCCTGGTCGCCTACTATATGGTCGTCCTTGTCCCTTTGTCGCGGCGCGCGGCTGGCAAGGATGCCCAGCTTCAAACGGCGTGGAAAAAACTATCTGACTCAGTGGAGAAGACGAACGTCACCGCCATTGATTTTCTGCATATTACAAACCAACTGGCCGAGACACGCCAGTCCATCGCGCTGCTGGACAGTGCAAAGCAAAAGGCCGCCAGCACGCTGGAGCTGAGCGCAGCAGTCAAGGCGAGAATGAGCGCTTCGTTCCAGAATTTTGAATATCAGGACTTTCGAAACACCCAAATGGCTGAGATAGAGAAGCTGGCGAAACAATACCAGGTCACATTGGAGCCAGGGGTCCGGGCTGGATTTCCGGATTACTCGACTGACATTCGGCGGCCCACAGTGCTGTGGGCGGCGTTATCGCTCGTTGACGGTCTTCTCACGACAGCCCTGCAATGCAAAGTAGGGGTCATTCATTCGCTGGAAGTGCCGCTTAACCTGACGAATGAACCTCCTGTCACCACAGTAACAGCTATAACGGAAATCCCATTGCAGTTGGAGATGACTGGATCGGCCGAGAGTGTGTTGAACCTGCTCCAGCGTTTGCCAATGCGCGGCGATGAAATGCGCCGGGCGGGCTTTACGAATGCTTCCCCCGACAAGGTGCCTTTGTTCATTGAGCGGTTCATTTTGAGAAAACAATCACCCGATAAGCCCGATGAGGTGCGCTTCTCCTTGCGCGTTCTCGGGTATGTTCTACAGGACTGACCTGCTTATGCTGCCTTTGATTGTTCAAACGCTGAGAAGTCGCTGGTTTGCGGTGGCCGTCCACCTCGGCCTGTGGTTCCTGCTGTTTCTGGCCGCTTCAAGTTTTAGCGGAAAGTCGGCCTCTTACCGGGACGCGGTGGCGTTAACCTCACCTGCGCAAAGCCCGGCGCCGGTAACGAAACTCGATCGATTGTTCTCTCCCGGAAACTGGCCTGCAATCCGGACGAATACCAACATGCCGACTCTGTTTTTTACCAAACATTTTACCCCTCCGGCGGCGCCTCCTCCTCCAGCCCCCACGACGCGTAAAGTCGAGATTACCTATCGTGGTTTTTATGATACGGAGGGCAGCTCCCGGCACGTGTTCGTGAAGCTTGCAGACGATTTTGTCCTTAAGCCGGTGGGCGCGCATATCACGACAAACTGGTTCATCGGCCCAGCCGCTTTTGATTCACTCTCCTTAACGAATCTGGCTGGTCAGAGCACGCTCTTGCCACTGAACAGCAAAAAGGAAATCGAAGTGCCAATCCCATGAGCTTCGATACGGATACTTTCCAAAAGGAACCGGGCGAACTTTTGCTCCAGCAGGGCAAGATTTCAGAGCAACAACTCGAGCAGGTCCGGCGTCGGCAGCGGCGGCTTAACTTGCCGCAGCATCGGGCAATCCTGGATCTGAACTTTGCCTCGGAAGAAGACACCTGGCGCGCGTTGGCCAGTGCCAACCACCTCGAGTTTGTCGATCCCGTCGCACTCGACCCGACCCGGGAAACGCTCGAACTGGTTCCGATCAAGTTTATTTTCCATTATCATCTTCTACCCCTGGGAATGGAAGACGATGGTCTGATCCTCGCCTTCAGCGAACCGCCACGACAAATGGAACAGGGCAACCTGCGCCTGCTGCTTGCGAAACGCTTCAAGATCGTGCTTGCGACACCTAGCGCAATGCACGCGGTGGTTAAAAAGCATTTTGGACTGGGGGCGGAGACCGTCCAAAAGTTGCGCCAGGAGCGGGGCGGGGCCGAACTCGAACAAGAGATCGTTTTCGACGTTCAAGGCAAAGAAACTGACTCGGCAATCGAAGCCAGTGTTTCTGCTTTTGTGGACCAGATTTTGCAAGAGGCGCTGCGTTTGCGAGCCACCGACATTCATCTGGAGCCATATGCCAACTCCATCCGGCTGCGCTACCGGGTGGATGGCATTTTAGAGACGGTCCCGGTTCCCACCGACATGCGCCAGCTCCACCCCGCGATTACCTCGAGGTTAAAAATCATGGCGGGCCTGAATATTGCGGAAAAGCGGCTGCCTCACGATGGACGCATCGCGATGAAAACCGGGGAGGAAGAGTATGATTTGCGCGTTTCGGTTGTGCCTACCAAGTACGGAGAGGCTATCTGCCTGCGCATCCTTGGGCGCCAGAGCCTGTTTCTTGATTTAGGCCAGCTTGGCATGGAGCCAAACCATGAAGCGGTGTTTGGACAACTCACTCAGTTGCCGCAGGGTTTGGTCCTGCTGACAGGGCCAACTGGCAGTGGGAAAACCACGACGCTTTATGCCGCGCTGGCTCAGGCAAATGATGAAGGGCGTAAAATCATCACTTTCGAAGATCCGATTGAATATCAACTTGAAGGCACGGTGCAGATCCAGGTGCGCGAACAAATTGGGCTGACGTTTGCCAGCGGTTTGCGTTCTGTATTGCGCCATGACCCGGACGTCGTTCTGATTGGTGAAATTCGGGATTTTGAGACCGCAGAGATTGCTGTTCGCGCCGCTCAGACTGGACACCTGGTGCTTTCGACTTTGCACACCAACGACAGCGTCAGCGCGGTGACCCGTTTGTTGGAGATGAAAATTGAGCCTTATCTGGTTTCCTCGTCCCTGGTCTGCAGCATTTCCCAGCGTCTTCTCCGCCGTATTTGCCGCCATTGTTTGCGGGAGGACAATGCCATTCCTTCAAACATTCGCAAGGAAATGGCCAAAGCACTATCGATCTCACCTGAGTCCGTCCGGGCGTGGAAGGGCGCGGGGTGTGTGGAATGCAATCAGAAAGGGCACCGTGGCCGCGTCGCAATTTATGAATTTTTCCTGCTCGATCAGCAGATTGCCGATCTGATCCATCCCGGTCTGCACACGGGCGAGCTGCGTGAAGCCGCGCAAAAATTAGGATGGCGTTCTTTGCGAGAAATGGCCTGGCTCAAAGTTCAAGAAGGGCTCATCCCCATTTCAGAGCAGGAACGCTGGACACGCTTGATCGATCCGGCCGCGCTGAAGCAAAAACCCAAACTGTAACTATGGCGTCACCGGTGACCGATCACTGGCCCCTCAAGCTCAAGCCTTCTTCGACTCTTCCTTTTTCCAATTGCGCTTCGGCGCTTTGACAACCAGCCCCTTTTTGAGCGCGCTGGCAGCTACGCGCATGTATCTTACCTCGCCATTAATGAGCACCTTCACTCGCTGAAGGTTGGGAAAAAAACGGCGCTTGGTAATAGCAGTCACATGCGTGCCGATACCGCCGCTCTTCTTTGACTTACCACTGCGCCAGATGATGCTGCCCTTAATCGGACGCTTGCCTGTTAGTTCACAAATTCGTGCCATAAAGATAAATTCTCAAAATGAGCCCATGAAAGTATCATGAACTGACCGGGACGCAAGAACTAACACCGGGCGAAAAAGCCCGTCTTAGCGACAAAATAGAATTCCCTTGACCCCATTGGCTTCTCGATTATCGAATAATTCAAGTTTGTGAATGAAGTAGATTACCGGTTCTCAAAAAATAGTTATTCTACAGCGAGCTCCAATCTTCAGCAACGTGTAATCCAGGCGGCTGAAGCGGTTTTAGCGCGAAGTGGCAGCATTGGACCTCTGGAATTACTTCAGGAGATGAGGCTATTGCAACCTGTTCATTTCGATGGCTGGCGGAAAGGAAACGAGCTTTACCAGGTACTCCAGGACTGGATTCAGGTTGGACCGGAAAAGTTTCAGAAGACCATACAATACTTTCGCGAATGGGTTCAGCAGCGGGGCTTGTGCGCTATCTCAGCAACCTATACACGGCGAAGCCCTGCCGGCGTTGAAGAACTTCGCGTTACGAAAGAAGGCGATTCCGAACGCGAAACGTTCTATCGCACACATTATACGTTTCCTGATCTGTCCGCGAAGAAAACCGCGCGCCTTTCGAGCAAACTGAAAAAACCTCCGGATCTGGTTGTAGTCGAAAAGATCAGTAATGATGGGAATTGCAGCGAATGCGGGGCGGAACTTTTCAAAGGAAGTCTCTTGATGATGGAGAAGGAGCAGCCTCTTTGCCTCGCCTGCTCGGACATGGACCATCTCATATTCTTACCTGCAGGCGATGCCGCATTGTCCCGTCGGGCGCGCAAGCATAGTCTCCTCTCAGCGGTGGTGGTGCGCTTCAGCAGGGCGCGAAAGCGTTACGAACGCCAGGGCCTCTTGATAACGGACGAAGCGCTGGCAAAAGCCGAGGAGGAATGCGCTGCCGACGCACCCGAACGCGCCGTTGTTCGTGCTCGCGCAGCAGTCGAGCGTTCGAAAGAAGACCGCGAATTCCTCGATTTATTTACTCACGCCATTCAAGAGCTGTACCCGGGTTGTCCGGCAGAGGAAGCGCGCAGGATTGCTGAGCACGCAGGCCGGCGCAGCAGCGGCCGGATCGGTCGATCCGCCTCCGGACGAGCGCTGGATCCTCGAGCGGTATCCCTTGCCGTGATCGCTCACGTTCGCCATGTCCACACAAAATATGACGAACTGTTGATGGGTGGCGCTGAACGATCAAGCGCTCGCGCGCTCATACAATCAGAAATCGACCAGGTCGTCGCGAAATGGCGTCCGTAGCAGACGAGGTAACGAGGCTCCGATTTCTTTTCAGGAAAAAGTTTGAGCCTCGTTACCTCGTCTGCTACATGACTTATTGAGAAACCTTCCTTCTTCTTCTCTTATACCATTTGTTCTCATATGAGGAGCAAAACACCCCATCGCAGCCGTTGTGATCGGCGCACTATGTTCCAAACAACTCAAACGAGAGAACAAACTATGAAAAAAATTGCATTCTTAGCAGTAACAGCAGCCTTGGCGATTGCGCCATTGGCGTTCACTACTGGTTGCGCTGTAACCTCAGGACAGGAATCCGCCGGGGCTTACGCTCATGACAAAGAAATCCAGGCAAAGATTAAAACCGCCTTAATCGAGGATAGGATGGTCAAAGCGACGCAAGTCGAGGTCAAATCGCTGAACGGGGTGGTGCAACTCAGCGGATTTGTCGATACGGCCCAAGCCAAGGAACGTGCCGGCCAAATCGCCAGCTCAACCAAGGGAGTGGTGCAGGTCTATAACAATATATTGCTTCCTACGGGAAGATAAGAAACGGGGAAACCAAGTTGTACCGTGAGCATCCAGAGGATGCTCACGGTAGTGTTTTATTCAGGAGGGAAATCTGACAATTCTGGGATTTTGTCATCGCTGCATCAGCGTTCTAATAAAGAAATCGTCCACGACCCGATAAAGGGTTTCGATCTTCACCAGGGAATAGGGGCAATGGTCCACCATGCCAAGCCTGATATATGTCAGGTCTTTGAGTCCAGCTTGTTGCAGTGCTAAAACAAAGTTATCTACCGGTCCGACGGTGACCTGAGCGTCGGCGGTGCCGTAAATCAGCAGCAAGGGTGGAAGATCCCTTTTGATGTAGCTGGCAGGGGAAGCGTTGTGAATTCTTTGTGAAACTGTTTCCTGAGGACCTGCCAGGAATTGCGACATTACTTTAGCCAAACCGCTATTCTCCGGCTTGCGCCAGTCCAGATCGACAGGACCTGAATCGCTGATCACAGCTTGAACCATGCTCGACTGATCCTGAATAGGTCCGTCACCCTCCATCTCGACCGCTTTCTCAGTAAGACCTAGCATCAGAGCGAGGTGTCCTCCGGCAGAATTCCCATAAGCGCCCATCTTGTAATCTTTCGCATTGGGCACGCAACCAGCGGACGGCGCATTTGCAGTTCTTCCAGCGCGGCGGGAAACGGAGCTTTCACCGGACACTCGATAGTCCGCGGTTCTTCGCGTCCGACTTTCTTTCCTACAATCAGCAAACCGCGACCTCAATTCAGGCTTTCAATCCTGGGGCGCGTCCCTCATTGTGCATCCGGTTCTATGGAACGCTCCAGCGAACAGAACATTCAACCCCCAGAGGCTCAACCCGCAGAGGCAGAATGTTTTCATACCACGCATTGGAGCGTCGTCCTGGCTGCGCGTGATATGACTTCACCCAAGGCCGATGCCGCTTTAGGCGAACTGTGCCGGAGTTATTGGTATCCTCTCTACGCCTTCGTCCGCCGTAAAGGACACAGCCCGCATGACGCGCAGGATCTCACGCAGGCGTTTTTCGCGCGGTTGATCGAGAAGAATTACGTTGCGCAGGCTGACCGTGAGCGTGGACGTTTTCGCACCTATCTGCTGGCTGCCCTCACGCACTTTCTGGCCGACGAATGGGACAAGGGGCGGCGGCTGAAGCGCGGCGGCGGGCAGAAAATTTTCTCGTTTGACGCCACCTCAGCGGAGGAACGATATCGATTGGAACCGATCGATCATCTCGACCCGGCGAAACTGTACGAACGCCGCTGGGTTACAACGCTTTTTGAAATAGTTCTAGCGCGGCTGGAAGAAGAGTTTCGTGATTCAGGGAAAGGAGCACTGTTCGATGGTCTCAAGAACTCCTTGATCGCCGAAGACTCCAGCTTGACCTACGCTCAACTGGGTGCGCGCCTTGATCTGTCAGAGGACGCAGTTAAACAGACCGTGCGCCGGATGCGCCTGCGTTATCGTGAACTATTCCGTGAAGAAATCGCGCAGACCGTGGCCGGACCCGGCGAAGTGGAAGATGAGTTGAAGCATGTCTTCGCCGTGTTGAGTCTGGAAACATGATGCGCAATGTGATGCGTGAAGTGGGCGCCTGTCTCAAGGTCAGGGATTTCCTGTCACTTTGCGCTGGTTTCGCCTCAGAAGAGCGTGAGAGCTATGACTGTCCAATCGACCTTAAAGCCGGCGTGCCCAAAGTGCGGCGCGCAAGTCCCGCCAGACGCTCCGCGTGGCTATTGTCTCACCTGTCTCTTCGCTCTTGGCACCGCCGAGCCTGATCCGGCAACGAACGCAACTTCTTCATCTCCCCTTGGAGACTGCCGGGATGAGGGCGGTCAGCCGCACAGGGCTCATCTTCCTCGTTGCTCTTTCGGCGACTACGAATTGCTTGAAGAAATCGCGCGTGGCGGCATGGGTGTCGTTTACAAAGCGCGGCAGAAAAGCCTCGGCCGCATTGTCGCGGTGAAGATGCTCTTGTTCGGCGGTCCGGCGGGCAAGGAGATAGCCCAACGTTTCCGTGCAGAAGCGGCGGCGGCGGCCAGTTTGCAACATCCAAATATCGTCGCCATTCACGAAGTTGGCGCGCACGAGGGACAGCCGTTCTTCGTTATGGATTTTATCGACGGACAGAGCTTGGCCCAGCTCGCCGCGGGCCAGCCGTTGCCCGCAACCCGCGCCGCGCGCTATGTCAAGATCGCCGCCGAGGCGATCCATTATGCGCATGAACGCGGCATCCTGCACCGCGATCTGAAGCCGTCAAACGTGCTCATCGACCCGTTCGATCAGCCGCGCGTAACCGACTTCGGCCTGGCCAAGCGCCTGCATCACGACAGCGAACTTACCTTGAGCGGCCAGGTGCTCGGCTCGCCCAACTACATGCCCCCGGAGCAAGCGGCTGCCAAACGCGGGCTCGTCGGTCGGCGCAGCGATGTCTATTCCCTTGGCGCGATTCTTTATCACCTGATTACCGGTCGTCCGCCGTTCGTGGGCGACACGCTTACCGACACGCTGCAGGACGTTGTGAACAAGGAACCCGTCTGCCCGCGATTGCTCAATCCCAGCGTCCCACGGGACCTGGAAACCCTTTGCTTGAAATGCCTGGAGAAAGAACCGGCGCGCCGTTACCAAACGGCCCAGGCGCTGGCGGAAGACCTTGAGCGCTTCCTCCATGCAGAACCGATTCACGCCCATCCCGTTGGCCACGCTGAAAAACTCTGGCGCTGGTGCCGGCGCAAACCGGTTGTGGCTTCTCTCGGTGCCGCGACACTTTTTCTACTCCTCGCCGTCGCCGTCGGCTCCCCCATCGCCATCTATCGCATTAATCATGAGCGTCGGCGGGCAGACGAAGAGAAAGCCGAAGCTCGCCGCCTCCTCTATGTAGCCAATATGAACCTGGCCCAACAAGCCTGGGAGCAAAACGATATCGGTCGGCTGCGGCTATTGCTGGAGGAGATGCAGGATTCTCCGTATCGTGGTTTTGAATGGTACTATTGGCAGAAGCAATCTCATTTGTCTTTAATGACCCTCCAAGGTCACTTGGCGGGCGTGACCTCTGTGGCGTTTTCTCCTGACAGCGATCGAATGGTCACTGCCAGCGGCGATCAGACAGCAAAGGTGTGGGAGTCGGTCAGTGGGCGGGAACTGCACACTTTTAGAGGGCACAGCACTCCGATTAATTCGGTGGCCTTTTCTCCCGATGGCCGGTGGATCGTCACTGGGAGTTCGGATCAGACAGCCAAGGTGTGGGAGTCGGCCAGTGGGCGGGAACGGCTCACACTCAAAGGGCACGCGACCGGAATTCCTCGTGTGCTCGTTTACGGAGAGGGCCACCCGGTCAGGGGCAATTTTGCTGTCGCCTTTTCCCCGGATGGCCAGCGAATCGTTACCGGGAGTTCGGATCAGACGGCCAAGATCTGGGAGGCGGCCAGCGGGAGGGAATTGCTCACGCTCAAGGGGCACAGCGCTCCGATTACGTTTGTGGCCTTTTCTGCGGACGGTCAGCGGATTGTCACCGGCAGTGAGGATAAGACTGGCAAGGTGTGGGAGTCGGCCAGCGGTCACGAATTGCTCACCCTCACAGGGCACAGCGATCAAATCTGGTCTGGGGCCTTTTCCGCTGACGGGCAGCAGATCGTCACGGGCAGCGACGATAAGACCGCCAAGATTTGGGAGGCGGCCAGCGGGCGGGAACTGCTCACGCTTAGAGGGCACACCGATTTAATCAGGTCTGTCGGCTTTTCCCGGGACAGCCAGCGGATCGTCACCGGCAGTTGGGATCAGAGCGCCAAGGTTTGGGAGGTTGCCAGCGGTCGAGAGCTGTTCACGCTCAAGGGCCACAGCCATTTGATTAGGGCTGTCGCCTTTTCTCCGGACGGTCAGCGGATACTTACCGGAAGCGAAGATAGGACGGCCAAGGTATGGGAGGTTGCCAACAGTCAAGAACTGCTCACCCTTAGAGGCCACACGGATCTGATCAAGTCGGTGGGCTTTTCTCCGGATGGTCAGCGAATCGTCACCGGCAGTTGGGATCAGGAGGCCAAGATTTGGGAAGCGGCCAGCGGCCGCGAACTGCTAACTCTCACGGGGCACACTGCTCCGATTATTTCCGTGGCCTTTTCTCCCGATGGCTCGCGGATCATTACCGGCAGTTTGGACCAGCGGGGCAAGGTTTGGGCGGCGGTTAGCGGTCACGAATTGCTCACGCTCAATGGTCACAGCGTGGGGATTTTGCCTGTCGCATTTGCCCGCGACGGCCACCCGTTTCTCACTGGCAATTTTTCTGTGGCCTTTTCTCCGGACGGCCGGCGGATCGTCACCGGTAGTTTGGATCAGACGGCCAAGCTGTGGGACGCGGCCACGGGCCGTGAAATGCTGACGTTTAAGGGACACAGCGCTGGAATTCGGTCTGTGGCTTTCTCCGCTGACAGCCTGCGGATTGTCACTGGTAGTGATGATAAGACCGCCAAGGTTTGGGAGGCGTCGAGCGGGCGGGAGTTGCTCACGCTCAAACATAGCCATCGGATTTTGTCCGTGGCCTTTTCCCCGGACGGCCAGCGGATCGTTACAGGCGGCTACGATGAGACAGCCGAGGTGTGGGAGTCAGCAACGGGTCATCCATTGCTCACACTCAAGGGGCACAGATCTCGGATTTTGTCCGCGGCCTTTTCTCCGGACAGCCAGCGAATCGTCACCGGGAGCTTTGATAAAACTGCCAAGGTTTGGGAGGCGTCCAGCGGGCGGGAGTTGCTCACGCTCAAAGGGCACACCGAAGTGGTTTTTTCTGTGGTCTTTTCCCCAGATGGCCTGCGGATTGCCACAGCCAGTGGTGATCAGACTGCCAGGTTGTGGGAAGCGGCTCGTACGGAACAAGTCGCTACCTGGCAGGTGGAAGAAGCCCGGGCTGCGGCGGCTAATGGGCGGCAGCGATGAGCCGAACTTCCGGAATGGAAGGTCCACCTCGGAATCGGCTTTTTTTGTTGCTCCGATCCTGCTCATTCCCGTCGTTCGCACGGGTCCTGCACTTTTCCTGTCACCTTTACCTGGGCATGCCTCAGAAATGAAATGAAGAGACTACCCGTTCATGAATTATGAACAAAAGACCCGTGACTTGAGGCAAAGCAATAGCAGTTGAGAATTCATAATCGAACCGGGCGCCATCACACTATGAACACTAAATTACTGCTCAATCTCCTTGGAAGGATAGTTCACAGTTTCATTTACACTGTCGGTTGCATATCCATTTGGACCTATACAATCGCCTGGTCCGACGCATTTTGTTCTCGGTGCAGTCCTGCTTGTCTTGCTCCTTCGTTATCTGTGGAGAGGAGAAGCACGTGGCGGCTCTGACACCGGCCACTGACCGCGTTTACCTGGCGGCAAGCCGGCCGGCTAAAGGAAAACGTGGACAAGTCGGCGCTCGGATTTGTCCCACCACGATACCTATCGAAGAGACTCCTTCACTTTTCCTGTCACCTTCTCCGCGGAACGCCTCAGAAATAGAGTGAACGGACAAAACCTGACCGATACGCCTATGAAAAGGACAACCTTGCTTCTGGTACTGACGACGTTGCCTACGAAAATTCAACTCGATTCCCCCGCTGGGCCCGCTCGCCTGGCTCATGCACTCGTCTTTCTCGCGCTCATGACTTTCGCCGCGATCTCTGGTGCCCGTGCCGCCCAGATCGACCTCGTCGGCCCGGCGGGCAGTGGACAGTACGGCACAAGTGTCACCGTGCTGCCCAACGGCAACTTCGTCGTCACCGATCCGGGCTACAACGCCCCCGGGCCTATCGAGGACGTCGGCGCGGTCTATCTCTATAACGGCGTTACACTCGCCGTCATCAGTATCCTCACGGGTAGCACGGCCAACGACCACGTCGGCGTTGGAGTCACATTGTTGAGCAATGGCAACTATGTAGTCAGCAATCCTCGTTGGAACGGCGCGCGCGGCGCAGTGACTTGGGGCAGTGCGACCACCGGCGTGACCGGCGTGGTTTCGGTGAGCAATTCCCTGGTGGGCAGCGCGCCGGGCGATTATCTCGGCGACGTAATCGCCTTAAAGAATGGTAATTATCTGGTGAACAGCCCGGCTCGCGACACCGGTGCGATGGGCGCGGTGACGTGGGGTAGCGGTACAACTGGCGTGAGCGGCGTGGTTTCGGCCAGCAATTCTCTGGTTAGCAGTACGCCGTTTGACTACGTGCTCGTTCTGAACAATGGCAACTACGTTGTGGCGAGTTCCGGATGGAACGGCTCGAGGGGCGCGGTGACGTGGGGCAATGGGACGATCGGCGCGACTGGCCTGATTTCGGCGGCCAACTCGCTGGTCGGCACGGCGTCGGGTGATTCGGTCGGTTTCAATGGCCTGACGGCACTAAGCAACGGCAATTATGTGGTGACCAGCTGGTTTTGGAAAAACGGTGCGGCGACCAATGCGGGAGCGGTGACTTGGGGCTGTGGCACGACCGGCGTAACTGGCGCGGTCACAGCCGCCAACTCGCTGGTCGGCAGCAAAGCCGAGGACTTTGTCGGCAGGGGTGGTTTTCAGTCTCGTGGCGTAATCGCCTTAGCCAACGGCAACTACGTGGTGAGCAGTATGCATTGGGACAACGAAGCGGCGCCCGATGCGGGCGCGGTCACGTGGGGAAGCGGCGCGACCGGCGTCACTGGCCCGGTCTCGGCGGCCAACTCGCTGGTCGGCAGCACGGCAGGTGACTATCTCGGCAGCGGCGGGATTTGGGACTACAGTGGCGTGATCGCGTTGAACAACGGCAACTATGTCGTGAGCAGCTCCTTTTGGGACAACGGCCCGGTGGTTGATGCGGGCGCGGTCACTTGGGGCGACGGCACGACCGGAGCGACCGGAGTGGTTACAGCCGCCAACTCGCTGGTCGGCAGCAAAGCCGAGGACTGGGTCGGCAGCGGTGGTTTTTCGTACTCTGGTGGCGTAATCGCCTTAGCCAACGGCAACTACGTGGTGAGCAGTTCGCATTGGGACAACGGCGCGGTGGTTGATGTGGGCGCAGTGACGTGGGGTAATGGGACGACCGGCGTTACCGGCATGATATCGGCTTCCAACTCGTTGGTCGGCAGCACGACGGGTGATTTCGTCGGCAGCGTTAATTCGGACGGGTATGTCATCAGCACCGTGACCGCCTTGAACAATGGGAACTACGTGGTGGGCAGCTCGGCTTGGTCCAATGGCGCGGCGACTAATGCGGGCGCGGTGACGTGGGGCAGCGGCGCGACCGGCGTGACCGGCCCGGTCTCGGCGGCCAACTCGCTGGTCGGCAGCACGGCAGGTGACTATCTCGGCAACGGCGGGATTTGGGACTACAGTGGTGTGATCGCGTTGAACAACGGCAACTACGTCGTCATCAGCTCCTTTTGGGACAACGGCCTGGTGGTTGATGCGGGCGCGGTCACTTGGGGCAGCGGTATGACCGGAGTGATTGGGGCAGTCACGGCAGCCAATTCGCTAGTCGGCAGCACGGCCAGGGACGAGCTTGGCAGCTATGGCGTGACCCCCTTGAGCAACGGCAACTACGTGGTGAGCAGTCCGTACTGGGACAACGGTGCGGCGACCAATGCGGGTGCGGTTACGTGGGGCAACGGCGCGACCGGCGCAATTGGCGCAGTCACGGCGGCCAACTCGCTGGTCGGCAGCGCGACCTATGACTTTGCTGGCGGCGCGACCTATGACTTTGCTGGCGCACACCCCGCCGTGACCCCCTTGACCGATGGCAACTACATGGTGAGCAGCCCGTATTGGGACAATGGGGCGGGAACCAACGCGGGCGCGGTGACATGGGGCCATGGCATGCTGGGAACTAGCGGGACCGTCAGCGCAGCCAACAGTGTCGTCGGCACTGTCACCAACGGCGGATATTCAATGAACGTCTCATACGACCTCCTCAACGCTCGCCTCCTCGTCGGGTATCCCAGCGGCAACCGGGTCAGCCTCTTCATCTACACGCCCGTAATCGCTATCGCTCTGATTCCGGAGGGCATCCGTCTCCGCTTTACCGGCATCCCAGGACACAGTTACAACATCCAGCGTGCCCCCGCCGTGACCGGTCCGTGGAGCATCCTTGCCACGCCCACCGCGCCCTTCAGCGGTTTCATCGAACACACCGATACTAACGCGCCCCAAGGCACGGCTTTCTACCGCACGAGCGCTCCCTGAACAGCGCCATCCATTTGTACTCAGCCGTGCCGTCACATCATGAACACGAAATTACTGCTCAATCTCCTTGGAAGGGCAGTTCACAGTTTCATTTACACTGTTGGTTGCGTATCCATTTGGACCTATACGATCGAGAAATGGGCTGGTGCGACGCATGTTCTTGTCGGTGTCGCCCTGCTTGTCTTACTCCTTCGTTATCTCTGGAGAGGAGAAGCACGAGACATCTGATTCCGGCGACTAAAACTAAACCGCGCAAGTCGGCGGCCAAAGAAAACCGTGGACGAATCGCCGGACCGATATTTCGCATACGACTTAGGCAAGAGATTTCTATTCTTTTTCTGTCACTTTTATCGGGGAAGGCCTCAGAAAGATAGTGAACTATGAAAAAACCAAGTTTACCTCTCACACTCGATAGATTGGTCTGCAATCCGAACGCCGCACTGAAACTTCTCGCCGCACTCATGTGCGGGGTTGACTTCTCTCATTCAGCGCGGGGAGCCGTGACCGAGGCGTGGGTTCAGCGTTACAGCAATGTCGTGAGCAACTCGAACGATCAGGTGGTCAAGGTCGTTCACGATGCGGCGGGCGACATCATCGTAACTGGCAACACCGAGGGAGACATGCGGACCATAAAGTATTCCGGCGCGAACGGCTCAGCGCTTTGGCAGCAGCGCTACAACGGTTCAGGTAGCAGCGACGATCACGTCCGTGCAATTGCGGTGGACGGCAGCGGCAACATCGTTGTCACAGGAGACTCCAACTTCGACTATTACACGGCCAAGTATGCCGGGGGGTGACGGTGTGCTGCTCTGGGCAACGATACAATGGCCCGGCGAGCTATGGTGACTATGCCCGCGCAGTGGCCGTGGACGGCAGTGGTAACGTGCTGGTCACCGGTTCTTCCGGCAATGGAACCAACGACGATTATTACACGGCGAGGTATGCGGCGGCGGACCGGGATCTCCTCTGAGAGAAACGTTATAACGAGCAGGCCAATCGGGAAGACAGACGGCGCGCTCTGCTCTGGGAGAAACCCCGGATGTCCGTGCCGCCCAAATCGACCTCGTCGGCCCGGTGGGCAGTGGACATGACTCAATTTATCCAAAACGCGGCCGGCCCTTTCTTTCGTTACCTATGGTCATGTAATATGCTCAAGCTATTCGAAAAGAGTTTTGACCGGAATGCGTGTGCCTTTGAATACGGGCGTGCTCCCCAGAATCTCGCGATCCACGGTAATGAGATCATCCAATTCACGCCAGGAAAGGTATAACGGACAGAGTTCTGGGGCAATCCTTCACATTGCAGTTGCGATTCGGTTTCATGGAAGCGCGGCGACTTGGTTTCGAGTCTTCTTTGTTGTCCGGCTCGGAAAAAGGGTCTAAATTACGCTCATGAATACTCGCCCTGAAAGTGAAACAAATGGAGGTTCAGAACGCGCGACCATTCCGGCGGTCTCCTTTGATCATCAGCGCACTGCAGCCTCGGAACGCAGGCAATCCTATCCTTACCGATTTCCTCGAGATGGCCGCCAGTTGGGCGGCAAGTATACCGTCGCCCAAAACGCCCAACGGTTGCTGCGCTTCTTTTATTTCGAGCGGCGCCTGATGCACGCGCTCGGAGCATGGACCCTGACCATCCCTGAGTTTGAAGTGAAACTGGAGACCGGCCGGCACATTTTTTACCACGCCGACGCGGCTCGTCTGCTGCGGGAGCGGCTTACCGAGCAGGAGATGCGCCCGCGCGATATCGACGGATTTCGCGATGCGGAAATCGATCGGTTGATCGAGGAGATGCTCAGTGCTGAGAGTGCCTGTGAATTGCTGGTGGGTGTACACCAGGTGCTGGGCCGGGCGTTGGCCACGGCTTACCGTCATCATATTGACGATACGGATTCAGTCACGGACGTTCCGACCATCCGATGTTTGCGCCGCCTGCTTACGGATTACGAGCCAATGCTCAACTGGGCTGAAGGCGCAATCACTGCATATATCGAGGGTGGGGTATCCGAGCCGGGACTGGCTGCCTGGCGCTGGCATTTGCAACGTTTACTCGCGTCGATCGGCGGCGTCACTGGCGGCGATCAGCGGGGAGAACCGCCGACGCCTTTGCGGATAGATTCGAAACCCTACGAACGCGGGACGGTGCCGTTGCGCGACGTGCGTTTCGATACATTCAAAAACACTGGGGATTACGATACCGCAGATGCAACGGAGCGTTTTCCAAAGGACTCATACGAGAGTTTGCGTCTGCGTTTCATTCGCACGCAAAGAGACGAGGTGGATGCAATCGAGGCATTCGGCACTTTTATCTGGGATATCCGTTTCAAAGACTTTGACTCCGAGTATAACCTGGCGCGGATCACGTGGGATGAGGCGCGGCATACTGAGATTGGTCACAGGGCATTGTTGGCGTGCGGTTATGATCCTTTCGAGTTAAGGAATCGGCTAACGGGCTCGACTTGCCGTGGTCCGATGGAACCTGCATTTGCCATGGCTGAAATCAACCTTTTCGGCGAAGTAGGCGTGCTTAAGACGATTAACAGCCTGATCGACGCGGCGGCCGAACGCAATGACGCCTTGTTGCATCATATCTCGGATTTTATCCGCGCGGATGAACGAACACACGTCAGAAAAGGCGCTGGCATTATCAAAGTAATGACGAACCTCGAAGCCAAAGCGCTCGAGCAACGTACCCGCGAACTATTCACCGAATGCCTGGTGAGCCTCGGCGCTTTCAAGAGAGACATGGATGTCTTCACGGTCTCACGCGAGGATCTCGAACATCTAGTGGGCGAGTGATGGCTAAGGGAAGCTCGCCCTCACCCCGGCCCTCTCCCCCGAGGAGAGGGAGTGTCGTCGTCCGTTCTGTTCGCGAAGGTGCAGTTCGTTTCATTCGCTGCCTGGGGTCTCTGCGGTTTCGTTGGAAACAGAAGCTGGCACAAATACTCGCTGGCCGATCTGGAGCCGTGCAGGGTTCAACAAAGGATTTGCCCGTCGAAGATCTTCAATCGTCAGTTCAATGCTATGCCCATGGAGGGCTGCTTGCATTACATCCCTAAGCGAGTTTCCTTGATTGAGAGTGTACCAATAGCCGGGATCAGGATGTTCCTGCGCCTGATCTGTTTGCGTGATCTCGGAGCCATCCGTTGAAGCAACTTCGATAGGTGGCTCCGAATGCCATGGAACCAGGTTTCCGGCTTGATCCAGTAATGGAAACCAGCGCATTTGATCGGCTTTTTGCCCGATTGCTGTCTTGCGGCACTGGCGAACCAGGGCTTTGTAAAAAATATCCGCCGTCTCCGGATCGCGAGATTTGAGCCACGAACCGGCAGTGCAAAGGACGCGAGCCTTTTCATCAGTGTTATTCGGCATCAACTTTGCGGCTTCCAAGCCGAGAAATGCCGCCTGGTACCGGTAATGAAATCGTACCTGAGGATCCGCACTGTGCTCTGTGGCTCGGCGGAGCTCTTCTTTGTTCGCCTGCAAGCCTATGGCTGATTTTTGAGCCGTGCGTTCCTTCACGCTTACACCATCCTCGAAATCCCCCTCGTGAATGTGCCAGTCAGGTTCTACTTCCGTTCCCAACAACTCCATTCCATATGTGCGAGCGATTTTGGCGGCTTGGAAAAGCGCTGCGGCTCGTTGTTCGGGGGGGTGAGCCTCGTCTGAGCTAGCGGACAGCCCTTCTATCAGATTGTCATACTGGGACAGCCATTGCGCGGGATAATAATCCCGTGCTTCATTGCCACGCTCACTGCGCATCAGCCGTCGGGCGAGCAAATAACGAATTCGGTCGCTCATTTCCATCGGTGGTCTTAAGGGTTGTTCTTCTTGCGGGCCAAAGGGTGCTTGGCTCAATTCATTGGTTGAGTTGCGAGGCCATTGCCGGTCAACGTAGGTTTTGAGTTCGTCGATCGTAAGCACGCGTTCCGCCACATAAGCGGCGTCCATCCAAAAGCCCGCGCGCAGGAAGGCATCAGCAGCCTCGGCATATTGGCGCCGGGCGAGGCTTAGCACACCCACTTCGGCTAAGATTTGGTTCGCTGGACCCGATTCCTGCGAATAGTAAGTCCAACCTGCCATATGAAGTGTATCCTTCAGTTCTTCTGGTGGCGGCTGATTCGTTGTAACCGTTTCAACAGGAAAAAACTGCACTACACGATCAAGCAACGCGGCCGCTTGCTCGATTTTTCCTGCGCGCAAAAGCAACTTGGCCTGAATCCATTGTGTAACGGGCGTCGAGCGCGCACGATTAATCCATCGCTGCGCGGTTTCCCATTGGCCGGTCTGATACGCTGCGAGGACAAGCTGTTCGGCGGATTCCATGTCCTTTATCTTCATCGTCTCCAGTACATCAAGCCAGCGAGAGGCGATAGATGGACGTTTTCCTGGTGAATTCTCTTCGCTCTCTTCTTGTATCGGATGTTCCATCGAGATAATGAAGGCATTGATCACTTTTCGCGCACGCGGATTTGCAGCAAGCGAACCGAGGTCGCTCTCCTTCGACAAAAAGATCTTCTGCGCTGCCAGATAGAGTGAGCTGCCAGCGGTACGATCCCCGGTGGCCATCTGCTGCAGGTAAAGCTCGATGGCGCGTTCGAAATGGTTTTCACCAAGATGTACGCGAGCTTCGCGGCCAAAGCTGGCCGCTGCCAGCCCGAGGCGATCGGGAAGGCCCGAAGACGCTAACGCTCGAACCTGCCGGTAATACTTCAGTGCTTCCTCTGAATTCTCATCCTCCCAACTTCGGCCCAACATATAAGTAGCCCAGGTGGAATGGTAATGGCGGTCTTTGGCCGGGAGTTCGAGCAGTTGCTTCCATGCCTGCCGCGCTTCATTGGTACGGCCCGCATGCCAGGCGAGTGTGCCGCGAAAATAAACAGAGAATTCGTCCGGGACATCGTGTGGCAGGGCCACCCCAAACGAGGTTGCTTCCGGCCTGGGCGTCTCGGGTGTTTTGTGCCCCCAATGTCCATCGATCTCTTCCTCATCGCCAGATATTCTCCACGCTTCGATTGCCGGAAGGAAAGTTCCGAGATTTTTGCGCTGAGTTTCGTAGTTATTAACGATTTCAATCCGCTTCTCGACAGGCACGCCTCTTTTCTTCAGTGCAGCGCGCAAATCTGCGAGATCCGCTTCAGTTGACTGAGTAAAATGGTCGTTGGTAGATGCGACTGCTCCAAATTTCGGCGCGGGCAGATTGATCCGCTGCAATTCCTTGTAAAAGTCCGCGACCGGCGCCGCAAGAACAGCGTCATCGCCGCGGTCGAGCATTGAGTTCGGAAAGAAAGGTCCACAAGCCAGGACCGCGATAGAGCATAACGCTGCAGAAGCAGTGACGAGAACAACCAATAACTCACGGTTTCGTAATTTCAATTTGCACCTCGACATCTTTGTCTAAACGGAGCCAACCAATCTTTTTCTTTTCGCCTGCGCGCAAGCGATGCGACATAGACCGGTTTTGAACTCTCCCAGTGGAAGCATTGATCTCCACCAGTTCGAATCCATTGACCCCGTCACTCGCGACCAGGCGAGCGCCTGGCCAATGAATTACAAAGGCGAGCCGTGAGGAAAGGTCGAGTTCGCCATCATTCACGAGGCTGATTTCAAACAGCCCCGCCTCGACGCGGCGCAATTCTGTCCGCACATGTTCCTGCGGCGAATGCAGATCGAGTATTGCTGCCAGCGTGGGCCAACGCCAGTTAAAATGATCCGCTGCAGTCGGGAGCCGATACCAGATGATTCCCTGCAAGGCAGGGGCATGTTCCCTGGACCAAAATTGAACCAGCCGTTCCATCTCCAGCGGCTCAGCTCTGACCTCGCGGAGTTTCGCGTTTGGAGGCCAGCTTTTTGAGCGGCCTTCGGCTGAAAGCCCGACAAATCTTCCATCGGGAGCGAATGCCAGCAAGTAACCGTAAGTGGGCAAGGCGACTCGGAAGGGCACGCCAAACGAGGCCGCTAATTCAACCGCTTTCTTCGCCGTGCTCGGGTCGCAAAGGGTGAATGGACTGTCGAAGGATTTCGGTCGATCGAGCGAATGCACTTGCAAAACATAGCCGTCCAAATCGGCGATCAGACGGCGAAATGCCGGTTGCTTTAACCAGCTTGGCAGCGCCGTAATGGTGATTGGGATTGGCGCGAGCGCCGTTCGTATAGCGCTTACCCAGGCACGGTAGCCTTCGAGTTTCGAATCAGCGCAATCGAAATCTAATTGTAATTCGCCCGGCGTTGCGCCGTTGGCCTTAGCTTCGGCTACCAGTGATGAGGCAAGGGAAGTAAGCGCGCGGATGGGGGGTTCTTTGTCCGAAAAGCCTCCCTGGTAAGGACCGATGCGCAATACCAGTCCAGGATGCGCCCGCGCGGCGATGAGCTTGGGATAATCCACTTTAACGCGAACAACCTCGGGTTGATCCTTTTTCCACGACACTTCGGCCGCGAGCACCAACAAATTAGAAAACGCTGAACCATGCTCGGTCACCGAATCGCAAACGGCCGGAGTCCATGCCCTCTGCCAGACGTATGCTTCCTGGCGTAGAAAACTGTGCGGCACGGGTTGAGCCACATCGCTCGCAGCCAAAAGTGAGTTCGCCAATACCGCGATGTACAGTCTCCTCATCAGAAGCTAAGAACAGCGATTTCGTCGTCGCTCAGCGCGCGAGACCAGAGCGCGGCTTCCTCCATCTCACCATGAAAACGTCGAACAACTTTTCCATCATCCATTGCAGCGCCAATGAGGAGTGGTTCGTCGCTCGCGACGAGCGCCCCGTGACAAGGTTTGCTGGCCATGAGATGGCCGTCGCAAAACAACGAGAGATTTTTTCCATCATAACGGCCAACCAAATCGTGCCACGCTATCGCGTTAACTCTGGAGATCGGAAAGCTGACCAAAACGAGGCCCTCGCCGGTTCCCACTTCGAAGCTGATACTCGGACTGGCCATTTCGGAGGGAGCCGAGCCAAAAAGATTGAAGTTCACCCTGTCACCGTTCCCGCGTTTGGCGAAAAGGCTCGCATTCCACAGACCCTTCGGATCACGGGCGCGCAAAAAGACCGTGGCGTGGGATCGGTCAGTATGCAGGCTGGAGCCTGCGTCGAAATAGGCGCCGTCCAAAAGCACAACGCGGGCGTCAACCCTCGAGCCCGGACCATCGGCTCGACGGTTCAGTTCGAATTGCTCCCATCCAGGAATATGGCGCAATGGCGGTTTAGCTCCATGTCCGCCGGCGTCGAGCGGCCACCACGCAAGGGCTTTCTCCAGGAGCGCAGCGCGGCGCTTTCGCGAGTCTGGAAACGGGGGTGGGGTCAGGATTTGTTCTGCTTTCAGGATTTTTAGACGAATGTTTTTGAACTGAACAACCGTCGAAGGACCGCTGTGCAACTGGAGCCCCAGGACGCCTTGGAAAGACTGGCGGCGGGGATCATTGTCCACGACCTCGCCGGCGAGCTGATCATTCACGCGCAAAGTGATTTTCGAGCCGATGCACGTCAGGTGGTATTCGTGCCATTCCTCCAACCGAAACCAAGCCGCCTTTTCGGACGGGTCAGTCTTACTCGTTTCGCGCGTGCCTTTCGGATAAAAGATTGTTCGCTCGCCGCGCATCGCAAGGGTGTGACGGCCAAATTCTTCATAGAGTCGGACGAGCCAGGGGGTTTGAAGATTGTTATCCATCTGATAACCGCAAATGTCGTGGTCAGGCAATAACCGGCTGCGAAACTGGAATCCATTATTGATTGCGCCATCACCATTCAACCGCGACTGGAGTTTCAGCTCGAAGTCCGCGAGATCGCCGCCTTTCCACACGAGGTAATGATTTACCGAGCAGGGATGTTCTCGAGTAATACGGCCAGTGATAGCCCCCTCCTCAACACTCCAATAACTCATATCCGGAGTTTCCCATCCCGCCAGAGAGCGGCCATCAAACAGAGATTGGAAATCGTCTTCGGTGTGAGCAGATTGAACTGCTGTGGCCAGTGCTATCGCAAGCAACCACTTGGTTGGTAAAAAGCTCATGAACCGGAGTTTGGGGCAGGCGTTGTGGATTTGTCAGGTTGAAAAAGAAAGCCAGGATCAACACAAGCCAACTCATGAAGAGTTGAGATTCTCTTTAATCCAGCCAGCGAGCGAGGTTGGATTCCACGAATTCATCATCACTGAGATGTGGATACGCTCTGCAGATGCGATCAATTTCCATTTTTTGGCCGGGGGAGAGTTGCGTGCCTGGATCCAGGCAGAGTGTATTGGACATCAGCCCTTGACGCCGAAGAATTTCATGGATGCCTGGGATACAACCCGTGAAACCATTTGCAGCGTCGAATAAAGCAGAATTGCAATCTGTCACCTCCGCGGCTCGTGTCAGCAAGACGGAGGGCAAGCTCACGTTGGACCATGTAGCCTGGCATTCGCCTAACAAGGCGACCGCCTTTTGCGTCCAGCAGGCCCAATGGCCGAGCAAGCCGCCAACGATCCGCAAGCGAACCTGGCCTGATGAGGTTTGAACGGCGTATTCGGTCAGTAAGTCTGTTACGATTGAGTCGTCATTGCCCGTGTAAAGGGCTATTTCGCGGGCTCGACCTGCTTCGGCTACCGCCCGCACCACATCAAGCGTTTGGTAACGGTTAAATGGCGCGATTTTGATCGCGACAACGTTCGGGATATCAACGAAGCGACGCCAGAACGCGAAACTTAATGTCCGCCCCCCAACCGAGGGTTGAAGATAAAAGCCGAACAACGGTATTTCGCGCGCGACGGTCTGGCAGTGTTGCAGCAGCGCCTGGTCGTCCGCATGACGCATAGCCCCCAATGCAAGCAGGCCGGCATGAAAATCTGCCTCGCGTGCCAGCCTTGCCTCCATCACTGCTTGCCTGGTTTGGCCGCAGATGCCCGCGATGCGCACGGTCGAACGGTTTGAGGCGCGATCACAATCGGTCATTGTTTCCGAAGCCAGCTTTAGAACGTGCTCAAATAGACCGTAATTCCGAATTTCAAACTGCGTCGTGTGCACACCGACGGCTACGCCCCCCGCGCCTGCTTGGTGATAGTAGCGAGTCAAAGCACGCTGTCGCCGCTGATCGAGGCGACGCTGCTCCGTCAATGCCAATGGATGTGCAGGGATTACCAGGCCGGCGCGGAGTTGCCTGCATACCCAGGCTGGAGGCATGGGGTAGTCAGCCATCAATACCTCCCGTCCCTGGTTTCAAAGTGGGTTGGCTTACCCAGACTAGGTCCGCCTCGCTTGACCCATTCAGCGGTCCAGTAGAGCATTGTTTGCAGCGGAGTACTTGGCGGTCCAAGCAACGAGGAAAGTTTTGAGCAGTTGGCGGTGAGCGAGGTCTCACTTTCGACGCCGGTAAAATGAACTGGGCGTTTCAGCAGTTCTCCGAGTCGTAACGCAACTGTTCTTACTTTGAAGATTTCTGCACTGGTGAGGTTGAAAGCGGTAGGAGGAGAAGTGGCGAGGGCAATCGAGCGGATTACCAACTCGTTGGCATCAGCTTGCCAAATGCAATTAAACGAGCCATTTGCCAAACTGATCGGCTGGCCGGACCAGATGTTGTCCGCGATATCCCGGATCACGCCATACCGCAATTCTGCCGCGTAGAATAACCGAAGCAGCGCAACTGGCGTGGAATTGCGTTGGGAAAAAAACTGAAAGATGCGTTCACGGCCTACGGCTGCATTGGCGTATTCCCCCAAAGGAGTGAGTGGATCTGTCTCAAGGGCGCCAACGGCAGCCTGCTTGAAGGGATAAACGTTACCGGTAGATAATGCGACGATCCGGGACTCCGGATAATGCTCAGACACAGCAGCAGGCACGAGAGTATTGGCGGCCCACGTTAATGCCGGGTTTTGTGCCGTGCCAAATTTCAAACCCACGAGATAGAGCACGTTGGAGGAGCAGGGGAGGCGGCTTACCGCGCTGCGGTCGAGCAGATCACAACTGCAGACAGCAACGCCCTTGCGCTCCAGCCACTCTCGGGCTCGAGTTTCGGAGAATCGGCTGACAGCAATGACATCGAGTGTGTGGCCAGCTTCTTCAGCAGCCCGCCGCGCGAGCACCGCCAGGGTGGGTCCCATTTTGCCACCAGCTCCCAGAATGATCAGCGGACTGCTAACTGTTTTAATGAACTCTACCAATGGCGCTCGCGGGCGCGTTAGAATCTCATCGAGTTGTTCTTCGGTTTCGATGATTCGCGGCAGGCAATCGGCTGTAGCTGGTTGCATGTTTGAGAACACGATGAATTCAGCAGCGCTTCGCGCAAGCTATTTGTTTGCGCATCCGAGAGTTCATAGCCCAGATTTGCAATCTGCTGTATCGCGGAATGGCATTCTGCCCGCTGGCAAGCCAGGACTGGCATCGAAATCCGCCCTGGCGATTGCAAATCAAATGTCACTAGCGAGGATATTTCACACGAACTCGCCCGCCGATTGAGATCCCTCTCATTAACACCCTGCTTTAAGCTGGGTGAAAGTGGTGTCGTGCGTCTCAGAACCGTTTCAACGGTTTCGACAGGGTGGCAACCGTTGAAACCGTTTTTTCCGCAGGCGACGCTTCCACACCAGCTAAAGCAGGGTGTTAATGACATGGAAGCGGCCAAGGCTGACAAGGTGTGAAATATCCGGGCTAGATTTCGGAGTTTATCCCGGAGGGATACATACGAAATCATCCTCCTCCCATGAACCTCACCTTCCGAATGTTATCCGACCGTGGATTTCACTGGGCTTGACTCGGTGAGGCTGCTAACCTGCGTCTTTAGGATAACAGTACAGGGCCGCACTCGCTTCCCACTCTGTCTCTCTCAAAAAAGAAAACTCATGAACTCAATGACTAACCGAATCATCCTTGCTGCGCTCCTGTTTGACGCTATAAATGTATCATCGCTCCAGGCAGCCACGTTCAGCGATGCCAACTGGAGCAGCCCGGGCGGCGCAGGCGGGCCGGTTTACGCCGTAGCCGTGGACGACTCCGGGAACTTCTATATCGGTGGCAACTTCACAAATGTTGGAATTGTAGCCGCAACTAATATTGCGAAATGGGACGGTAGCACTTGGTCGCCGCTGGGCTCCGGGGTAGATGGCACGGTCACTGCCCTCGCTGTGTCGGGCACGAATGTGTATGCGGGCGGCGGTTTCGGCACGGCGGGCGGCGGCTCAGCCGCTAACATTGCCAAATGGGACGGCAACGGTTGGTCGCCGCTGGGCTTGGGGATCAGCGGATATGTGTATGCGCTGGCAGTGTCGGGCACGAACCTGTATGTCGGCGGCGATTTCAACAAGGCGGGAGGCAACTCAGCGAGTGACATCGCCAAATGGGACGGAAGCAGTTGGTCGGCACTCGGCAACGGCGTGTCTGGTGGCCAGGTATTTGGGCTGGCGGCCTCTGGCAGCGACGTATATGCGTGCGGCGCTTTCGTCTCGGCGAGCACCGCGTGCTGCACCTCTCAAGTCAATGGCATCGCGAGGTGGGATGGCAGCGCATGGTGGGCGATGCCGATCGGGGCGAATGCCGGCATGAATAATTGGGTAACCTCCGTGGCAGTGTCGGGTGGCTACGTGTATGCCGGCGGTTTTTTCAATTACGCCGGCGGCAATCAAATCAATGGCATTGCCAAATGGGACGGTAGTACCTGGTCGGCGCTGGGTTCGGGGTTGTATGGCCAGGTATTTGCGATAGCCGTGTCGGGGACCAATCTGTATGCGGGCGGTGGTTTCAGCGGGCCGGGTGGTTTCCCACCAATCAATATCGGCAAATGGAACGGCAGCAGTTGGTCATCTCTCAGCTCGGGGGTGGACGGCACAATCTATGGCCTGGCGCTGTGGGGGACCAATCTGTATGCGGGCGGCACTTTCAGTAATGCGGGCGGGAAGCCCTCGCCTAACGTGGCGCGGGCGGTGCTGGGCGACGCGCCTGGGTTCAGCCAGATTGCGGGCAAATCTTTGCCGAATGGCGATGTGCAGCTCTCGTATATTGGCTGTCCAGCGACAAATTATGCGCTCGATCGCGCGTTGAATTTATCGGCCCCAATCGGTTGGGTTGGCCAGCAGACGAATACGATCGGTATCAGCGGCGTGCTGATGTTTACAAATACGCCCATACCAGGCACCAATAATTTCTGGCGCGTTCGTTCGGTGCCGTGAGCCAAGGGAAATCATCTACGGTTTGCTGCGGTCTGATTGGGCGGCCGCCCAATCAGTTGGAGCGGACGACAGAAGTCACTCGCGCCGCGGCCTGGTTTACGCCAAGTTCGTCTGTGAATTACTCATGCTCTCGTATCGGTAGGTGAGCGCGGGCGCTAGAGTTCATATGTTCCCATCTCCCCCTGCAACACCGGTGAGTCCGAAGGATTACGAGCTCGCGGTCAAGTCAATTCTTGACTCCGCAGCATCAGGGCTTGTGTCTTATGAGTCGAGTCACCTCCACTCGATTACTGGCGTAGACGGCGAGTACATTATTGACATCGTTGCCACCTTTTCAGTCCTCGGTGGAGCGAAGGTCGTAGTGCTAGTGGAGTGCAAGCACGAAGGACGAAAAACCGAAAGACACGACGTACAAGTCTTACAGCAGAAGATCCTATCCACCGGCTCTCATAAGGGAATGGTGTTCTCGACTGCTGGATTTCAGTCTGGCGCGATTGAGTTTGCCAATGCCCACGGCATCGCGACGGTCCAGTTTGCTGACGGTTCCACCACCTGGCACACGCGCCAGAGCGGCGCGTCCTCTCCGCCTCCCGACTCGGCAAAACTTCCCGCGTACGTGGGCTGGTGGATTCACGGCTCCGAGCTGTCGTTGCTGTCGCCGGACGAGGCAAAGTATACTCGCCAAGCCATCGGCCTGGATGAAACATAACGTTCAAGATTGAATTCAGCGGAGCGCGTGTGGGACTACCGTATGCAATCACGACGGAATCGCGCGCAGCCTGAATGCTATTTGGTCCCCCACAAGCATGGATCGACGGCACTTGGCCGGTCATGAAGAAGCTCGAAATGGATTTGGAGGAGCGTTTTGACCTTTCGGAGATTGCAGAAACCTTGAGGGTTGTGATAATCCGGCTAGAAAATCCAGACAGGAAAGGCCAATGAGCGCAAACGTTAGTCCGCATCGGTTGCCTTCGTGAAATGCCAACACGCAAACTCAAAACGGACAAGAGACTTCTCGGCACATGGCGCTCAGACCGGCGGCGCACACTCAACGATTGGATTTGGCGGCGGGGTTGGCCGGCGCGCAAGCGCAAGAAGTTGGCCAGCATCTTCGGCCATCTCACGCTCCGCTACACCCCCGATCGCCTTTACTCTGATTACAAAGGTCACAAAGAGAAACAGAATTACGAGATTGTTGCAGTGGATTCGGATTCCGTTGCGATTACGCTCTGGGACTCCCTGCTTGAGGAGTCGCGGATTCGGCACATACATTTTGAGGGCGACCGCTATTGGATTTCGATTGGCCGGCAAAGAGAGTGGTTCAGGAGAGTTACAAAACTTGCAGGCTAAGAAATCACATTTAATGGACTCGTCGGTAGCATTGTTGCAGATAAACGACGCGGGCGTCGCGCCACTGACTCATATTCTTAACCCCATGATTCGCCCGCTTTCACCAATTCGTGTTTGTGCGCCATTACCTGCTTAGCCGAATTGTTTCAATACTAATAATAGTTAGTTAGCTGAATGTCGGAACTAAATATCTACGAGGTGATGGTTTGGGAGGGCGGTGGCGAGCCCGATACGATCTACATTGTCACGGCCTATTCGCACGTCGAAGCCGTTGACCTAGCAGAGAGAGGGCCACAGTCTGGCCGTCGAGAAATTGGGTTCCACGTAAAGGCAGGTGCAGTGTGCTTGATTGGTGGGTCACGAATCACGTCGGTCGAGCCTCAGATTATTCGCGGGCCGTTTCGGGAGACCGGCATCACCCGTGGCGAGACATGGCTATACGATTCCGATTACAAGAAATGGTTCACCTATGAAGAATATTACAAACCACGGAGCTAGCATCGCGCTGCACTCGACGCGGGGAGTGTGTTCTGCTACAGTCGCCCGTCATCGGCTCGGAACGAGTGAGCGCGGGTCGTTAGCCAAGACACATGAGTGCGAAACAACATCCCGACGACAGGATAATTGGTGCGTTGTGGCTTGGCGCACCTTCGAGTGGTGAGGATGAGGGTCGCTTGTATGAAGAGTTGATCGCGGAGCTCCATATCGATCCTGATGCGCCGGGTCCGATGGTGGCATCGGACGAAGAGCGGGTGCCAGTGGAGGAACTCATAGAGAATCTCACGAGCGACAGCCTTTTCATCGACTCCGCTGTCTTGCAGGCGCAGAAGAAAGGCCTTTCTCACGCGTCGATGGCCGTGCTCGTGTTTTCAGCGTCCGGACGGGCTCTCTGGCCCGACTACCCGCCGAACGGTGAGCTTACATACCTTGGGCTCTATCCATTTCCAGCCGATGAAGCGCACAAGAAAGATTAGATCCGTGTCAATGAGACGAATCATTCCTTTACTCCTTATTCTGACATCCTGCGCCTCACCTGATTTCAACGATCGCGCGTCGACCGAGAATGATATACGCGAAGCCGTCTTCCGCTATCAGTTTGATATTTGGAAGGACCATGGTGCAGCCGCTTACTATTTGGATTTTAGCGAAAAAAAGCGGATAGACCCACCGGCTGATTTTATGCACCGATTCGCTGGGCACTTCCCACCAGTCAAGAAGGTTTCGCAGTGCATGGTCAGGAATTTGGGCGAGGGAGTCATTGACTCAGAAACGGAAGAACACGGTTTAATTTTTAGAGCGACATCCATCAAGCGGATGAGCGATACGGAAGTCGAGGTGTCTGGAGGATACTACGAGAACGGAAAGAGCGCGTCCGGGAATACTTATACGGTTCAATGGCGAAACGGTAAATGGCATGTAACGAAAGATTGCCTACATTGGATTTCATGAGTCCTAACTTTTGCTCCAGCGCATCCCTGCGACCCTTGCCGTTGTCAGGCCCTGGCGTATTCTTACAGACGAGGCTTCGGCGGGCGTCGCTGTCGGCGGCGGTCGCTGACCCGTCACGTTGGTCATGAATCCGCGAGCTGCACATTTCGGTGCCGAGGAGGTCGACCTCAGCAAGGTGTCGTTTACGCCAGAGCTGCTGGCTCGTGTTCCCGCCGAGCTCGCTCGGCGTTACCGAGTGCTTCCCGTTTTAAGTTCACCTGGCGAGCTTCGGCTGGCCGTGTCAGATCCGTCAGACCTCGACGCTATCGATTCACTTCATCACTCGCTCCACTGCGACTTGGAATTATGCGTAGCCGAAGCCGGGCAGCTTGATGAGTTTATCGAACGGCTATATGGCGGGGAGGCCAGCGCATGATGGCCAACAAGCGGCCCGGAGTGGACACGGGATGGCGCGTCCTGCTTGCATTTGAATGCCTTTGGTGCCCCCGCGACTCAGCCGGGCGTTCGCGAGTGCATGAGGCTTAGTTTCGAGGCCAAATTCGTTGATGGCGTAGATGCGATCGATGGCGGGATTCTTCAGGTCACTTTGATACGCTTCCGTAAGGCAATGATGAGGTAGAAAGACGTGCTCCATATTAATGATCGGCACCACTCGGTTGCATTACTTAGGAGGCTCCTTGGATAACGTGGCTCGCCAGCGGCGGTATTCATCCTGGCAATCCTCGGGACTGACAAATTGTTTCCAGACGAGCCGTCCTTTGAAACCATAGGAATGATCCTCCAGCACCTTGTGGATGACGTATTGAAAATCCCATGCAGGCCGAGGGTGGCGAGGCACCTTGAATTTAAAAAGACTGAACCTTATTTCGTCGTCGGTGCTGTGCATTCTGTCGAACATGATGATGAAGGTCATTCCATGGGCAGCGACTCCGTAGTAAAACGGTTGAGTAAATCGCGGATAATCATAACTCCACAGGTTGAGCTTGAAATTATGGTTGGTGTCATAATCCAGGCTGCGGGCAGCCTGGCTGGCATAGGTGCCTCCCTGGTTGTAATGGGCATGACCTGGAGGCGAGTCGGCGCTGATCCACTGTTCGACTCCGCCTTCGGCCGTTACCCCTCGAAAATGGATCGCCAGATCCGCGACATCGTTCATGTAATCAGCAAAAAAGAGGACGGCGTAACCGCGCTGACCGAACAGTTCTTTGTTATGCGCCTGACACTCAAATTCAAAATCGATCGCGTTCGGTTCGGTAACTGTATATTTGAGAGTTGATGACAAAGCCCAGGGATCGTCTTCCGCCCTGCGCACAAGCGTTGCCGAGTGGCCGTCGGATTGTTTGAACAGTTTATACGGTCCACGGCGTGGCGCGAATGCGTTGAACTTATTTGAATGACCGGAAATGATGTGTTCGAAGTTCAGTCCAGCGGAGGCCCCGCGGTCGTTCGGATCAAACGCGTCGAAGTCAGGGGCGTCCACCCGGTTGAAGAGGGAATCGACTCCGCTCAAAAGTCCTGGCGACAATGCATTGTCTCGAAATAGAACCGACAGGTTACCTCGTTCGATGACAAGAGTCTGGATGGGTTCGGTCGGCGCGGCTTGGGCCAGGCTGGCAAGACCGGTCCAAGCTCCAACAAGAGCCAGCCTCATCCAATGCACTCGTTTTGACATTGCACAGTTCAGATTTCTTTCGACATTTTGCATACGAAACTGTTTTTTTCCACAGCACCTATTGTTGTCTCATCAGAATATGAAGGCAAAGCGGATTGCAACCTACGAAGGCGAAGCTCTCGATGCGCTGGCATACGAGTTTCCCTTTTCGGATAAGGCGGAAGCTGAGAAAAAGATACAAGGCCGCCTCAAGAGGAAAAAGTTGGGGAAGTATGATCCTGAGCGAATCAACCTGCTGCGCCGGCTGAAGGATGAATTGCAGGAGGAAATCAACAGAGGCGAGAAATCAGCGTGGTTCACCTGCCGCCATGATATTAAATACGTTGACATGAGGGACTTCAACATCGATCAACTGACAAAGGCAATGATTGAAAGATATCCCGAAGTCCCAAAAAGGGAGATCAAGAATTTTGTTCCTTTCTGCGTTTTCCTCTACTACTTGCGGTAAATAATACGATGAATGGAGGGGAGATCATCGCGCGGGTGTTGCAAAAGCAGGGCGTGAAATTTCTGTTTACACTTTGCGGAGGACATATTTCGCCGATCTTTGTTGCCGCACAAAACCTGGGAATTCGGGTGATTGATACTCGGCATGAAGTGAACGCGGTTTTTGCCGCAGATGCAGTTTCGCGGCTTACTGGAATTCCCGGCGTGGCAGCCGTCACGGCCGGGCCAGGAGTGACAAATACCATCACCGCTGTGCGCAATGCCCGGCTGGCACAGTCACCTTTGATTTTGCTGGGTGGCGCTGCGGCGACCCTTTTGAAAGGCCGAGGCGCCTTGCAGGACATCGACCAGATGAGTTTGATGAGGCCAAATGTCAAATGGGCCGTGAGGATTAAGCAGGTGCGACAACTCATTCCGATTTTGGAGAAAGCTTTCGAGATCGCGCAAGAGGGCGTGCCGGGTCCTGTATTTGTCGAATGTCCAATTGATACTTTATACGATGAAGAATTGGTGCGCAGTTGGTACGGGGCGAAGCGCAGGGAACCTCGGAACCTTCAGGAAAAAATCGTCCGTTGGCATGTGAACCGTCACGCGAATGATTTGTTTGGCTCAAAAGAATCGGTAAGCATGAGCGAAACCCCTGCCGCGGTTAAGTACCCGACCCATTCGGGGGCTCAGGTTGCTGCTGCGATCGCAAAGCTCAAATCCGCAACCAAACCCGTGCTGCTGACAGGAAGTGGCGCGATGATGAATCCGAAAAAAGCGGATGAACTGGCCGCGGTAATTGTCAGGTTGGGAGTGCCCGTTTACCTGAGTGGGATGGCCAGAGGCCTGCTTGGCAAGCAAAGCAATTTGCAGATGCGGCACCATCGTAAGGAAGCGATTAAGGAATCCGATTTGATCATTCTTGCGGGTGTGGCGAACGATTTTCGTTTGGATTACGGCAATCATATTGGAGGAAGGCCGTTTATATCGATCAATCGCAGCCGCGAGGATTTAACAAAAAATAAAAGGCCAACCTTAGCCATCCATGCCGATCCTCAGGATTTCTTGATCGACCTTGGGGGACAGTTTCAAGGCGATTACTCAACCTGGGTTCAGGCGTTGCGCGGACGCGATGCGGGGCGGGAGGCAAATATCGACGCGCAGGGAAGCGGATCGAGCGAAAAAGGTCTGAACCCAATCAAACTGTTTCGTGAGTTGGATGCTGAGTTGGATGATAAAACCATCCTGATCGCAGACGGCGGAGATTTCGTGGCCACTTCCGCTTATGTGCTTCATCCCCGCAAACCACTTTCATGGCTTGATCCGGGAGTATTTGGAACTCTGGGTGTGGGTGGAGGATTCGCGCTCGGCGCTAAACTGGTACATCCGGATCACGATGTTTGGATTATTTACGGTGACGGCAGCGCCGCTTACAGTTTGATGGAGTATGACACTTTCGTCCGGCATGGTTTGCCGGTGATTTCGATCATAGGCAATGATGCTTGTTGGAGCCAGATTGCGAGGGACCAAATCCCCACATTGAAGAGCGATTGCGCAATGAATCTGGCCTTCAGTGACTACCAGGATGTTGGAAAAGCATTTGGCGCAGATGGTGCCCGGGTCGATAACCTGGATGCTTTCAAGAGAGCTCTGAATCATGCGAAGAACTCATCAAGGAGCGGAAAGCCATATATCATTAACGCAATTATCGGAAAGACAGATTTTCGAAAAGGATCGGTTTCGATGTAGGTGCAGTGTCGGCGCGAAACTTTTATCCCACGTTTCTCGCGATAATCCATTATTTTCTCCGCAATGAGTGGTTCGGCGCTCGAGGCATTTAAGGAGTCAATGAAGGTTTCGACCAGGGACCGATTCTGCCGGCTTGTTTTCTTTGATATTTTTCATGACAATTGGGCGATGCGAACGCTCATGCACCGTGGTTCTTCTTTTCAGCTAAGTTGTAACAATTTCGTTAGAGAGAGGCTCGCCCTCACCGCCAGGAGAGGGAGCCTCACGTGCCTGCGCTCGAAAGGCTCACCGATCCATCTTTGCTCAAAGGTCGACGAAATCGTCTCCCTCTCCTTGGGGGAGAGGGTTGGGGTGAGGGCGAGCTTATTTTCAATTGCATCGTTACGGCTAAGGTTGCGACTATCTGCGGCTCTGTATTTGATTTGCGCTGCGATCGGCTCAGCCCAGGAGTTGACCAACGTATTTTTGAAAGGCCCTTACTTACAAGGACCTGGGTCGGACACAATGACTATTAAATGGGAGGCGCCCAGCAACATTCCGAGCGTCGTCCGTTACGGTCTCAAGGGAAAGACCGACCGGGAGATGCCCACTCAAAATCCGCGCCCACTTACTTTTGAAGCAGTCAAGATGATCACAAACGTGTCCAGTTCGGGAGAGGCAAGTATCACTCGAATTGCCTCTACGAACACGGTTTACCTGTTTGAAGTAACCCTGACCAATCTGCGACCTGATTCTGTTTATAGTTATTCTGCGGAATGTGCCGGGGCGCAGACTCCGCCTAAACGATTCAGGACCTTTGCACGCGATCAACGCAAGGTGACCTTCATTGCTTACGGCGATGATCGAACCAATCCGAACATCCACGCAGCCGTTGCTGCGAACTTCAAACGGTACTCTCCAAATTTTATTTTGCACACGGGCGATCTGGTAGCCAATGGCCAACGATACGAGCTTTGGGGGAGAGAATTTTTTGGACCATTGGCCAACGTGCTCGACGAGGTCCCGCTTCTTCCGTCGATCGGAAATCACGAAGCCGATGGAGATAAGTATGTGTTTTACATGCGTCTTCCCGGCAAGGAACGGCATTACTCATACGACCTTGGACCGGTGCATGTCCTGGCGCTCGATTTTCATTTCGACAAGGACACCGACTCTCAATTCGCTTTTGCGAAGGAAGACCTGATGAAATCCAAAGCACCATGGAAAATTGTCTATCTCCATTATCCTGTTTTTAACATCGGCGGCCACGCTACCGGCTGGGCCCATTCGACTTACTTGCCGCTATTCCATGAGGCGAAAGTGGATTTAGTGGTTACCGGACACTCGCATATTTACGAGCGATTTTTCCCGATTGCAGACGAGACTGGCGCAGATGCGTGGCCGATCACGCACATTACAACCGGTGGCGGTGGCGCGCCCCTGGCAGCCAGTTATCCCCATCCGGCGCTGGCTGCCTGGGCGGGTACGAATCACTTCATGCTATTTGAAGCAACCGCCACCACCATGAAAGGACGCGCCATTAACACCAACAACGTCGTGATCGACAGCTTCGAACTCTCAAAACGAAATGGCAAACCAATGCCGGATTACTTCGCAAAAGTTTATCCCGAGCGTGCGTTAAAGCTTTTTTGGGAGGCCGCCCCGAGCATGACGGCCAGTTTGGCATCCCTCCCTTCGACAAATTCTCCTGCCCTCGCCATGTTCACGATCCGGCCGCTCAAGAAGCCTGCGCAAATCCAGATCGAGCTAATGCCCGAATCAGCAACTTTTTACAAAATCGAAAACGAACCTTTGATGGTGACTACACCATCAGTCGGCGAGTCGAACAAAGTGGTCTGGGCAAGTGTAAAGGCGATCGGAAACAGACAGACGGGAATCGACGGCCGGAGCGTTGATCTGGTGTCCCCGCCAATGAGATTTCAAGGCCGCATCCGGGTTGGTTCCGTGGATACACTCGCGTATGGGCAAAGGTGTCGCGTGACCGCCGCCGCCGTGGAAGCGGCAAAGAGCAGGGCTGATGCAGGGGCGAGGAATTAAACCACGCTTCGCGAGTTCCGTTACTCCCTTCCACTCTGTGGTTTCCTATTTGGTTGCGGCTTTGCCGCGCTTGGCCTCTGTGGGAATAAAACGCGTCCAGGCAACCATGGAGACACTGAGGCATAGAGTCCTGTTTTTGCGCACAAAAGCAGGCGAATAAGCGCGGTTTGATCGTTCATTCCGTCTTCGGATAACTGGATTTTTCTTTCCTTCTTCCTGCAGGCGGAACATCGGGTAATAAGATGGTTCTTCAGATCGGATGCGAAACCGACTCGAAAATTCCGGTGGATCTATAAATCACACACTGGAGTTTGTTCATTCCATTTTCAGGACACGCTGTATCGAAGGGAACCGTCACGAGTCCGTCGCACTGGCATAGGGCTAGCTAAGTATGCGTCAGGCGATTCGTGAGCACACAGTTCAAGACGTTTTTTTGCAGAAGCACCAGGGTTCATTTGTTATGGTTCCTGGGGCTCCTCGTTTTGTCACTCGCTTTTGCGTCCTCTTCAAACGCACAGCATCTCCGATCTGTTCCCGGCCGAATTCTGGTCAAACCCAGGCCGCATCTTCCGAAAGAGGAATTCGATCGCCGAATCAAGGCCGCAGGAGCTTTTCAACATCGGACTATAGGCAAGGCCAACGTGAGGTTGCTCTCGGTGCCAGAGGAACGGAGCGAGGTTGTGCTCACTATCCTCAAAAATGATCCCGACATTGAATTTGCCGAGCGTGATTACATCGCGCAGGCTTGCATGATTGACAATGACCCCCTGGTGGTATCGGGGGTTGAGTGGCATTTAGAAACCATTCAAGCATTGGAAGCCTGGGAAGTTACAATCGGAACCCCGAGCACAATCATTGCTGTTCTTGACTCGGGCGTAAATTCCGCACACCCGGATTTATCTGGCCGAGTTCTTCCCGGATACGATTTCGTCAACAATGATTCAGATGCAGGAGACGACTTTGGGCATGGCACTGCAGTAGCGGGCACCCTGGTAGCCAGAGGGAACAATGGTTTGGGTGTGGCAGGAGTCGCTTATGGCTGTTCTGTTCTTCCCGTAAAGGTTATGGATCAATTCGGTTCTGCATCCCACTCAACAATTGCTTTAGGCATTGAATATGCCGTTCAACATGGCGCGCGCATCGTTAACTTGAGCCTGGGTGGAGATTGGCCCTCCAGCACCTTGCAGAATGCGATTAATTATGCCTGGAGCAACAACGTGGTTGTGGTGGCCGCCGCCGGGAACAATGGCAGCACCGTACCGCAATATCCTGGCGCATGCGAGCATGTGCTGGCAGTCGCTTCGAGCGAGCCGGACGATTCAAGATCGCCATTCTCGAATTATGGTTCATATGTCGCATTGTTTGCCCCGGGAGATGACATCTGGACCACGCAGAAGGATTTGGCTAATCCGTACGGAGCGTGGAGAGGCACTTCGTTTTCAAGCCCGGTGGTTGCTGCCGTTGCCGCGCTTGCCCTTTCCTTGAATCCTTCGCTCTCCAACACGCAAATTGTGGATTTATTAAAGCAGACCTCGGATCACCCTCCGTTTGCAGCTGCAGCGTCACTCAATGGCATAGGACGTATTAATGCTCTCCATGCTGTGAACGGCGTTACACCGGCGCCTGGTTTGGCTTCGCCTGCTCCTCAACCCCTGCCTCCGCCCGTTCCGGTTGTTTTGCCGCCGGCTTCAAGCCAGGAAGCCATCCCTCCGAGCGTAACGATCGTTGACGGTCCGTCCGACGGCGCTCGTTTGTTCACACCCGTCGTCAATCTGAGCGGCAGGGCAACCGACAACGTTCAAATCGATCATGTTGAATTCCAGGTAAACGAGGGATTGATTCAGTTTTGCAGCGGAACAACCGATTGGACCACACAAGTGGAGTTGGTGCCAGGATACAACTTGATCCGAGTTCGAAGTGTGGATACGGCAGGGAATACTTCCCCGGAGACCACTCGCGCCGTCACTTATGTGTTTATGGCCCCGCTGGTTTTGCGGACAAATGGAGTTGGGTTATTGGCCTTCGGGTTCAGGGGAATGCAACTCGAAGTAGGTAAAACTTATCGTATTAGAGCCGTGCCGGGGCCGGGTCAGCTTTTCGCGGGCTGGACTGGCGGCCTGAATTCAGACGGCATGGCCCTGTCATTCATCATGCAAACGAATCTTGAGCTCGTGGCAAATTTTATTCCAAACCCCTTTCCTGTGGTGCGCGGAAAGTACGCCGGTCTGATGGCCAATGCCCATGGAATCACGCCGGACAGCTCAGGATATTTTTCGCTTAGCATTGCAAGGTCCGGCTCGTTTACTGGAAGGATCATGAACGGAGGAAAACGGTTCGCATTCAGCGGCAGATTCAATATTTCAGGAAATGCGCAGATTACTATCCCCAGAGGACTGGCCTCGCCGCTTACTCTGGCTCTCCAGGTGGATTTGAGTTCAGGCAGCAACCGCGTGGGTGGAAAGGTAAAATCCGGCGAATGGACTTCCGATCTCCTTGCAGACCGGAATGTATTCGACCGTTCGTCCAATCCGGCCCAACAAGCTGGCCTGCACGCTTTTGACTTGCGAGCGCAAGATAGCGCTGCTGCGGCCAGTGGGATGACTCGGATCTCGACGAGCGGGGTTGTTAACGTTCGTGGAAAGCTCAACGATGGCCAGGCTTTTACCACCGCCAGTGCACTGGCCATCAATGGCGATTGTCCGTTTTACCTGTCCCGCAATCGCGGAGCTGAGGTTGTAATCGGCTGGTTGAACTTCGGTCAGCCTGCGGCTAGCGGGACAGTATTGTGGATGAGAACGGGAACCAACGCTTTCGCCAGTACCCTGCAGGCCGCGCCAGGCACTTAAAACCCTTCCTTCTCTTTACCTTCTCGCCAGAGACCCCCGTCAAACGTAGTGCGCGTTCACACTCGATCTTTGCGTGTGCCTCACTTCATGGTTATCTTTAGCTGTATGAATCGAGCTTTTTGAAAAATTTATTCTCACACAAATACTTCAGATATTTTCTAAATACATATTAAGGGATCCAGCCAAGTGTCTTTCTCCTCTCCACTCGCCGACCTTCCTGCGTTAAATCAGGTTGTCGTGCCCGACCTATGGCAACAGGAAGCGGTTCGGGCTTTGCGGGACGGCAAAGATGTCGTCGTACAGGCGCCCACGGGTTCGGGCAAAACGCTGATTTTTGAATTGTGGTCGAATCAGGGCAAAAATCGGGGGCAGGCAATTTACACGGTTCCAACACGGGCTCTGGCGAATGATAAGCTGGCGGAGTGGCGATCGCGGGGCTGGGATGTTGGAATTGCGACCGGAGACCTGGCCGAAAACCTGAGCGCGCCTGTGCTCGTGGCCACGTTGGAGACGCAGAAGAATCGTTTAATGAAGGGCGAGGGCCCTGCCTTGCTCGTCGTAGATGAGTACCAAATGTTGAGTGACCTGGATCGGGGCCTCAATTACGAATTAGCCATCGCCCTGGCCCCTCTTAATACTCAATTGCTTTTGCTCAGCGGTAGTGTGGCGAATCCGCAAGACGTGGTGAAATGGTTTCAAAGGCTTGGTCGCCAGGGAGTATTGATTCGACACGAACAAAGGCCGGTGCCTTTGGAGGAGGTGCAAGCCAACTCCTTAAGTTATCATCTGCCTGGTGAAATTCGAGGCTATTGGCCCAGATTGGCGGCAAAAGCGCTGGCTGAAGATCTTGGACCCATCCTGATTTTTGCTCCGCGCAGGCAAGCGGCCGAAGCAATGGCCGCGGACCTGGCTCGCCAATTGCCTAATCCTAATCCTCTCCAGCTCAGCACGGAACAAAAATTGGTGGTGGGGGAGCATTTGGCCAAGCTACTGAAGAGCCGGGTCGCTTATCATCATAGCGGGTTGAGCTACGCCGCGCGCGCTGGGGTGATTGAACCGCTTGCCAAAGCAGGACAACTTCGCATCGTCGTGGCGACCATGGGCCTGGCTGCAGGAATTAATTTTTCCCTCAGAAGCGTTGCGTTAGCGGGAGAATCTTATCGCCGCGATCAGGCCGAGCAACTTCTCAGGTCCGATGAGATTCTCCAGATGTTCGGCCGTGCCGGGCGTCGTGGTCTTGATGAAACTGGGTTTGTACTGGTTACGGCGAATGAACTTCGGCTGCTGGACGCTCGTCCGGCTTTTCTTTCAAGAAGCGCAGCCGTGGACTGGGGCGCGCTGCTGGGTCTCATGGCCAATGCTGCCCGGCAGGATCGTGATCCGTTTGCTGACGCGGTGCGGGCACAGGAGCGGCTCTTTACCACCAAGCCTATTTTTCTTGGGGTGGAGGAATCGTTGCGACATCCTGACGTGCCATGCGGTTTGCGTACCGATCCTGAGCGCGCCCGCCATGTGCGAAAGCGGGTTCGTGAAATGCTGAACAGTCTCGGCGAATGGGAAATCTTACCTGAGCCCATTCTCAAACCTGTGCGGGAGATTGTTGTGCAGCAGAACGGCGGCGTTACGAAGTCTTCTGACGCAACCAGCACCGCTCGTGAAGCTCTGATTGTTGATCCTGCGGGAGGGGCCACGCCCGGCAGCGCTGCCAATGGTGAGTTGTCCTTTACCTTGGCGCCAGCTTTGACCGTTCCGGAATCGCTTGAAAAAGTTGGCGTAGGAACGCTCTGTGTTCTGTCAGAGGAACCCTCGGCAAAGGTATATGGACGCGCACTTACGGTTGCCGATAGACTCGGGGACGATCGGGTAATTATCGCCAAGTGGGTGCGGCGACTCACCAACTGGAACGGACGGCAGGCTCCATTATCTTTGTGGCACGAGGCAATCTTGCCACGCGTCGAGCAACGACTTGCTGAGCAGCGAACACCGGTCGTTCGCTTTGTGAGCCAGAACGAAAAAATTCTGGCCCAGGTGAGCATTGCTGAGCTGAAGATGCGAGCCTGGGTGGACTCGACAGGCACCGCTCTTTGGAGACCCAGGCAACGCGAAGTTTTTCCTTATGACTGCGCGCAATGTTCCCTCGTTGAAACGTGTAAACAATTGCCGACTTCCACCGGGACCGCCCTGCTGTGGCGGCGGTTGGCATTGATAGATGTTCGTGGCGTGCCTACATTGCGCGGCCGCATGGTCAGCTTTTTTTCGCAGGGTGACGGATTGGCTATTTCTGCCGCACTCGAGGATGAGAGCTATCCCCTGGAGGAGTTACTTTACGATCTTGCAAATCTGGACGCGGGTTTCCGTTTCTGCGGTGATGAGAACCGGTGGGGTGGACGGCTGGCAGTTGTTTGCCACGAGAAGTATGGGCTGCAGTCCGTTCCGGGCTATCTGGAGAATGGGGTGCCACCCAAATACGGAGCAGGAGCAGAGCAGGTGGTTGCGTCCGTTCATAAGAATCCATTGAACAAAGGCGCGTGGGTTACGGATTTACTCGGCCCCGGGGATATCGATCGTATCATTATCGAATGGCGAAGCTTGTTGCGCCAGATCTCTCATGCGCCGGAGCTGGATTGGCCGCGCTGGCGGGCTTTGCAAGCCCTGGCGAAGGCGATTCTTAACGAAACCGAATCGCCCACTATGACCGATTTGCCTCCACTGGATTATATGCAAAAAAGACGGGTAGACCATCGTCTTTTGCTGCGAAGACACTGAAATCATGAACCCTCATTTTTCACGCTTTTCGATTTTTGTTTTAATTCTTCTGATATCCACGGGTCCCCTTCAAAGTGGACCGGCAGCTCAATCTGACTACCAAGAGGTGCGGAAAGTGAAGGACATCGTCGTTTATAAAGACGAAAAATTTTACAGCGCATTTCCCTCGATTGTTAAAAGAAAAAATGGGGAACTGCTGGTTGCCTTTAGACGAGCACCTGAGCGACGCGTATTCGGAGAGAAAGGTGTATCGCACACTGATGCCAACAGCTATCTGATGCTGGTGCGTTCCAAAGATGCAGGCGAGAATTGGAGTCCAACTCCAGAACTAATCCACGCCAATCCTTTCGGCGGGTCGCAAGACCCGTGCATGACGCAGTTGAGTGACGGTTCGATTCTTTGCGCGAGTTATGGTTGGGCCTGGATGCAACCTGAGGCCGCCAGGAACTTAAAAAATGCAAACCTTGTTGGAAATTTCGCTTTCCTCGGCGGTTACCTGCTCCACTCAGCCGATGGCGGCAAGAGCTGGCAAGGTCCAACTTTCCCTCCATCGACACCCGGTGAAGTGTTTTTCGATCCGTTCGGAAAGCCAGTGCCAGCTTATAATCGAGGCGCGATGTGTGAGGGAAAAAATGGAGAGGTGTACTGGGCGGTTGCCGCGACCACTTCTGGTTCCGCTCCGCGTACGGAAGTGCATCTCTTTATTTCGCTGGATAAGGGCATCACATGGAAATATTCGTGCCGAATCGCTGGTGATTCCAAAGTTGTATTCAACGAAAGTTCGCTTTACCTGACGCCGAAGGGCGAGCTGGTTTGTTTCATGCGCACTGAAGGTTTTGACGATCATACGGTTGTTGCGCGTTCTCTCGATGCGGGCAAAACGTTTCAGGCATGGGAGGATTGTGGTTTTCAGGGCCATCCTCATTATGCTTTGAAACTGCCCGACAAGCATGTGCTGTTGGTCTATGGTTACCGGCATCCACCCTTTGGAGTTCGTGCGCGCGTCCTGGATTCGGAATGCCGCAACATGACGTCGGCGCAGGAGGTCATTATCCGAGATGACGGAGGCAATGGGGACCTGGGTTATCCATGGGGGACGATGTTGTCACAGCGCTCGGCGCTCGTGGTCTATTACTTCAACCAGGGGAATGGCCCGCGTTACATCGCAGGCACCCTTTTGTCAATCCAGGGGGAAAAGCCAACCCGTCCAGGTCGATAAGTTTTCAGGCGGCTTTTTGGGCCTGGGAAGGGTGCAAACCGTATTTCATGAGCTTGTCTCGCATGGTGGGGCGGGAAACGCCCAACCAGGCACCAGCCTTGCTTTGATCCCCATCTGCAAGGCGAATAGCTTGTCCGTACAGCTCGTGCTCGATTGCTTCAGTCAAAAGGATTTGCACGTTCTCCAATTCACCTAACCGGGCCTTTGTAAGCAAGTCAGAGACGTAATTGGCGATTGATTGATCTGCCGCGGGCTTGGGTAGTTGTGTCTGAGCCACAGCCATAGACGCAATTTCGCCACTGATCGGATAGCTATGCGCCAACAACAACGCTTTGCGCACCACGTTGCGCAGCTCACGTACGTTTCCGGGCCAGGGTTGTTGTTGCAAATAACTGACCGCTTCATCCGTGGGCATGCTGGGCGAATGAGAGCCCAGTTCCACCGCATACCGCTGAATAAAAAACCGGATTAATTCAGGAATGTCTTCACGCCGATCGCGTAGAGGAGGGAGGGCAATCACTGCGTCATTTAGTCGATGGTAAAGATCGCCACGAAATTCTTTGTCCTGGATGGCTACCTCGAGATTCCGGTGAGTAGCCGCCAACACGCGAACGTCTACCGTAATGGGTTCCTTGCCTCCGACCCGTTGGATGGTGCGGTTTTGTAAGACGCGCAAAAGTTTGGATTGGGTATTCGCCGCCATGTCGCCAATCTCATCGAGGAAAATCGTTCCGTTCGCCGCCTGTTCAAAGCGGCCGATGCGCCGAACCTTGGCGTCAGTAAAAGCGCCTGCTTCATGCCCAAAGAGCTCGCTTTCCAATAAATTCTCCGGGATAGCGACACAATTTACCTCAATAAAGGGCTTGTCAGCGCGGCCACTGTGCTGATGAATAGCTCGAGCCACCAATTCTTTGCCCGTGCCTGTCTCTCCACGAATGAGAACTGTCACAGGCATTGCTGCAACTCGTCCAATCTCTTTATAAACGCTTTGCATGACGCGGCTGCTGCCGATAATCGCATCGCGAGAAAAGGTGGTTTGACCCATTTCCACTGGCTGCGACATGAGGCGGCTATTGGCGACAGCCTTGTCTATCAGCGCCAGAAATTCCTCGGGATCTGGTGGCTTCAGGATGTAATCGTAAGCGCCGAACTTCATGGCTTCGATCGCGACATCCGTGGTGTGATGTCCAGTCATGAGAATCACCGGGAGCTGGGGTCTGGCCTCATGCAGGGCCTTGATGACATCCATGCCACTCAGCCCTGGCATTTTTAGATCGGTAATGACAACTTCAAAGCTGCCATTGCGTGCCGCATCCAATCCCGCCTGGGAATCAATGTTGGTAACAACCTCGTGACCCTCCTGTTCGAGAACGTGTTGCAGGGCCGCGGCTAAAGGTTCTTCGTCTTCAATGAGCAGGACTTTGCTCATGCATTATGTTTTGTGTGGCAGCCGGCATCACGATACGAAACACCGTGCCGTTGCCTGGTTGGCTGTCAAATTCGAGGTTTCCCCCCTGTTTGTCAACAATTCCGGCGGCAATCGCCAGGCCTAAACCGGTGCCATGCTTCTTGGTGCTGAAGAATGGATCAAAAATCTTATCCTGAATATGGAGTGGAATTCCAGGACCCGTATCCTCGACTTCAAGGATAACCGCCTCCGTATTCTCACCATGCAGCATGCGGGTGCCCTTGCGCGAGCGCAAGGTGATGGTGCCACTTCCCTCGATGCTCTCGGCGGCGTTTCGAACGAGATTAATCAGTACCTGTTTCAGTTGTTCGGCGTCGCCGAGCAATTGAAGATCCTCTTCGCAATCAAATTTAAGCGTGATCGCCTCTTGTTCCAGTTGCGATTCCATCAAGTCGCGGATTTCCTCCAGCGCCTGGGCTGCGGTGAGAGGATCAAACCGAGGATCGGCTGGACGGGCAAATTCAAGAAAATCCTTCACAATATTGTCCAAACGTTTGATTTCATTGCGAATGATGGCCACATCTTTGTGCGCGTCGGCTCCCGGAGGTATAAGCTTTTGCAATGTGTACGCTCGCGCGGTGATCGCGGTCAAAGGTTGTTTAATCTCATGGGCCAATTCCTGAGCCAGCCGGCCAAAGTGGCTGAGTTTATCAAGATTAGACTGTTGCTCGAGATGGCGTCGATTGTGTTGGCTAATGATCTGATCGGTTTGAGACAGCTTTCTGCGATAGATGGCCAGCATCAAAAGAAAGCTTAGACCCACCAGAACCAGCAGCAACGCAAAGCGCAACTTCTCAAACAACGCTTTCATTTTTCCATGGCCTTCCACAGTACTGGCCAGGAAGAGTTCTGTGGCTTCCCCGCGCATGCGTGCCTGGCGTGAAAGCGCCAGCAAACGCGATCTCGCGTGCTGAAGGTTTAGTTCACGCGTGCTCCATTCCTTGGCTAATGGTTTGCCGGCATTGTTCATCAAATAAGATGCGGCGTTTTTGTAATTCCGGAGAGCGGTCTCTATCGACGCAATCAGTGGCAGCATTTGAGTTTGAATCCGAGTGAGCTGATTGGTTTGGCCTATGGGAGGGCTTTGCGCCGATTGCACAATTGGGGCGGCAAGCGGCTTCCAGCGCACATTTTCATTTTCCAACCATTGTTTGAATTCGTGACATCGCGTTTGAAACAATTCGAGCTGGGCTGCGTCTTTGGTTTGGAAATAATTGCTAACAATTCCTTCCAGTTCGCCGACGTTGGACTGAACGAATGCGGTGATCTGAAAATAATCCGTCTTAAGGCTGATTAATTCTTTACGATTTTCGTCA
>Ga0157375_10000166_pt1 | contig 61836 bp, 48 predicted proteins | sample M35metaG_FD_115311 | JGI IMG/M metagenome (GOLD analysis project Ga0157375, IMG submission 115311) | Miscanthus rhizosphere microbial communities from Kellogg Biological Station, Michigan, USA - M3-5 metaG | ecosystem: Host-associated > Plants > Roots > Rhizosphere > Soil | place: USA: Michigan...
CCCTCTTGAGGCAGAGATCCACGTCCTGAGAGAAGTAACTTTAAAAGAATTAACTGCAGATACTTCCTTATTTAAAACGTACAACAATACCAGCCTCAATTTGATTCCCCTGATTTCTGAAACGGAAAGAAAAGTCTATGTCTTAACAGGGCCGAAAAATAACGGGGTTGTTATTTTCGGAAACGATTACCTGCTCACCTTCGACAACAACAATGCGCTTATTTCAAAGAAACAACTTCATAAAAATCTCATTCCTATTTACTATGGCGAAAAGGAGCAGAACGGAAAAGAAGTTGAAGGAACCATCCACACGCATTTGCCGGAGACGGGGGAGTTCATCACTGCGACCGATATCTGCACACTGATGCTTTATGAAAAATTCGCCAAATGGAAACGACACAATGTGGTTTCCAAAAATTACCTGAGTATTTGGGATTGCCAGAAAGATCAATTGGCAGTGGTGCCTATGTCAACCATTGAAAAAATAAACGGGAAGGGAGAGAAAAAGAATAAAAGGAACAATCGTGAAAATTAAACCCTCATTTTTCAGCCTCAGACTCATGCTCCGAATGTTTTATGCAATACTATTGCTTAGCATAATTGGTTGTGGATCGATTGATCAATCAGATAAAGAGGCCAAAATAGAGAAATTAAAAAGACTGGCTGAGAAAAGCGACTCTGTGCAAGACTTAAGAGGGGCGATTGACTATTACAGCCAGATTCTTAGAATCGATTCGACGAATATACTTGCGAGAGTAAATCGGGCCAGAGCCTTGATATGGGTCGGCAAGACAGGTAAAGGCTTTCGCGAGCTGGCCACAGTGATAAGAATAGCACCAAATAAACGAACATACTTTATCAGGGGAATGGCTTATGTGAAAATCGAATTGTATGACAGCGCTTTCAAGGATTTTCAAAGGTCGCTGGATTTTGATTCTGAATTTGGAGAGGCTTATTATGGATTGAGCTATCTCTTGGAATCTCAGGGCAAATATGATTCAGCCTTGTCACTCTGCAGATTTGCAAAGGCCTACAATTGTCCTGAGGATATGGTTCGCTCAAGGAAATATGTGCTTTTTGAGAAAATGCAATTACACGATTCTTTAATTACAGTACTCAACGATCTCCTGAAGTCTGACCCTGAAAATAAGATCTGGTATAACAATCGGGGGCTCGAAAGAAATAAGGTTCGATTATACAGTGAAGCGTTGAATGACCTTAACAAGGCTATTGATCTGGATTCAAATTTTGCTTTTGCATATAATAACAGAGCTGAAACTTTCCTAAATCTGGACAAACCCGAAAATGCACTTAATGACGTCAACAAGTCCTTAAGCCTTAACGATTCGAATGCATACGCTTATAAAAATCGAGGCGAAATTTACATTGCCCTGAAGCAAAAGAAAAACGCATGTTTAGACGTTTCACATGCGCTCAAGTTGTCAAAAGATGATAAGCTAACAAAAGAGATAGTAGAATTGCAAAAACATAGTTGCAGTCGTTAATTTCTAAGTACTGATCACCTGAAATTCCTTCCCTCCGGAAACATCCTGATTTGCTCACCGGCACGCAGTTTCTTCCTTCGTTCTGAATCGGGAACAGGCGGTGCCGACTTTTCATCCGCCCTGGCCAGCGTGAGTAATGGCAAATCTTCCTCTTGCGAAGCGGTAAGCGAAGCCAGCAAACCCGTCAAATTATGACATGCTTTCACAATCACGTGTATGACTTCTCCCTCCTTTTGCAATTTGCCCTCAACCATTAATAATCTGGATTGCAAAATTTCTTTCCGGAATTGATCAAACAAATTCTGAAACACCACCAGATTCGAACAACCGGTTTCATCCTCGATTGTAATAAAGCAAATGCCACCTGCAGTGCCCGGTCGCTGCCGAACCAATACCAGCCCCGCCACCTTCACGGGATCACCATCCTTTAAATTCGCGAGTTCCTTCGTGGGCAGAATTCGAAGCTGCTCCAATTTTTCACGCACGAAACTGACGGGATGGGCCTTGATGGACAAAGAAGTGGATGCATAATCCTGCACCACGTGCTCGGATAAGCGCATACCAGGCAATGAAATATTTTTTTCTTCGGGATGATGCCCAGGCTGACCTTCAAACAACGCTACCGGCCTGTCATTTTGAGTGGAGATTTCCCACAAGGCCAGCCTTCGATCCAGACCCATCGACCTGAAAGCATCAGCATCCGCCAGTTTTTCCAAGGCTGATTGCGACAAACCAAGATCACGAAGTTCATTGATGCCAGTAAAATGTTTATCCCTTTTTGAAAGGAATACATTGATATCCTCCTCTCGCATTCCCCTTACCTGCCTGAAACCCAGGCGCAGCGCACAATAACGGCCGCTCTTTTCTTCCAGCCTATTGTCCCAATAAGAATAATTCACGTCAATCGCACGAACCTCCACACCATGTTTTCTCGCATCAATGATGATTTGAGCAGGCTGATAGAATCCCATCGGCATGCTGTTCAACAAGGCAGATGCAAATACGTCGGGATAGTGGCATTTCAACCAGGCTGAAATATAAACAAGCAATGCAAAGCTCGCGGCATGACTTTCCGGAAACCCATAACTGCCAAATCCTTCCAATTGCCGGAACACCCGCTGTGCATACTCACGCTTATATCCTCGTTCCATCATGCCTTCAATCAACTTCTTTTCAAACTTGGTTACAAGGCCCTGCACCTTGAATGTTGCCATGGACCTCCTCAATTCATCTGCTTCCGATGGTGTAAAGCCGGCTGCTATGATGGCAATTTTCATGGCCTGTTCCTGGAACAATGGCACACCCAGCGTTTTGCCCAAAATTTCTTCCAGATCTTTCGAAGGATATTCAATAGGCTCTTCACCATTTCGGCGTTTCAAATATGGATGTACCATGTCACCCTGGATTGGACCCGGCCTTACAATGGCCACCTCAATCACCAAATCATAAAAACTCCGTGGTTTCAACCTGGGAAGCATGGCCATCTGTGCCCTGCTCTCAATCTGAAACACGCCAACCGTATCTGCCTTGCAAATCATATCATATACGGCCGGATCATCTTGCGGAATATTGGTGAGCGTAAAGTCTAATCCATAACTCAGTTTCACAATTTCAAATGCCTTGCGAATGCAGGTCAGCATACCCAGCGCCAGCACATCGATTTTTAAAAATCCCATTGCATCAATATCATCCTTGTTCCACTCAATATTTGTCCGGTCTTCCATGCGTGCGTTTATCAAGGGACAGAGATCGGTCAACTTTCCCTCCGTAATCACGAAACCGCCCGTGTGTTGTCCCAATTGTCGTGGGAACCCAATCAACTGCTGCGTGAGCTTTAACACCTTCATCAGGTGAGAGTCATTGGGATCCAATCCCTGTTCCTTCGGACCATCACCTTCAAACCAGTCTGTGGTAAATTCCCATACAGAACTTGAAAGTCGATTGATCGTATCTACCGAAAGACCCATGGCCTTCCCCACGTCCCGGATGGATCCCCTGGACCTCTCCTGGGTGACCGTTGCTACAATCGCCGCCCGGTGCCGGCCATATTTCTGGTATACATATTGAATCACTTCCTCTCTTCGCTCGTGTTCGAAGTCCACGTCAATGTCCGGGGGTTCATTGCGTGCGGAAGAAATAAATCTTTCAAACAACAAATCGAATTTGTTCGGATTCACTGCTGTTATTCCCAAACAATAACACACCGTTGAATTGGCTGCAGAACCGCGACCCTGGCAGAGAATTTTCTTTTCCCTCGCGAATCTCACGATATCATAAACGGTCAGAAAGTAAGCGGCATAATTCATTTCCTCAATGAAAGCCAGTTCATATTTGATGGCAGCCACTGTTTTTCCAGGAATATTTTCGCCGAAATGTTCCTTTGCACCAATCCAGGTCAAATGGGTAAGCTCTTCCTGCGGCGTCCTGCCTTCACTCGTAATTTCTTTTGGATATTCATATTTCAATTCATCCAGCGAAAACCTGCAGGCTTCAGCAATTTCCTGGGTTCGCCTGATGGCATCCGGATATTGCCTGAACAATCGCAACATTTCTTCCTTCGGTTTTAAATGTCTCTCTGCATTCTGGTGCAGCAGGTATCCTGCGTTGTTGATGGTGCATTTTTCACGAATGCAGGTGAGCACGTCCTGCAATTGCCGGCGCGAAGGATGATGGTAGTGCACATCATTGGTCGCCACAAGGGGAATATCCAATCTCCTGGAAATTTGCGAAAGCCGGTGCATTTGTTTTGCATCGTCTCCCTGGTAGGACCGGAATGAAGCGAGGTAAAGATTTTTTCCCAAAGCTTGCCTGTATTCATCCAGGTTTTCATGAAATGCTTCTTCAAACTGGAATTCAGCATTGAGAACCGCAGGCGGCACGGCAATAAAAATCAGGCCGGCACGATGTTGATAAACATCCTCTTTATCAAGCAGGCATTTCCCTTTCTCTGTTCTCAAATTTCCAATCGTAAGGAGGGCCGATAGAAGCGCATATCCTTCTTTGTTTGTTGGGTAGGCCATGAGTGAAGGTCCCTCCGAAAGATCAAGCCTGCAACCGGGAATGATCCGCATCCCCCTGTTCTTTGCAGCTACATGCGCGCGCACAATCCCGGCAAGGCTGTTTCTATCCGTAATGGCAATCTCTCCGTAACCAAATTCAGATGCCTGGTCAACCAGTTCTTCAGGGTGTGAACCGCCCCGGAGAAAACTAAAATTTGTCGTCACTTGTAATTCAACAAAACTCATCGTGCATTCATTTCACGCAAAAAACCCATGAATAAACCATTGGTAATTCTTATCCGAATAATGTCCCGATCTGAACAACCAGTACCTGATTCCATCTTCATCTTCCACCTGGTAGTAGTCCCGGTGGTCGCCCTCCTCTATCCACCACTCTCTTTCGATTCGCTCCGGACCATCCGCCTTTTTGATTTTATGTAGTTTGTTCTTATACCTGAAGAGCATGGGCGGATAATCAGGAATGGGTGCCATCACCTGTATGGGCTCTGGTCTTGCCAAAAGATGAACCGGCCTCGGCCTGTCCGATTTCCAACTTGAAACTATTTTTTCCTGCAAAGAGTCCATGGGTTTGAAAGAACGCTCTGGCCAGTAATGTTCATCCGGACCAAAACGCTGGATACAATTAGCACCCATTTTATTCGTAACCCGGTCAATCAGTTCAAATACGCCGTCATCGTCAAGTCCCCCGGTCGTTTCCCAGATCTTTTCCTGAACGGGATTGATCTCCTCCACCCTACTGCCGTCGAGCTGAAACAATTCGATTCCCAACCCCGGTTCGATTGAATTCAGTTTGAGTTCGAATAATTTGAAGAGATGTTTGCTTTGATGAGAAGCGCGATTGGTACCGATATCAATTTTTACAACTTTGCCATCCACGCGAAAGCAGGTAAAACTTGCGAACCGAAGTCCCTTGCCGCATTGATAAAGACGCAAACAAAGATTATCCAAAAGCGTTTGCAAGGCAATTTCAATTCCGGTAAGCGTCAGGATCGGATCCAGGCTGGACAATCGCTCCTGGAAAGGCACAGGAGGAAGGATAGGAAGGATTGGCTCATTTTCATTTCCCAAAGCAAAATCAAGTTGACGAATGAAGCCCGTTCCAAACCGCCTGCGCAAGGCAGACCTGGGCATTGCTACAATATGGCTGATTTTTCTTAACCCAAGCTTGTGCAGTCTTTCCAAAATTTCCGGATCAATGCGTAGCGCTGATGGAGACAGGTTCATGAGTGCTTTCAGTTGCTCATGCGGTTGAACAATAGTTTTGTTTTCACCAAAATGAACAAGGGCCCAGGCTGCACCGATGGTATCGGCCATGCATAAACGAACATGATACCCGAATTGATTGAATCGATTGGCAATGGCATCCAGGTAGGCTGCCTCATTTCCCCACAGATGGGCACATCCCGTTGATTCGAGAATTAACCCGTCGGGCATATCCAGTGCAACCATTGGAGTATACCGTATGCACCAGGCACCGATGGATTCCAGCAGCCGTGAAAATTTTTGAGGCTGATCATCAAAATATTCAAGTGAGGGAAGAATGGCCCTTGCATCTGCAAGTACCATTCCCTTATCAATACCCTGCGAACGGGCAATGGAATTCGCAGCCGTGATAACCATCCTACCATGATCGTGTGCTGCAAGAACAAAGGCTTTATCTTTTAATCCTGGATTGCGAAGTAAAAACCAATCCGTCTTTAAAGAAAGAAACCATATCGCAACAAATCGTTTTGGCATTATCCCACTTTTATATTCAGTTCTCTTTCTATAGCAGGAACAGGCATATCCATGAGGTTAAACCTGCCTTCCGACCATTCCATCTGCCATTCGCCCGGTTTGCCATTCCTCACCTTTTCCAAAGCCACATTCCATCTGGGAAAGCCAACACCGGGCATTCCATCTTCGAATTCCGAGGGTAAATGAGAGATCCTCCAGCGACAAACCGAAGCGATCGGTTTGATCAAACGATGGTGTTGACGAATCAAAAATCCTGTGACGCGACTTTGCTCAACAGCCAGTTGAAGCCTGCGCGAAGCGGTGAAAGAAATCTCCGCAATTTCACCCACTACTGCCGCAAGTCCCTTACATTTTAAACCTTCTTCCATCACCCAAAGCAGGTCGTTATCGTTCCCCGCATTTATGAAAATGACACGGTCAGGCTCAATTCCAAAAGACTTCAATGCGGGAGGAAAAATTCGTCTCACCCTGCTGATCCAAAAAATGGCTTCGCCATTTTTTGCAAGGTGTGAAATCATTGCGGCAACAAAACCAGCAGAGGCCGCGGTTTGTTCTGGCGACTGGCTTTGAAATTCGTGGACGGCGCCAAGTGGAAAACAGGCATTTGGGAAGGCAGCATTCGCAGCACCCAAATCTATATTCGTCCGGTTGCCGCCAGGCATCGGTTTATATCCTTGCAAGGGCAGAATTTCTTTCTGGAGCCTTGCAAGGATATCCGCCCTTTCTGTATTTACATATCCCATCCTGAAAGAGACTAATTTCCTTGGCAAGAATACTAAATATTTTAGTAATCCCCAAATTAAATTTCCCTGCTCCGAATGGATATTTTATCCACAGGTATATCATAATCAAATGCCTCGATTCGTTATAGAAATGCTTTCCGCCACATGCGTATTCGTATCGGTGAGAAGACATTCAATCCAATATTCTTATGAGAAGGAACTCTACCCTTTTTCTGGCCCTTGCTATGCTATTTTCCTATTCTTGTAAAAAGGATACTGCCATACCGGCTCCGCCTCCCCCACCCCCTCCAATCATAGAAGAAGTTAAAGGCTATTTTTTGAGCCAGGCTGGCAACGACGCGGGTAAAGGCACAGCCTCCGATCCCTGGCGAACGATTGAGAGATTAAACCAGGAAACCTTAAAGCCCGGCGACAAAATATTTTTTAAATCCGGTGAAACATTTACCGGAACCCTGAAGCTGGATTCCAGCGACCGCGGAAGCGATATAGCCCCCATCCTTATTTCTTCTTACGGTAATGGCAAAGCGCAGATCAGTTCCGCGAACGGCGAGGGACTCAGGTTGTTGAACAGCCAGAATATTCGCATCGAAAAACTTCTCTTTACCGGAAGTGGCAGAAAAAATGGCAATACAACACCCGGCGTAAACATCCTGCAAAGTCACAATATTGAACTGGATAGCCTGGATATTGAGGGTTACCAAAAGGCAGGACTATTCGTCAACAATTCCTCTTATGTGAGAGCGACGAACATTTTTGCACATGACAATGGATTTGCAGGCATCTATGTATCCGGTGAAAAAGACAAGCAGGATTGCTATCAAATTTACCTTGGCAACTGTCGGGCAGAAAACAATCCCGGAGACCCTACGGAACTGTATGATCAAAGTGGAAATGGTATACTTGTCGTTTTGTGCCGAAGGGTAACCGTAGAATATTGTGTAGCCACAAACAATGGCTGGGACATGCCGAGAGTTGGGAATGGTCCTGTTGGTATTTGGGCTTGCAGGGCTGATAGTGTCGTGATTCAACATTGCATTTCTTTCAGAAATAAAACCTCACCGGGTGCCGAAGATGGCGGCGGTTTTGACCTTGATGGTGGCGTCACAAATTCATTTGTGCAGTATTGCCTTTCCTATGAAAACTACGGAGCTGCATTCGGCCTATTTCAATATGAGGATGCCGGCGAATGGTCGAACAATGTTTTCCGCTACAATATCAGTGAGAATGACGGCCTGGTGTCTACTGCAAAAGCGGGCGCATTCATTTGGAATGGCACCAATGATCCGAAACAGTTTTCACGCTGCTATTTTTACAACAACGTTATCTACAATACGAAAGGTGCGGCAATCAATTTTGCAGATGAAAGCGCACTTTCAGAATTTTATTTCTGCAACAATATTTTTGTGGCAAAAGATTTACTCCTTGTAGGGCCCTATAACACCAGTTCTTTTTACGGTAACGATTGGTGGAGTACTACAACCGGATTCAATGTTAGTGGCATTAAGAATTTCAGTCAATGGGCGAATGCCACCCAGAAGGAAACCTTGAACAACCAGGTTGCAGGTTACCAAATAGAACCCCGCTTTACAAATCCCGGCGGTGCGACCATCCAGGATGCCAATGAACTCAATTCATTTTCGAACTACAAAGTGCTCGACAATCCTGCTTTTCTGTACAATGGTGTAGATTTAAAGGCACTATTCAATATCGACTCCGGGCTGAATGATTTTAATCAGAAGCCGATTACGGGCAATGCCGTAGGTGCAAGCTTTTAAAGAGGGGTTGATCCGTTGACCCCTTTATTAGTTGATTAGTTTTACTGGTTAACCGGTTAACTGATCAATTGGTTAACCGGTAAACCAAACTTCCATATCCGGACAATGTTTGTTCCATAATTGAACAAATCCAGAAGAATTATTTGCGTAAACAGCTAAGACCTAAACTTTTGCATATCTGGCACTTTCTTGGTGGCGAGAATCCCAACCATCACTGCCATGCTGAAAAACTATCTGAAAATTGCCTTTAGAAATCTTTGGAAAAACAAGGCTTTTTCTTCCATCAACATCGCGGGCCTTGCCCTGGGACTGACCTGTAGCCTATTCATTTTTCTTTGGGTGCAGGATGAATATTCGGTGGATGCATCTTTCAAAGACGGGGCGCGCCTATACACGGTAGTTACCCGCGAATATGCCGATAATAAAATTATCGGAGGCCATAACACACCCGGACTTCTTGCTGATGAGCTAAAACGGGTCATTCCTGAAGTGGAGCTCGCCACCGGATACGCCTACAATCATTACTTCACTTTTGCCGCAGGCGAAAAAAGAATTAAATACGAAGGGAATTTTGCCGGCGAAGACTTTTTCAAGATTCTTTCCTATCCACTCCTCGGCGGATCTCCACAAACCGCGCTAAAAAGTCCCGAGTCTATTTCTATCTCTCAAAAAATGGCCATCGCTCTCTTCGGAAGTACAGAAGCTGCGATGAACCAAACCGTCCGATTTGAAAATTACAAGGACCTCAGGGTATCAGCCATATTTGCAGACATACAGGGAAACGCATCCGAACATTTTGACTTCCTCATCAACTGGCATTTTTTCCTGGAGCGGAAAACCTGGCTAAAAGATTGGAGCAGCAGCGGAGGCCCCACATTTGTTAAGTTGAGACCTTCCGCTAATCCCAAAAAAGTTGATGCGGAAATCCGGGAACTCATCAAGAAATACAATCCTCAGTACACGCCTACAGACAGGGTAGAATTGGGATTACAACGCTATGACGAAAAATATCTTTATTCAAATTTCAAAGACGGTGAAATCTCCGGAGGCCGGATTGAATATGTTAGATTATTCAGTCTTGTGGCCATTTTCATCTTGCTGATTGCCTGTATCAACTTTATGAATCTGAGTACAGCACGATCTCTAAAGAGGGCAAAAGAAATTGGTGTGCGAAAAGCCATTGGCGCCATCAGGAGATCCCTGGTATTTCAATTTATGGGCGAAGCGTTGCTATATACTGGCATTGCGGTTTTTATTTCGGTGTTGTTAATGATCATTCTCTTACCGGCATTCAACCAGTTAACAGGAAAATCGATCATCACGCCCTATGCCGACATCCGATTTTGGCTTTCTATTCTATCCATTACTGTGTTTACAGGCTTGGTAGCCGGAAGTTATCCAGCATTACTGCTGTCGTCCTTCAAACCCATAGCCGTATTGAAAAATACACTCAAGATGAGACCCTCCGCGAGCTGGTTTCGGAGGGGTTTGGTAATATTTCAGTTTGCACTTTCCATCATTTTCATTTCTGGCATGCTGATCATTAGTAAACAATTAAATTTTATTCAAAATAAGAACTTGGGGTATCATAAAAACAACCTGATCTATATTCCGATTGCCGGCAACTTGAAGAATCAATTCGATCTTTTCAAGATTGAAGCTCTCAAAATTCCCGGAATACAATCAATCAGTCAAATTTCTAAAAGACCCGTAGAGCTTGATGACAACACCAGCAGTGTGTTTTGGGAAGGCAAATCTCCAAATAGCAAGCCGAATTTCATCCAGGCATCGGTTGGCTATGATTTCATAAAAACAATGCAGTCTGAAATAATCAAGGGCCGCGATTTCTCAACAGAAATGGCAGATTCCAACAACTTTCTCGTGAATGAAACTGCGCTAGCCAAAATTGGCTACCAGGACCCCATTGGCAAACGATTGAAATTTTGGGCCATAAAGGGAACGATCATTGGAGTTGTACGTGATTTCCATTTTAATTCACTGCACGTGCCCATAGAACCTTTGGTGATAAGGCTTTCCAAAGGAGAGATGGATGGGGTGGCATTGATAAGGGTTGAACCTGCAAAAACCAGTTCTGCAATTGCAGGCCTGGAAAAATTACACAAGAATTTGAATCCGGAATTCCCGTTCAGTCACCAGTTCGCAGATGAAGAATATTCATTTCTTTACCAGAGCGAACAGGTGGTGCAAAAATTATCAGGATATTTTGCGTTCCTTGCCATCTTCATTTCCTGTCTTGGCCTTCTCGGGTTGGTTATGTTCACGGCTGAACAGCGGACACGCGAAATTGGAATAAGAAAAGTGCTTGGCGCCACAACGGCGTCTCTGTATAAGCTATTATCGAGAGATTTTCTTATACTTATACTATTCGCATTTGTTATTGCCACTCCTCTGGCCTGGTGGGCAATGAACGATTGGTTGCAAAATTTTGCATACCGGGAGCCCATCCATTGGACGGTATTTGTGATTGCAGGAATGGCATCCCTGGTGATCGCTCTGCTCACCATCAGCTTCCAGGCGGTAAAAGCCGCGAATGCCAACCCGGTTAAATCTTTAAGAACAGAATAGGCCTATTCGCATACAAACTGGCCCCAATCGGCAATCCTTCGTTGGAGTCTCGACAATAAAAACTAAATTGTTGCCGTTTCGCTTTAAATAAGAAGCGCTGGCTCGAAAGATCCTGGACCCTTCACCCTATAATATTACGCATGGCAGTTAATGTGATCAGAAAGGATGTTCTATTTGAGCCGGATTCAAGCCGGGTAATCGCCCGGTTCCTTTTTACCACTGAAGAGCGAAGCCTTGAATTGATTTCAAAAATCCTGGCGCTCACCATCCGACAGCAGCAGGAAATTTTAACCCAGGTTTTAAGGGATTTTTCAAAAAGGCACCGTAGCATCTCCAGGATATTTGAAAAACATTTCGGCCGCTTATCCCCGCTGTTTGACAAACTCAAAATTGATCCAGGCACGCTAACAACCACCCAAAGGGTGCTAATGGGAGCCTATTTTACCATGGAGTATTCCATCGAAGCAGCTGCTTTCTTCAATCCTTCTATTGTAGAAGATCCCGACCAATCTGAATTGTCAACCGGGGAAAAAAGGGTAATCCTGAGTTTCAGGGCCACGGGCGAGGGTCATATCTCATCGATCATTTTCAGATCAGGCATCATCAATAAGAACAATAAGATTGCCATTGAACCTCCCGGCAAAATGCTCGAATCGCCGGAACAAGTGAAGAATCATACCTATCACAAGGATTCTTTCCAGCGAAAATTGCAGGAAATGCGAGACTGCAGCAGTTTAGCCTATCCGATCATCATGAAAAAGCTGACGGATACTTTTACATACGAAGAATTGAAAAGATATGTGGATGAAACCATCATTGTAGTTCACAACGACCCGGAAAGCCTGGTGCTGTTGAATGAGATTATGTGGCTGGCTTCCTCACACTATGAAATGGATTTTTCAGTTGATACCGCAATTTCCGAGCGCGTGATTTTTCCCATTGCTGATACCGAAATGAAGGGAATAGAAGATGCCCGGTTCGTAAAATTCACCGGCGACGATGGAGAGGTTACCTATTATGCCACCTATACGGCTTACGACGGGATCACGATCCTGCCAAAGCTTTTGCTAACAAAGGATTTCTATCATTTCAAAGTAATGCCCATACATGGTGAAGTGGCCCAGAACAAAGGCATGGCACTATTTCCCAGGAAAATCAAAGGAAAATTTGCAATGCTTTGCAGGATTGATGGCATCAACAACTATATATCCTTTTCTGAAAATATCAATGTGTGGCGGCAGGCCACACTTTTACAAACGCCTAAATATCCCTGGGAACTCTTGCAAATGGGAAATTGTGGTTCGCCCATTGAAACGCCGGAAGGGTGGCTGGTCATAACACATGGCGTGGGTCCGGTCAGGGAATATGTACTTGGCGTTTCTTTATTGGATCTTGAAAACCCCGAAAAGGAAATCGGCCGGTTAAGCACGCCGCTGCTTTCACCAAATGAAAAAGAAAGGGAAGGTTATGTTCCCAACGTTGTATACTCTTGTGGTGCCATGATACATAATGGAAGCCTGATTTTGCCTTATGCAATGTCCGACTACGCTTCTACCTACGCCACCGTCGACCTGGATGAACTGCTGGCCGAGCTAAAAAAGTCGGGCAAGAATGACTAGTTTAGCCGAAGAGGATCTGTTCATAGATTCGGAGATAATCTTCTGTCATCTTTTCCATTGAAAACTTCGATACAACAGCATCACGGCAATCAGCTCTTGAAATGCTTTGCAGTTGTTTTACCGCACGAACGGCCTGTTCAATTGTTTTTACGAGGAAGCCGGTCTTTCCGTCAATTATTAATTCAGGCATGGAGCCACGGTTGAAGGCAATGACGGGGGTACCACAACACATGGCTTCAACCACGCTTAATCCGAAGGGTTCTTCGAAAGAAATAAGGTGAAGTAAAGCCAGTGCACCACCCATGAGCTCATTTCTCTCCTGTGGTCCGCAATTTCCAACATAAACGACCTCTTTATTGTCAATCCGGGGTTGAATTTGAGTCATGAAATATTCATTATCCTGGATAAGACCGGCGATGATCAGTTTCTTCTTGCACGCATTTGCGACCTCAATGGCCTCAAAGACGCCTTTTTCTGGGTGGATGCGGCCAAAGAAAAGCAGGTATTCATTGGCGTGATCAACAAAAAGAAAGTCCTCCAGTTTGATGCCGTTATATACTGTTGCTATATATTCAAGATCCGGATGCCGGTTTGCATTGCTGATGGAAACATAGTGGGTACCGGCATTGTATTTCTTATAAACGGGAACAATGCGTGGTGAAGAAAAACCATGAATGGTAGTCACCATCGGTGTATCGATGAGCCTGGAGTAAGTCAGCGGTAAAAAATCAAAATGATTGTGAATGATATCGAATTCATGTGCGCTTTCGAAAAGATGACTGATATGCAGGCATTCATTCACTTTGGCATCGGCATCGGGGTCATCACCATAGGGTTTCGTGATGCTCCAGGAAAGGCGAGCACTGGTAATAGAATCAGCAGTGGCAAAAAGTGTTGTATCGATTCCCCTAGCAACCAAACTCTCGCAAAGATTGGATGCCACCTGTTCCCAGGGACCATATTGCCTGGGAGGCGTACGCCAGGCAATCGATGAAAGAATCGCCACTTTCATTTCTCAATTTTCTGTTTTATAGGAATCTTCAAAAGCCTTCAGCACAGTTAAGTGGGCGATGAGGTAAGCAAGTGTACTTTCAGCCCCCTGGTTGCGATTGACTCCATCACTTTCCAGGCCATCACAGCAGCCCTTGGTTTCAAAATCATAAAGACTCATCCTTAAATCGTTGTCACCCAGGAACCACATGAAAGAAGTATAAAGCTTGGAGAGATAGGATTTATCCTTCGTAAAATGAAATGCCTCGTGAAACAACAGCACCATCGCCATGGCATCTAAAGGCTGTTGGGCAAAGGTGGAATATGACCCATTCTTAATAAACCATTCTTTATTGCCAACCACAGAGAGGTAGCCGTCTTTGAGTGTAATATCTGAAAGAAATTTCATGGTCTCCATGGCTACATCGGAGATGGTTTTATCATTCAATATACTTGCGGCGTGCAAAAGTGCCAGTGGCAAAATGGCGTTGTCGTAGGCCAGCAATTCTTCAAACCAATGCCAATCGCCCGCGCTGTTACGTTGATAAGCGCTCACCAATTTATTCGCCATCGATCGTAACCGCTCAGTCATCTCCTCATCGTGAGGACTGCTTCGCAAATAATAACTGGCGCCAATCATCGTATTCGCAATGCTCCTGATGGAATTCAATTTTTCAAAATTCGGTGCAGCCTCAAAAAAGATCTCTTTTCCCGACTGGTAATAAGCATCATTGGGCGCGTTCCCCAACAAATAGCCGAGCGACCAAATGGCCCGGCCGAATGAATCTTCCGACCCCTTTTCATCTAAAAAATTTCGGCTAAAACTTAACAGGTTCCGAAATGTTCCGTCATCATTCTGCATGTAATGAATATAGCTGAGGTAAATGGGCGACAATTCAAGTGCAAGCGGAAGTTTCTTTTGCTTGTAAGCCATCAAGACCATTAACAATGCGCGGGCATTGTCATCCAAACAGTATCCTTCCTTCAAATTCGGAATTCCAAACTTAGCATGCTGAATGATGCCTGTATCATCCGTCATGCGTTTGATATGATCCAGTGAAAACGGGGGCAATATCAGGGGGTCGAGAATGGTGTCTTTCCTGGAAGGGTGATTTGCTTGTAGTTGCAATTCGGCGGCAACAAGGTTGTTGTATTTAATTCCAATCTTGGGCCAGGTAATTTCTTTACCATAGGCGTAAGCATTATTACGCAGTTCCAGCAGCTTGTCTGGATGATCCAGCAGATCCAAAAGGATGGACGACAATTCAGTTGAATCATTAAAATCGAACAACTTTCCGCGGCCATCCGCAAGCAGTTCGGCTGCATGCCAATAGGGGGTTGAAATGACGGCTGATCCCGCGCCAATTGCAAATGATAAAGTACCGCTGGTAATCTGCGCTTCATTCAGATAAGGTGTAATGTAGATGTCTGAGGCGTACAGGTACTTGAACAATTCCTTGAGGACGATGAATTCATTTAAAAAAAGAACATGATTTTCGAGATGAAGACTCTTGGCAAGACGTAAAAGGAAAATGCGGTATTCTTCCCCAGAGTGTCTCAACACTGCCGGATGCGTTTTACCTAAAATGATATAAATCGTATTGGGGTGTTTCGCCACCACGGCTGGCAACGCCTTAATCACTGTTTCAATGCCCTTATTCCTGCTGATGAACCCAAAAGTGAGCAGCACTTTTTTCGACTCCAGTTTGAATTCTTTTTTCGCCATCTCATGACTGAATCTCAAATTGGGCACCCCATGTTCAATCAATTCAATCTTTTCCAAATCGATTCCATACACGCTGGTCAAAAATTCAACTGCTTTATGGGTCATGACAACAATCCTGCTGGCCATTTTACAAATCTCCGTGAGAATTGCTTTTTCATTATAAGATGGTGATTTCAACACTGTGTGAAGCGTAACGACTAATGGAATTTCAAGCCGGTGAAGCAGAGGAAGAATATACACCCCGCTTTGGCCGCCAAAAATGCCAAATTCATGCTGGAGCAAGCAGATATCGGCGCCACTCAGGTTGATAAATCTCGCAGCCTCTATATAATCGCCCTGTTGTTCCTGGCCAATGCAGAATTGCACTTCTTTAGGGTAATCATATGATTCCTCCTGGTCATCCATGGCAATGACCAAACTTTCGTTCGAATCATTCTCTCCTACTGCCGTTGTTGTCATCGCGGCAACAAGATCCTGCGTGAAGGTCCCAATGCCGCATTCCCTCGGGGGATAGGTTCCGATATAAGCGATTTTCATGATTAACGATTTGGATAAAACGGTAGTAATCCAGGTAGGGTACTAAAGGTAGTCTTTAAAGATGAACTGTCTGCAGCAGGAGGCTCCCTGATTAACAGGCAAAAAAATGGCAGGAAAATTCCCTGCCATAACTAATCATTTTCAAAATCTGATTTCAGACAACATTTTCAGTCGCCGACTCAATCAATATCTTGTTCAGGATCCTACCCGATTCATTTTCGGGATTCGCCAGGTCTTGTAAAGTCACTTTATCCAGCAACTGATCAATGGTGAACTGAACCATCTTCCATAGTGATCGCGAAGAGCAATCAACTGAATTCGTACATAACCTCAATGTCCCCGCGTGCATACCGCAGAAATCAGCGTCGAATAATGGTCCGCCCAGCGCTTTCAAGACCTTGTTGATCACAATTTCGCTGGCCGGCTTCACCAATGCATAACCACCCCTGTTGCCGGGGGTGCTTTTGATAAAACCCTCCATACGCAAAATACGCGTGAGCTTGGCAATGTAGTGACTGCTCAGGCCTTCCGCCTCACTCAGCTGCGGAATGCTCATGCCTTCCGCGTCCTTACACGCCGCAATGCGGATTAGAATTCTTAAACCATATTCTTCCTGTGCGGTAATCTTCATAAAATAGAATTAGAGGTTCAGCGACTCAATTTTCACCTGGTAACGTTGAGACAAATAATTTTTGATCTTATCCTGTTCTTCGGCCGTATTCTCTTTTGAACATTCTTTATCAAACGCATCTGCCAAATCGCGCGCAATTTCGTTCGCAGAACGCCCTTCAATCTGGTAACGCTGCAGAATAAATACCAGCTGTCCGTTTCTGAACAACATGATATTCGGAGAAGAGGGCGTCAATCCTGGCATCCATTCCTCGCGCAACCTGTTCACGGCCATTTTCTCCATACCTGCGAACACAGTTGTGTAAACATCGGGTACTCGTTCATTCAACATCGAAAGGATGGCTCCCGGCCTGGCACTCCTTGCAGCACATCCGCAAACGGAGTTCAGCATCACCAATACGGTCTTGTCATCCTTTGCGCCCAGCACTGCATCCACGTCTTCCGGCGTCAGCAATTCTCTAAAACCCGCGCCTGTCAGGTCGTCCCGAAAGGGTTGCGCAACCGCAGGCGAATAGGTGGGCGTATTGTCGTTCATCAAACTGTTAAAGCTTATTTGTGCCATAGAACACTTATTTTAATGATTATAACATTCCTAATTCAAGTTGGGCGGCTTCCGACATCATGCTCTTGTTCCAGGGTGGATTCCAGGTAACAGCTACATGCACGTCATTCACGCCTTCAATCTCGTGCAACTTCTGATCTACTTCAATCGGGAGTGATTGCGCAGCCGGGCAACTCGGCGCCGTCAGCGTCATCACCACCTGCACATTGTTCACCGGTAAAACCTCCACTTCGTAAATCAGTCCCAATTCATAAATATTCACCGGTATCTCAGGATCGAAGATGGTCTGCAATTTTTCAATCACTTTATTTTTCAGTTCCTCTGCATCCATAATGATCATCATTGTTGTGACTTAATTTTATACGCCAGCGCGTAATTTTTCATCTGCTTGATCATCGACAAGAGTCCATTCGAGCGGGTCTGTGCCAGGTGTGACATCATGCCGATCTCCCTGATAAAATCCAGTTTCGTTTCCGAAATCTCGTCAGGTGTATGCCCCGACAAAACCCGGATGAGCATACTGATCAGGCCCTTAACAATAACCGCATCGCTGTCGGCCTTGAAAAAAATCCTGCCGTCGCGATAATCCGCTACCAGGTATACCGTTGACTGACATCCCCTCACTTTGTTCTCATCCCTCTTGTATTTTTCGTCCAGCACAGGGAGCTTTTTTCCAAGGTCGATGATGTATTCATATTTCTCATCCCAGGTATCGAACAATGAAAATTCATCGATGATTTCCTGCTCCGCTTCTGATATTGATTTGATGGCTTCCATCGGTTAGCTCAACATTTTTATGGCCTTGCCCAAACCCGCCACCAAAGCATCAATCTCTTCGCGCGTGTTGTAAGCTGCGAATGAGGCTCGAACAGTGCCTGGCAGGCAGAGCCTGTCCATCAGGGGCTGGGTACAGTGGTGACCTGTTCTCACCGCAATACCGCGGTTGTCCAGGAGAATTCCAATATCCTGCGGATGTGTGCCTTCCACAAAAAATGAAACCACACTCACTTTATTCCTCGCCTGGCCAATAATTTTCAGACCCTTTATTTCCGTTAAGGATTCTGTTGCATATTTCAGCAAGTCTTCTTCGTGTTTCCTGATCCTTGCCTTTCCCCAGCGATTCACAAAATCAATCGCAGATTTGAACGCTACGGTGTCGGCAATATTAGGAGTACCCGCTTCATATTTATAGGGCAGGTCGTTATACGTGGTTTTATCGAAATACACTTCCTTGATCATTTCACCCCCACCCTGGAAGGGCGGCATGGATTCCAGCCATTTCTTCTTTCCATACAATACGCCCACGCCGGTTGGGCCGTACATTTTGTGAGAAGACAACGCAAAGAAATCGCAGTCCAGATCCTGCACATTAATATCCAGGTGAACCGAAGACTGTGCGCCATCAATCATCACCAACGCTCCTGCGGCGTGTGCCCATTCAATAATGGTCTTCACCGGATTGATCGTGCCCAGTGAATTCGACGCGTGCACAATCGAAACCAGTTTTGTTTTGGAAGACAGGAGCTTTTTATATTCCTCAAGGACCAGCTCTCCCTCATCCGTAATGGGAATGACTTTGAGCCTGGCCTTCCTTTCTTCACAGATGATTTGCCATGGAACAATATTCGAGTGGTGCTCCATGGTTGAAATGATTACCTCGTCGCCTTCCTTCAAATTCTGACGGCCCCAGGTATAGGCCACCAGGTTGACGCTTTCGGTAGTGCCTCTCGTGAAAACGATCTCTTCACGATGCCCGGCGCCGATATATTGCTTCACCGCATCGCGAGTGGCCTCAAAGGCCTGCGTGGCTTCCTCAGCCAGCGTGTGAATGCCGCGATGGATGTTTGCATTGAAATTTGAATAATAGTCAACGAGTGCGTCAATTACAAGCTGCGGCTTTTGTGAAGTGGCGGCATTGTCGAGATAAACCAACGGATGCCCCTTCACTTCGCGGGCCAATACCGGGAACTGCTGGCGAAGCGCCCACACATCCAGTTTTTCATCTATCGTATTGAGCTGACTGATCATCGTTTAAAATTCTAATCGTTCTGAAATCAGCCGGTCCACAAGATCCCTGATCGGCTGTGGTTTGATATATTCAAGAATGTCCACTGCAAAAGCGTGCACCAATAATGACTTGGCTCTTTTCTCTGTGATGCCGCGCGAGCGCAGGTAGAACAATCCTTCCTCGTTCAGGCGGCCAACGGTGCAACCGTGAGAACATTTTACATCGTCGGCAAAAATTTCCAATTGTGGTTTGGTATTCACACTTGCTGTGTTCGACAGCAACACATTCTTGTTCGACTGGTATGCATTTATTTTCTGAGCCTGTGGCTGAACAAAAATTTTCCCGTTGAACACGCCAGCAGATTGTCCGTCAAGTATTCCCTTGTACAATTCATTGCTAAGGCAGTGAGGTTTCACATTGTCTACAACGGTATGATTATCCACGTGCGTTTGGCCTGAAAGAAAATATAGTCCATACAAGTGCGACTCGCAATACTCGGCTTCCATCACAATATTCAGGTTGTTGCGAATAATGCCTCCATCCAGTGAAATCACCACGGTATGCACGTAGCTCTTGCCAACCTGGCGGAAATGCGTTGTACTCACCTGGTTCGCCTGGTTGCTGTCGTTTTGTATCTTGTAATATTCTACCATCGCATCCTTCTCTACCACCACTTCCATGACCTGGTTGGTGAGCGTTTCGCCCAGTCCCAATGTGGTATAGGTTTCCACCAACTGGATTTGTGCGTGTTCTCCAACATGGATGAGGCTCCGCGGTTGGGCCACCACGTTAGAGGCACGGGCATCAGCGATATTGTAGATGTAAACAGGATGGGATGCAATTTTTCCTTTCGGGACATGGATAAAGATGCCGCCCTCAAGCAATGCAGTATTCATGGCGTTGAGGCCATCTTTCAAATAGCGTGAACTATGGCCGAGGTTGGCCTTCACCACATCCGCGTATTCATTTTCTGCAGCCTTTTCCAACGGCAATACCACCAATTCTCCAGATCTCACCACGGAATGTTCAGGCGTAAAAATGCCGTTCACAAATACCAGTTCATTTGCGTTATCGGCACCAGCCAGTCGAAGTGATTTGAAATCGTCGACGGAAATTCCGTGGGGAATCGCATTGCCGAAAAGGAAATCCTTGTCGAACAATGGACTGATCCTGGTATATTTCCACTCCTCGTGCTTTACGGTGGGAATGCCCATCTGGCTGAACGCCGAAAAGCCTGACTCACGGATGGTATCAAGGGCCGGCGAATGTTGTTCGCCCTTCAGTTGTTCGTATCTTACTTTGATATAACTCTTCGTGTTCATGTATGCTTCATTTCTGAAAAGGCTTAAACCTCTTCTTCAACTTTTACTTCGTTCTTAATAAAATCATATCCCCTTTCTTCCAATTCGAACGCCAGCTCCTTAGTGCCTGACTTCACAATGCGTCCGTTGTACAATACATGCACAAAATCGGGAACGATATAATCCAACAAACGTTGATAGTGCGTAACAACGAGTACAGAATTATCCTTGCCGCGCAATTTGTTAACCCCATTCGCAACGATACGAATCGCGTCGATGTCAAGTCCGGAGTCGGTCTCATCAAGAATGGCCAATTTCGGTTGCAGCATGGCCATCTGGAAAATTTCGTTTCGCTTTTTCTCACCGCCGGAAAACCCTTCGTTGAGTGAGCGGCTTAGGAGCGACTGGTCAATATTCATCAGTGCCATTTTCTCCTTCATCATTTTCAAAAATGCAACGGCATCCAAAGGATCCTGGCCTTTGTACTTCCGAATTTCATTCACGGCTGTCTTGATAAAATTGGTGGTGGTCAATCCCGGAATTTCAACCGGGTATTGAAATGCAAGAAATAGACCTTCTGCGGCTCTTTCTTCCGGTGCAAGGTCTAACAGATCCCTGCCCAGGAATTCAGCACTACCCTCAGTCACTTCATAGTCGGCCCGTCCCGCCAGCACCGAGGCCAACGTACTCTTACCAGAGCCATTCGGACCCATGATGGCGTGCACTTCGCCTGCTTTGATTTCGAGATCAATACCTTTCAGGATTTTCTTTTCTTCAATCCCTGCGTGCAAATTCTGAATCTTCAACATAATATTTCGATTGTCTTATTTCAATGTTTGATAAAATGGTTCTGAAGTTTAGCCTACACTACCTTCCAGACTGATCGCAAGCAATTTTTGTGCTTCCACTGCAAACTCCATGGGTAGTTGGTTCATCACTTCCTTTGCAAATCCGTTTATGATCAATGCAACGGCGGTTTCCGTATTAATGCCCCGCTGATTGCAATAAAAGATCTGGTCTTCGCCAATCTTGGAAGTCGTAGCCTCGTGTTCAACGATGGAACTGTTGTTCTTGACTTCGATGTAAGGGAAAGTGTGTGCTCCGCATTTGTCTCCCAACAGGAGTGAATCGCACTGCGAAAAATTCCTGGCGTTAGCCGCGTTCTTACCCACGTGAACCAGTCCACGATAACTGTTATTGCTGAAGCCCGCGGAGATCCCTTTCGATACGATTCGGCTCCTGGTGCTTTTACCAAGGTGCTGCATCTTCGTGCCGGTATCAGCCTGCTGACGGTTATTGGTAACTGCAACGGAATAAAACTCGCCTACGGAATGATCGCCTTTTAGTATTACGCTGGGGTATTTCCAGGTAATGGAAGAACCGGTCTCAACCTGCGTCCACGAAATCTTTGAATATTCTCCTTTACAGATACCCCGCTTCGTTACAAAATTGTAAATACCGCCTTTACCCTCCTTGTCACCCGGATACCAGTTCTGCACGGTGGAATATTTTATCTCGGCATGATCCAGTGCAACCAGCTCAACCACCGCGGCGTGCAACTGGTTTTCATCGCGCATCGGAGCAGTACATCCTTCGAGGTAGCTAACATAGCTTGAGTCTTCGGCCACGATCAGCGTGCGTTCAAACTGACCTGTATTTTCCGCGTTGATGCGGAAATAGGTGGAAAGTTCCATTGGGCATCTAATGCCTTTAGGAATGAAACAGAATGAACCGTCGGTGAAAACAGCCGAGTTTAATGCCGCATAAAAATTATCTGTCATGGGCACCACGGAACCGAGATATTTCTTCACCAGTTCAGGATGCTCCTGGATGGCCTCGCTCATGGAGCAGAAGATCACACCCAACTCAGCCAGCTGTGCCTTAAACGTGGTACCGATAGATACACTATCAATCACGGCATCTACGGCAATGCCGCTCAATCTTTTTTGCTCGTCGAAAGAAATACCCAGCTTTTCAAATGTCCTCCGCAATTCCGGATCGATTTCGTCCAGGCTCTTAGGCGATATTTTTTGTTTGGGGGCGGAGTAATAGATGATATCCTGAAAATTGATTGGAGGGAATTTAATGTTGGCCCATTTCGGCTCGTGACCGGCCATTTGCGACCACTGGCGAAAGGCTTTCAGTCGCCATTCCAGCATCCATTCGGGTTCATTTTTCTTATGAGAAATAAATCGAATGATGTCTTCATTCAAACCCATCGGCGCCTCGTCGGCTTCAATCTCGGTTACGAAGCCGTACTTGTAATCGGTTGAAACGGTTCTTTCAATCGTGCTCAGACTATCGTCGGGTTCCATATTTTTGGTCTTCAAATCTGTTTGCATCCTGCAAAGTTACGAATTGATTTATACAAAAAAGTAGAAACAGGGAAAATTTTGTTAATGGAGTATAAGTCTGTTCATTGATTATCAATAATATATGGCAGAATTGGGGCTATTCAACCGTGTTCAAGCTTTTGATCTGGTCGAATGAAAAGCCAGCAAACAGCTCCCAAACCTAACATCACCGAAATGAGCAGAAGTGGGGAATTGAAACTTTTTAGCCTGTCAACAATGCTTCCAAAACTGATGGACAATATGAATGCACCGATCTGGCCTGCGAAATTCATGATACCAGCCATTGTTCCTGTATGCTCTCCGGCCACGTCTGCGCATGCCGAGAAAGCGACGTTTCCGAAACCGACGATAAAGAAGCCCCCTAATACCAGGCTGTAAGCTGAAATCTGTGCACTGTTCGTGGTAGCAGCGATTAAGAAGATGGTGCTCATGCCAGCTAAACCAATTGTCCCAATCAACCGCCTGCTGAACACCAAACCTTTTTTCCTAACCAGCCAATCTCCCATCCATCCGGAACATAGTGCTCCTGCAATGCCCAGAAGAAACAGGGCAGACACGAATCCTTTCATCGCATTTTCAGAAAAATGCCTGCCTTGTTGAAGGTAAACCGGCATCCATGCCACAAAGAAATAGAGTGCCCATTGAGAAGTGAAAAACGCAAAAATCATCGCCCAGATCCATTTCCTTCTCGCGACCTTATTCCAGGGAAATTTTGTGTTGTGGCGAATGAATCTGCGATTATCCTCGATCAATCTTACTTCTTCCTTTGAAATATTTCTCATCGACGAAGGTTCGTCATGGAACCACCTGATGCAAACAAACACCCAAATCAAGCCAATTAATCCATTTATGAAAAATGGCGCCCGCCACCCGAAGGATATCGCTATAGGCACCACCAGCAAAGGGGCAATTGCCGCCCCTGCAGTTTGCCCAACAAACAGTAAGGACATGGCTCGTGAAGTTTCCAGCCTGGGAAACCATCTGCAAACGACGGCTGTTCCATTGGGATATGCGCCTGCTTCTCCCATTCCAAAAAGAAAGCGGGTGAGGATTAAAGAATAGAATCCAAACGTCAACCCCGTAAGCGCTGTGAAGAAGGACCACCAAAGCACGATCCTGACCAATACTTTACGCTGACCCAACCGGTCTCCCAACATCCCGGAAGGAATTTCAAAAATGGCATAAGCCAGCGCAAATGCGCCTACTACCCAACCAAACTGCTCGTTACTGAGGTGGAATGCTTCCTTTATCCGCACACCAACCAGCGAAATCGTTATGCGGTCGAGGTAGGTAATAAAAGTCAGGAAAAATAAAAGGATCAATATCCTGTACCGATATGGAAAATAGGATTGCAAGAAAGGTGGGTCGTTTGATGGTCAAAGTGGTTGATAATATAACCATTTTAGTTTGAAACAATTTGTTGAGTATGTGCAGAGGATGATCTATGACTGTTTTTATTGCATATTAAGACCTAAATTTAGTGAGGCCCACGGCCAGGATTATTAAAGTGATTTGAAGCATCGGAAATGATTTTATGAACCATCGGATTGTAAAAGTGGGCGTTGTTCAGGCAACGCCGGTCTTATTCAATGTTGAAGCCACTGTCGCCAAAATCGTTGAGTGGATTGAGCGCGCTTCATCGCAAGGCGTTCAACTCCTGCTTTTCCCGGAATCCTTTATCCCCTGCTATCCCAGGGGCTTGAATTTTGACGCCGTAATCGGGAAGCGGACTGAATTGAGTCGGAAGACCTGGCTGGACTATTGGGAGCATAGTGTTGATCTGTCCACTTCACAGCTGGACCCTTTAAAGCAGGCGATCAAAACGGCGGGAATGTTTGTTGGATTGGGCATCACTGAAAAAGAAAATATTGGAGGATCACTTTATTGCACCCTTGTTTATTTTGATCCGCAAGGCAACATCATGGGTAAACACCGCAAGATCAAACCCACGGCCCTGGAACGTTACATTTGGGGGGAAAGTAGTGGAGAATCCCTGGTAAGTTTTGATACAAACATTGGAAAAATAGGAGGTTTGATTTGTTGGGAAAATTATATGCCGATGGCCCGGATGTCGATGTACATGAAGGGAGTTGAAATCTACCTTGCACCCACAGCGGATGCGAGGCCAGCCTGGCAAAGCGCTATGCAGCACATCGCCCTGGAAGGCAGGTGCTTTGTTATGGGCGCCAATCAATTTGTGAGAAAGCAGGATTACCCGCAGCGTTACCAGGAATCCATTCAAGGTGAACCCGAAATCATGAGTGCGGGAGGTTCGGTCATTATTGCGCCTACCGGCGAAATTTTGGCGGGCCCCGTTTGGAACGAGGAATGTCTACTCACAGCAGAGCTTGATTTTAAGGTATTAGCGAAATCAAAACTTGACTTTGATGTTGTTGGTCACTATGCACGGAAGGATATTTTCAAGTTAACTGTAGTGGACCAACCTGATATTTTCCGTCATACGGAAGCCACAAGGTCATCCTGACCAACCATATTCAATTTCATCTAACAGGCAGGATAGTTGGTCGAAATTATTACAATAGGCCATGGTAGTTTGTAGCTTTAGGTAAGCTTTTCAACCAACCAATATGGAATACGATAATGACCGGATCATCAAGCCGCCCTACAAACTCGAGTTGGGATATTGGTCCTGGCTGGGAATGATCAACCCCCTGATCAATGCAATTACAATTTTTTCCAACGAATGGAAGATCTGGCCGGTTTTGATTTTCGTCAACCTGGTCATGGTTCCTGTCTATTTCATGTTTGCAAAAATCCTGGGGCCCGAATTGTTGTTGCGCCGCAGGTATTGGTTTTGTCTTGTATTGAGCATTCTTTCTTTCCTAATCCTTCACCTCTTGCTGTTCGCGATTTATTCACTCGTGCTGAAATTTGAGCTCACCCCTTTGCAACAGGCTTATTTCACTTACGATTCTCAAACGATTGCAAGGGAAAGCATTTGGATACTCGTCAACATGTCCATGGCGCTTGCCATATTCTATATCAGGAAGGCGATGGACGAACGCGATCAGCTTGGGGATGCACAGCGTGACAACACCTTTCTCAAACTTCGCTACCTGCGCGCGCAATTGAATCCGCATTTCCTCTTCAACGCGATGAACAGCATTTATTCTTTAAGTCTCCAAAAATCCGACAAGGCACCGGAAGTGGTGGTGAAACTCGCCGACATCATGCGCTACCTGATCTATGAATGCAATGAAGAAAAGGTTCCACTCGATAAAGAGATTGAATTCATCAGGAACTATATCGAAATTGAAAAGATCCGCTACAAGGCAGATGTGAGGTTTTCGGTGGAAGGGCAGACGCACGACATCATGATCGAACCCTTCCTGTTCATCTCTTTCATCGAAAATGGTTTTAAACACGCCTTGGATGATGGATCAACCGATCCCTTCATCTATATTACGCTTCGTGCAGAAGAAAAACAGATCGTGCTCAACGTAATCAACAACAGCAATGCTGACCTCGAGACCCAGGCCAAACGTATCAATGGCAAAGGCCTCACGACAAGCCGTAGCTTGTTGGATATGCTTTACCCGCAGGCCTATGCGCTCGACATTATTCAAACCGATAAAGAAGAAAACCGGAAGAGTGCACTTCGACTACACAATGCACGCGAAAGATTGGAAATGCTCTATCCTGACAACTATACCCTGGACGTCATCCTGAATAAGAATTCATTTACCGTTTCCCTCATCATCAAATCACGCGCCGCTTGATCAAATGCATTATTGTAGAAGATGAAGAACTGGCCCAGGATGTGATCCAGAGTCATCTCGAAAATTTCAGGGATCTTGAACTGGTTGGCGTTTTTCGAAACGCCCAGGAAGCAGACATCGCGCTCCAAACCCTGGAAGTAGATCTTATGTTTCTCGACATCCGGCTCCCAGCTATGAGCGGGATGAGTTTTCTGAAATCGCTCAGCAATCCGCCCCTGGTGGTGCTCACCACCGCCTATCCCGAATACGCACTGGAAAGCTATGAGTATAACGTGATCGACTACCTGCTAAAACCAATCAGCCTCGAAAGATTCACGAAAGCCGTCAATAAGATCGCGAATGGCAGGCTGTATTCGCAGCCCGTTCGAGAATTGGCCAAAGACCCCGACCATATCTTCATCAAGTCGGGCAGCAAGTTCTTCAAGGTGAACTTTTCTGAAATCATTTTTGTGGAAGGCATGAAGGATTATTTGAGAATTCATAGCCCCGACTATACCCTGGTCACGCACCAAACGATGAACGAGATGGAAAAAATTCTGCCTTCCCATCAATTTATGCGCGTTCATAAATCCTACATCGTTGCCATCGACCATATCAAAAGCATTTATGGGAATACGATTGAACTGTAGAAAAGCTCAATCCCGATTGGAATCAGTTATAAGGAGAGTGTGATGAGGATGATGAAGACTGGTGGATAGTAGACGGTGGACAGTGGACGGTGGATCGTTGTTCGTTGTAACGGTCAACGAACAACGGTCAACGAACAACGTTTAAAGCAACCATCTTCAACGGTCCATCATTGCAACCAAATAAATAACAGGTCTTACCATTTCCTGAAAGCGATACCACCGAACGAATATCTCCACGCAAACTAAGTCCCGTTTGATATTGTGGAACCGCTTTAAAGCTTCCCTTCCCATCGCCGAGTAAGAGCGTCCCAAAACTCGCGTCGTATTTGCCGAATTTCATCCTTGTCCAGGAATTGTTTCCAGCCAGCAACAGATCCTTCTTCCCGTCCTGATTGGCATCCATGGACTGAATCGCAAATACCGGAGCATACTGTGCTTCTGCGGGTAAATCAATTTTTTCAAATGCGCCATCCGGCTTGCCGATCAGCACAACAGAACTTAACAATTCGGCTTTTAGCATCGTTGCATTCTTCAACTCATCCGCAGAAAAAATTCCGTTGATGGTCGCGTCCGCGTAGCTATGATATTCCAGGAATTTTTTCTTGATGATGGGTAATTGCTCCGCCAGGTCGTCTCTCGAATAAGCAGGATATGAAACCCCCTGAATATAATAGCAGAAAATGGGATCGATGGACCCATTTCCATCGAAGTCTTTAAAATACATGCTCAATGGCTCTTTCACGGTAGGCTTGAATTGACCGTTCAAACCCTGGTTGCCCAAAACCAGGTCGGGCAGGCCATCACCATTCAAATCATCCACAAAAATTCTATTCCACCAACCGCCTGAAGCGAAGTTGATATAGGTTTTAGACACATCGGAATATGTATCTCCACTCCTGGCAAATACCCTGATGGGCTGCCATTCTCCAACAGTAATCAATTCGGGATGACCATCCTTATTCAAATCCACCCACGCAGCATCTGTGATCATTGCATCTTTCAACAGTGCCGAAAAATGCTCGTCATACCTGAAGTGACCCTTACCCTCATTGATCAACAATCTGCCACCAGGCCCCAACGGATATTTGCCCGGAATTACCCTTCCTCCCAAAAACAAATCCAGGTCGCCATCGCCATCTGCATCGGCCGCCCGCACGCAGGATGCGCTAAAGGCTTCAATTGGAAATGCATCCTTCAGTCTTGAGAAATTTCCCCTCCCATCATTGATGTACAGTCTGCTTTGCAAAAGAGGATCATTCTCTGCAAATTCGTACCCACCGCTAGCTACAACCAGGTCCAGATCATGATCACCGTCTGCGTCAAAGAATTCGGCACAAACGTCCTCGTAAGCCGAATCAATGGTGAGTGCCGGCAAATTTGTGATCTTAAAATTGTCTTTGGAATCCCTCAGGATAATCCTGCCAGATTGCCCTTTTGCACCACCCACAAAAACATCCGTGATCCCATCTCCATTCACGTCACCAACAGCAAGGCAGGGACCCTGCCTGGAAAGAAAATGCGGCAGCAGGGGCTGCACATTGAAATCATTGAAAATATTTTCGTGATGGGTGAAGGCAGGAGCAGACAGATTGGTAAAATATTTTGCCTCACTCCCCGTATGATAATCCCATTTCAATGTTGCGTCAGCTATATTCAATTTTAGAGTTTGCCCCGACTTCACATGATTCAACTTCGTTGCAAAATCATTCGGCCAAATTACGATCAGTGAATCCACCGATTGAACCCTACCCAGTCCCAAATTAATGATGGGGTCTACTGACGACTGGTAGCCGCGAACGGGCATCTGTTCCTGGAAAATAATCTGGTTACCGGTATAGGCCATGATCTTTGACCCAATTGCGCTGGGATTGCCTGCGGGTCCTTTCAATTCTACTTTCAGGAAATTATTCTTTAGCAGTTTTTCTGAGTTGTTTCGATAAATCGAGGCAAAATCGTTCGTATTGCTCACCACAATGTCCATGTCGCCGTCATTGTCAAGATCAGCATACACGGCGCCGGCAGACACGCCCGGCTTTTCCAATCCCCATTCGGTGGTGACCTTCGAAAAGCTGCCGTTGCCATCATTGCGAAGCATGTACTTCTCACTTTCATGGTTGGGCATTTTTTTAATGTATTGGGAAACTGCATCAGTTGCTTCACCTTGTTGTGACCTGATCATGCGATCGACGGAATACTTCATAAAGTCCATGTCGGAATAATCCTTCACGTACCCGTTGGTAACGAACAGGTCTTTTTGTCCGTCATTGTCAAAATCGCAAAACAGCGGCGTCCAACTCCAGTCGGTGTTCGACATGTTGGCAATTTGTCCGATTTCACTGAATGTACCGTCGCCATTATTTTTCTGCAGCATGTTGCGACTGTACTGGTAATAGAATCCCTTGTTGAAAAGGATCTGGAATTTTTCAAAATTGTCAGCCCCGGCGTGCATTTTCTGGGTCTTGTTATCCTCAGCCAGCATGTCGAGTGTCGCGATGTCCACAAGCCCGTCATTGTTGAAATCCGCCGCATCGGAGCCCATTGAATACATCGATACTTCATTCATAGCCTTAGAAAGCGATTCTGTGAATCCTCCATTTCGGTTGTTGATGAAGAGATAATCCGGCTCATTAAAATCGTTGGAGACATATACATCAGGCCAGCCGTCTCCGTTCAAATCCGAAATGGCCAAACCGAGCCCGAATGTGAACACGTTTGAGCTGATTCCGGCCTGTCGGCTGATATCAGAAAAATGTCCATTGTCATTCCGGTAAAGTTTACTGGCATAATCCGGATTGTATTCCTGCCGAAGCGCCACATTGTCCTGTATTCCTGCGGTGTATTTGGGCACGGAGTGATTGATGATGAAGCAGTCCAGGTCGCCGTCCTTGTCGTAATCAAAGAATGCGGCCTGCGTGGAGAAGCCCTGGTCGGCGAGTCCAAATTCTTCTGCACGTTCCGTGAAGGTGAGGTCTCCGTTGTTAATGAAAAGCAGATTTTTTCGTCTTTCGGGATTGGCGTCCGCACTTCTGCAGATGTAGATATCGAGCCTTCCGTCTCTATTCACGTCGGCCATGGTAGCGCCCATGCACCAGCCCTGTTTTTCTGCAACGCCGGATTTTTCGGTGATGTCTTCAAAATGAAAATCACCTTTATTCAGAAAGAGCCGGTTGCGCACCATATTCCCGGTGAAGAGAATATCGGGCAGGCCGTCATTATTGATGTCGCCCACGGCAACACCACCGCCGTTGTAGAAATAAATGTAGTTGGCAATATTCAGCGGACCGTCTTCGAATAAAACATTTCGGAAATTGACGCCGGTACGGTCCTTGTCGAGTGCAGTAAAAAGCTTCTCGGGTTCCTGTTTGCAGGCGACCATAAAGATCAGGCCAATCATAAAATACGCGCGACAGAACCGGAGACACATCGTGAATGGGGTTATTTTCAATGAATAGAAAGGGTGCAATTCACGAGGTTGCTCGAAAATAACGATATCGCCCGGTATCACAAACTCCCAAAAGACAAAAAGCTGCCCCGCCTATACGGGACAGCCCAGTTTTCAAACAAACTTTATCAACTAACACGACATTATGAACCTTACAATTTTGTAACGGCACCTGCCTTTTCCAAAGCTGCAACCGCTTTTGCGTAATGATAATTTTCAATCTTCGTTAACGTCGTCACACCTGCCTTTCCTTCAAAATAGTAATGCGTGGCGATGTATTTCTTTACGTGCTCGCGGCTTTCTGCAGGCAGAAAATACTGCAGGTTATAAAAGTTCCTGCTACCAGATTTTTTGATTGCGGCATTCACGGGGGCAGGACCACCATTGTATGCGGCCATCACCAACAACCAGTCGCCGAATTCGGCATAAAGATCGCGCAGGTATTTTGCCGCCGCCACGGTACTCTTGCGAAGATGTGTACGCTCATCGTTTTTACGTGAAATTTTCAAACCCAGGATATGGGCAGTTTCAGGCATCAACTGCCAGGTTCCCACGGCACCCACGGGAGAAACCGCCCGGGGGTTCAGCTCAGATTCAATCACCGCGAGGTATTTTAATTCCACGGGCAATCCATAGCTGGTAAATACGTCGTCCATGACTTTGAAAGGAGAATCACTTTTCTTTTTGATCTCTTCCAAATTATCACTGTTCTTTTTGATGTAATTCTTAACGTAAGAGGCTACATGCTTATTGAGAACCATTTTGTGAGCGACACTGGCATCACTGGCTGTAACCAATGATTCCTCGCTGTAAACGCTGGCATAGTCCAGGTCCTGCTGGCTACCCGCCCTAACCGTAATCAACAGCAAGGGGGCAGCAATAAATGCTTTCGACAGTTGTGAAATCAACATTGTTTTTTGTTTTGAGTAAAACAATGCCGACCCTGAGGGTTTGGATTATGCTTAGTAGATTAAGCATAGGATATCAACGTTTATACACAGGAATGTTGGGGGAGATGCAGTGCGTTATTCCGGGGGTTCGGACAGTAGGCTTTTCATGTCCGGTACACTGCATATATTCTTTCGAATAACAATGTAAATATACCATCCTGCAGCCTAAGCTCATAGCGTTTGTGGATAACTGATAGTCGCCAAATCCTTATGTACTGAGAATCATGGCGCTTTTTTAAAGAATTGAAAATCCTTCAAGGACTTGCGTTTTAGGCCTTGAGTATTAACGATTAGGCACAAACGAAATATTAGGGCAAGCGTTATTGCATTGAGATTGAGGGTATAACAAAATGTCTAAAAAAGGGGTATTTAGGTATATTACAATACAGATTTCCCACGGCCATGATTCAAAATCACCTTTTGTTAGTACTCTCCCTGCTATTCACGATCAGCATGCTGGCCATCTTGAGTTCAAAGATTAAGATTTCATACCCGATCTTCCTGGTAATCGCGGGCCTGGCAATAAGCCTGATACCTGGTTTACCGGAAATTCGGGTCGAGCCGGATTTCGTTTTCCTGATCTTCCTTCCGCCCTTGCTTTATGCTGCGGCCTGGAATACCTCCTGGAATGATTTCTGGAAATACAAAAGGCCCATTGGACTATTGGGATTCGGCCTGGTGATTTTTACTTCGGCCACCGTGGCCGTGGTTGCACACTGGCTCATTCCGGAATTTCCCATCGCTTATGGTTTCCTGTTAGGCGGAATTATCTCTCCGCCCGATGCCATTGCCGCCTCTTCAGTTTTAAAAGATTTGAAAATACCAAAACGGGTTTCCGTCATCCTGGAAGGTGAAAGCCTTGTCAATGATGCAGCCAGCATCATCGTGTTTCGCTTCGCGCTGGCCGCCATTCTTACGCAGGAATTTCATTTCTGGCGGGCCACGGAAACTTTTTTCATCGTGGCTTTGATGGGTATCGGGATCGGACTTGCAATTGGTTATATCATCTATGGGATCCATCATTACTTTCCCACGACGCCGGCGATTGATACGTCCATCACTTTGATCAGTCCTTACGTGATGTATATCGTTGCAGAACATTTTCATTTTTCAGGCGTATTGGCTGTGGTGACAGGAGGACTGTTTCTTGGTTTTCGGTCCCAGGATTATTTCGGATATGAAAGCCGATTGCAGGCTGAAGGCCTTTGGGAGACCCTGATCTTTCTGCTGAACGGTTTTGTATTCATTCTCATCGGACTTCAATTGCCCGCGATTGTGCGCGGCATGGATGGTTATTCCATTGGAACGGCCACGGGCTATGCCATCCTGATCAGCCTCCTCATTATTATTATACGCCTGGCCTGGGTTTTCCCGGCGGCACATATACCACGAATGCTTATCAAACGCATTCGAGACACGGAGCCGCGGCCTCCAGATAGTGGCGTGTTCTTAATTGGTTGGGCGGGCATGCGCGGGATTGTTTCCCTGGCAGCAGCGCTTTCCATTCCACTCTTATTGAAAGAAGGCACACCCTTCCCGCATCGAAACCTCATTTTGTTCGTGAGCTTCGTTGTTATCCTGATTACCCTGGTGGTGCAGGGTCTTAGCCTGAAAACCGTGATCAGGCTATTGAAAATTGAATCCAACGAACAGGAATCAGGAAGGAAAAATGCACTCGTCATGCGCGTGCAAATGGCCGAAGCAGTATTATCTTATCTCGATACAAATTATGCGGGTGAAATTGCGGGTAATGAAGCGTACAAACGTGTCAGAGACCGTTACGAGCGAATGATCGAAACGTCTAAGAAAAGAATTCGCGGAGAAGAACCGGAAGACGATACAAATACATTCCTGCCGCAATACCGGCAGATGTTAGTAGAACTGGTTAAAATCAGGCGGCTCCTGATTCGTCAATTCAGATATAAAAATGAATTTGAAGAAGAATTGATCAAGGAACGTGAACGCGAGTTGGACCTGGAGGAGGCGAGGCTTAGCACCTGACACGAAATGTCTAATCAAAAAATAGCGCCAACCCCATTTCTCGCTGCCGGTTTCTGATTGAAATCACGAAAGCCTGAGTCGATATTGAACATCGCCTTTAGGTCAATTCCATTGTACAGAAATTCGGGATGATCCAATACTTTATAGTCGTTGAAGGTTTTGAGATAGCTGGCGTCCTCAAGCATGGCTCTACCGGCGTTAACAAAACGGGGTTGGGTTTCGAATCCTGTGAGCTGCCCCTTTAATGTCTCCTTGTTCTTCTGTGCCGCCCATGTTTTCAGGTCTTTGATGCCATCTACATTGAAGCCGCTTCGAATGCTCCACCAATTGTTTCCGAAGAACTTACTGCTATCATAATTCCCATTTATCAAGGTGTCCATGCCTACAAAAATATTATTGCAGAAATAAAACTCGGAATGCGCACTTTCTTTGTTATAGTTGAACACTGCACCTTTGGTATTGAAGATTACATTATTATAGAAGTAACATCTTGAAAATTGTTTGGCTTCATTTGAACCATTCCAGATATAGGCGCCCGCTCTTGCTGTAGAAACGAGTCCGTCATTTTCACTGATGTTAAACCGGATCACGTTGTTGTACCAATCACTGGCGCCAGAATATTGAAAAATGCCGAATGCGCTGCCCTGGTTTTCATAAGACAGGCAATATTGAATGAAAGAGTTGGTCACACCTCCGTCCAGATCATAGCCGCCACCGTCTTCACCTCCTACCGAAGTCTTATTGCGGAATGATATGCAACGCTGTATAACCACGCTGTCGGCTTCGTATGCCCAAATTCCAACGGGACCGTTTCCAATCCTGGGCATGTCCCAACCATTGTTGGTGGCAACGCAGTATTCAATGGTGACCCGCCTGCAAAGTCCGACTACAATGCCGTTCCCGCTATGGTTTTCCAGCTGCGTCGGATCACCCGGATTGTTTTCAGCCCTGCAACTGCCTATGTAAACCTGGTAACAATCCTGCTTGTCTTTTTCACCCGAAACCTGTATACCGGCAGCACCGTTATCGTGCGAAAAAATTCGCGTTGCCCGGATATAGGATGAGTTGTAAATTAAAAGCCCTGCTTTCTGATACCCCTGTACTTCCAGGCTGTCGAGGCTGATCTCCCTGCTATAAGAAATATTGATCCCGGGCATCGTGTTTCCTCCTTTTCTTCCACTCCCGGTGAAGTGAAGGTTTTCCAGCTTAATATCTCGGCTATTCATCAACGTTAGTCCAGCCGCATCCCCTGAATTAATATTGGCCTTGCCCCTTCCATAGGTTGATATCAGGATGGGTTGCCTGCTTTTGCCCCGGTCGTTGGAATCAAGTACAAGCGTACCTTTGAACGTTTCGCCTGCCTTAAAGAAAACCTTATCACCACTTCTCAGCACCTGTTTATTCAGCCGATCAATGGACTGCCAGGGTTCTGAACGGTATCCGGACCCTGCATCATTTCCCCCTTCACTTAAATAATAATCCCGGCCAGGGCCGAAATGTTCGGCTATACTTGCTTGAGTAATAGGAATAAGGAAGAATAATAGTAAAATCCGAAAGCAGATGTGATGGAACGGCAGCATGCACGAATGTAATTGATTGTGAAGTTTAGGGCAATAGCCAATACGCTGTAAAGGGGTTCCCGGGTTGTTTCCAAATTTTTTTAGGCACATTTTGACGCACTCAAATGCAATCATTTTCATAAATCCCATGCGTGAATTGTTTTTTCGTCGAAATGGCCCAGGATTAACCTAACCTAGCACCATATTTGAGGGAATCCAACCATCCGTTACCCGCCCTACCCCAGCTAACCTTTACATGTACATCTCTGCAATCGTTTCAATGCCCCTGAAGGGCTAAGTATATACTCCCGCCAATTTTTTTCGCTAAAACCATGCTCGGATATTTCCTATGGAAGCCAAAGCCGGTCACCGAAGGGTGCCGGCTTTTAATGATGCACATCTTTGAGCCATCTTCCCAATTGCTCAGAAGCCTGCCTCAAATTTTCTTCGGTATGCAGCATAGATTCAGCCAGGCTCTCGCCCGGCCCATTCACGGTAATCAATCTCGTAAAATAATCTTTTAAATTTTCGCTGAGAGGCGACCCCAATTGTCCCCCCATACCAATGACTGAGATATTTTTTTGTTTTGCGCGAATGGCAACTCCAAACGGTGCCTTTCCTTCCATGGTTTGATCATCGATTTTGCCCTCGCCCGTGATGACGAGATCCGCCCTGGCCAGCGATGTATCAAAATTAGTTTTGTCCAGGTAGTAATCAATGCCATTGACCAGCTCCGCATTGATCAAAGCGCTGAATGCCGCAGCGATTCCTCCCGCCGCTCCACCGCGTTCAATATTTCCCATGTCCCTGCCGGTGCTGTCGAGTACCAGTTCACGAACACGACTAAGCGCACGCTCGAGCAGGATGATATCATCCGCATTCGCACCCTTCTGCGGAGCAAATATTTTTGCCGCGCCGTGTTCCCCCAACAGGTAATTTTTTACATCACAGAGAATGACAAGATGTGAATGGCGTTGTAAATGGCTGGCGTCGATCGACCGCCAATTTTTATAATTCGAGGGAGTGTACCCCTCTTCCTCGTGTTGAGCGCCATAAATATTCAATCCGAGGGCGACAAGCGCACCCATACCTCCATCAACCGTGGCAGTTCCCCCTATGCCCAACAGGATTTTCTTCGCACCTTTTTCAATCGCGAGCCTGATCAATTGCCCCGTTCCAAAACTGGAACTATGAAGTGGGTCGTACTCCTGCCTGGGAATTAATCGAAGTCCGGAAGCATCGGCCATTTCAATCACGGCCGTTTCATTCGATTCAATCCACCCGATAGATGCCTTAACCAGACGACCCAGCGGATCCTGCACCATTGTCCATTCCCTTGTTCCCCTGAAATGTTCAACCAACAGTGAAACGGTTCCATCACCCCCATCGGCAACCGGGAATTTTTCGCATACACATTCCAGTCCACTGCTGAGCAGGCCTGCCTCAATTGCGCTGGCGGCGCTACTGGCGCTGAGACTATTTTTAAAAGCGTTGGGAGCGATCAGAATACGCATGATACATTTTCGCCTGTGCTTTACTGTTATATCGCCGGAAATGTCCAGGGTGAACGATACGCGTGTTTGATGAAAGCGTTGGCAGCCTCATTATTTCCGAAGTTCTGTTTGGCTTCATTCCATACCAGCCTGCTCTGCGAACGCAATGCGATATTGCCCATATGCGCGTAAAGTGCTACGAGCCTGCCATTCTCGATGGTGCAATTGGGATCTTTCCTGGACTTGATGCATTCCAGGAAGTTGATCATGTGCGCCTCGTGAGAATCCTCGCCCTTACCACCAGGCATGGCAGGCACCTTGTCTTTGCCATCCACCGTTTCTGGTATAAATTCCCAGGTCTCCCTGTTGATGACCAGGCTGGCATCGTCACCAATGAAACACAAACCGTAATTCCTGCCATAGGGTCCCTTCTCCGTTCCAGCCACATGATCCCAGGAAATGGAGTAATCGTCCAGCTGATACACTACGCTGAGGGTATCAAAAGTTTCATGTGCATTATTCGGGAATGAAAAATTACCGCCTGTTGCCTGCACCGACCTGGGCGGGGTAGTGATATCCTTTGGCCATAGCGCCATATCCAGCAGGTGAACGCCCCAATCTGTAACCAGTCCACCGCCATAATCCCAAAACATTCTCCAGTTGCCATGAAACCGGGATTTATTGAAGCTCCTTGCCGGCGCGGGTCCCAGCCAGAAATCAAAATCAACTCCCGCCGGCACGGGTTCATCCGGCACAACGGGCGCACCAACGCCATAGTTGAAATTGCCCCAAACCTGCACCTTCCTTAATTTTCCAATCTTACCGGATCTTATGAGGTCGATTACATTTTTAAAATAGGGACTGCTTCGCTGCTGCTGGCCCACCTGCACCACCCGGTTATACTTGCGCGTTGCCTTCACCATCGCATTGCATTCCGCGATGCAGTTTGCCAGGGGTTTCTCAACATAAACATCCTTACCAGCCTGGCAGGCATACACCGTTGTGAGGCAATGCCAGTGATCGGGGGTGCCGATGATCACGGCATCTATCGTTTTATCTTCCAGTAATTTTCGAAAGTCTTTATAGAGCGTGGGTTTATTTCCATTCATCTGGTTTACCTGCTGTGCCCGCTCGTCCAGGATCGACTGGTCAATATCACAAATGGCAGCGCACTCCACACCGGGCTGATGAAGCGCATTTTGCAGGTTGCCCCAGCCCATGCTCCTTGCACCAATGAGTGCGATCCTGATTTTGTCGGAAGGTGCTACGTTTTTATCACGGGCTTGTATAGCCGAAGGAATGGCGCCAATGAGTCCGGCACCGGCAACCCATTTTGCGCCCTGGCTAATAAATTTTCTTCTATCGGTTGTCATGCAGTCGGGATTTTTGACATGAATTAATATGGAGAGGGGCTTACGGTTGTCCAGCCGCCGTCTATAATAATGGTTTGCCCGGTGATATGTCTCGCTTCTTCAGAAACAAGAAAAAGTGCAGCGGCCGCAATATCCTCCACCGTTGCAGGGCGGCCCATGGGCGTAATGCGCGACCAGGTGCGTTCATATTCTGCATCACCAAGCGTCCTTTCCGTAAGTGTTGCACCAGGTGCAATGGCATTAATATTGATATGATGCGGTGAGAGCTCCACCACAAGGTTACGAGCCAGCATTTCAATCGCTGCTTTGGTCATTCCATACGCCGCAAGATTCTTGTGCGCCTGGTGACCCGTCACCGAAGACATCAGCAAAATACTCCCTCCCTTTTCCTGCTTTCTCATTTGCAAGGCTGCAGCCTGTGCCAGGAAAAAAGTTCCGCCAAGGTTTAATTCCATCACCTTGAAAAAAGGGTCGCGTTCATAGTTAAAGAAATCGCCGAATAGCGTAATGCCGGCATTGGCCACTGCAACATGCAGTTCTCCGAAACGCGTTGTGGCAGTCTGCACCATTTCCCGAATGAATTCCACATTGGAACAATCGCCCGCATGTGGATGACAATCGCCCCCTTCCTTCCGAATCTTCTGGGATGCCCGTGCAGTAAGGGTTTCATCAATATCATTCAAAACCACTGTAGCTCCATGGAGCGCAAGTTGTCTGCATATTTCATAACCAATCCCCTGCCCTGCACCGGTTACGATGGCCAGCTTTCTGTGAAATTTTTGTTCAGGCATGGCAAAGCTTGATGGGTGAATAAACGAAATAAAAAATTAGTGCGAATCCCTGGTCACCTGGCTTCCCGAACCTCCTTTTAAAAAATCGAAATCGGCTCCAAGGTGCGACTGCTCCACGTGCATGGTGTACAGATGCACATAGCCCCGGTTCACAGGGGCCTGGAATTTTTTCCAGGTCTTCTTCCTGCGTTCTAATTCTGCGTCGTCAATTTCTATTTTAAGGGTTCGGTTGAATACATCTAAACTGATCCAGTCGCCCGTTTGCACCAGAGCAAAGTTTCCGCCTTCTGTTGCTTCAGGCGACGCGTGCAATACCACGGTACCAAATCCCGTTCCACTCATCCTTCCATCGGAAATGCGCACCATATCATGAAATCCTTTTTCAAGGATCTTCTTCGGCAAAGCCATATTCCCTACCTCGGGCATGCCGGGGTACCCACGTGGCCCTACATTCTTTAGAATCAAAACCGAATTCTCATCCACATCCAGTGCAGGGTCATCAATCCTTTCTTTGTAGTCTTCAATATGATCAAATACTACGGCTTTGCCACGATGGTTCATCAACGGTTCGCTCGCCGCAGAGGGTTTGATGACGGCTCCCTGTTCACAAAGGTTCCCTTTTAGCACCGCAATACCTGCGTGGGGGTTGAAAGGCTTCTCCCAGGTTCCAATCACATCTTCACCATATGATTTGGCATTTGCGATATTTTCGCCAACCGTTTTTCCATTTACGGTGATCGCATCCAGATGAAGCACCTTCTCCATTTGTTTCATCACCGCAGGCAAGCCCCCGGCGTAATACATGTCCTCCATAAAATATTTTCCGGAAGGCTGAATATTGGCCAGTAGTGGAATTTTCCTGACCGTATTATCAAAATCTTCAAGGTTAAGTTCAACACCAATCCTTCCTGCAATAGCCAGGAGATGGATCACAAAATTGGTAGACCCGCCAATCGCCGCATTGACGTCAATTGCATTTTCAAACGCCTTTCGGGATAATACTTTTGACAGTGTGAGATTTTCTTTTACCATTTCTACGATCCTGGTGCCGGAAAGCTGCGCCAGCGTTTTTCGTCTTGAATCAGCAGCAGGGATTGCTGCATTACCCGGCAGCGAAAGGCCAAGCGATTCCACCATGCAAGCCATCGATGACGCCGTTCCCATCACGGCGCAATGTCCACGGCTTCGACACATCGCCGCTTCCACCGAATTGAATTCTTCTTCATCAATCCTTCCCATTTTAAGATCCTCACTGAAACGCCACACATCGCTGGTGCCGATATCACGACCCTGGTATTTACCGGTAAGCATCGGTCCGCCCGAAACCACTAACGCTGGAAGGTTTACACTGCAGGCGCCCATCACGAGGGCCGGCGTTGTTTTGTCGCAACCACACATCAGTACCACGCCATCCAAAGGATTAGCCCGTATGGATTCCTCCACGTCCATGCTCACCAGGTTTCGGTAAAGCATAGCCGTAGGTTTGATCAGCGTTTCACCCAACGACATCACCGGGAATTCAACAGGAAAGCCACCTGCTTCGGAGATCCCTCTTTTCACAGACTCTGCAAGCTCCCGAAAATGCGCGTTGCAGGGCGTGAGCTCTGACCAGGTATTGCAAATACCGATGACGGGTTTACCTTCAAATTCATATGCAGGTATGCCCTGGTTCTTCATCCAGGCCCGGTAGATGAATCCGTCCTTGCCCTTTTTACCAAACCAGTTTCTGCTCCTGAGTTGTTGCGCCATAATTATCAAGATTCAAGATTCAAGATTCAGGATTCAGGATTCAGGATTGCCCTTACGTATCTTGAATCCTGAATCCTGAATCCTGTATATCCAATTTCGTGAAATTTTTCCTTCTCAACCCATTTAAGTTATATTTTTAGAGCCTGTATCGAATTGATTAGCCTCAACCAGCTTCATGTCACTTTTCATCGTTTTTTGTTGCATCCTTTTGCTGGTCCTGCTCATTACGTGGGGTAAATGCAATCCATTCCTGGCCTTCCTGATCGTATCCATCCTCACCGGTCTGCTCATGGGCATTCCGCTTGGATCCATTACAAAGTCTGTGCAAAAAGGGCTTGGCGACACCCTGGGCTCGCTGGTGATCATCATCTGTGTGGGAGCCATGATCGGAAAACTGGTAGCAGATAGTGGTGCGGCGCAAAAGATCGCAACAGTACTGATGCGTCTTTTCGGCGAAAAGTATTTGCAATGGGCACTGATGGTAACCGGTTTCATCATTGGTATCCCGCTTTTTTATAACGTCGGATTTGTGCTTATGATCCCGTTGATCTTTTCCATCGTTTATCAATACAAACTACCTGCAGTCTATACCGGTGTGCCTATGCTTGCGGCACTCTCGGTCACTCACGGTTTTCTTCCGCCGCATCCTTCACCAGCCGCGCTGGTGGCACAGTTTCATGCAAACATGGGAACCACCCTTCTTTACGGAATCGTTGTCGCCATACCGGCTATCATTTTGGCCGGACCGGTATTTGCAAAAACACTCAAACATATTCACGCCGAGCCCTTGCATACTTTTCAGGTAAAAAATCTTGACGATAAAGATCTTCCTGGTACAGCCAATAGTTTTATTTCTTCACTGTTGCCAGTAATCCTCCTGATCCTGGCCACGCTTCTGCCTTATATTTTTCAAGAGCCTGGAAGAACACAGGAATGGATTTCATTTTTCAGCGATCCGGTCATCGTCATGTTGATCTCTTTGGGTGTGGCCACGTTCACATTGTGGCTGAGGAGAGGAAAGGGACTGAAATTGGTCATGGCAAAATATGCAGACGCCGTAAAGGATGTCGCAATGATCTTGTTGATTGTAGGCGGCGCGGGCGCATTGAAACAGGTTTTTACCGACAGCGGTGTGAGTCAGCAAATCGCAAATGCCTTGCAGGGCTGGCATATCCAGCCGCTGGTGCTGGGCTGGCTGATTGCGGCGATCATCAGGATCTGTATTGGTTCCGCCACCGTTGCGGGGTTGACAACCGCAGGCATCATTGCACCCATCGTCACCCAGTCTGGTGTAAATCCCAGCCTCATGGTGCTGTCCATCGGCGCAGGCAGTTTATTCTTTTCGCACGTGAACGATGCCGGCTTCTGGCTTTTCAAAGAGTATTTTAATCTCAGCATAAAAGACACCATCCGGTCATGGTCCATCATGGAAACGATTGTCTCCATCGTTGGACTCATCGCCGTTTTAATTCTAAATTCTTTCATACATTAATTATGGCAAACACAGCAACCGAAAGACTCGCCGAATTATCAATCCAATTGCCGCCCGCTCCACCCCGCGGCGGAATTTATAAACCCTGCCTCGTCGTCGATAATAAATTTCTGTACGTCTCGGGGCACGGGCCTTATCAATCAGACAGAACAAATATCACGGGCCGCGTGGGTGCCGACCTGGACATGGACCAGGGCAAGCAGGCTGCGCGACAGGTTGGCCTCGCCATCCTGGCATCCGTTGCAGCGCACCTGGGCAGCATCGACCCGATCAAGAGGGTAATCAAGACCCTGGGTATGGTTAACTGCACGCCCGAATTTGAAAAGCATCCTTATGTAATCAATGGCTGCAGTGAATTGTTTTCCGAAATTTGGGGTGAAGAAAATGGCATTGGCGTTCGAAGCGCCGTTGGTATGGGCAGTCTGCCGAGCCAGATTGCTGTAGAAATTGAAGTTATTTTTGAATTGAATACTTAGATTATGAGCGACCTGGTTCAGAATTGGTGGCAAATCGACAATATTGAAAACGTCGATTCACCCGCCCTCGTCTTGTACACAAACAGGGTGAGGCACAACGCAGAGGCCCTCGTGAGCATGGTCAACGATGTATCACGGTTACGGCCACACGCAAAGACACACAAGAGTAAAGAAGCCGCTGAGATCATCATCGATGCTGGTGTAACCAAATTCAAATGTGCCACCATAGCCGAGGCTGAAATGCTCGCGATGGCTGGCGCGAAGGATGTGTTGCTTGCCTATCAGCCGATTGGACCGAAAGTGAATCGACTGCTCGCCCTGGCGAAAAAATATCCGGACGTGGTTTTCTCTTGTCTCACAGACAACCTGGAATCTTTGCAGCATATAGATAAGGTTTTCACAGAAGGCGGCAAAAAAATTCCGGTATATGTTGACCTCAACAATGGCATGAACCGGAGTGGTGAACCCGATGCAGCCAAGGCGATTCATTTGTACGAAGAGGGAATGAAAATGAAATCCGTGATGATGACCGGACTTCATGCCTACGATGGTCATATCCGCGACGCGGATTTCGCAGAGCGAACGAGGCATTGCAATGAAGCCTATGCCAGTATTGAAGCCATCAAATCGGCTTTGATGAAGAAAGGAGTTCCTGAACCCATTATAGTTGCAGGCGGAAGCCCGACCTTTCCCATACATGCCAAACGCGAGAATATGGAATGTAGCCCGGGCACTTTCATTTATTGGGACAAGGGTTACACAGATCTTTGTCCGGAGCAGCCCTTCCTTCCAGCAGCGCTGGTCATTTGCAGGGTGATTTCGCTGCCAACGGAGTCAAGAATTTGCGTGGACCTTGGTCACAAATCTATTGCGGCAGAAAACGAAATAACCAGGCGTGTTTACTTTGTCAACGCACCGGAGTTAAAGCCAGTTGGACAAAGCGAAGAGCATCTTGTTTTGGAAGCCGGCGCAAATCATCCCTACCGGGTAGGCGATGTACTTTACGGCATGCCGATACATGTTTGTCCTACCGTAGCATTATACGAACGCGCGCTTACCGTGGAGAATGGAAAGGTTACGGGAGAATGGCTGAATGTGGCGCGGGATAGGGTAATTAGTGTGTAGCGGAATGGTGGATTGTGTTGATTAGGTTGATTACGTAAATAAACCTAATCAACCTAATCAACCTAATCAACCAATTAAAAAATTACATTGCCCCAGCACTTCATCATCGACGCACACCTTGACCTTAGCATGAATGCTATGGAATGGAACAGGGATCTTCGGCTACCCGTTAGAGATATCAATGAACGGGAACAGCACCAAACCGACAAACCCGATCGTGGCAAAGGCACGGTTTCATTTCCTGCCTTGCGTGAAGGAAACATCGGACTTGTTGTTGCCACACAAATCGCAAGATTCGTGGCTCCCGGCAATCCACTCCAGGGCTGGCATTCGCCTGAACAGGCCTGGTCACAGACCCAGGGCCAGTTGAGTTGGTATCGCTGCATGGAAGCCGAAGGAGAATTGATTCAGATCAGGGACTGGAATGCACTCCAGGATCATCTCACTCTTTGGAAAAATGGCAGCGCTGAAAAAAAGCCAATCGGCTACATCCTCAGCCTGGAAGGCGCAGACTCCATGGTAACGCTTGAAAACTTAAACATCGCGCACGCTTATGGCCTGAGAGCTTTGGGGCCTGCTCATTATGGTCCTGGTCGATATGCCAATGGCACAGATGCCACCGGCAAGATGGGCGAACAGGGCATTGCACTGCTTCGCGAAATGGAAAAACTCAACATCATCCTGGATGCGACGCATCTCTGCGACGATGCATTCTGGCAGGCCATGGACCATTTTTCGGGACCAGTTTGGGCCAGTCACAACAATTGCCGCGCACTTGTTGATCACAACCGTCAGTTCAGCGATGAAATGATTAAGGAGCTGATCAGCCGAAAAGCAGTGATCGGTATGCCACTCGATGCCTGGATGATGGTGCCGGGATGGATCAGGCGTAAATCAACTCCGAAAGAGATGAATTGCCATCTTGAAGTAATGCTAGATCACCTGGACCACATCTGCCAGCTTGCAGGAAATACAAATCATGTGGGAATGGGTACAGACCTGGATGGCGGCTATGGTCGTGAGCAATGCCCCTACGATCTCGAAACAATTGCCGACCTTCAGCGCGTCCCACAAATGCTTGCCAGGAGAGGCTACGCGGCAGAAGACATTGAGCGGATCATGAACCTCAACTGGATTAATTTCCTCAAAAGGGTTTGGTCGAATTGAGTCCTACCCCATCCCCTATTCAAAAATCTAATTTCATGGCTGCAACAATCAAAGTCGGTATCGTTGGATTTGGAATCTCGGCGAAAGTCTTTCATGCGCCCTTTGTTACCACCGTCCCGGGTTATGAATTGGTGGCCGTAATGGAAAGACATAATCGGGCATCGGCAGAAATTTATCCATGGGTGAAAGTGGTGCGGACTTTCGAAGAATTGGTGGAAGATCCCGGAATCGATCTCATCGTTGTAACCACTCCAAACGAAACTCATTTTCCATATGCCAGGGCGGCGCTCCAGCACGGCAAACATGTAGTGCTCGAAAAGCCTTTTACAATTACAACCGTTGAAGCCCGCACACTGGTTGAACTGAGTCACAAAAGCAAGGCGGTACTCAGTGTTTACCAGAACCGGCGGTATGTGGCAGATTTTTTCACCATTCGCGAGATATTTTCGAAGAACTTACTCGGACATGTTCATGAATTTGAAGCGCACTATAATCGCTACAGGCCGGAGGCAAAACCCAATGCCTGGCGCGAAGAACCTAAGCCGGGCAGCGGCATTTTGTATGACCTCGGATCTCATATCATCGACCAGGCACTTTATTTCTTTGGAATGCCGAAGAGAATGATTGCAGACGTGAGAAAACAGCGTCCCCACGCACGCATCGACGATTATTTCGACCTGCGACTCGACTATGGCGATCGCCGGGTGATCCTGAAATCGGGTATGCTTGTCCGTGAGCCAGGTCCGCGATACATGATTCACGGAACCATTGGATCCTTCATCAAAAGTGGTGAAGATCCGCAGGAAGCGAAACTTCGCGCAGGTGAGTCACCCGTGCAACCTCACTGGGGAGAAGAGGATCCGGAGAATTATGGATTGCTGCACACAGAAGTCGATGGAAAAATCATTCGCGAGCGCTATCCCTCTTTGGCCGGCAATTTCGGACTGTATTATGCGAACCTTCACCAAACCATCACAGCGGATGCTCCTTTGTTAGAAAAGCCCGAACATGGTTTCAATACCATTCAAATGATTGAGTTAGCGTTGTTGAGCAGCAAGAAAAGGTGTGAAGTGGAATGTCATGGACTTATGAATGTGGGGTATTAGGTATTGGGAATTGGGTATTAGGAAATTTCCCAATACCCAATACCTAATACCCAATACCTTTTCATAAAACCATCAAACTGCATCCCCGCACATCACTATTATCCATCCTGCCCAGGACTTCAAAACTGCCGTCGCTGTGAATTTTGCCCATATCTTCCGTGGCAATAAAAGAACAGGAATACAGGTTTGCAAGATCGATGACGTTAATCACACCATTTGATGTCTCATTTTTCATCTGGTCATGCCAGGTCATGGAAAGCGGGTCATCCTCCTCGCGCACGGCAACGCGCATCCAGGGCGGGGAACGAAAAATTCCATGACCGGAAGAATATCCCTGCGAGAGCAGTTCAGTCATGCCATACTCAGAATGTACCCTGGTCAAGCCCAGTTTTGCACCAAGAAAATCGTGAAGTTCCGGTCGTGTCAGCTCTTTCCGCCTGCCCTTCATTCCGCCAGTCTCCATCACTACCGTATGTTTCAAATGCATGGAATACTTTTCTGCAAAGTCCAACAAAGCGAAACTAACGCCAATGAGCAGGGTTTTCCGGCCATCTGCTTCAAGGCCGTTTAGCGTCTTATACAACTTCTCGTGTTCGTACAAATAAAATCCGCTTTGTTGATGTCCGCTCATTTTGACAAGCACATCAACCATCAGCACCAAAGAAGAATGCTGGCGTTCAAGGTAGGAAGGCAGCAATCCAATGATGCACCAATCCTCCACCGGTCCGTAGAACTGTTCAAACGCCGTCACAAAGCTTCTTTCATAAAGAACCTTCTTTTTGACTTCATGCCGACTGTTTCCTGTTGCAGTTGTGCCGCTGCTCTCAAAAACAATCTCGGGTTCGAAATTTGTCGTCCGGATGGGATGCGTTTTGAAAAATGATATGGGAAGGAACGGGATTTGCGAAAGATTAGCAACCTCTTCCCAACCGACACCCAGGTTGTTGACGTATTGCTGATAGACAGCATTCTGCTGGTATTGAAAGCGAAATATATCTAATGCAAGTGCCTCAAACGGGTAATTGTTAAAATCAAATATATTCTGTTCAAAATCGTTATGTGAGTGTAGGTAATTCAATCCGTAGCGGCTAAATTTGTGGTTATTCAAAATCCTTTCATGAAGTCCATTCTTCTAATTCTGGGTGCAATATTAATGATTGTTTCCTGCAGCAAGGACCAATTCAAATCAGCTCCCCAGCTAACCTTTAAAGAATCCAGCAGCGACTTCGTGCCCGTTGGGGGAGATATCAATTTCAAGATCACTTTTACCGATGCCGAAGGCGATCTAACCGGGACCGTAAGGGTTCAGAAGATATCTTCTTCCTGTGGTAACGCCGGGTATATTGATTCCAATAAATTCATCATCCCCTCCTTTCCTGCGTCAAAGAATCAGAAGGGAGAGATTTTGATTTCCATGCAATATGCTGTTGACCTGAAACCCGTTCGTTGCACTGCAATCGATTCGGTTGAAACCGCGACTTTTAAATTCTGGGTAAGGGATGCAGCCGGAAACTATAGCGACACGGCAACCAGTGGCCCCATCATTATTTTGAAATAGCATGGCGTGAACGGTATTCAGCACAGCCTTCGACTTCTCTTCAATTTCTTCCTGTTTAGCAGCCTGTTTATTTCCTGTGTCATCGTAGTCATGGTTTACCAGACGGGCAGCTACCTGCACCTGGAATACGATTTCGTTCGCTACGCAGGATTTTGTTTCTTCTCCACGGTTTGCAGTTACAATTTTCACTGGTGGCTCACGCCCTACTCCGCTTCGGAATCCATTCGCGTACAGTGGACGCACGATCATCGCCATTTGCATCTCGTACTCATCGCACTTGGCGCGGCAGGTGCTGTGTATTTCCTCAGCTTTTTTATTTCAGACTGGCCCTGGATTGCCATCGCAGCTCTGCTTACATTCCTTTATTCAGCGCCCAAGTTGACGTTGCCTGCATTTTCATGGCTCAGAAAGATCGCGATTGGCAAAACCATTTTTTTGAGCTTTGTCTGGACTTACGTCAGCAGCATCCTGCCCATTGCCATCGCTCAACATGAATTTGGGACAAAGGAAGTTCTTTTTGTCCTCAGTCGCTTTTTTCTCATCTACCCAATTTGCATTTTATTCGATTATCGCGATCGTGAGGACGACAAGAGGGAAGGCATTCGAAGCATGATCACCTATTTTGGAGAATCGGGCATCTCGAGGCTCTTTTATATCACACTTATCCTATTTCTTCTTTGCACGCTGGCGCTCCATCGCGAAGGATTCACCATGGTGCAGGTTGTAAACCTGCTCACACCCGGAATCATCGTTGCCTGCATTTATCCCTATTCGCGACGTCATTTTTCTGATTATCACTTCTACTTTTTCCTGGACGGTCTGATGATGTTCTCGGCCTTGCTGACTTTGGTTTTCAGGATTTAACTACATTTGACCATCTTAAATATTCGCTATGGCAAAAACCGTAAAAGCAAAGGCAAAATCAAAATCGATCATAACAGATAAGGCATTTCAATTTTTAAAGAATTATATCAACAACCCTTCTCCGACGGGATTTGAAAGCGGCGGCCAAAAACTCTGGCTGGAATACCTGAAACCCTATACCGACAGTTATTTTACTGATCCCTATGGTTCAGCTGTGGGTGTGATCAACCCTTCCGCTCCTTTCAAAGTGGTGATTGAAGCACATGCCGACGAAATCAGCTGGTTTGTTAACTATGTCTCAAGTGAAGGATTAATCTATCTGAAAAGAAATGGCGGCGTGGATCATCAAATCGCGCCTGCAAAAAGGGTGATCATACATGGCAAGCGGGGACCGGTAAAGGCTGTCTTTGGCTGGCCTGCGATTCACACCAGGATCGCAAGCGTGGATACCAAAGAACCCCAGCCGCGTGTGGAAAATCTCTTCCTGGATTGTGGCGCAAGAAGCAAGAAGGAAGTAGAGGCACTCGGCGTGCACGTTGGTTCGGTGGCGACATATGAAGAAGGTTTTGACGAACTCGCCCACGATTACTACATCGGCAGGGCTTTCGACAACCGGATCGGTGGTTTTATGATCGCCGAAGTTGCACGACAGCTTTTCGAACGCAAAAAGAAGCTTCCATATGGACTCTATATTGTGAATGCCGTGCAGGAGGAAATCGGTTTGCGTGGTGCTGAGATGATTGCCAGGAGAATTAAGCCTGATGTTGCCATAATCACCGATGTTACACATGACACCACCACGCCCATGGTGAATAAAATTATCGAGGGCGATGTGGCCTGTGGAAAAGGACCTTCGCTCGCTTATGGCCCCGCCGTACACAACAAATTGCTGTCGCTGGTGCAGGAAACTGCAGAAAAACATAAGATCCCCGTTCAACTCCGGGCAGTGAGCAGGAGTACCGGGACCGATACTGAATCATTTGCATATGCGAATGACGGTTGCCCTTCCGTACTCATTTCCATTCCGCTCAGGTACATGCACACCACCGTGGAAATGCTGCACCGAAAGGACATTGAAGACACTATCCAACTGATGTATGAAACCCTGTTGGTGCTTTCTCCGAAGACCAAACTAAGTTATTTTTAATGCTGCATTTCTTCCTATACGTCGACCCCGGAAGCGGCAGTTACCTGGTGCAGGCGATCATTGCGGCAGTGCTTGGCGCAGCCTTCTATTTTAAATCAGCCTGGTGGCGTATCAAATCTTTCTTTTCCGGCAAAAAGAAGAAAAGCAAAGAAGAAAACGATGAATGATTATCCTGGCAAACATCCTGCTTCGTTCAGGGACCCTTCGGGCTTTGTGTTTGAGCAGGGCGGGAAAATTTATCGCCAGGTCAACCAGCTTTACAAAGAGCACTTCGATCATTTGGTTAATTCGGGCCTGTATTCCCAACTCACCCAGGCCGGACTCCTGGTTCAGCACGATACGATTCAGAAAAACCTGTTGAACAGCCCCGATTGGTACCTGACCCTTATACCTGAAAGAATTCCATTTATCAGCTACCCTTACGAATGGAGTTTCGATCAATTGAAAGATGCAGCCCTGCTAACGCTAAAGATCATGCGCAAAGCGCTCGACAAGGGCATGATCCTGAAAGACGCAACGCCGTATAATATCCAGTTCAATGCCCAGGCAAGACCCGTCTTCATCGATACGCTCTCGTTTGAATCGTATGCGGGTCATCAACCCTGGGTAGCCTATCGCCAATTTTGTGAAACTTTTCTCGCTCCCCTATTGTTGAATGCCTACCTGGGAATGGAATCTTCGAGATTATTTTTTTCATACCCCGATGGCGTACCCGTTCAACAATGTGCGTCATGGCTGAGATTCAAGAGCCGATTTCATTCACTGGCACTACTCCACATTCACTTGCAAAAAGCAGTCACCAACGGAAGATCGAAAGTTCAGCAAGGGAGCTTTACCAAAGCGAAATTGTTGCGGATTGTTGAACACCTCGACGGCGGTATCAGCAAATTGAAATTGCCGGAAAGAAGAACTGAATGGAATCAATACTATGATCCCTTGCTCACGGGCTCCCCTTATATAAGAGAAAAGGAAAAAGTCTTTGCAGAATATGTCGGCGGCATTTCATTTTCTTCTGCGATTGACCTGGGATGCAACAACGGATATTTCACCAGAATGCTTTCTACGCATGAGCGCCTGGTGGTTGGAACGGATTTCGACAATGACTCCATCAACGATTTTTATGCTGCTCAAAAAAAAGAGGGAAATGCACACCATTGCCTACCGCTGGTTGCCGACTGGCTTCATCCTGCCGCTTCATCAGGATGGGAAAATGCCGAGCAAAAGAGCCTGATTGATCGCTCATCCTTCGATTTGGTGGTGGCACTGGCACTCATTCACCATTTAACAGTGGCCAGAAATGTTCCACTTGAACATATTGTTTCCTTGCTTTCAAAAATCTGCAGACGCTGGCTGATCATAGAGTTTGTGACAAAAGAAGACGAGCGGGTGATCGATATCCTGGAAAGAAAGGAGGACCGGTTCCTGAATTACAATCCGGCTGGTTTTGAAAAGATTTTTTCCGGACGTTTTAACCTGATCAGAAAAACAGATTTGAAACAAGGTCATCGTATGCTGTACCTGTTTGAAAAGAAGCCGACGCATGGGTAAATGGATCACGATACTCCAAAACCGGCCCTGGTTCATCTTGCTGTTGCCTGTTTTCCTTGTGCTTCATATTGAAAAGAATTATACGGGTCTCATCTCTTACGGGCTCGTTTGGAAACCCATCCTGTATTTAATCTTTGCAGCAATTGCTGTCTATTTTTTGCTGATCGTTTTGATTAGGGATAAGTCGAAGGCTGGGGCAATTGCATTCATTGTTTTACTTGTATACTATTTCTTCGCCGACGTTAAAGATTGGCTTCACGAACAATCTCCAACCGCATGGTACAGCCGATATGTATTTGTGGTTCCCACAATGGTTTTAATTACTACGTTCACGGTCCTATGGATGACACGCCATTCCCGAAAATTGACCAGGTTTTTCCTGTTCGCGAATTTGCTGTTGCTGATTTCAGTGTTGACCGACCTGGCTTCCATTTCCTTTAAAAAGCTTGCAAATTCAAACCCGAGCGCCAGGCTGGAGATCAAGCCCTGCCCAAATTGTAAGCTGCCGGATGTCTTTTACATCATCTTTGACTCCTATTCTTCGTCCGATTTATTGAGAAACGAATTTGGTTTCGACAATGGCGATTTGGATCGTTTTCTTTCTCAAAAAGGATTTTTCATTGCTCGACAATCGACGAGCAACTACAATTTCACGGCGTATTCCCTTGCGAGTATTTTCAACCTCAACTACGTGTCAGTTCCAGACAGTTTGCATCTCGTGACTTTGAGAGGCTTGCTTCCCGGCGTTGAGAAAGTCAGGATGGCCACTCTTTTTCCCGCCATGGAAAAGTTAGGTTACAAAATTTACAATCATTCCATTTTCGACATCAACGGACTCCCCTCCAGCACCCGGCAATTTGACATCTGGGAACTTTCGGATTTGTATAACCGACACCAGTTGCCCTGGAAGTTGCTTAAAGATATCGGCTGGAATTTCGGTTTTCTTTCTGCATTTGATATCGATCGAAAGCATGCCGAAGCTTATATCAGGAATCGCGACCTCAATTTTGAATCAACGGTTGAAGAGATTGGCAAAACCCTACACTCGAATGATACACAACCGAAGTTTGTGTACGCTCATTCCCTGATTCCGCACGCACCATTCAGTTATGATTCTACGGGCCGTCACCTGCCATTTAAAGAATATTCTGCGAACGAAGACAAGGCCGCATATATTCAACAACTCGTTTTTGCAAATAAAGTCATCAAGAGGATTGTGGATGAAATTCTAAGGCAAAATGGCCGCGAATGCATCATCATGCTGCAGGGAGATCATGCTTTCCGATTCTTTAATCCCGCCAAAAAACAGGAAGAATTTGAAAACCTGAACGCCTGGTATTTCCCTAACAGAGACTATCACCTGCTGAACGATTCGTTAAGTTCGGTCAATAGCTTTAGACTTTTGTTAAACGCCCAGTTCGGGCAGGACCTCCCAATTTTGAAGGATAGCAGCATTTTTCTTCCCTACAGATTGAGTTTTTAACTATCTTTTGTTGCAGATAAGCAGTTGATCAGGTAACCGGTTTAACCCATCAATTCGTTAAACTAATCAGCCGTTGAACGGGCAACTGGTTAACTAATCAACTGAATCCCTAAATTTGCTGCTGGAGCCCTAGTTCCAACAAACCAATCTCCATGATACGTCATAACTGGACCCGGGAAGAAATATCCGACATCTATAACATTCGACTCCTTGAACTCGTCTTCAGAGCCGCCACCATTCACCGCCAATTTCACGATACAGGAGAAGTACAGGTTTGCACCCTCCTTTCTGTCAAAACAGGAGGCTGTACTGAAGACTGCGCCTATTGTCCCCAGGCGGCCAGGTATCATACCGACGTGAAAGTGCACCCGCTGATGCCGGTTAACGAAGTACTCAGCTACGCAGAAAAGGCCAAAAATGCCGGCTCAACCCGTTTCTGCATGGGAGCGGCCTGGCGCGAGGTTCGCGACAACCGGGATTTCGACAGGGTGCTGGAGATGGTGCGAGGCGTGAACGAAATGGGCATGGAAGTTTGCTGCACGCTCGGCATGCTTAATGAAGACCAGGCAGCAAGATTGCACGATGCCGGACTTCATGCATACAACCACAACCTGGATACGTCCCCTGAATATTACAGCGAAATTATTTCAACGCGTCACTTTGACGACAGGCTGAAGACGCTGGAAAATGTTCGCAACGCCGGCATCAGCGTTTGCTGCGGTGGCATCATTGGATTGGGCGAAACACACGAAGACAGGATTGGCATGCTCCAAACGTTAAGCAATCTGCCGATTCATCCTGAGTCTGTTCCCATCAACGCACTCGTTCGAATTGAAGGCACGCCGCTGGAAAATCAACCGAAAGTTGACATTTGGGATATGGTGAGGATGATCGCTACGGCACGCATCCTGATGCCACGATCAATGGTTAGGCTCAGCGCTGGCAGGTCTGAAATGAATCTCTCAGACCAGGCACTTTGCTTCATGGCGGGAGCGAATTCAATATTTGCGGGCGACAAATTGCTCACCACGCCGAATCCGACATTCGAGGAAGATAATAAAATGTTTAATATCCTTGGATTGACGGCGCGGGAAGCATTTAAAGATGCCAGACCGAAAGCTGCTAAACTGCAATCGGTTCCGTTGAATTGTTCCCTATAATTATAAAGCGATATCGAGCACCTGCTGCATCGTCTTCACGAAGTGGAATTTGATGCCCTTGATAAAAGGTGGATCGATTTCGGCAATATCCTTTTCATTTTGCCAACAAAGAATGATTTCCTTCAGGCCCGCTCGCTTAGCAGCCAACACTTTTTCCTTGATACCACCCACAGGCAATACTTGCCCCCTAAGCGTTATTTCGCCTGTCATAGCCAGGAAGGGTTTTACTTTCCTGCCGGTCATTGCTGAAGCAACCGAGGTCATCATCGTGACGCCGGCACTCGGACCGTCTTTTGGAATGGCGCCTTCGGGCACGTGCACGTGAATATTTTTTTTGATGAACAGCTCGCCATCGAGTCCCAGCTTTTGAGCATTGCTTTGCAAATAAGTGATTGCAGTGCTTGCGCTTTCTTTCATCACCTGACCCAGGTTGCCCGTCATCTTGACTTCGCCCTTTCCGTCGCTCAAGCTGGTTTCGATAAAAAGAATGTCGCCGCCAACATAGGTCCAGGCCAGTCCCACGGCCACACCAGGCATATTCGCTGTCTTATAAATTTCGTTGCTGTACTTCGGTTTACCCAGGATCTTTTCCACGTCGCCCAATGAAAGCTGGTTCTTGATGCGGCTTTTCATCGCATATTCTTTTGCTTCGTGGCGCATGACCGCCGCGAGCTGGCGATCCAATTCACGCACACCGCTTTCCCGCGTATAGTCTTCAATGATTTTTGACAGCACCTTGTCGCCGATCTTAAATTTCATTTTACCAAGACCGTGGGCTTCCTTTTGTTTAGGTACAAGGTGACGTCTTGCGATTTGGATTTTCTCTTCCACCGCATAGCCGCTGAGGTCTACAATTTCCAATCTGTCGCGCAACGCGGGTTGCATATTCTGAACGGCGTTGGCCGTTGCAATGAACAACACCTTGCTCAGATCATATTCCGTTTCGAGATAGTTGTCGTAAAAATTATGATTCTGTTCCGGATCCAAAACTTCCAGCAATGCAGATGAGGGATCGGTGCGGTGGTCGGATCCCAATTTGTCTACTTCATCCAGGATCATCACAGGATTTGACGACTTCACCTTCCTTATTGATTGAACGATCCTTCCAGGCATCGCACCAATATAGGTTTTGCGATGTCCACGAATTTCACTTTCATCGTGCAGTCCGCCGAGGCTGAGTCGCGCATATTTCCTGCCCAGCGCATTCGCGATGCTTCGTCCCAATGAAGTTTTACCGATGCCCGGGGGGCCAACAAAACACAGTATCGGGCTCTTCATGTCGCCCTTCAGTTTCAGCACCGCAAGATATTCAAGGATGCGTTCCTTGATCTTGCCCATACCGTAATGATCTTCATCCAGAATTTTTCTGGCGCGTTTCAGGTCGTAGTGGTCTTCGGTGTATTCTCCCCAGGGCAGATCGAGCATTAAGTCGAGGTGGTTATACACGACCGAATAATCAGGCGTGGTTGGATGCATACGTTCCAGTTTCTGAATTCCCTTCTGGAACATTTCTTTTGCAGCCTGAGGCCATTTTTTGGTTTCAGCCTTTTTCTGCATCTCTTTTATCTCGCGATCGTTCGTATCTCCGCCCAGTTCTTCTTTGATCGTCTTGAGCTGTTGTTGAAGAAAATATTCCTTTTGTTGTTTGTCGAGTTCGGTCTTCGTCTTCGTATTCACTTTATTCTTTAGCTCGGCGAATTGCAGTTCCTTGTGCAGGAGTTGCAACAGTGTTTCCGCGCGCATGCGAATGTCGTTTTGCTCCAGCAACATCTGTTTTTCAGACAGGTCGCTATTCATATTGCTGCTCACGAAGTGTACGAGGAAGGAAGGGCTTTCAATATTTTTCAGGATGATTGAAGCCTCGGAAGGAATATTGGGGGAGATCTGGATGATCTGTGCAGCGAGGTCTTTGATCGAGCTCACCGTCGCCTCAAATTGTTCATCGATTTTATTGGCAAGCTCGTCGTCCAGGAGTTGGATATGTGCTTTGAAATAGGGATCCTCGGTAGTGATCATGTCGATCTTAAATCGCTTCTTGCCCTGGATGATGACCGTGGTGCCACCATCAGGCATTTTGATGAGTTTGACAATTTTCGCGACGGTGCCAATATTTTCCAGGTCCGCCACATCCGGGTCTTCCACGTTACTGTCTTTTTGCGCGACCACGCCTATCAATTTGTCAGTCTTGTAGGCATCCGAAACGGCTTTGATCGACTTGTCCCTGCCTACCGTGATGGGTATCACGACACCCGGAAAAAGGACGGTATTTCGGAGGGGCAGAAGCGCCAATTCGTCCGGAATGGCCTGTTCATCATTGTTTTCGGGTTCACTTTCGTTCAGGGGTATGATGGGCATGAACTCCATCTCATCTTCGGGCCGCAGAAAAAAATTCAGGTTGTCCATATTTATGTTGATCGCGCCAAGCTGGCATTGAAAGGCGCGGATGGTATATAGTCAAGTTTGGGGCCAAGAAAGGATTGTGGATTATAGATTGTGGATTTTGGATAAGGATTAGGGTAAGAGGATATTGGATTTTGGATATGGGTTTTGGATAGTTTGATAGAGTCCTTTCAGGTTCATTTTTTAAGAAAAATACTTACCAAAAGTTGGAGTTTCCCAGTTCCTGAATTCAAATGCATTTATAGTTTCGAATCAATTGACGAACCTTGAGCTATAAGAATTTGGACATATGGAAACTTGCAAGTGATCTCACAGTCTCGATTCATGAAATGACCTTAACACTTCCACAATTTGAGCAGATGGAATTAGCCGCGCAAATCAGGAGGTCAATCAAATCTGTGAAGTCTAACATAGTCGAGGGATATGCAAAAAGATATTACAAGAATGAATTTGTGAGATTCATCGTTTGCGCTTTTGCATCGGCTTGCGAAACGGTCGATCATTTAGACACACTTTATGAAACACGAAGTCTGAAAGACAAGGTAGTTTATACGTCACTGAAACAAAAAACAGAACAGCTTTGCAAAATGTTGAATAATTTCTTGAAGGTTATCAGGAAATCGCACAAACGTCCAAATCAATGGTCAGATGAGGATTAAGTGCCACTAGCCAAAATCCATATCCCAAACCAAAAACCAATATCCTCTTACCCTAATCCTTATCCAAAATCCACAATCTATAATCCACAATCTCAAAAAAAAGGCCCCTTTCGGAGCCTGATATATTTGACAGAGACTTGAGTTAAAAAATTCTAAACCCCACCCCCAGCTGCACCGCCTGGTTCTTCCAGTTATCCTGGTCATCAATATTGTTGATATTGGCGATACCCCATGAATAACGTCCATAAATCTTAAATGCACCTATATTCAACTGCACTCCTGCCAGCAAAGCAAGATCGCCATGCTTAAATGCTTCTTCGCCATTTTGAAGAAGGGTCTTGTCCTGGTTCAACAGCACTCCAAATTGGGGACCGGCCTGCAGGGAAAGCAACTTGCTGGGCTTATAGCTAAGCAGGATCGGAATGCTCAGGTAGTTCAACTTTACATCCTTGAGATCACTGAGAGACACATGATAGATGTCGGAAAATTCTGAAGAAGTTTGCGTGTTGGTTTGGGTAAACAACACCTCGGGCTCAATGCCGAATTTTTTTGAGAAATTGATTTCACTGAAACCCCCAAGCTGGTAGCCCCACTTGAACTGATCCGAAAATGACTTTCCTACTACCTTACTCATATTTGCGCCACCCTTAATCCCGATGTGAAAACCCTGGGCCGACGCCGCAGAGGTGAACAGTACGGCTACAATGGCAAGCGTGGTGATCCTTTTCATGTGTTTTAAGTTTTAGAATGATTTGAATTCAAGTAAAATGCCGAATTTTCTTTCTCTTACAGAGTAATTTGTTAAATACGGTGAACGGATCAAAACAGGAAGCCAGCGTAAACCATAAAAATCTGGCTGAAGCGGTTAGTCGTGGTCGTTTGTAAATAGTAATTCACAAAATATTGGGGGGATATTGAAAATTTGCCGATGAAATAAGAAATGGAAAGTGTGAAGCCCACCGACTGAAACTGGAAGCCCGTGTTCTCCGATCTTGAATTGTCAAAATTCCTGTAACGGCTTTTGCCCAACAAAGATCGGAAACCTGCCCTATACTTCGCCTTCACATCGTAATTCTGCATGCCGGCCACCAGGCTCAACGCGGGTATGACAGACAAATCATCCTCTTTCGAAAACAAATGCTCCCATTCCATTTCATGTTCTACAGTACCCATCACCGTTAGATCGGCGACCCGGGTGTGGATCGTATCATCAAGGTGGACGGGAATACGGTACACGGTGTCGAGGACGTGCACATATTTTGCCGTATCCACATAACCCGTTTCTTTGTATGCCCCCTTTGCAAATCCAAGCGCAATACCGGGTCGCAGCCAGCCCTTGCGCGCGTCGAGATAACCATAAATCTCATCCTGTACGGGCGTTCCATAAAGCGCTGCAGCATTGTTATTCGCGGTGAAATAATGTGTATACGAGATGCCTGCGGCAACCTTCGGGTTTTTCAGCCAGGTGTAAGACGGACTTACTGCATATTGATAGAAACTGACCTTCCCGCTATCGCGCGTCACGAAGGGCGTCAAACTCAAACCCAATCCTGTTTTGTGATTGTAAGCCAGCGTGGGCGTAAAGACAAGCTTGTTGGTGACCGACTGCATCGCGTTCAATGAATTGTTATTTATGCTGAACAACCTGTTTCCTGCACCTACCGTAAGACTTAAAAAACTTACGCCAGGGTCCTTTGTTCCCAGCATCAACCTGATATCCTGCAGTATTGAATCATAAACGGCCAAAGAATCTGCGGGAATGGAAATGTCTTTTTGTGCTTCCTGGGCATGCACACTCAAAACAAAAAACACAAATGCCAACAGGGATAGACATATCCTTCTCATGCGGTTTCTATTCAGTTAGTGGATTTTTGACGCGAATGCCGCTTCAAGGTTTAAACAAAGGAGAGTTAAATTTATTGCCCAATTAAACGAGGCGAAAGACCGTGATTTCGGGCATGACGCCTACCCTGCCCGGATAACCGATAAAGCCAAAACCGGGATTGACGTATAGTCGCTGAGCCCCCGATTCGTAGAGCCCGTGCCACTGTTTGTACATGTATTGAACCGGACTCCATTTGATGCCCGGAATTTCCACGCCAAACTGCATACCGTGCGTGTGGCCTGAGAGAACCAGGTCAATGTCTGCGTAACTTTCGCGCACTTCTTTATCCCAATGACTGGGATCATGGCTCATCAGTATTTTGAAAGGATATTTTTCGGCGCCCAGGTAGGCTTTTTTGAGGTCTCCATAAGAATGGAACCTGCCTTTTCCGCTGATATTCTGCACTCCAATTAAAGCAATCTGTTGTCCCTCTTTTTCCAGCACAACGTGCTCATCCATTAATAATCGCCAACCCAGCTTGCCGTGCACTTCTTTCAGGCTTTGAAGGTTTGCTATTTTTTCTTTGGCACGATCTCCTTCGGGATCGGATCCGTAGTAGTAATCTCCGTAATCATGATTTCCCAGCGTACTGTAAACTCCCATCGGCGCGTTCAGCTGGTTGAATACATCCATGTAATCTTTCATTTCAATAGCACGATCATTTACTAAATCGCCGGTAAATAAAATAAGGTCGGGTTTCTGCGCCATAATCATATTTACACCGTGCATCACCGATTCCTTGTCCATGAAACTTCCCGAATGAATATCGCTGATCTGTATAACCTTGATTCCTTTGAATGCAGATGGAAGATTTTCATATGCGAGGTCCAGGTTTTGAATCTTGTACCTGTATTTATTTCTGAAACCCCACACCAACGAGCCAAACAACAAGGATCCCAGGCCTATTCCGAGCCAGCTTAGAAACACAGATCTGGAAATCGTTATCCCCTTGTATTCTTCACCTGCAAGACTGTAGAACAATTTTCCGCCCGTCCATTGCAGTACGCGGCGGAGGTCATCAACGAGGAAAATGACACTTGCCAGTAATTTTGCGAGGAACAATCCAATGATAATGGCAAATGTATAACTGCGCAAACTCTTCGGCCAGTTTTCGATGTGCTGATAAGGCATCAACATCAGGAAAATGATCATCGCAGCAGAAAAGAACCAGTAAGTGATATGAATTCCGAGCCTGAGCCTGGGTTGAAGGGATTGTGTAAGCATTTTGATTACCTGGAAGATGTAAATATCAAGAAGCAGGACGATGATGATAAAAATCCAGGATCCCAGTGTTCTGCGCATAGTTAGTCTTTAAAGAATAAAATTAGGTGGCAATTCTCAAATGCTGACAGAAGGAAACTAAAATTCAATAAATTCATCCAGCTGGTACTCGATGGCCTTTAACGTGGATTCGTCTGTAATGGCGCCCACCTGTTCCAGCAAAGTATCCACAACCGAAATGGGTAATTTGTCCGGATGTACAACCACTTTTACATAATGAAGAATGCCCGTCAAATGTTCCATTCCACGCAAGTTGCCCGCTCTGCCCGTGGAAACACCCGTGAGCAAGGCTTTCTTACCCCACCATACTTTTTTGATGTCGGTGTTATCAATCAGGGATTTTAAGACACCCGGAAAGGAACCATTATATTCAGGTGTAACGAATATGAATTTCTCAGCGGGAATTAAATATTCAGATTCGACGGCCAATAATCCGGGTGTCCGCTCACTTACATCCAGGCCTACCAAACTAACCAACCCGGCATCTATGCCTTTGCTTTTCAATAGTCGTTGATATTGTTCGGCCACTTTGAAGGTATTGCTGCCCGGTCTGTTTGTCCCCGAAATAATGGTATACATATTTTATTTTACACTTTGTACACGTGGCACTGTGGATATATTGTTCCCGAATATTATGCCGAAGGCGTATTTTTGTCAACCTGTCATAGCCATTGGTCGCCCGGTCAGACAGGTTAAGAAATCAGGACATGGAAGAAGTGTGAACCGGGTAGAGAAAACTGAACCCCATCAAAACGTATGGCCCGCATCATTGGAATAGCAAATCAGAAAGGAGGAGTAGGCAAAACGACTACGGCCATCAACCTGGCGGCCAGTCTTGCCGTCCTCGAGAAAAGGACCCTGCTGGTAGATGCGGATCCACAGGCAAACAGCACCACGGGTGTGGGCTTTGATCTTCACAATATCACCAAGAGCCTTTACGATTGCATGGTGAACGATACGCCAGCCAGGGATACCGTGCTTAAAACAGAGATTCCCCACCTGGACCTCATTCCCTCCCATATTGACCTGGTGGGTGCCGAAATTGAAATGATTAATTACCCCAGCCGGGAATCGGTGCTGAAAAACGTTCTCCATGACATTAGAAATGACTACGAATTCATCGTTATCGACTGTTCACCCTCCCTGGGTTTGATCACTGTCAACGCACTTGTCGCTTCGGATAGTGTAGCTATTCCTGTGCAGGCAGAATTCTTTGCATTGGAAGGTTTGGGGAAATTGCTAAACACCATCAAAATCGTGCAGAACCGGCTGAACCCCGATTTGCAAATCGAAGGCATTTTAATGACTATGTACGATGGGAGGCTCAGGCTCTGTAACCAGGTGGTGAGTGAAGTAAGAAGGCATTTTGAAGAGTTGGTATTTTCAACCATTATTCATCGCAATACAAGGCTAAGTGAAGCGCCAAGTGTGGGTAAGCCCGCCATTCTCTACGACGCCGAAAGCAAAGGATCGGTTAACTACCTCAACCTCGCCAAAGAAATCCTGCAAAAAAATAACCTCACGCTCATTACACAGGAAGAAAGAATTTTAACCGTTGACGATGACCCATCCTAATAAAAAAGACGCGCTGGGAAAAGGAATACGATCCCTGCTGCAAAATATTGACGCCGATCTCAAGACTTCAACCGGCAGCCTGAAAACTGA